>Ga0209624_10000078_pt1 | contig 90347 bp, 84 predicted proteins | sample JacPinW_OM2H0_O1_FD_188565 | JGI IMG/M metagenome (GOLD analysis project Ga0209624, IMG submission 188565) | Forest soil microbial communities from Algoma, Ontario, Canada - Jack Pine, Ontario site 1_JW_OM2H0_O1 (SPAdes) (version 2) | ecosystem: Environmental > Terrestrial > Soil > Boreal... | reverse complement strand
AGCCGCCGCAGCACCTTTCTGCAGCTGAACCAATCCGCCGGAGCACTGCGCCGGATCGATGCTGAATACATCGCGTCGGTTCGGCCTCTTCATTCAGACACGCGCGATTTTGCAATTATTTTAGGATGGGAGCGCGAAGAGGGGGGAGCGGCCGGTGGGGGGACCGGCCGCTCGTGGGCATTGGGGGTGATGGAGGTGCAGCAACTCGGGGCACTCGCCCCGAATCCAAAGTGATTCTGCCTGTAGTCGTCGGCACGGTCGATAGACAGCTGGATTCAATCGCATCAGTACCTTCGTACTTCTTCCAGGATTTCGATGTCTGTTCGCCCGAAGGCGTGGGCCGGCTGCGCCCGCCGCATCTGAATGCCGTCCGCAACTAAGGGCCCTGGCTGCCTCTGTGGAAGGTGGCAAATGCCACGGGCGTCGTAAATAGACTTCGTTGTTATTGCTACTGCATTTTGGCTAGAATGCGGACCATGCCAGTCCAGCCGTTTGAGGTTTCCCAGCGTACGGGATCGCTTTCAACCGTTCAGATCATCACGGTAAAGGGCGCCATCACGTTTGCCACGTCGCCCGCATTCCAGGACGCAATCGCCGCCGCGACCGCCCCTCGCTTAATCATTGACCTCACCGACGTAACGTCGGTGGACTCCATGGCCGTCGGCACTCTGGTGCGGGCTTTTGTCACCTGCCACAAAACCGGCCGGAAGCTTGTTCTTGTCGGTCTGAATTACCGCGTGAAAAACATTCTCCAGATCACTGGTGTCGATCCACTGTTTGAAATCTACGCGAGCATCTCGGAAGCGCAAGGCGCGCTGATTTGAGCGACGACCGACGAGGTTGGTAACCGCACCCGCGCGTTTTGCCTGCGGCGTGCCGCGTGCACTACGATGAGCGCCCATCAGCGATGCCACTGCCTGGAACTGTGCCGATCCTGACTCGACTCTTGCGGCGGCGCACCGACTCGCCGCAAGCCTCCCGCAGGAAGCGCGATCGGCAACGGAACCCAGCTCTTGTCCGGGACGGGGGTGCGAGCCTGCAAGCGTCTCCGCAAACCCAGAATTTAGGCGCGCTACGGCCGCTGGAGGACGCCAAAGCGTCAGCCGGCTTTTGGCCCGTAGCCGCCATCTGCGCCACCGCCTGTCTTGGCCTGCTGATCATGGAGTTCGGCGGGAGCGAGCCGACATACGCATCGCTATTCCCGCCGCCGGCTCACGGTTTTGATCCCTACTGGGTGCTGCGCGTCAGGGCCTGGTGGGTCGGTTCGATCCTCGTCGGGTTTCTCGCCTTGCCTGCCCTGTTGATGTTTTGCTTGCCCGGCAATCGTCTGCGTGATTGCAATCTATCGTTCCGCGGTTTCCGCGAACATTTTTGGATCTACGTCGGCCTGTACGGTGCGGTACTTCCCGTAATTTGGTTCGTCTCGCTGTCGCCCTCCTTCTACATGTTCTATCCGATGTACGGTCAGGCCGGCCGATCCTGGTTCGACCTGCTGATGTGGGAGGGAATGTACGCCGGCCAATTCGTCGCGCTGGAGTTTTTCTTCCGAGGATTCCTGGTGGGAGGACTCAGCAGGCACATCGGAATCTTTGCCATTCCTGTGTCGGTGATTCCCTACATGATGATCCATTTCACCAAACTGCTACCGGAGGCTGCCGCCTCGGTTCTCGCGGGGTTCGTGCTGGGATATCTGGCATGGAAGACAAAATCCATCTGGGGCGGAGTGTGCGTCCACTGCGGCGTCGCCGCCACCATGGATATACTGGCGCTCGCGCACAAAGCCCAGCTACCCTGGTTGCACACGTAACGCGCGAGCGATCGAAGTGCTCTGCCACCATTTTTTGCGGCCGGCACTGTGAATGTACTAGGATAGGCGCCCGCTGATGAGCGACAACACTCCTCCGGAATCGGGCGATCCCACGAGCAACATGCTCTGGGAATACTGGTATCCCGCGCTGCGAAGCGACCAGTTGCACGGGCGAAAACTCGAGCGCGCGACGCTGCTTGAAGTACCACTTGTTCTGGGGCGCGATTCCGCCGGAAAACCGTTTGCGCTGCGCGATATATGCCCGCACCGGGCGTTTCCTCTTTCATTTGGCAGATTCGATGGCGCGTCGGTCGAGTGTGCTTACCACGGCTGGCAATTCGACGCGCACACCGGCCAATGCGGCCACATTCCTTCGCTCGCTGCGGATTCAAAGCTCAAGTGCGACCGCATCCATGCCGGTAGCTTTCCGTGCGAAGAGCGCGATGGATACATCTGGGCGTTCATGGCGAATTCAGAAGGTCGCGCCGCCGCAGCTCATTCCGCTCCGGCTCCGCCGGCGCCTGAACTTCCCACGTTCAGTCCGCGCTACCGGATCGCGCATCTCTGGGCCGACCTGCCATGCAGCGTGGACCATGGCATCATCGGATTGATGGACCCTGCGCACGGGCCTTTCGTGCATCAGGCGTGGTGGTGGCGCAGCAGGAGAAGCATCCGCGAGAAGGCCAAACAGTTCGAGCCGATTCCCAACGGTTTTCGGATGAGCCCGCACGCACCCTCCGCCAATAGCGCGCCCTACAAACTCCTGAAGCTCATCACCGGCGAACCTGCCACGACCACGATTGATTTCGTGCTGCCCAATCAGCGCTTCGAGCAGATTCGCGCGGGCCGGTACTGGCTGTCGAGCCGCACCACTGTCACTCCGGTCCGTCGCGATCAGTGCCGCCTGGATTTCGTCGCCGCATGGAACATTCTTCCCTGGTTCCCAGTCGTCTCGTTCATCATTCATGTGCTCGGCCCGCGTTTCATTCGCCAGGACACTGAAGTGATCAAGAAACAGGCGTTCGGCTTGAAGTGTGAGGACCGCATGATGCTGGTGGACGACGCCGATCGCCAGGCGCGCTGGTATTTCGAGTTGAAGGCGGCGCATCTGGAATCGCTGCGCACTGGCGAGCCAATGCGCCACCCGGTTTCCGGTCCCGTCACTCTCCGTTGGCGCTCCTAGGCCTCTTCGCTTTCTGTTGCCCTGCACCAATTTTGTCCCTTCGTCCAGTTGTTCGCCCCCGCACGGATGGAGCATAGTTTTCGCAGCAGATTTCCTCGCTTCGTTCTGTCCGGTTTCATAGGAGGGTTGCCTTGCCTCGCTCACTTCTTATCGTCCTTGCACTTGCATTGGCCCTGCCCGCTTCGGCGTCGGATATTGGCGCAGTGAAATGCGCGGTGAATCAGGACCGCGTATGGGTCTATGAGTCGCTCAACAGCTTCGACGTGGAAACCAGACTGAAGTGCGGCGAGACTGTCGAAATTCTCTCGCGCGTGAAGGGGTACGTGAAGATCCGAACCGCGAGCGGAGTGGAAGGCTACGTTCCCGACGCCGCCTTTCCGGATTTGCCCGTGCTTCCACCCGATGACCTCGATAAACCGGTCCGAAGCGTTGCAGTGCGACCTGCTACCAGCGCCGCTGCGCATCCAGCGACAGCCCCGATGACGGTCGCCCCGACGGTAACGCCATCTGCTCCGCCCAGCGCCACGCCGACGGTTGCCGCATCAAAGCCTCCCACAACGCTTAGGAATCCTGCCGTGGTCGCACCCAATTCGCCAGAGGCCGTGAACGTCAAACCGCTATCGCCCGCCCCGCCACACGCGCAGCCGCGTGAAAGGGTCGCCGCGCCCACGGCGGTCGTCGAGCCGGCTGCGCCGAAGAAGTCTCCGGTGAAGCCGGCCTCCTCTACGACGCAGACCGCGAAGAAAACCGTCACCGTTCCCGGTCCCCAACCGCCGGCATCGACTGCGACGGTGGTTCCGGCCAAAGCGATTGTGGCGCCCCCTAGCGCAAAGATGATGGACACGTCGGCGAACGCGTCGCCTTCTCGCGACATCTCGATCGCGCAGCCGCAGCCTGCATCCTCGGATCTGGAGGATTATCCCGATGCCAGACCAGAGAACGAAAGCGCGGATCCTGCGTGCCGCGTATTTTTCTCTGCATACGGCCTCGCCCCGGCCCAGTACAAGTGGCTGGTCGAAAATCGCCGAAAGCAATACGCGGACATCTGCCCTGCTCCGGATCTCTCTCGCGTCGACTACGTGATCCTGTTCGCGCATGATTCCGATACATACAATTCGGCCATGCCTGCGCAGGTTCATACCGACCGCAACGGGTTTTCTGATTTCAGTCCGATGACTACGGTGGACACGGCGTTGCAATCGATTTCGGAGCTGGACAAGGCCCGTTACGAGTTTGTTTGGGTGTTCCACACGAACCGCGGCACATTTGATCCAGCGAGATTTTCCGCGCGACGCCGCCCACAATTCACAACAGATGCAAAGGGTTCGCACGCCTCGGCCCGCGCGGTCGAAGACGCATTCCATTTCATCGAGGGACAGGGCAGCCCGGATCGCTGATCGGAGTTTAGCGGCGGCCGAGACGGTCGAAAATCTGGGCGGTTGTATCTCTCAGTTCGTGATGCCGCTCAGAAACGGGTAATGATCCGCTGCGGCCATGAAGAACAGCATCGGCAGCGACATCCAGAATCCCGTGCGCGATGACAGGTACGCCCAGCGCGCAAAATAGGCGGCCTCGGGCGACATCGCCGCACCCTGTTCCACGCTCGCCCGAGTCCAGGCGATCAGGCGCTTCTGCGCGCGCCAAATAATTCCCCAGGCGTTCAGCAACATCAACAGGCCCATTCCTCCGCCGACGCTGATGGCCAAGTGACCGTTCGAGGACAGCGGATTCGCATTCAGCATCAGCACCATCCACGACGCGGCGACTGCGATCGCGGCAATCGCGATCGCGCGCACCCAAGCTCTGTCAAGAATCCCTGTGTGCGGCAGTTGGAACGGGTAGATCAATACAAACGCCACCAGCCACACCAGCAGCCAACACCCCATCCACTGCCACGCGAGTAAAGGGTCCCCGGCGTTGTGCGCGTCCGCGGACAACATCATCCAGAAATAGCGCAGTCCCGCGATCACCGTGATCAGCGCGGACCATCGGAACCACCACATCGCACGCGACATCAGCGCAGGAAAAATCTTCGCCCGCACTCCCGGTTCCAGCCCTTTCAGCGTCGGCGTGCCCACCAGATTGAAAAAATAGAGCAGTCCGATCCAGATGATGCCGGCCACAAAGTGCATCCAGCGCAGCGCGATCTGTTCGGTCGCAACCGCTCCCTGCGGAAAGCTGAGCTGCAGTCCTGAGGCGACCAGGGCGATCGTGAGAATTGGGGGATTCACTGGGTACCTCCAGCCATCCAAGCCGATGGATGTCTCGTCGGTTTTCTCCCTGGCGACAACCACCTGCGTTGCCGAAGCATTCCCGGGGCGCAGCCGCGCCGATACGCGCGCATACTATCCCAAATCCCGGGCGGTTGTGTTATAGACTTCCGCGCCCGGCGATCAGAACTCGACCCGCGCAAGAAGGAAGCCATGACCGGGAAGATTCCAGAGGGAAAAGTTCACGCGGGCACTTCCGGATGGGCGTACGGGAGCTGGAAACCCCGATTCTATCCCGCAACGCTTTCGTCCGCGAAATTCCTCAGTTACTACGCGACGCGCCTGAATTCTGTGGAAGTGAATTACACATTTCGCAACCAGGTCTCAAAGAAGCTGTTCACGAAGTGGATCGCGGCGACTCCCGCCGATTTCAAGTTTGCAGTGAAAGCGCACCAGGCGATCACGCACATCAAGCGGCTGCGCCGCGCGGCTCCGCAAACCTCGAAGTTCCTGAAGTCTCTTGAGCCCTTCCGCGACGCTGGCAAGCTCGGCCCCGTGCTCTTTCAACTTCCCCCGAATCTGAAATGCGACCTCGTGCTGCTCGACGACTTTCTCGATACCCTGGGCCGCCAAACTCGCGTGGCGATCGAATTCCGGCACGCATCCTGGTTTGTCGACGACGTATATGACCGGTTGGGCCGCGCAAACGTCGCACTCTGTCAGGCCGAAAGCGACAAGCTCGAGACGCCGGATGTCGCTACAGCCGACTTTTGTTATCTCCGCCTGCGAAAAACGAAGTACTCCTCCGGCGCCCGGAAAGTGGTATCTCACCGGGTGGCAGATTCCATGCGGCGCGGCGATGTCTTCGCGTACTACAAGCACGGGGACACGCCGGAAGGCGCGCTCTACGCCGAGCGCTTACTCAAGCTTGCGGCGATGCAATCTCCGACCGAACGCTAGGAGAACTTCCGCATGGCTGTCTCCTCGTCGACCAATCCCATGCCCGTGAACGACGACGTTCCGACCGTCTGCGCCGTCAGCCTGCTGGCGGCAGCGCTCGCAGACGTTCTGCATGAAGGCGTTGGGCACGCTGTGCTCGCCCTATTTAGCGGCGCGCAATCCGGTGAGATCTCAACCGTGGCATGGTCGAGCGCGTATCATTCGCGTCTTGTGGCCGCCGGCGGGACGCTGGTGAACTTGGCGGCCGGGCTGGTCTTCCGGCTCGTCCTGCGCGGCGCGAAGAACTTCTCTGCGCAAACGCGTTATTTCCTGTTCACAAGTCTTGCCTTCAACCTGTTCGTCGGCACGGGGTATTTCTTCTTCTCAGGAGTAACCAACTTCGGGGACTGGGAGGAGGTGATTGCGCCCCTGCACCCGCATTGGATGTGGCGAACGCTGCTCGTCGTCGTCGGAATTGCTTCTTACTATGGTGCGATTCTGTTGGTGGGGAGTGCGATGGTGCGGTACGTGGGAGTTTCGCTCTCCGAGTCCCGGCGCTTCCGCAATCTCACCTTCATCCCCTATTTTTCCGCGGCGCTGCTGTTGGGCGCAGGTGGGCTCCTGAATCCTGTCGGAATCCAGCTCGTTTGGCAGTCTGCGCTGCCCGGGGCGGCCGGCGCGAATTGCGGCCTGCTCTGGATGCGGTACTACATTCCGAAGCGCACCGTTGCGAACTGGGGTTCGCCGGGCATCGGCCGAAGCTATCGGTGGATCGTCGCGGCGGCAGTGGTCGCGCTCGTATTCATATTCGTGTTGGGCAGGGGGATCCCATTGCACCGCCAGGTCACGTCAGAGGTGATGGTGCCCAAGAGAGGACTCGAACCTCCACTCCCTTGCGAGAACTAGCTCCTGAAGCTAGCGCGTCTGCCAATTCCGCCACTTGGGCAAATCGTATTGCAAAGCGAGGCGAATCCATATTGACGCGCAGCCGGTAGTTTGTCAACGAAGCACGCCCCGCCTCAGTACCATTGACCCGCGGCCTCGCAATCTTTACAGTTATTTCCTGCAGTCGCGAGTTAGAGGAGGGCACATCATGGCAACTGCCCGCGCGATGCTGGAGCGCCGCCGTTCAAGCCGGGTTCTGATCCGCATCCCTGTACAGGTTCACTCCAATGAAACCGGCAGCGAACCGCGCGATGCGTCCGCCGAAGCCATCTCCGTCAGCCGCACCGGCGCCCTGCTGCGCCTGCCGTTCCTGCCCGAATTGGGCTCCCGCATCGAAGTTCTGCACGGCCTGTCCCACGAGGTCCGCGAATTTCGCGTCATTTCGTTGAGAAGCAAGAAAGAGCATGGCCCCTTCGAGCTGGGCGTCGAAATGCTTTACCCGGCCCGCAATTTCTGGGGCGTCTCGTTCCCCGACGAACGCAACTAGTGTCCCCTAGCCGGCAATGCAGTTGATTCACACGACCACTCAGGTGCCAATCGACACCCGATCCCGCCGGTAGTGCTATAATCCCGCCAAATTGGAGCTGAGGGGCCCGCACGGGCCGGTCTGCCATCCGGCAGAGTCTGCCTACGACCCGCGGGCACGGGAGGTACCCATGGGAACGCTTCAGATGGTGCTGTTAGCCTGGGGTGTGGTCACTGCAATCCTCGTCTGCGTGTGGATCTATCGGAGCGCACTCGAGAACCGCGAGGAAGATCAGATTTTTCTCGACGCCGCCGGAGACTCCATGGCGAGAGAGCAGCGCGCGATTGTTGCCCGAATCGAGAAGTTGAGCCGTCCGATCCTGGCGCTGATCGTCCTGTCGGGTGCGCTCTTCGTGACCATGGCGGGCGTGTGGATCTGGCAAAGCATTCACAGCTTCTGATCGCCAGGGTGCCCGGGAAATTGGGGCTCCTGACATGCTGCACCGGGGGGATCGATTCCGTGCCTGCCCCGGAAATAGAGGTGAATCCCGGCCCAGGCTCCCGCCGCTTCAGGGAGCCTTGAGCGGTTCGTAGCGAAGGATCACGCATCCGTTGGACAAGGGGCGCGCTTCCAGGAGCTTCAGACTGAGCCGGTCTGGGTTTGGCCCGAACAGCGGCTTGCCGCGCCCCAGCAAGACCGGAACAACGGCCAGACGATACTCATCGAATAGCCCGTGTTCCACAATTCCGGTGGACAGGTTTGCACTGCCAAAGACGAATATGTTCCCTTTCGCTTGGCGCTTGAGCTCCTGAATCTCGGCTGCGAGTTCGCCTTTGACCAGCTTCGTATTCTCCCATTCGGCCCGCTCGAGTGACCGCGAGAAGACAATCTTCGGCAGGCTGTTCATATAATCCGCGTCTTCGCCCTTCGCAGCTTTCCAGTACTTGGCCATGCCGTCATACGTGACACGACCAAATAGCAGCATGTCGGCAGAACGCAACTGATTCATCGAGAACTGCTGCAGTTCGTCACACCAGGCGTGCTGGTGAAAGCCCAGATCCCAACTCTTGGCGCCTTCAAAGAAGCCGTCGAGGGTTATCAAATTCCACATGATCAGCCTGCTCAAAGCGACACTCCCTTGGGCGAGCGCGAAGATCTAGCACCGGATTCGCAGCTTCTGGTCCGCTCGTGACGAGCCTAAGACAGCAGGGGGCCTGATTTCAATCCCGCCGTCAGCTCCCGCTGCTCGGTGGGCTCAGGCCCGGAAGCCTTGCGGCAGGAGCGTTCAGCGTCCAGCTAGGGCTTTGCCGGGGCGGGTTGTGCGGCTGGCTGTGCCGCGGGCACTTGCGCAGCGCCCGGTGTCGCGGAGAGCTCCGACGTATGGTTGTGCACGATCAGCCAATTTGCGCCTACCTTGTTGAATACCAGCGTCGTCTGGCCGCGCATCGAGTACGGCTGCCCGTTGAGCAGCGAATCGAATTCCCACTGATACATGGCCCAGGCAACGTCTCCGTGCGGGAAGACAATCGTGTTTCGCCGGACCAGCTGGATTGCTTGAAACGCCGCACGCTGGCGCTGGAAGAGCGGCACATAATTTTGCCAGCCCACGATGGGCGGCTCGTAGGCGCCGCTCACGAACGTCACGTTGTCGGCGTAGTACTTGTGCATCATCTCCACGTCGCCGAGTTCGAATGCGGCCAGCATCTCTCCGATGGCACGGTCAATCTGATCGGCGTCTGAACCCGGCGGCATCGGCGGTGCATTCGGGTCGGTCTGATCGTTGGTCTTGACCTTCGATTTCTTGTTATTTTGCGGGCCAGCCAGGGCGCTTGGACCGACAGCGGCGAGGATCAAGACAGTGGCGAGCAGGGCAGCCAGCCAGCGGGCGCGCGCGGGATCTACAACCTTCGTTTTCATTCGGCCTCCGTCTGGGATTGGCTCGGAGCATAGCACGAAGCGAAAATCACCTGGCAAGCGGAAGTCGCGCCGTGTGTCGCAACGGCGCACAGAAGTTCCAGGTTACCGCCGCGGAACAGGATGCAGCGTCTGGCTCAGCAGATTCACGAACAGCCGATAGGCTCCCGGCACTCCGTCCGGCAGCTCGCGGAAAAACGATAGTCCCGTATAGATGTAAACGCCCTTGCCATCGCGCGCATAGACCAGCCCGCCGGTCGCCTCGGGCTCGCCCGGATCGGTCAGACCAAGTACGGCCTGGTAGCGCGGATCCCACGTGCTCCAGAAGTAGACGCCGCGCTCCTGTTCCCAACCCATGAAATCCTCGAGACTGATCTTGTTCGGCGAATTCAGCAGGGGGTTGTCGGGTGCCAGAATTCGCACGGGAGAATTTTGATCCGTCACGCGCACCGCCTGTGCCGCCATCTCGGCCCGGAAAGGCGCGGGAAGCAGCTTGGCCCAGGCGAAATCGCGCTCGTACAGGACCAGCAGCGTTCCACCGTCCTGCACGTAGCTGAGCAGCCGGGGATTGGCAGCCATCGCATCGGGGCGAAGCTCGTAGGCGCGGATGCCCACCACGATCGCGTCGTAGCGGCTCAAATCGCCGAACGCAAGCGCGACTTCGTCGAGCAAATCGACCTGGATGCCGACCTGCCGCAGGGTTTCCGGAAGCACGTCGTTGTCGCCCGCGATATATCCAATGTGCAGTCCGGCGGGCACCGTCAGATCCAGCACGTGCACGGTCACATCATCCGGCTCGCTCCAATTTCGCGTAGGCAGCGTAGGGATCGGCTCGACCGATGTGCGAAATGTTTGTTCGCCGAGCTTTGCGTACGGATGCAGGACGTAGGCTCCCGGAGCAATTTTGGCGGGGGCTTTTATCACGTAGCGCACGAGCTGATCTCCGGCGCCGGAAAAACTGGCGGCCGCAACGGGCGCTACGTTCCACTCCGCCGGGGCATCCAGTCCAAGGGACACCGTCGCCGGTTTTGTCCCGTGGTAACGCACCCGCGCCAACAGATCGGCCGGCGCCGCGGCGCGCTTCTCCGGCACCATCACCTGCGAAGGTTCGACGGTCAGCGTCACCGCCGGAACCAGTTCAAGGGGATACACCACGATCGCTGTCGTTTGCGCCTCAGCCGATTCCACAGTCTTGTAGAGCTTGAACTCATAGTCATCGACGCTCATGGGCAGCGCGAGCTTTACCAGCGGCTGCGGGAAAGGCAGCACGGCATCGTCTGGCGAGCTCGGCGGCTTTGCCCCCGCGGGAATCGACACCGTGAAGTGGTAGTTCCTGCCTCCGGCATCGGCATCTTCGAGCGTCGCGGTCCAGCCCTCCGGCAGCACCAAGCTTGATTTGTTCACGGTCCATTTCGCCGATGTCGCGGGCTTGTCGAGAAAATTCACGTCCACCGTGAACGTTTCGCCCGCCACCAGCTCGTGGCGGCTCGCCTGCGTATCCACAGGCAAGGCCACATCACTGTCGAGCGCCGCGTCGATTCTTTCCCGGATACGGTCGAGTTCCCAGAGCGCGGCCGCGCGGTCATCGCCGCCCGCGCTCGATATCTTCTCGCGCAATCCCGAAATTTCCTTGCCCGCGTCGGCCAGCGATTTCGCCGCCGCCCGGCGATCCAGTTCGAGCGCCGATTTCGACGCGGACGCAAGATCCTGATCCGCGGCAGCGAGCGCGGGTGCCATCGTCCCCTGCCATTGCGTAAAGCGGTCCGCGAGCGACCGAAGAGATTTCGCCAATTCCTTCGCGTCAAACGACCCGCCGCCCTCCTGGCCATGTTCCACAATCAACGTCGGCGGCCGGCGAAAGAATGGATTGCCGGAAAACGACGGGGTGCCCTGCGAACGGTGCTGCGCATGTCCTTCCATACCCATTTCCACGTAGCTCTGTCCCCACAGCGGCGACACGTCGTTCACTGGAAATGTCACGCCTCCGGTTGCACTGCTTGCTGGGGCAGGGCCGAAGCCGAAGCTCGACGGGCGCAGCTCGAGTGAAACCTTCCAAGGCAGGAGTCCTTGCGCAATCTGCTCCGGAAATTTGGTGGGATCGGATGCGTCAGCCACGGCCTGCGGTGTCAGGATTCCGCTTGCCTGATGCTGTCCGTGCCCGAAATGAACTCCGCCCCAGCCATTGATCACAACTTGCGGCCGGTACATCCGGATCACCCTCACCATATCTTCCAGAGGAATCTGATCGCCCCAGATTTTCATGGTCCGCTCAGGGCTCTTGGAAAATCCCGGATCAACCGCCCGCGTGAAAAACTGATGGACGCCGTAGTGCGAGTCCGCGGCCAGCAATTCAGTCGTACGCACCACGCCCAGCGGCCCGTCTTGCTCGGGGCCAATCGCATTTTGCCCGCCTTGCCCGCGCGTAATCGTCAACATGGCCACATCGGCGCACAGTCCCCGCGACAGGTACGCAAGAAGCCCAGCCGTTTCGTCATCGGGGTGCGCCGTTACGTAAAGGATTCGAGTCGTCACGCGCGCCTTGTCGATGGCCTGAACCGTGTCCGCCAGAGATTGCGCCGAAGCTGATGGGAGCGCTGCGAATGTCGCCGCTGCTGCGACAATGATCGCAGCCAAGGCCGAAGTTCTTCGTGTTGTCCTTCCCCTCATCAGGCAGTCTCCTCAAAGGGCCACTGGCGCATCCATCGCGCGCGTACTAAATATACAAGAATTCCCGCCGTCGCCGCAGCGAGCGACGCCAGCATCGGCGTTCGCCCGGTGGATATGAAAATTCCCGTCCAGCCAATGATCGCGGCCACGACCGGCAACGGATACAGCCACATGCGGAACGGCAGCCGATCGCTCCCCCACCGCCGCCGCAACAGAACCAGCCCCACACCCTGGCCGATGAATTGGATAATGCAGCGCATCGCCAAGATGGCGCGGATCACGGAGAAAAGGCTGAACAGCAGGCTGAAAACCATCGCCGAAGCGCCCAGCGCAACCAGCGCAATATACGGGAAATGCTTGGTAGGATGCAGGCGCGCGAAAATCGAGAAGAAGTTTCCGTCCAGGGCCGCGGCATAGGGCACCCGCGAATATCCCAGCATTGCCGCAAACACCGATCCGAGGGCTGTCAGCAAAATCAGGCCCGTCGCAAGCGCGGCCCACTGGCTGCCGTAGGCGCGCTCGACAAATGTGCTGACGATAAATTTCGATTGCGCCACCTCGCGCCAGGGAATCACGCTGAGTATGCTGGTCTGCATGGCCAGATAGAGCACGGTGATCCCGATGATGGAGATGAAAATCGCGCGGGGAATGTTCGTTTCGGGATTTTTCATCTCGCCGCCGAGGTTGCAGACGTTGTAGTAGCCAAGGTAGCTGTAAATCGTTTGCACCGTCCCGTGCCCCAGCGCCGCAAACAGCACCCACGACCAACTCCAGGGTCCCCCGGAAAAATCGAACACGCGCTGCGCGTTGAAATGAACTGCGCCGCCCCAGATGATCCACAGGATCGTGCCAACCACGATCACGCTGAACACCACGGAAATTCGCCCGATCTCCTTGATCCGCCGGTAGAGCAACACGACGACCAGCAGGATGATCGCCCCGGCGATTAGGTTGTCGCCGTGTGTCCCAAGTGTCCCCATGATGGCCGTGGCCCGATTCGATCTTTCCAGCAGGTAGTGCGAGTAGGTTGCGAAGCCAAGCGCACCGGACGCGATGCTCAGCGGTCCCTGAAACAGCGTCTGCCAGATGTACAGGAACGACAGTAGCCGCCCCCACCGCTGGGCCCCGTACGCCTCACGCAGGTAGACGTAGCTTCCGCCGGCCTGTGGCATCGCCGCGCCGAGCTCTGCCCAGATGCAGCCGTCAAACACAGCCAGCAGTGCGCCCGCCGCCCACGCGAGCAAGCTTCCGGGCCCACCCATCGCCTGAATTACGAACGGAATCACCACGAACGGCCCGATGCCGACCATAAACGTCATGTTCAGCGAGGTCGCCTCGATCAGCCCCAGCCCTCGGTCGAGTTTTCCCGACTCGTTCAAATCACTTTCCTTTGATAGCAGCCAGTTATACTCGGTGTCTTTTCTCGCTAGGTTCTCTGCTCTTCTGGTGTGGGCGGTGCGCTCTGCTGCGCGTTCAGCCGGGTTTCAGACGCATCGGAGTGGTCATATGAAACCTCGACAAGCCTGCCCTGCCGCTTGATGGCCTCGCGCCTGAAAAAGCAGGCAGAGCATAGCAAGAAACGCGCTGGCGCCCGCCGAAAACTGCGCCCAACTGCGCTACCATACGCGCTCAGTCCAATGGATGAACGCACGTTCGGCTTTCCGATCCGTCTCGCGATAGGCCTTGCCGTCACGGCCGCTACCGTCACCGTTCTCGTCGCCGGATTCTTCGGCCGACGCCGGCGGCGCGCATTTCCCCTGCACGGCTGGCTGGGGATCGTCGCCCTGGTCGGCGCCGAGTGTATTTTGTTCGCCGGGATCGATCCGGTCGCTACGTGGTTCACGCCCATCGCCTGGAGCGCCTATATCCTAATCGCCGACGCGGCTGTTCTCGCGCTCACCAATCGCTCGCGATTGCACAACGCCCCGGTCACCCTGGTTCGCATGGCCCTTCTGTCGGTCCCGCTCTGGCTTATCTTCGAGGCCTACAACCTCCGTCTCCGAAATTGGACATACGTCGGCGTGCCGCGCGACTGGCCCGCCGCGATCGGGGGATACGCCTGGGCGTTCGCCACGATCACGCCGGCCATGTTTGAGACTTCCGATCTCGTTCAGGCGCTGCTTCCGGCGCTGCCCGTCGAGCCGTGGAAGATTCCGCGTGCGGCCGAAAATGTGATGATGGCCTGTGGCGCGGTGTTCCTGATCGTTCCGCTGGTGGTTCCGCAGCGCATGGCCGCCGATCTGTTTGCCCTGGTTTGGCTCGGGTTCGTGCTTTTGCTCGATCCGCTCAATCACCGCCTCCGGTTGCCGTCCTTCCTCGGTGATCTCTCCGACGGGTTCGCCCGACGCCTGTACGGGTTCCTCGCTTCCGGCTGGATTTGCGGCTGGCTCTGGGAATTCTGGAATAATTGGGCGCACGCGAAGTGGCACTACACCTTTCCCATGTTCCAGCAGACCAAGATCTTCGAGATGCCCGCGCCGGGCTATCTCGGCTTTGTTCCGTTTGCCCTGGAGTGCTTCGCGATGTACGTTACTTCGGCCTGGCTCGCCGGCTGGATCAAAAGGGTCAAATGACGAACCGGCACTGCACACAGCTTCGTTTGATTACCCGATGCGCGATTCTAATCGCCGCATTTGTCGCGCCTTGTGCGCGCGCCACTGGCATCGCACTCCCTCTGAAAGCAACCGAAGCGCTCGACAAAATCTACGGCGGCGATCCCGATGCGGCTATTGTCATCGCGCGGGGCATGGAGCAGGAGCAGCCCGAGCACCCGCTCGGATATCTGATCGAAAGCGAAGCAGACTGGTGGAAAAGGTACTGCGCCGCCTGCGAGATCAAATACGGCATTTTGGAGGCGTGGAAACATACCAAAGGTGCGGGCGACAGCGACTATCTCGCGCTCACGGCAAAGGTTACCGCGCTTGCCGAAGCGCAACTCGCCAAATCCGAGACCGCGGAGATGCACACCTATGCCGGTTTGGGCTGGGCGCTGCAGGTCAGGGTCTACGCTTTGCGTGGCGAGAATCGATACGCCGCAAGAGCGGGGGTCAATGGGCGCACGGAGATGCTGGCCGCCTTAAGAATCGATCCCGAAATGGCAGACGCTACCGCCGCGCTCGGGATCTACAACTACTATGTGGACACGCTCTCCCCTCTGGTGAAGCTGCTGCGCGTTTTCATGGGAATTCCCGGAGGAGACAAGCAGCTGGGAATAAAACAGATGGAGATAGGAATGCATCAGGGTTCATTCCTGGCAGTTGATATCCGATTCATTCTCGCCAGAAGCCTGCGCACCTACGACCAAAAATACGAACAGGCATTGTCGGTCGCCGAGCCACTGCTCGCGCGCTACCCGCAGAATCCGATCTTCATGCTCCTGCTTGGCAATCTCAACGTGGAGCTTGGCCGAAACGAAAAAGCCTCGGCGTATTTTCACGCAGCCCAAAACACTGCCGTCCCTGATTCCGTTTGCGCCACCCGAGTGAACGACCTTGCCAATTCCTTCCTGAGCGCTATGCACTAGCACCCTCAGGCGCCCACCTAGATCTCATCCCGAGCGATGCGACGCTATCGACTCGTGGCCCGGGCGTGCAACACACCCAGGGCGCCTATGTTTGGCTGGGCTCTGCAGAATCAAGACCGGTGCTACAGGATCAAAGCCGTGCGGCTTCTTCCTGCTCGAATGCGTGATAGGAGGAACGAACCAGCGGGCCCGCTTCGACGTGCTTGAATCCCATCTGCTCGCCGAGTTTCTTGAATTCAGCGAACTCATCGGGGTGAACGTACCGTTCGATAGGCAAGTGTTCGTGGGTTGGCTGCATGTACTGCCCGAGGGTCAGAATGTGAGTGCCTTGCGCGGCAATCTCTTCCATTGCGCGCAGCACTTCATCACGCGTTTCTCCGAGTCCCAGCATCATCCCGGTTTTCGTCGGTGTACCGGGCGACATTTGCCGTGCACGACGCAACAGCTCAAGCGACCGCTCGTACACTGCTCCCTTGCGAACGCGACGATACAGTCGCGGTACCGTCTCTAGATTGTGATTGAGCACGTCGGGCCGCGCCGCCATCACGGTTGCCAGTGCCGCCCAGTTGCCGCGAAAGTCCGGTATCAATACTTCCACTTTGCAGACCGGAACCCGCCGGCGTATCTGTTCGATGGTGCGCGCGAAGATCGCCGCGCCTCCGTCAGGCTGGTCATCACGATTTACCGACGTCACCACCGCGTAGCGCAGCCCCATCCGCTCGACTGCATCCGCTACGCGCTCAGGCTCGTCCTGCTCGGGCGGGCCCGCAGGTTTGCCGCTCGGAACCGCGCAGAATCCGCACGCCCGCGTGCAGATATCTCCCAAAATCATGAAGGTTGCCGTGCGATGATCCCAGCACTCGCCCATGTTCGGGCACCGCGCGCTCTCACACACCGTGTGTAGCCCAAGTGTCCGCATGATCCGGTCGAGCTCCCGGAAATTCTCGCCGCCGGAAAATCGCACCTTCAGCCATGGTGGGCGCGGCGGCCCGCCCGGCGCAGGCACGGGACTGTTCGGCAGTATGTTGAAAGGAGCAGCCATTTTTCGACTTGCAGCGTCGGAAGCTCCTCTTATTCTACGCATCTGAAACCCGCGAGACAATCCACACGTCTGGTACTCGTCGGGCACTACCGGAACCGAGAGCGGACCTGAAAGCTTAGCCACCTTTTCGGTCTCGAAGTAGGGGGTTCATGCTTTCGCAAACTGTTCTAATAGAGCCACATCTGAGCGGGCCGAAGTGTTGTACAATTACAACGCTCTTGGGAACCAGGTCGAATGATCGTCTGTAACTTATTGTAAATAAAGGCACAAATTGGCCGGATGACGGCCCACGAAGTGCCTCTGAAGGCATATCCGTTTCGATGCCCAGCCAACTTACAATTCAGCGCCCGGTCGAGATTGAAGGCATTGGTCTGCACACTGCCGTTGAGAGCCGCCTGCGATTGGTACCTGCTCCGGCCGATACGGGAATCGTTTTCCGTCGCGTGGATCTCGACAATTTTGAAATCGAGGCGCATGTCCGCAACGTCGCCCGCGTCAGCTACGCCACCAGCTTGATGAAGCAGGGCGTGCTGATCTCGACGACCGAACATCTTCTGGCGGCGCTGTATTGCAGCGGTATCGACAACATCTTCGTGGAGCTGAACGCCCTGGAACTGCCGATCCTGGACGGGTCCTCCAAGCCCTTCATCGAGATGCTTCGACAGGCCGGCACCAGGCGACTCCGGAGGCAGCGTCATTACATCCATGTCGTCAAGCCACTGGAGTTCTCCGACGGCGACCGCCGCATCGGGATCTATCCGGCGGATGAATTTCGCGTCCACTGCTTCGTGGATTATCAGCATCCGTGCGCTGGCCCGCAGGAAATCGAAATGTCCGTCAATCGCGAATCGTTCAATCGCGAGCTGGGCCCGGCTAGGACATTCACTTTTGTGAAGGAGCTTGTCGCGCTTCAAAAAATGGGGCTGATTCGCGGCGGCTCGCTGGCCAACGCCATCGTTATGGACGATACCTCCATCCTGAACGGCCCACTGCGCTTCGCGGACGAATTCGGGCGCCATAAAGCGCTGGATCTGATTGGAGATTTGGCGCTGGTCGGCCGGCCGCTGCAGGCACGGATCGTCGCGCATAAGGCCGGTCATGCGTTACACACGCAACTGGTCACCCGTCTCTTGGAAGACCACTCGCTTTGGAAAGAAACCACGGAAGCACGCGCACCAGGCTCATCCTCGGAAAGCGCGTCCTCATCGGAATTGACCGACGCCGGCGTTCAGGCGGATTGAATTTCCCGGGCCCGCTGATCGGCGGGTGATCCGCTATCGCAGTGCCCCGCGTTTTTGCGCAAAAGCGACTGTTGTTGAACCGATCTGAAACGCACCGGACATTGCCGCACTTTGCCGGTTCACTTCCGCCCGGATGTATGTGCTTGGTTATCCTTTCGCCAGCGGGGCCTCAACCGCTGAGCTGTTTTCATTGCGAAAGGGTTCCTGCAGAGCGACAATGCTCGCACTGATGGCCGCAAACGACACTTCCATCGTGATTCTCGCAGCGGGAAAAGGGACACGTCTGCGTTCGGACCTTGCGAAAGTTCTGCACCGTGCGGGCGGGCGGCCGATCCTTGAGGCAGTCATTCGCGCCTGTCAGCCGCTAAAGGCCGCGCAAATCCTGGTAGTTGTGGGCCATCAGGCCGAGCAAGTGGCCGCGCTTGCCGAGCAACTTGGCGCGCCCACGCCCGTTCAGACAATTGTGCAGCATCCGCAACGCGGCACCGGCCACGCCCTGCAGGTCGCGCGGCGCGCGATACGCAGAAGCGCCAAGCTTCTCATCGTTCTTCCCGGTGATGCGCCGTTGCTGCGCACCGAAACGCTCGCAGCCCTGCTCGATACGCACCGGCGCGGAGAGGCGGCCGCCACGATCCTGTCCGCCGAACTTGCCGATCCCGGGGCGTATGGCCGGATCGTACGCGACGCCGAAGGCCGCGTGCAGGCCATCGTCGAGGACACCAGCCTGACGCCGGAGCAGCGTGCGATTCACGAAGTGAACTCGGCGATCTACTGTTTCACGGTTGAAAAACTCTGGCCGTGCCTTGCGGCCCTACGCCCTGAAAACGCGCATCGCGAACTCTATCTCACCGACGCGATTGCCATGCTGCGTGCGCGCAACGAACGCGTGCTTGCTCAGATCGCCTCCGATGCGAACGAAGTTCTCGGCTGCAACACGCGCGCGGACCTGGCCGGTGCCGACCGCATCCTGCGCGCGCGCAAGGCCGCCCAACTGATGGATGCTGGCGTGACGATCTATCTCCCCGAGACGGTAGTGATTGATCCCGACGTCAGCGCCGGACCGGACACGGTGATCGAGCCGGGCGTACACCTGCTGGGCAAGACACGCATCGGCGCGCATTGTCAGATTCGGACGGGAAGCATCCTGCACGACGTGCGCGTGGAGGACGGCGCCATCGTGGGCCCGCATTCCAATGTGGATTCCTCTCGCATCGGTGCGGGCGCGCAGGTTGGTCCGTTTGCGCGGCTGCGCCCCGGCGCGGACATTCGCGCAGGCGCGCGCATCGGGAATTTTGTAGAGGTCAAGAAATCCGTGGTGCACGAAGGTGCCAAAGCGCAGCACCTGAGCTATCTGGGAGACGCCTGGATCGGCCCCGGCGCAAATATCGGCGCGGGCACGATCACCTGCAATTATGACGGCGTCGCGAAGCACGAAACAAGAATCGGCAAGGGCGTATTCATCGGCAGCGATACCGCGCTGGTCGCGCCGGTGCGTGTCGGCGACGGCGCCTACGTCGCGGCCGGCTCGGTCATCACGGACAACGTGCCTTCCGACGCACTGGCAGTCGCCCGCGGGCGGCAGGTCAACAAGCTCGGCTGGGCGAAGGCCCGGCGTCGCGAGCTCGCCGCAGGGAAAAAAGCGATGAAATCTTCCAAGCGCAGGGCATCCGGCAGGAAACCTACGGGCCGCGTGAAATCGAAATCCCGCCCCAGCGCGAAAACTCGCCGTCGGTAGCGCTCGTCAGGACAAAACCTGCACCCCCCTTTCCTTTTGCAAGCTCCTAACTACCCCACGGTCTGCGCGACCGAAGGCGGCCTTCGGTTCACAGTGTGCTAAAATCAAATTCCCATGAAATTCGGCGTGGTGGTTTTTCCCGGTTCCAATTGCGACGACGACGCGCACCATGCCGTCGGCTCGGTCATGGGGCAGCCGGTCGAATTCATATGGCATCAGTCCGAGCAGGTCTCCGGCTTCGACGCGATTATCCTTCCCGGTGGGTTTGCGTTCGGCGATTATCTGCGCACCGGCGCGGTCGCGCGATTCTCGCCGGTGATGAAGGCTGTTAGCGGCTTTGCGCGATCCGGCGGGCTGGTCCTGGGCATCTGCAACGGATTGCAGATTCTTCTCGAAGCCGGACTTCTTCCCGGGGCGATGATGCGCAACAGCCGCCTGCGATTTCTCTGTCGCCAGGTGCATGTGCGGGTCCAGAACACCGATACGCCGTTCACGTGCGCAGCCCGTCCCGGCCAGATTCTGAAAATGCCCATCGCGCATATGGAAGGGAATTACTTTTGCGATCCCGCCACGCTCACCGAACTGGAACGCAACAAACAGATCGTTTTCCGCTACGTTCATGCTGATGGGCGCAATGCCGGGCCGGATGATTTCGACGCGAATCCAAACGGCGCGCTGGCCGGGATTGCGGGCCTGTGCAACCGGGAGGGTAATGTCGTTGGGCTGATGCCGCATCCAGAGCGCGCGGTGGAATCGGCGCTCGGCTCGGTGGATGGACTGGTGATTTTTCGGTCCCTGGTGGAGAGCTTGTCGCGCGGTGCCGAGAACAGGGCGAGAGCGGCGACTTCGGCTGAAAGCATTCCTGCCTGATCCGATTTTCTCGCGCTTGCGCGAGACGCTGTTTGCTGCGAAAATTTGCGCTCCTGATCCTGGCCCGCGTGTCGATGATTAATACCGAAATCAAAGTCACACCGCAGATCGCGGCCGAACACGGCCTTTCCCCCGACGAATACGCGCGCACGCAGAAAATTCTGGGTCGCGACCCGAACCTCACCGAGCTGGGTATTTTCAGCGTGATGTGGAGCGAGCACTGCTCCTACAAGTCCTCGCGCGTGCACCTGAAACGGTTGCCGACTCGCGGCGCACACGTGGTCCAGGGACCCGGTGAAAACGCCGGCGTGGTGGACATCGGCGACGGATGGGTCGCCGTCTTCAAAATCGAGTCACACAACCATCCGAGCTTCGTTGAACCGTTTCAGGGCGCGGCGACGGGTGTCGGGGGCATCCTCCGCGATATTTTTACGATGGGCGCGCGGCCGATTGCGGTCCTTGATTCGCTCAGGTTCGGTCCGATTACAGCGGGAAGCCTCCCGGGCCACGCGAGGTCCCTGGCTGCATCCGCCGCCCGCGAACATCGAGCGGAGTACAAGAACTCGGCGGACTCCCCTGTGTTCCCGGGTCAGGACAAGCGGGGTGACAGCTCGTTGGTGCAGGGTGCCGGGGCTGTTGCGGATGCGACGCCCGAGGAAATCGCGCGGAATCGGGGGATCCTTGACGGCGTGGTGCGCGGCATTGCGTTTTACGGCAATTGCTTCGGGGTGCCGACCGTTGGCGGCGAGGTGATGTTCGAACCCTGCTATACGAATAACCCGCTGGTGAACGCGCTGGCGTTGGGCATCGCGCGCAAGGGGGAACTCTTCTTCGCACGCGCACATGGCGCGGGGAATCCGGTGATCTACGTGGGCGCAAAAACGGGCCGCGACGGTATTCACGGCGCGTCGCTGCTCGCTTCGGCGGAATTCAGCGAGCAATCGCAGCAGAAGCGGCCCAACGTGCAAGTGGGCGACCCGTTCATGGAGAAGCTGCTGCTCGAGGCCTGTCTGGAAGCCATGCGCACGGGCGCGATTGTGGCGATTCAGGATATGGGCGCGGCAGGACTTACGAGCACGAGTTCGGAAATGGCGTCGCGCGGGGGGGCGGGAATCGAAATTGACCTCGCGCGCGTACCGCAGCGCGAAACGGGCATGACGCCCTACGAGATGATGCTGAGTGAATCGCAGGAACGGATGCTGCTGGTCGCCGAGCGAGGTCGCGAAGGCGAAATCTTTGACGTGTTCCACAAATGGGGCCTCGACGCGGTGGAAATCGGGCGGGTGACAGATGACGGCAAACTGCGGGTGATGAATCACGGGCAGCTGGCCGCCGAGATTCCTGCGCATGCACTGGCCGAGGAAGGCCCGCGTTACGAACGACCGGTTGCCGAGCCCAAGGCTGAGGTTCCCCACGGCCCGCTGGTCGATTTTGCTCGAGACGGCCTGGACCTGACCGAGAATTTTCGCCGGCTGCTTGCGTCGCCGGCCATCGCCTCGAAATACTGGATCACCGAGCAATACGATTCGATGGTGCGCACGAACACGCGCGTGGGTCCCGGTTCAGGTGATGCGGCTGTGCTGCGGTTAAAGGAAACCAAGCGGGCGCTGGCGCTTTCAACCGACGGCAACGGTCGCTGGGGATTGCTTTCCCCGCGGTTGGGCGCAATGCATGCGGTTGCTGAAGCCGCGCGGAATGTGGCATGTACCGGGGCGCGTCCCATCGCCGCGACGAACTGCCTCAACTTCGGCAACCCGGAAAAGCCGGAAGTGATGTGGCAATTCACCGAGGCGATTGACGGAATCGCCGAAGCGTGCCGCGCGCTGGAAACTCCCATTACGGGCGGGAACGTCAGCTTCTACAATGAAACGCTGGGAAAGCCAATCTATCCGACGCCGGTCCTGGGCGTGCTGGGCTTGCTTGAGGACGCCGAGTGCGCACTGGGTTCCGGGTTTCGTAATGAAGGCGACGTGATTGTGCTGCTCGGCGGCGATTCGGCCGGGGTTTCAGGCGAACAGCAGCAGATTGAGTTTTCTTCCTCCGAATACGCCAAGGCGATTCACGGAATCGTAAGCGGCTCGCCGCCGGCGATCGATCTGGCTGCGGAGAGGCGGCTGATTGAGTGCCTGGTAAAACTTGCGGCCGAGCGCGCGATATCGTCGGCGCACGATATAAGCGACGGCGGCGTGGCCGCGACGGTGGCGGAATCCTGCTTCCACAGCGAAGGACTTTCCGCGCAGATTGATCTCGGATCATCCAAGGGATCCGGAGAGGCCGCCGAATTCGCGCTTTTTGGCGAGCGCGGCGCGCGCGCCGTGGTGTCGACTTCGCCCGCATCGCTTGCCCGCGCGACCGCAATTGCGGCACAATACGGTGTTAAGGTTCAGCAAATCGGCAGCGTCACGCGCGCAGACTTTCGCATCCAACTGAAGGGTGTTCCTGTGGTTCGAGGCAAGGTGGATTCGTTTCTCCAAACCTGGAGCGAACCGCTGGAAAAGGCCATCGAGAGCGCATCATGAAAAAGAGTCTGATGCTCGACGACGATCATTTCCACGATCACTGCGGGGTGTTCGGCGTATTCGGGCATCCGGAGGCGGCCAAGCTGACCTATCTGGGACTCTATGCTCTGCAGCATCGCGGGCAGGAGTCGGCCGGCATTGCGTCGTCCGACGGAATGGACCTGCATTTGCACCGGAGCCTGGGGCACGTGCAGGAAATCTTCACGCCCGAAGTGATCGAGCGCCTGCCTGGCGCCGCGGCCATCGGACACACGCGGTATTCCACCGCCGGCGACAACACGCTGATCAACGCGCAACCGATTGCGATTGATTTCAACAAAGGCAAGCTCGCGCTGGGCCACAACGGCAACCTGACGAACGCCATCGAACTCCGCCGGAGGCTTGAACACCGCGCAGCGATTTTCCAGACCACCAGCGACACCGAAGTGATCGTACATTTAATCGCGCGGAGCAATGCGCGCAACCTGCCAGGCGCTCTGGCCGAGGCGCTGAATCAGGTGGAGGGCGCGTATTCTCTGCTGCTGCTGACCACAGACGAGATGTACGCGATCCGCGACCCGCGCGGATTCCGGCCGCTGATTCTGGGACGGCTTGACGGAGCATGGGTCGCGGGCTCGGAAACGTGCGCGTTTGATCTGATTGATGCCGAGTATGTGCGCGAAGTCGAGCCGGGCGAAATGGTCCGCATCTCGCGCAGCGGCGTTGAATCCATCCGTTTCGCGCCCGAGAAGCCGCACCAATACTGCATTTTTGAGCACGTCTATTTTTCGCGGCCCGACAGCGTGGTCTTCGGCCGCCCGGTGAATCAGAGCCGCGAGGGGCTCGGACGGCTGCTGGCGCGCGAACATCCCGTCGAGGCCGACATTGTCACGCCCGTGCCTGATTCCGGGGTGCCGGCCGCGATCGGCTATGCGGCGGAATCCGGCATCCCCTTTCGCATGGGGCTGATCCGCAATCACTACGTGGGCCGCACGTTCATCGAGCCGGAGCAGGCGATTCGCGATTTCGGGGTGAAACTGAAGTTGAATCCGGTGCGGAGGATGCTGGAAGGGCAGCGCGTGATTTTGGTCGACGATTCGATCGTACGCGGCACGACGAGCCGAAAGATTGTTCGACTGGTGCGCGAGGCAGGTGCGACCGAAGTGCACGTGCGCATCAGCTGTCCGCCAACGATTTCGCCATGTTATTACGGCGTGGATACGCCGCGCCGGGAAGAGTTGATCGCGTCGCACAATTCGGTGGAGCAAATCCGCAAATTTCTGGGCGCCGATTCCCTGGGCTTTCTCTCGCTACCATCGCTGCGCGCGTCCGTGGAAGATACCGAGGGGAAATTCTGCACGGCGTGCTATACCGGCAGCTATCCGACCGAGCTCGTGCAACTGGAAGTGGAGGCTCATCGTGAAAGCTGAAACGGTGGATGTGCTGGCGGAGGAAAAACGCAAGCCCGCCGCGCCCACGGCCAACGAGCGCATCTGGCGCGAGGTCGTTTCGTGGTTCTGGGTGATCGTGGCGTTCCTGCTGATTGAGGGGACGCTGGTGCAGGCGCGCGTGATTCCCAGCGGCTCGATGGAAAACACCGTCCTGATCGGCGATCATCTGATCGTCAGCCGATTCGGCTACGATGCCGGCGTTCCGTTCACCGATTGGCACGTTCCCCTGTGGCGCAACCCGCAGCGTCAGCAGATCATCGTGTTCCGCGCGCCCTTGCCGGAAGAGGGCTATCCGGATTTCATCAAGCGCTGCATCGGCGTGCCGGGCGATCGCATCAAGGTTGTCGCCGGTCAAGTCTTCGTCAACGGAGTGCACCTGAACGAACCGTACGCGATCCACGGGTTCGGCGCCGACACTTCGGCGGTTGAAAACTACCCGCCGAGCAGCATTACGATGCTTGATTCCGGCGTGACGCGCGAGTGGGCGGAAGATTTTTCAAATCATGTGGTGAACGGCGAGCTCGTGGTACCGCCAAACGAATATTTCATGATGGGCGATAACCGGGACAATTCGCGCGACAGCCGGTTCTGGGGATTCGTGCCGCGCGCCGATATTATCGGGACGCCGCTGATCATCTATATGTCCATCGATGCACCGGACCCAGACGAAGTCTGGGGCCCTGGATTCGCCGTCCAGCGATTCGAGACCTACGCCAGCGTATTCATCCATCCCAGCCGAGTCCGCTGGCGGCGGCTTTTCCATACGCTTTAGAATTTACGAATCGGCTCACCCTCACTTGAAAAACGAGCCTCTCTGATGCGCTACTCCGATGCCGGAGTCAATATCACGGTTGCGGACCAGGCCAAGCGACGAATCTCTGCTATGGCCGGAAAAACGTTTCGCCGCGGTGTGCTCGCGCCGATCGGCGGATTCGGTTCGCTGTTTCAGCTTGACCGGAAACGCTGGCGTGACCCGGTGCTGGTGGCGAGCTGCGACGGGGTAGGCACGAAGCTGAAGGTGGCCTGCGCGGCAGGCATTCATTCCACTGTCGGGGCGGACATCCTGAACCACTGCGTGAACGACATTCTGACTCAGGGTGCCGAGCCGCTTTTTTTTCTCGACTACATTGCCATGGGCAAGCTCGACACGCGGATCCTCGACCAAGTCATCGAGGGCATGAGCCGTGCGGCAAAGCTCGCGCGCTGCTCGCTGATCGGCGGCGAAACGGCCGAGATGCCCGACGTGTATGCGCCGGGGGATTACGACCTGGCCGGGTTCATTGTGGGCGCCGTCGAGCGCAAGAAAATTCTGGACCCTCGCCGCGTGCGCCCCGGCGACCTGCTAGTGGCGCTGCCCTCAAGCGGCCTGCATACCAACGGCTATTCGCTTGCGCGCAAACTGATTTTCGGCGTGGCCAAGCTCGAGCCCGATGCCTATGTGGCCGAAGTGAGGAACAAAATCGGCGCCGAACTCCTGAAGCCGCACCGCTCGTACTGGCCGCTGCTGAAAACCATTCTCGCTCGCGGGTGGGTTTCGTCCATGGCGCACATCACCGGGGGCGGAATCACCGGCAACCTCCCCCGAGCGCTCCCGCACAACGTGCAGGCAGCGATCGAGTTGGGTTCTTGGCCGGTACTGCCGATCTTCCGCTATTTGGCGCAACTGGGGCGGATCGACCGCGACGAATTGCTGAAGACTTTCAATCTCGGTGTGGGCATGATCCTGGTCGTTCCCGCAAAGCACATTTCGCGCGTGGAGGCAGAATTGAAACGCCGGCGCGAGAAATTCTTCTTAATCGGGCGGATCGAGCGCGCCACTCGGGGAAAAACGCGCGTGGTCTATTCGGGAAAGCTTTCGTTTTAACGCTTCCGTTTTCTGCGCGCCGGCCTCCGGGCCGCTTGGCGTTGCGGCATCTTTTCGTTGGCGCTGGTGTCCGCCTCGATCTTCCAAGATCCGTCCGTCATTTTTTTCCAGACCAGTACGTAATCACTGGTGTTGGTCACGGAGTTGCCCTTTTTGTCGGTGACTGTGGCCTGCACCGTACCTCGGTCCATCGCCAGATCGCCCGAGCGTGCCACGTCGACGCTTGCAACCGTAATATTCAGTTGCAGACCCGGTACGGCGAGAAGGTCTTGGATGTTCTTGCGGATATTGTCTTTTCCGACGGCCGCGGGTACGCCAGAGGAGATGAAAACGGCATCGTCTGCGTAATACGACATGCACTTGTCGAGGTCTTTTGCCAGTGCCGCCGTCGCCCAGTCGGCATCTGCCGCACGGATGGTCGCTTCGTCGGCGGCGCGGGTGTCGGGCGGGGCTGCGGGTTGTTGGCGTTGGGCGCATCCGGCGGCGAAACACGCCATACAAGCGGCGACTATCAACGAGCGGATTCGTGACATGGAATAACCTCCAAAGGGTTCGATTCGTGCGGAAGGAAGATGACGCCGAGCAGGCGCGGTGTCAAGTGGCCGGCGATGTTGTGGTCTTGCCCCGATAAGGATGTCACCCCCGGGATCGATGCGGGCTCCGGAAGGGCTCTTTCCGAAAGACCGGCCCAGAGGAAGCATATTTCCGTCGGGGCGGGACGGGCGATGGGCCGTAACAGGTTTTTAGCCGAGGGTTCTGGCGTCGAAAGTCGCGACGTCGTCATCTTCCACGGTAAAGCTGATCTCGATTGGCTTGCAACACACTTCGCAGTCCTCGATGTACGTCTGTCGGCCGACGGACAAGTCCAGAAGCATTGAAATTTCTTCACCACAGTACGGGCAGCTAAACTGGTGTTCCATTGGGCCGCTGGCCTCAGCTTTCCTTTTTCCTAGATTGCCACGAACGCCGTTTCTCGGGCGATCTAACTAGAGTGTCCAATACCGGACAGACACGGCTTGAGAGGTTTTTTATCCTTGCTCGCTTGGGAATTCGGATTCGAAACGATGCTTCACCGGTTCGAACCGAACGGAGGAACACACGATGATCTGCAGCAAGTGCGGACACTCCAACGGAATGCACGACGAACGTGGCTGCGTAGCCCTGAATTGTTCGTGCGAGCGGTATGCACCCCTGCCGACAAACGTCATACGGTTTGTTCAACCTGCGCGCGGCCCGCTCAACGTACGGCGCTACAGCCGCTAACCGGAAGTCAGCTCTAGGATGCAGGCGGAACGTACTGTCGCAACAGGGCGGAAGGCGCCCGTCACAGGGCCCTGGGCCTAAAATGCCCTGTCGAGAAATGCTGAAAATAGGATTCTGGCCGCGATCCGGACGCTTTTGGACGGTACATCGTTACCGCCTTGAACCCAATTGGAGCAATTTCTAGCACGACGCTGTCTGGTCACCTTCGCTTCGCCCCATCGCCGGAAATCCTTCGATCCGCAGGGTTCGAGCAGGCTGCTTCTTTGTTCGGCATCGCCATCGCTCCGCTTCAAACTGCCGGGAACAATCGACCCTGACCGCGGCCGGGCTCGTCAAACTGATGCACCGGTGCGGTTTAGTGCCGTTTCGCCGATTGGGCGAACTATGCTAATTTCGCTTCCTCATGAAAAAGCACATCGGCGTGCTGCTTTCCGGGCGCGGCTCGAATTTTGACGCGCTGGCGGCGAGCGTGGCAGCGGGCCGCATTCCCAACGCCGACATTTCGATTGTGGTGAGCAATCAGGATACCGCGCCGGGAATCGAGAAAGCTCGCGCCCGAGGAATTGACGCGCGCGTGATTCCCTCCAAGGGGCTGGAGCGGGAAGCCTACGATAGGCTGGTGGTTCGGTTGTTCGAAGAAAAAAAGGTGGATCTGGTTTGTCTGGCGGGATACATGCGGCTGCTTTCACCGTATTTTGTGGCCTTGTTTCCGCAGCGCATCCTGAACATTCACCCGTCGCTGCTGCCCGCGTTTCCCGGCCTTGAGCCGCAGCGCCAGGCGCTGGAGCACGGCGCGAAAGTTTCCGGCTGCACCGTGCATTTCGTGGACGAGAATCTGGACGCCGGGCCGATCGTGATGCAGGCCGTGGTGCCGATCGAGGACGACGACACGCCCCAAACGCTCGCCGATCGCATCCTGGTCGAGGAACATCGCATTTATACCGAAGCGGTGCGAATCGTTCTCGAGGGACGCTGGCGCATCGTGGGACGGCGCGTATTGACCACCACAGGCACTGGAGAGAAATAAGTGGCGGAGGCGAACTTCAAACCCGTTGAAGAACAGATGGCGCACCTGAAAAAGGGCGCGGCGGAAGTTATCCGCGACGAAGAGCTGAAGGCGAAGCTCGAGCAATCGGCGAGAACCGGAAAGCCGCTGCGCGCCTATCTCGGTGTCGATCCGACGGCGCCCGATATTCATTTGGGACACACGGTGGTGCTTCGCAAACTGAAACATTTTCAAGACATGGGCCACACCGCCATTTTTCTGATTGGCGACTTTTCCGCGATGATTGGTGATCCCACCGGGCAATCGGAAACACGCCCGCCGCTGACGCGCGAGCAAGTGGACGCAAACGCGCAAACCTATCTCGCACAGGTTTACAAGATTCTCGACCGGGAAAAAACCGAAGTCCGCTACAACAGCGAATGGCTGGGCAAAATGTCGAGCTACGACGTCGTGAGGCTCTGCGGTCATTATCGGCTTGCGCGGATGCTCGAGCGAGAGGATTTTCGTTCGCGGCTCGACAAGAATCTGCCGATTTCCGTGCACGAACTGCTGTATCCGCTGCTGACGGCATACGACGCCGTGGCGCTGAAATCCGACGTCGAGCTGGGAGCGACCGAACAGAAATTCAACATGCTGGTGCACCGCGAAATACAGCGCGAGTACGGACAAGTTCCCGAGGTCGTGCTCACCATGCCGATTCTGGTGGGGCTCGATGGCGAGCGCAAGATGTCAAAGAGTCTGGGAAACTACGTGGGAATCGGCGAGTCGCCCGGTGAGATGTTCGGAAAGCTGATGTCCATTTCCGATGAGTTGATGTGGTCCTACTACGATCTGCTCACGGATTTCGGACCGCATGTGATTTTGCGGCTGCGGGAGGAAGTGCGCACCGGTTCGCTGCATCCGATGGATGCGAAGATGCAGTTGGCGCACGCGGTTATCTCCGGATTTCACGGCGAGGAAGCTGGCAGAAAGGCAACCGATGAGTTCCAGCGCGTTTTTCGAGATCGGCGGGCGCCTGAACAGGCGCCACGCCACCTTCTCGGCCGCGGGCAGCCGAAACGGCTTTCGACGCTGCTGGTGGAGCTGGATCTTGCGGCTTCGCGCAGCGAGGCCGAGCGCTTGATCAAACAGGGCGGCGTCGAGATTGACGGGGTGCGCGTCGAGGACGTGAAACGCGAAATCGATCTCGCGAAAACGGGAGAATTTCTGTTGCGCGCCGGAAAGAAAAGATTCCTGCGCATCGTGGTGGAGTAGCAACGCCCCCGCCGGAAGCTAGTGCGAGGACTGGCCGGCGGAGGAACGGATCGGAATCGTGACGGTCTTGGCAGATTCGGTGGGGGCGAGCATGTGGCACTGCCCGTCGAAGATAGCGCCCGGCTCGATCACCAGGCAGGGGCTGTAAATCTCACCGGTCACGATGGCATTGGGCTGGATCTCGACCCGGCCGCGGGCACGAATCACGCCGTCAAAGCGGCCCGCGATAATCACGTAATTCCCGTGGATGTTCCCGTCAACCGAGGCATGCTGCCCGAGAACCAAAGTGTCGTCCGAGGTAATCGTACCCGTCAAGGCCGAATCGATCCGGAACGTCCCGGGGGCCTCGAGCTTGCCCTCGACCCTCACCCCTTGTTCAAGGAAGCCGGTCCATTCCGCTGGATCCTGCCGCTTGCGTTCGAACCAGCCCCACGCCATGGAATTCTCCTAGGTACGTAGTTTCATTCTCTCATCAGTTGGTCATACAGGCGCGTCAAATCACTCGGGTCGTAGTACTCAAATGCCAACTGGCCGGGCCTGCCGGGCCGAACCGGATGCAGCACGATCTTGGTGCCGAACTTCCGTTGCAGCTCCTCGATTGCCCATCTTGCATTCGGGTCAACCGAGACTGTCGGCGCGTCGACTTTGGATTTCGAGCTGCGAGTGGCAAAGCGCTCGACCTGGCGAACGGTCATGCCGCCGCGGGCAATCCTTCGTGCCAGTTCGAGGCGCTGTTTGGGGTCAATAATTGCCAGCAGCGCGCGGCCGTGGCCGGCTGAGATGCGTCCTTCCTCCAAGAGGTCCAAGATCGGCTCTTCGAGCCTGAGCAGGCGGACGGAATTGGCGATTGTTGCACGATCCTTGCCGGTGCGTTCCGCCGCCTGCTCCTGGGTGAGGTGGAATTCATCGGTAAGGCGCTGGAACGCCCGCGCCTGTTCGACAGGATTCAGGTCCTCGCGCTGAAGGTTCTCGACCAGGGTCATCTCAAGGGCGACTTCGTCGCGCACGTCGCGCACAACAGCCGGCACGCGGCCCAGGGCGGCACGCTGAGCGGCCCTCCAGCGGCGTTCCCCGGCTATCAACTGAAAGCGCTTTCCGACCGGACGCACTACGATCGGCTGAACGATGCCGCTTGCGCGGATCGACTGCGCCAATTCATCGAGCGCCTCCTCGCGGAACCGGGAACGCGGTTGAAACGGGCTGGGATCGATCAGATCGATGTCGACCTGCAGGAACGATTCACTCGGTGCCAGTGCCGGAGCCGCCCCCGCTGCTGCTCCCCCCGCCACCGCCACCGGCGGCTGCGGCGGCTGAGGCTGCGGCAGTTCCGGCTCCCTGATCAGTGCGCTCAATCCCCGGCCCAACGCGTTTCTGGGCATTGACGATAACCTCCTTGGCTAGTTGCATATAGCTGTCCGCACCTTTACTATGTATGTCGTAGAACATGACTGGCATTCCGTGACTCGGAGCTTCTGCGAGGCGGACATTCCTGGGAATTACGCTCTCGAACACCTGTGATCCGAAAAAGCTGCGCAGATCGGCGGCCACCTGCTTGGAGAGCGTTGTCCGGTCATCGTACATCGTCAGCAGGATGCCTTCGATCGCGAGCGATGGATTGATTGAACGGCGCAGGCGAGCGAGGGTGTCTAGGAGTTCAGATACGCCTTCGAGCGCCAGGAACTCGCACTGGACAGGAACCAGAATGGCGTCGCTAGCGGCAAGGGCATTCACGGTGAGGATGTCGAGAGATGGTGGACAATCGATCAGGATGTATTCATATTTCTCGCGGAGCGGCCCGATTGCGTCTTTCAGTCTGTACTCTCGGTTCTCCATCGAAATGAGCTCTACTGCCGCCCCGACGAGGTTCTTGTCTGAAGGAATCAGATCCAGCCGGTCGATTTGCGCATCGATTGCCACGCGCTCGATCGGCTCGCCGAGGATCAGCGCCTGATACAGGGTGCGTCGGGCGGGATCCTTTGGAAATCCCAGGGCGCTCGTGGCATTTCCCTGCGGGTCGGAGTCGATGATGAGGGTGTGTTTCTCCGAGGCGGCCAGCGAGGCGCCGAGGTTTACGGCCGTGGTCGTCTTTCCAACACCGCCTTTTTGGTTGGCGATGGCTATGACTCGCGCCAAGCGAATCCCCCAGATTGCAGCGCGAATGTATCAGAGAGTTTTCACGAGGTGCAAGATGTTTCACGTGGAACAATTTTGGTCTCAATCGTCTGGAATGTTCCACGTGGAACAATTTGGAGTGCGGTGGTCTGGAATGTTCCACGTGGAACATTTGGCAAGCGCCCCAACGCGATTCATTCCTTCGTGGTGCCCACCAGCAGATATCGCCTCTCAGAACCAGGAATTCTCCTCGCGGGCGCCCAACGCCAATGGGAGTCCGTCGAAATTTCGCGTGAATCCGATGCACCGAGCCACAAAAGAATCCTGCCGCTTGATCCGACCTGACGTCTCGTCCACGCGAGAAGCTTCCGATGATTGCCAACGGCCCGCGCCGTAACGAAACTGAACGGTTCCGGTTCAAGCGGGTAATCCTCCATGCGCCCCCGGAATACCTTGACGGTATCAAGCCGAAGCTCTCTTGCGACCTCCGACAGGAATGCGCATTTCCTGGTGTTCGACTCGATCAGCGTAACGTGGAGGCCGGGCGAGACGATAGCGAGCGGCAATCCTGGAAAGCCGGCACCAGAGCCAACGTCGGCGAGCCGACTTTTCTCATGATCCACCTCGGCAGATGCAAAAATGCTCTCGCCGAAGTGAAATTTGAGTATTTCGCCGGGCTCTGTCACGGTGGTGAGCGAAATCGACCTATTCCAATGCAGAAGAATCGCGATGTACGCGCGGATCTTTTCAGCCGCAACGTCACTCAGCGCCACGCCGTATGGACGCAGCGCGGTTTTGACTTGTAGGATTGAGATCATACCCATCGACACTCTCAAACTCGCCCTGTCTTGTTATCATGCTCAAACCAAGTCAGTTGCGGACGGACCTGCATTGATCTTATCGACTCCAGGGCGCATGTAAAAGGGCGCAAGCAGGCCGGCAGTGATGTCGGCGACAAAATGCGCAATCAATGGCGCAAGCAAGCTTCCGGTCCAGGCTCGGATGGCTGCGAAAAGAAGTCCTACTACAAAAGTAGTTATAAGGCCGCGGCGCCCCTGATAGAGATGCGCCACGGCAAAAATGCCGGCTGAACCGAGAATGCCCGCTAGAACCAATCCGCCGGACCAATCTTCAAATACTCGCTGTATGAAACCGCGGAAAATCAGCTCTTCGCAAACCGCAACGGTAATCACGACGGCGAAGAATGCCAAGCGCTCAGCAGAATCCTGAGGAAATATTTTCATGGCGAGCTGCGGCAATGCGCCTTTCGCTTCGGCGGGGTGCGTCGCCAGACGTCGAAGGCTGAAGAGCTGGTTCGCAAGAACCAGAGCCGCAAGCGCGATTGAGACAACGGCGGTGAGGGCCGGCCTTGGAAGGCCGATGCCGAGACGCTCGAGTTGAATTCGATGCGCGGTTGTGCGCCACAGGACGACGACGACGGCGAACCATTGAAACGCAACGGTCGATGCATAGACCCTGAGGCGATCGCGCTTGGTGGTTTCCGGCATGCGCGTCAGCTGGCGGATGCGGCGTCTGCCGAGAAGCGGCACAGCCACGGCGAAAAAAGTCAGGATCAGCGCGAAGTCCCAAGGCATCACGTGAGATCAAAACATCTTTGTCGGGTTGGGGCAAGCAATGTTGCGCTTGGGATCGAGCACCGGTTCCAGACTCGAGCTCAGAGGCGAGCCCGATACGGTCACCGATCACATCGGGTTTTTCTACAGCTTCGGTTATTTCTCTGCCTCGACCAATGGTGTTTTGGTTTACAGGACCGGCGGTGGCGGAGCCTCCCGGCTCACATTGTTTGACCGGCAGGGCAACGTTCGCGGGACGGAGGGCGAACAGGGCAATTACTACGGCCTGGCTCTTTCCCCGGATGGAACAAGGGCCACTGTGAGCCGAATCGAGCAAAATGGTTCTCTTTGGCTCGTGGATCTCGCGCGAGGCACGAGCTCCCGGTTCACGCTTGGAGCCTCCGATGCGGTGTTTGGCACGTGGTCTCCGGTCGGCAGCCGCATCGTCTTCGCTACCAGCCGCAGCGGCATCTACGATCTGTATCAGAAGCAGGCAAGCGACGTAAGCGACGAGGAACTCCTGCTGAAGTCGACCGACAGCAAATATCCCACCAGCTGGTCACGCGACGGCCGGTTCTTGTTCTATATGGTGCCGGATCCCAGGACAGCAAAGTATGACTTATGGGTTCTTCCGTTCGAAGGTGACAGGAAGCCGTTTCCTCTCCTGCACACAGAGTTCAACAACTACGATGTTCAGTTCTCGCCCGACGGCCGCCGGGTCGCCTACGTGTCTGACGAATCCGGCCGCGAGGAAATATACGTCCGGACGTTTTCGCCGGACTCGCCGGAAACAGTCCCCGACCAGGGAGGCAAGTGGCTGATTTCGACCGGTGGAGGCAGCCAGCCGCGGTGGCGCGGTGATGGCAAAGAGCTCTACTACCTGGCGCCCGACCGGAAGCTGATGGCTGTCGAGATTACGACCAGCCCGGTGTTCCGCGCCGGAGCGCCTAAAGCCCTGTTCCAGGCGCCGCCGCAGAATGCGGTTTCGATCATCTCCCATTCCTGGGATCTGACGCCGGGCGGAAAGCATTTTCTGTTCCCTGCGCCAGCCGACCAGGGATGGGCGCCGTTTAATGTGGTGCTGAACTGGCAGGCAGCGTTGAAGAGGTAATCTGTAACCATCTACTGCGGTTAAGTGAACTTGCGCGAGTCAAGATAAAGCGCGATCGCCGCGGCGCTGCCCGCAGGATCAACCACTGCCAGGTAGCCGTCGGGCCGGATCAGATACACGGCGTTCGGACGCAGGCCGGCCTGACTCATCTCCGGGCGCCACGCAAAGACGTGCAGCGGTAATCGTCGCGCGTCACACACCGACTGGAGCTCTGCCGCAGGGTCGCCGTAGACATGGACCTGCCAGTCCAGGGACGCAAGCGGCGCGAAGTTGTCCGTGCCGTTTGCACCCGCGCTCACCCATGGCAGGCGGTCGCCGCCGTGAACTCCTCCGGCGCGCCCCTGGCTCAAGCTGCTTGTGCGATAGTTCACACCGGTCTGTGAAACGGTGCGAAACGCCAGACGTCGCACCGCTTTGAGTTTGAACAGGTGCGGGAACAACAACGGCACAAGGTGAAGCCGCACAAGCCGCGCGATCATTCCCGAGCTGGTCACGCCCGTGAACGCGCGATCGGTTGTCGCGACCAAGCGGCGCGCAAAAGCAATTCGTTCCGGCTCGTAACTTTCAAGCAGCGACTCGGTCGCACGCCGGTTGAGAACGGCGGCGAGTTTCCAGGCAAGGTTCACCGCGTCCCCGATTCCGGTATTCATGCCCTGTCCGCCGACCGGACTGTGGATGTGTGCGGCGTCGCCGAGAAGAAACGCGCGACCGCGGCGAAATTGATCGGCGACGCGATGGTGTACGCGGTAGGTCGAGAACCAGTTCACGCGTTCGACGTCGATCCGAACACGTTCGAGCGCGTGCTTGCTGACCTCGTTCCAGGAAAGCTTGTCGCCCTGCTGTGCGGCCTGCTCACGGATGGTGCCGATCAGCCGCGCGTGCCCCTGGGTTTTGAGCGGGAAGACGGCGAGAAAATCGGTCCTGTCGAGCGCGACGTTGAGTTCGCCGTTCATCGAGGCGCCGCTCGCCTGCACGTCGGCGACATAGAAAAGGTGGCTGTAGGTGCCTCCCGGGAAACCGATCCCGAGCGCCTCGCGAACGGTGGAATGTGCGCCATCGCACCCGGCAATGTAGGCGGCCTCGCACGTCTGCTGTCCTCCATCGGGGCCCTTCAGACGCGCAGTCGCGCGGCCGCCTGCATCCTCAAAGCCCACGAGCTCAGTTTCGCGTTCGACCTCAACGCCAGCATCGCGCAGGCGCTCGATCAACAGTTGCTCGTGCTCGTCCTGTGGAAAAACCAGTGCGTAAGGAAACGGGCTGAGGCCGGTGCCCATTTCGCCCAGCACAAAGTGTGCCGCCTTCTTGCCGGCCACCCAGAAATTCCCAGCGATGGTCTTGCGTCCACGCTCAAGGACCGTCTCGGCGATCCCGATCTGGCTGTACAGTTCAAGCGTACGCGCCTGCACGGCCAGCGCCCGCGACGTCGTGCCGGCCTGCGAGGTCTTGTCGACAATCCGCACCCGAGTCCCCAGCCGAGCGAGCCACAGAGCCAACACCAGTCCGGTCGGACCCGCGCCAATGATGAGAACGTCAGTTTTGGAGGCGGGTGACGAATTCATCGTATGAGGCCACGCAAAATTTCGATTTCATACCCAATCTGTCAGGCCGAGCGCGGATCTGCCATCGTGCTCACAGCAAATCGTTTTTCGCTGCGGTGCCAGAAAAAGAGCAGGGCGCACCCGATCAAGATCAACGCCACGCACAAGCCGGTCCACAATCCCGCCGCGCCCCATCCGACCCGGAAACAAAGGTAGGCGCCGACGGGCAGCCCCACCAGCCAATAGAGGGTTGAAGACCAGATCATCGGCGTGTGGGTGTCGCCTGCGCCGCGCAAGGCGCCGGTGGCCACGGCCTGCAAGCCGTCAAATAACTGGAAAAATGCGGCGACGAACAGCAGTGCGCTCGCAGCCTTGATCACGGCCGGGTCAGGTGTGTAGATACGCACCAGCGCCCGCGGCGCAAGCCAGAAGACGGCTGCGGTGCAGCTCATGAAGCCTGCTCCCATGGCCATCGCGGTCCAGCCTGCGCGACTCGCAGCGTGCGCATCGCGCCGCCCGTGCGCTTGTCCCACCCGTACCGCGGCGGCCGAACCCAGGCCAAGCGGCACCATGTAGGTGAAGCTTGCGGTATTGAGCGCGATCTGGTGGCTTGCGAGCGGAATGGCTCCCAGGCGTCCGATCAGTCCGGTAGCGACTGCGAATACGCCGACCTCCAGGCCCAGCTGCATCGCCGCCGGGAACCCCAGGCTCAGAAGGCGCCACACCCGCGGCAGATGGGGCCAAGGAGACGCGTGGCGCAGACCGGTCTTGTAACGCAGGTCGTAATAGACGCAATAGGCCAGCAGAACGGCGGCCATATACGTGCGAGCTGCGCACGTGGCCCATCCCGAGCCAACCGTGCCCATCGCGCGATGCCCGAGATGGCCGTAGATGAGCGCCCAATTGCCCGCCGTGTTCACCAGGTTTGCGGTCACCAGTGAAAACATCACCGGCTTGGCCAGATCGATTCCCTGCAGATATCGCCTGAAGACAAAATAAAGCAGAAGCGGCAGCGTGCTCCAGTTGAGCGCGCGCAGATAAGGGATCGCCTGGTTCAGCACGGCCGGCTCGATTGCGAGCGAACCCAAGATCCGCTCCCAGAAGTGAACGATGCCCATCAGCACGGGCGCAACGCCAAGACTCAGATACACGCCGTTCACAAGCGAGCGGTGGGCGTCGTGCATGTCGCCGGCGCCATAGGAGTGGGAGACCAGCGTGTCGAGCCCCAGCATCAACCCGGTGCCGAAAATTGCGACGACGTAATAGGCGATGCTCCCCAGGCTGACGGCGCCGATTGCGACGGCGCTCTCCCGCTGCCGCCCGACCATCATCGTGTCCACGATTCCCATCGTCATCCAGCCGAGCTCGGCCAGCACCAGAGGGATCGCGAGGCCCAGCATCGGCCGGATTTCGCCGGCAATATAGTGGGAAAATAATCGTTTCAGCATGGCTGGCCGCTGCAGGTTGATTCGCGGAAATCATATCGTCTTTGCGACATTCGGAAAGAACATTCCGAACAAAAACTGCCGATTGTGTCGCAGGGTAATTTCCCGGGGTTAGTCGCGCGCGGCGGGACCGGTCACCTGCACAAGAGAACCCGATTCAGCCGACGGACCGCCACCGAGGGTTTGCGGAGCCCGCCAGCCGTCCACCACCGAGATCTGGTGGACGCAGGAGACCGTACAGTGGGGGGCGCACCCCTTTTTGGTGAGAAATTCGCGCCGACGCTGCTCGGAGGTGTATTCGGTGAGCGGAATGCCCGGGTAGCCGCGCTGCTGCGAGCAGTAGTGCACCAAACCATCCTCGCAGATGTACAGATAGCGGGAGCCGGCGCGGCATCGCCACTGGTTCTCGCGGCCGGCGGCGATATTGTGCTGGAATCCGTTCACGCGCGTGAATGACTCCTTGCCGAGCGACATGATCTGTTCGAAGATTTCCCGTTCGCGCGCGCCCAGCGGCTCGAGCTGCCCGTTGCCGTCGTGCAGAATTCCGACCGTGGACGTGAAACCCAGAGCGAGCGCCCGGTGAGCGACTGTGAGCGCGTCCTCCGGGTTGCGGACGCCGCTTCCGAGCACCGAGTTGATGTTCACGTGAAACTCGGCGTGCTCAGCCAATAGGGCGAGTTTCTGGTCCAGAACTTTCAGGCTCTTCTTGGAGACGTCATCGGGCTGCACGTTGTCGATGCTGATCTGCAGATGTTCAAGCCCTGCTCGGTTCAACCGCTGGATCCGATCGGCCACCAGCAGGTAACCGTTGGTGATGAGGCCGGCGAGCATTCCATTCTTGCGGATGCGCGCGATGATGGCGTCAAGGTCAGGGTGCAGCAGCGGCTCACCGCCCGAGATCGTCACCGCCGACGTGCCCATCGAGCCCAGCCGGTCGATGCGGCGGAACATTTCCTCAGTGGGCACCGGCTTTGAGAAGTCGTCGAACTCGTTGCAATACGTGCACGCAAGATTGCAGCGCCGGATGGGGATGATATGCACCAGAAGCGGATGGCGCGTTGAGACCAGAGCCTTTGCGAGCTTCTGGATTTCCCGCATCCGGCGATGCGCCGCGGCCATTTTCCTGCGAATTTTCTTCTGAAACGTCATGTGCTCGTCCGCGAAAGCGACCGAAATCTGCCGCCACGCTCCGGTTCACAATAGTATGCCACAGTGACTGCGGTTCGCTTGCCAGAACAGCCGCGGGAGTATCGCCAGACCTGCGTCGGAGGGACGGCGACGGAAAAAGACCCACCCTGCGGACGGCACTCCTGCTAGAATTTGATTTCTTGCGTGACACGGTTTACGGTCTGTCTGTACAAGCGCAATTCTCTGGACCGGTGCGGATATCTGCGGCGGAATCCGCTTCGGATACGACCGCAGTTCACCGACGGGGGTGAATTTGATGGCTGATGCGGTAGCAGAAAAAGTAATTGCCACACTCGCGACCGTGAAACGCATCCCGGCCGAGAACATCACGATCAACACCAATCTCCAGGAAATGGGCATCGACTCCCTCGACGTGTTTACGCTTCTGTTCGAACTGGAGAACGCCTTCAAGATCTCGATCCCGGACGACGATGTGCGCTCGATCAAGACCGTCAACGACATCGTCGAGGGCGTCAAGAAGATCCTCGCAGCTGCCCCGCCTGACCCTTCGGTCGGTTCTGCCAGCCCGGCGGTCTAAGCAATGGCCTCGCGCCGGGTTGCCATCACTGGTTTGGGAATTATCTCGGCGCTCGGCCTGGATCTCGCACAGAACTGGGCGGCGCTATGCGCTGGGCGTTCCGGGATCGCGCCTCTCCAGGTTGTTGATGGGGCGGGCGTCGGATTGAAGGTTCTAAACGGCGCCCAGGTCCGCGACTTTGACCCGCTGAAGCATTTTGAAGGCGGCAAGGACGCCCAGCTCGACCGTTTCGCTCAGTTTTCCGTCGTCGCGGCGCGCGAGGCGTTCCGCGACTCGAAACTGCAGCTCTCACCCGAGATGCGGTTGCGTTCCGCGGTGGTCTGCGGCTCTGCAGTGGGCGGACAGGCGTCAATCGAGCATGGCTTCGAGGACCTCTGGGTACAGGGGCGTGGCCGCGTTCACCCGCTCACGATCCCGAAGACCATGGCCAATGCCGGCGCAAGCCACATCTCGATGGATCTGGGACTGGCGGGTCCGGTCTATACTGTTTCGACAGCTTGCTCATCGGCGAACCACGCAATTGGGCAGGCGTTCCGGCTGGTGCGCGATGGCGAAGCCGATCTTGCCGTCACCGGCGGCAGTGAAGCGATCTTCACAGTGGGCATGCTGAAGGCCTGGGAGGCGATGCGCGTCATCGCGCCGGACACCTGCCGGCCGTTCAGCAAGGATCGCCGCGGGATGATTTTGGGCGAAGGCGGCGCGATGATGATACTGGAACCACTGGAAGCCGCCCAGGCACGTGGTGCGAGGATCTACGGCGAGATTTGCGGCATGGGAATGACCTCTGATGCCCACCATTTGACCCAGCCGACCGTGGACGGACCGGCGCGGGCCATGCAAGGCGCCTTGCGCGAGGCTGCAATGACGCCCGAACAGGTGGGCTACATCAACGCGCACGGAACAGGGACTGCGGGCAACGATCCGGTGGAGACCAAGGCGATCCGCGAAGTCTTTGGCGCGCACGCGGACAAGCTCGCCGTCAGCTCGACGAAGTCCATGCATGGCCATGCGTTGGGCGCTGCCGGGGCGCTGGAGGCGATCGCGACTGTACTCGCACTTCATCACGGGATTCTGCCGCCCACTGCCAATTTCACCGAACCCGACCCCGAGTGCGACCTGGATTACATTCCGAATCAGGCGCGCGCCGTTCAGGTTCAGGCGGCGCTATCGAATTCCTTCGCCTTCGGCGGACTCAACGCCGTCGTTGCCTTCCGCGCCTTCAAACCTTAGGGTAGGCGCGAGGTTGGGCGCGCCGAGCTTCGGCTCCGGAAAAAACCATGCTCGCTGGATTGTTGCGGGAGGGGTTCTCCGCTGTCGCTCGCCTGCAATCAGAACAGGCGGAAGACCACGGGCAGGATCATGTTCCAGCCCTGGGGCACGATTTCCCAGCCGCGCGTGAGTTCGTCTGAGCAGGACAGGGTGATCATAATCCCGAGCCAGAAGAAGCCGGCCAGAATCACGACCCTGGTCAGGCCGGTTGCGTACTTCACATGCATAAAGAACAGTACGACCAGCACCATTTTTGTGACGGCGATCGTGAGCGCAACAACCGTGTTCCACCGGCCCAGGTCGATGTAGGCGATCCAGGTGGTGAGCGCCGTGCCCACCATCAGGGCCAGGAAAACCAGCAGGTAGGTGCTGACCGGGACGATGTGCTCGGAGTGACCGCTCGGCTCGGTGTGATCGGACATCGGTCGACGCTCCTCTTTGAGGGACCTAGTATCGCCCGCCAATTAAATACAGCAGCGGGAACAGGAAAATCCAGACGATATCGACAAAGTGCCAGTACAGGCCGCTGATTTCCAGCGGTGAATAATATTCGGCTGAAAACCGGTTCCGCGCCGTCATGATCACCAGAACCGTCAGAATACCCAGGCCGACGACCATGTGGATCGCGTGCAAGCCGGTCATGAAGAAATAAAAACACATAAACATCTTCACGCCCGGAGCCTGGGGACCATTGTAGAACCAGTGCACCCCGGGGATGATGCCGTCGACGTAGTCGCGGTACCACTCAAACCTCAGCTTCAGGCCCACGAATAGCGCGCCCAGCAGCATCGTCAGGAGCAACCAGAAAATAATCTGACCTTTTTTCCTGCCGGTCTGTGCCGCGCGGATGGCAAGCGCCATCGTCAAGCTGCTGAAGATCAGTACCGCCGTATTCGTGGCGCCGAACTTCACCTCCAGCTGATGGCTGCCCTGGATGAACGCCGCAAGATGCAGCGCGCGGTAGATCGTGTAGGAAGTGAACATCCCGCCGAAGAACAGGATTTCGGTGACCAGAAACACCCACATGCCCAGACGTCCGGCATCACGCTGCTGCTCGATGTCCTCAAACTGGTGTGCGAATCCCGGCGGATGCGCGCCGTGAGTGGCGAGTTCAGCCATGAGCCGCCTCGGATGCGTAGTTGTAAGCGTCTTCGGTCACGATCGGAATTGTCTCGAAGTTCTCGGTCAGAGGCGGCGACTGCGTGGTCCACTCAAGGCCCTTGGCGCCCCACGGGTTCGGGCCCGCCGGAGGACCGTAGCGCATGGACCACATAAAATAGATCAGCGGAATGATATAGCCGACTCCAAGGATTGACGCGCCCGCCGATGACATGACGTTGAGCACCTGAAATTCCGCCGGGTAGATTGCGTAGCGCCGGGGCATTCCCATGTAGCCGAGCATAAATTGCGGAAAGAATGTCAGGTTAAAGCCGATGAAAATGATCGCCGCGGCGATGCGCGCCCAGAGATCCGGATAGAGGCGACCGGTAATCTTCGGCCACCAGAAGTGCAGACCGCCCATATAGGCCATCACCGCGCCGCCGACCATCACATAATGGAAATGCGCGACGATGAAATAGGTGCCGTTCAGGTGGACGTCGGTCGCAAGCGCGGCAAGGAACAGTCCGGTGAGTCCGCCGATAGTAAACAGCCCGATAAATCCCAGCGCGTACAGCATCGGGGCTTCGTAGGAAATCGATCCCTTGTAGAGCGTCGCCGTCCAATTGAACACCTTAACCGCCGAGGGAATCGCGACCAGGAAGCTCAACACGGAGAACACCAGGCCGGCGTAGACGGACTGGCCGGTGACGAACATGTGGTGGCCCCAGACGATGAAGCTGATTATGGCGATGGACAAGCTGGAAAACGCCACAAAGGCGTACCCGAAGATCTTCTTCCGTGAGAACGCGGTGATCAGTTCGCTGATCACTCCCATGCCGGGCAAAATCATGATGTACACGGCCGGGTGGGAATAGAACCAGAACAGATGCTGAAACAGGAGCGGGTCTCCGCCAACAGCCGGATCGAATATCCCGACATGCAGGATCCGTTCCATGCCCAGCAGGAACAGGGTGATGGCGATGACCGGCGTACCCAGGACGAAAATGAGACTGGTGGCGTACATCGCCCAGATAAACAGAGGCAGGCGGAACCAGGTCATGCCGGGCGCGCGCATCTTGTGGATCGTGACGATAAAATTCAAGCCCGTGAGGATCGAGGAAAAACCGGCAATGAAAACGCCCAGAGCGACCACGACCACGTGCGTCTGCGAGTAGGTGCTGCTGTAGGGCGGATAAAACGTCCAGCCCGTGTCCACGCCGCCTGAAAGCGTCGCAAACAGAGCGAAGGCCGCGCCGGTGATGTACAGGTACCAGCTCATCAGGTTCAATTTCGGGAAGGCCACGTCTCGCGCACCGATCATCAACGGAATCAGAAAATTGCCGAGTGTCGCCGGAATCGAAGGAACCAGGAAGAAAAACACCATGATGATCCCGTGCGTTGAGAACATCTTGTTGTAGGTTTCCGGCTCGAACAGCGCGCCCTGCGGTTCAACCAGATGTAGGCGCATCAGAACCGCCGCCATTCCGCCCACGAAAAACATCAGCGTGATGGACCCGAGATACAGAAGTCCGATGCGCTTGTGGTCCAGCGTCAGCAGCCACGACTTGATGCCGTAGGTGACGTTGAGATAGTTCACACCGGATTCGGCCGGGGTTTCGTGGATTTCTGCAATGGCCGTACTCATTTGCCGTTCATCCTTTCTTCCGAGCCGAGCGACTTTACGTAGGCGATCAACTGGCTCATCTGTTCCTCGTCGATCTGTCCCTGATAGGTCGGCATGATCGGCTGATAGTTCGGCAAGTGAACGGAGTTTGGCACGAGAATGGCCTGCCGGATCAGCGTTTCATCCACGATGCGTGTTTCGCCGTTCTGGGTCTTTTCCGGTTTGCCGTAAATTCCCGCAAGCGACGGCGCGCGCCCGGTCGCATCCGCCGAGTGGCAGCTGCCGCAGCCAAATTGACTGAACAAACGCTCGCCCTGCTCCGCCATGGATTCGGTTTTCTCGCCGCCCGCAAGCCAAGTGGTGTAGTCGGTCGGAGACATCACGTAGACCCAGCCGATCATCTCGGAGTGGTTGGTGCCGCAGTACTGCGCGCAGAACAGATGGAACGTGCCCGTCTCGGTGGGCTCGAACCAGATCTGGGAGTAGCGGCCGGGAAGCACATCTTTCTTGACGCGAAACGCGGGAATATAAAAATCGTGAATCACGTCCTGCGAGGTCATGGTCAGCTTTACGGGCACTCCCACGGGCACGTGAAGCTCGTTGATCTCCCGCGGCCCCTCGGGATGCTGGAGGTGCCACATCCATTGCTTGCCGATCACGAAAATTTCAGTCGAGGCGGCAGGCGGACGTCCGTTGCGCACGTACAGACTCGAAGACCATACAAACAGTACGACGCAGATGAGCGAGGGAATAATCGTCCAGGTGAGCTCCAGTATCATCGGAGTATGCGTTGCAGTGCCCGATTCACCCGGCGTTTTTCGTCGGTACTTCAGCATGAAATAGAAAATGATCGAGAAAATCAGCACGCTGAAGAAAATCGTGATGCCGGTCAGCATCAGATACAGCTGGTCCACACTGTTGGCGACCGAAGATGCCGCCGGCGGCTTGAACTGCATCATGGCGGCCAGGACCGGCAGCGAATCTAGTCCGGATTGAAGGAATCCCATCATCACCGTTCCGTTGCGATCCTTTTCAGGCCTGGCGTACGCCGCCGCGCCTGCTTCACGCCCTACGACCGGGGAGCGCGTAATGCTCGCCCCGGAAAAGCAGAATCAGAAAAATCCCGCCGATCAGAACCGTTGCGACTCCCCCCGCCTGAATCACGCGCGAAATCAGCAGCCCATATTTTCCGGTGTGGGGATCGTAGTGATAGCAGAAAAGCAGAACCTGATCGACCGGCGAGCCGATTTTTCCCTGCGAAGCCTCGACCAGACCCAGGCGCAAATCCCGCTCCGGGTAGCTGACGCCGTAGAAGTAGCGCGAGATTTTTCCGTCCGGCGTCAGGACCATGATGACGCTGGCGTGGGCGTACTGCTTGGAGTCGGAATCGTAGGCGTAGCGGAACCCCACGGCAGCTGCCAGCTGCTTGATCTCGGGCTCATCACCAGTGAGAAAATGCCAGCCGTATTGGGCGCCCGGCCGCCGGTACATTCCCGCATACATGGCCTGCTTGGCCTCGGCGATGACTGGCCTGTCGGTCGGGTCGATGCTCACGGTGACGACGCTGAAATCCTTGCCGATCTCCATGGGGATCAGCTGCAGGCTGCGGTCCAGACCGTTGAGCACCTGCGTGCAGAGCATCGGGCAGTTGTAATACACCAGCGTCAGAATCACCGGCTTGCCGGCGAAGAACTGCCCGAGCTCGACCGGATTGCCGTGCTCGTCGCGGAAGGCGAGGTTGAGCGGAATCTGGGCGTCCAGTTTCTGGTCCACGCCGACTTCCTTGAGAAGTTCCGGGCGCACGCCGATCCCCTGCGTCGGGTCGGTGAACTGCGCGGCGGTGGTCCGGGGATGCGCAAGAAGCGCCAGCCCCAGAGCCGCGACTGCCAGCCACTCTCGCGCCGAATTGTGTCGAAACTTCAACGGATTTCCGTCCTGTTCTCTGATGTCCAAAATCTGCTTCGCGTTCCCGCGAACCCTGCTACTTCGCTTCGGCCGCTTCGGCCTCTGCCGCTTCGCTCCGTTCCTGATCGGCTTTGGTCGGTTCGGTGAGGTAGCCGCACTGTCCTTCCACATCGGTCCCGCCGGCAACTGTCGGCGTCATGACCGGCGATACTCCGGCAGCGGAGTCACCTGCCGGGCGCGCCGGCAATCCTCGCTCGAGGACCAATTGCATTGCGCGGTCTATCGGTATGCGTACCACGCCGCTGGCCTGATCCACCCAGGCATAGGTGTTCACTTCCTGCTGCTGCGCAGCACAGTACTGCTGGAGCTCTCGGTGCGGCTGCACCTGCAGGAGCGGTCCCGGCGGGATCATTCGGTCGGTCGTACTTACCAAGGGCGATGCGGTCGAACCGAGCGGCTCGACCTTCTTGAAGAAATCGAAGGTGAGTCTCATCCCTACCAGAGTGATGACGAGCACCACGGCCATCCAAAAGGCGAATTGGAACAGCCCCTTGATGTTGACATCGCGCTTTTCATAGCCCGCACTGGCGTCGACCGGATTGTCTGGTTTGGAGGAGTGTTTAGTCGCCATGCTGATGCTCCAAGACGCCCTCAAACCGCGGATCGTGCAGTGGCAGCAGCGGCATTTTCTTCAGCTGCGCCATATACGTTGCTACCCACACGCCGCCGATCCCGATGAGCGCAAAGATATCCAGCAGGTGAATCTGTGGACTCGCCTTTTCAAATGACGGCACGACCAGCCAGTAGACGTCCACCAGGGTTATCACCATCATCCATGCGGCCAGGACGGAGAGCCTTTCCAGGCGGCGCTTGACCCGCCGCTGCAGCAAGATGAAGAACGGCACGAAGAAATGGAACACCAGCAGCAGGGCAGCAATCACGGCCCACCTGCCGAAGGCGCGGGTCATATACCAGGGGATTTCCTGTTTCAGGTTGCCGGACCAGATGATCAAGAACTGCGCAAATGACATGTAGGTCCACAGAAGCGTGAACGCCAGCATCAGGTTGCCGATATCGTTCAAATGGGGCGGGTCGTAGGAATCGCGCAGCGGCTCATCGTCATTGAGCAAGCGCAACATGATGACCGAGAACGACAGCGTCCCCAGGCACGCGATCACCATAAAGACCATTCCGTAGATCGAGGAATACCACGTGGGCTCAAGGGTCATCACCCAGTCAATCACCGCCCACGACCAGGACAGAGCCCACAGGATCGTGCCTGGCGCCGCCAGGCTCGTCATGCGTTCCTTCAGGGCCAGGTCCCCGGTGCGATCCTGCTCGGCCGACCATTTGTTGTGCAAGCGTGCCAGCAGATTCCAGATGGCGAAATAAACCACCGCACGCAGGACGAAGAAATGCGGCGACAGATACAGGCGCCTGAAATGGCCGGCAGGATCGTCTGGGAGCGAGTCCGGCTGCATCCAGGGATACAGCCGCGACATTCCGAACAGCAGCGGCACAAACAGTAGGGTCATCATGGGGATCGTCCGGGTCCCGGCTTCCAGGATCCGGCGAATCGGCAGGCCCCAGCGGCCGCCGGTCATGTGGTGCAGCTGAAGGATTGCCAGGCTGCCCATGGCGAAGACCATCCAGTAGACAAAGGCCACAAGATAGGAGCGGAAGAACTGCTGCCAGTTGGTAAAGCCCAGCGCCACGGTCAGAATGAGACCGACGACACCACAGGCGAGCGCGCGCTTCTGCACGCGATCGATTTGCGGCCGAACTGTGTCCGCCAAGCTCATTGCGATTGCCCCATGGATTGTCCCGGCGTTTGTTCGGCGGGCAGCTGCGACAAATTCTGGCGCACGGATTCCGGCAGGTCCTGAACCGTCGCGTTGCGGCTCAGCTGCAGCACCCGAATGTACGCCGCAATCCTCCAGCGGTCGGCAGGTTCGACGCGCGCCGCATAGCTGTACATGGCCCCAAAACCATTGGTCATCACTTCATAGAAATGTCCCGCCGGCGCGTCGCGCAGCCTCTGAATGTGGTAGGAAGGCGGCTGCGGGAATCCGCGCTGCACGATCATCCCCCGGCCTGTCCCGGTGTAGTCGTGGCAGGGCGTGCAATAGACGTTGTAGCGTTCGCGTCCGCGGTCCAGATCCGCCTTGGTGATGGGGAACGGGAACTTGTCCACGACCACACCGTTTTCCCGGCCCGTGAACATCAGCTCATCCAGCCGCAATTGCCCGCGAGCTACGGTGCCCGGAACAGGCTGGCGTTCGGAACGCCCGTCGCCGAAGAAGTCGGTCGGTTCGTAGGGAAGATATTTCGGCTGGACGTGCATGTCCAGGCGGCAACCGAAAAGCAGCAAGGCGACCGCGCCCATCGACATGACGGTCAGGGTGCGAACAAGCGAGCGCGCCCGTCGCGCACAAAGGCGCGCCTGGGCGCGAATGCTGTCGAGTTCAGTCCTCAATTTCAAATACTCCATGAGGATGCAAGCCTTCCAGGAACTTTTTTGTTTCGACGAGATCGAATTTCTGGTCCCTCGCTTTGATACACAGGAAGAAACGGTCGGTCGAAGCCAACGCGAATCGCTCGACATTAAACGTCGGGTGATACGGGGTCGGCAGTCCGTTGAGCGCGAGCATTCCAAGTACGGCCGTGAGGGCTGCGCCCAGGATCGTCAGCTCGAAAGTAATCGGTATCCACATCGGCCAGCTATTGAACGGTTTCCCACCGATATTCAGCGGGAAGCTGATCACGTTGGCGTACCAGCACATGCCGAAACCGGTCAACCCTCCGCCCAAGCCCCCAAAGAAGACCAGCGTCGGAAGAATCGTCCAGTCAAATCCCACGGCCTCGGCCAGGCCCTCGACCGGGATGGGCGAAAACGCGTCAATGCGACGGTAGCCGGCGTCGTGCGTCTGATGAGCCGCCGCCAGCACTTCTTCCGGCGACTCAAACTCAGCCATCAGACCGTAAATGCGCTTCTTGACCATACCCTAGCTGTGAATCTCCGGATTCGGATTGCGGACGCGCGCAAGATAGGTGGTGCGCGGCCGTGTGTTCAAATCCTCAAGCAAACCGTAATCGCGCGTCTGCGCCTTGAGCTTGGCTACCTTGCTGTTGGGATCGTTGATATTCCCGAACACGATCGCTTCGGTCGGGCAGGCGCTCTGGCACGCTGTGATGATCTCGCCGTCGCGGATCAGGCGATTCTCTTCCTCGGACCGGATCTTTGCCGCATTGATTCGCTGCACGCAGTAGGTGCACTTCTCCATGACTCCGCGGCTGCGCACGGTGACGTTCGGATTGCGCATACCGTACAGGCTCGGCGTCTTGTAATCGGAGTAGAGGTAGAAGTTGAATCGCCGGACCTTGTACGGGCAGTTGTTGGAGCAGTAGCGCGTGCCGACGCAGCGGTTGTAGGTCATGTCGTTCAAGCCCTCGGCATTGTGCGTGGTCGCTCCAACCGGGCAGACATATTCGCAAGGCGCGTTTTCGCATTGCATGCAGGGCAGCGGCTCGTAGTACATCTCGGGATTGTCCAGATTGCCGCGGAAATAGGTGTCAATGCGAATCCAGTGCATGGCGCGGCCGCGCGCCACCTGATCCTTGCCCACGACCGCGATATTGTTCTCCGACTGGCAGGCAATCACGCACGCGTTGCATCCGACACACCGATTCAGGTCAATGGACATACCCCAGGCGTAGCCCTCGTACTTGAAGCCGGGGTAGATGGTGAGCCCCTTGTTCTTTTCGTCGTCCGGATTCTGGGCAAAGCTAGGATCCTTGCTGAATTCCTCCATGGTGGCGATCCGCACCAGATCGCGTCCATGCTCGCCGCCATGGCCCACCGCAGCGCTGCTTTCCTCTTCCACCGGATGTCCGTCGAGATCGATGTTGTATTGCTGTTGAGTCGAGGCGAACGAGTATTTCTTGCCGGTCTTCGCGATTTGGGCACCGGGCGCAATCCACGGCGCCGACGAGGTGCGCAACAGATAGGAGTTGAAGCCCGGTCCAGTGCCTACAGTTCCACCCCGCGTGCGGCCGAAGCCCAGGTGCAGTGTTACGGAATTATCCGCGTGGCCTGGAACCAGGTAGGCCCCTGCGTCCACACGGCGGCCCGCAAGCGTGAGCGTTAGATAGTCGCCGGTCGTCACGCCGAGCTGCTGCGCCGTTGCCGGGCCCATCATGATGGCATTGTCCCAGGTGAGGCGGGTAATGGGCTTGGGGAGCTCCTGCAGCCAGGAATTGTTTGAGAATGCGCCGTCGCCAACCGACGGATCGGGGCGGAAGACCACCTCGATCGCGCTTGGATCGCCGCTCGCCGCTGCAGTCCGGCCCAGGCTCACGAAGTCCGCGTGCGGCGCAACGGAAATCACGGGCAATGCGGTACCGGAGACCAATCCATCGTGCAGGGATGTTTCCCAGAGCGCCTCGAAAGCCTTGTCTTTCTCCGGCCGCTGGCTCTGCCAGTAGCTGCGAACCAGCTCGTGGCCGGACTTTCCGGCGTCGCCGGTGAACAGAGCGATAATTTCATGCGCCGAATGGCCGTCGTAGAGGGGCGCGATCAGGGGCTGCACGATTCCTGCGGTGCCATCAAAGGCCCGGCCATCGCTCCAGGATTCCAGCGAGTGAGCCGCCGGAGCGTGCCAGTGGCAAAGCAAGGCCGTTTCGTCCTGGTAGAGCCCGGAATGAACGCGCAATTTCGCTTTCTGCAGTGCGGTTGCAAAATCGAAATCGGCAGGCGCGTCGTAGACCGGATTGCCGCCTAGGATGAGCAGGAGCTCCACTTGTCCCGAGTTCAAATCATTGACGAGCTCCCGAAGGGATTCCAGCTGATTGACCGGGCTTGCTTCGATGGACTCGGTGTATACCACCGTCTTGCCAACGTTGCCCAGAGCCGCGTTCATGGCATGCGCCAGAGCGTGAACCAGCGGCGGCTGGTGCTCGCCCACAATCACAATAGAAGATCCGCGATGGGCCGCGAGATCGCGCCCGACGGCTTCAACCCAAGCTGAGGGAATCTTCGGGCTCGCGTTCGCGCTGGGCGGGACGGCAACACCGGAGGCAGCCGCGAGCTGGCGCGCAAGATCGTCAATGTCGGCCGAGCGCACCGGCAGGCGATGATCCGATACGGCGCCCGTGGCCGTCGGCATGCTTTCGGCGACGTAGAGGCGGTTCAACTTTGACGCCGGACCGGCGCTGAGATCGCGGCGGGTCGCGAAATCCCGCGCGTAGCGCACGTGCCCGGCGCCACAGGTTAGAAAATCGGCGTCGAGCGAGACGATCACGTCGGCCTGCTCGAAGTGATAGACCGTATTGACCGGCCGGCCGAAGGCCAGCCGCGCGCCTTCGCGCACGGAGTCTCCGCTGCAGACCTCATATTGATGCCATTTCGCTTCAGGAAGCTCGGCGAGCAGGGCGCGCATCTGCGCGCCAAGCGTGGGAGAGGTAATTGTCTTGGTGAGGATGCGCATTCCCGCGCCCTTGAGAGTCCGCCTGTTTCCCAGCTCCGCCGCGAAATCGGTCCAGGTACTGAGCCGCCCGTCATACACCACCGACTGCGAGCGGTCCGGATCCCAGAAAGTCAGAATCGCAGCCTGGTTGAAGATGTCGGAAGAGCCGAGGCTTCCGGGATGTTCCGGGTTTCCTTCGATTTTGGTTGGACGGCCGGTGTGGCTTTCAACCAGGACGCCGGTCGCGACTCCGGCCTCGAAAAGGGACGTCGCGTAGAACAGCGGCCTGCCAGCCAGAATCTCCTCAGGCGGTCGGACATAGGGCACGATCTTTTCGGTGGGGAGTTTCGTGCACGCGCTTAGCCCCGTCAGGGCCGCGGATGCGGCCATCAGTTTCAGCACGTCCCGGCGATTGATTTCGCTGTTGCCTTTTGCCGCGCTCGGAGGAAATTCGTATTCACTGAACTCCTGGAATTGGGGAGTTCCGGAAAGTCCCTCGAGGCTCTGCCAGAGACGAGGGGCGCCTGCGCCGGTGAGCTTCGCGCGCGCCGCAACCAGGTCGATTGAATTCTTGAGATGGGAGTCTTCGCTCATCGTCTCGCTTTCATCATCTGTGGCACGTGGAACAGGTCTGCAAACTTTGCACGTGGTATTCCGCCATGAGCTTCTTGCCAAGCTCTAACTGTTTTGCCCCGGACGGCGGGTCGTAATACGGATTGAACACTTCGGACTTCGGCCGCAAATACTTCTCGGGCTGGCGGTGACACTCAAGACACCACGACATGTAGAGCGTGCCGGCGCGCTGCGTCAGAGGCATTTCGGCAATCTGCCCGTGGCAGGTGGTGCAGCCGACGCCCTTCGCCACGTGAATGCTGTGATCAAAATAGACGAAGTCGGGCAGCGCGTTGACGCGAATCCACTCAAGTGACTTGTCATCGCGATAGCTTGCGCGCACGGGCTCAAGCATCGAAGCATTGGTCCAGATCTGCGAATGGCAGGTCATGCAGGTCTGCGTCGGAGGAACTCCCGCGAAGGATGATTTCTCGACCGACGTGTGACAGTAGCGGCAGTCGATTCCGAGCTCGCCCGCATGGTGCCGGTGGCTGAACGGTACGGGCTGCTGCCGCTTGACGTTCTGTTCCGTGTACCAGGGCGACATCGCGATTGTATAGAGCGCCAAGCCGAGCGCGCCAACAATGACGACCGCGCCGTAAATCGTCAGCCGCGAGATGAAGTTCGTACTGCGATGAAATATCTGTGGCATCGGCTCTTGAGATCGTTCCTTCTATGAATGCCCCTTCTCTTCGTTTGTTTCATGCACCAGCCCCCGCACTTCCACGATGGAAATCATCGGCAAGAAGCGGATAAAGAGAAAGAACAGCGTAAAGAACAGACCGAACGTTCCGATGTACGTCGCCCAATCCCATCGCGTCGGGTAGTACATGCCCCAGGACGAGGGAATGAAATCCCGGCTCAAGCTGATCACGATGATCACGAACCGCTCAAGCCACATTCCCATGTTTACGACCAGCGAAAGGACAAACAGCAAGCCCACGTTGCGACGCACTCGGCGCGACCAAAGCAGCTGCGGGATGATGATGTTGCACGAGATCAGCATCCAATACAGCGGAGCATAGGGCCCGTGGAAGCGGTTCTCCATCATGTAGATTTCGTACTGATCACCGCTATAAAACGCCAGGAACGCCTCGATCAAATAGCCGTAAGCCACAATCAGACCCGTCGCCAGCATCACCTTCGCCATGATGTCCAGATGCCGCGCGGTCACCAGATCCTCAAGGTGGTAGAACTTGCGGATCGGTATAGCCAGGGTCAGCACCATCGCAAAGCCCGAATAAATGGCTCCGGCTACGAAATAAGGCGGAAAGATCGTGGTGTGCCATCCGGGAATGATGCCGATCGTAAAATCGAAGCTCACAACGGTGTGGACGGAGACAACCAGCGGCGTCGCCAGGCCCGCGAGCAGAAGCGAAGCCGTCTCATACCGCGACCAGTGGACGGCCGATCCACGCCAGCCCATCGACAGCATCCCATAAATCATCTTTGCGGCTTTGTGCTTGGCGCGATCACGAAGCGTTGCCAGGTCGGGAATCAGTCCTACGAACCAGAACAAAAGCGAAACGGTCAGGTACGTTGATACGGCGAAGACGTCCCAGACCAGCGGGCTGCGGAACTGAGGCCATGTCCACATCGGATTCGGGTACGGCATGAGGTAGAAAAACAGCCAGGGGCGGCCCATGTGGAGCAGGGGGAACATACCAGCGCACATTACGGCGAATAGCGTCATCGCTTCGGCGAACCGGTTGATCGAGGTCCGCCATTTCTGGTGCAGCAGGAGAAGAATTGCAGAGATGAGCGTGCCGGCATGCCCGATACCGATCCACCAGACGAAGTTGACAATCGCGAAGCCCCAGGCGGTCGGAACGCGAATGCCCCAAATCCCCACGCCCTTGATCATGAGCAGCGTGATCGTCAGGTTCAGCAGCATCAGGGCTGAAAATGCGATGAGGAGGCCGAAGACCCAGCCAGGCGTCACCGGACGAGTCAGAACGATCGCACTGATCTTGTCGGTTACCGTCTCAAAAGTATGGCCCGGTCCGATAATGGGATCGGGATCGACAATCCCGACGGTGTTGTGTGAACCCTCAGAGGCCACGCGGTATCCCCGGACTAAATTTGTGAACGCTCGTAATCGTCTGAAGGGGCGTTAAAGGTCTGCAATCAGCACCCACACACCCCGTGCAGGCGCGATTCGCGGTCCCACGCGATACGGAATCAGATCGACGAGCGTACTTCGCTCGCCCCAGGGTACGAAAATCGCTTCAGTAGACCCCAGATGTCCGCTAAGGACTGAACAGCATAAAACTGGAGACGCTCAGACGCAAGTTGAATTCAAAATATTTTTAGCGAAAGATCCCGAGAGTATCAGCGTGTGGACTGCTTGCCGCGAAGAAAATGAATCCCGCAGAGTCTTGCCCAAAACCGTTTGTTCCGACTGTGCCGCTTAGGGCATGAACCGCGCAGGAGACCGGGCGAGTCTGCGCGCCTGGTTGTTAAAATCGAACCGTGCGCCCCGCAACGCCAATGGCGGTCTGGCTTCTGCTTGCCGTGTCTCTACCTACGGCTGCCGATACCATCGTGCTGAAAAACGGCCGGCGCATTGTGGCCGATAACGTCACCGAAGACACCACACGCGTCACCTATCAAACGCCCGCCGGCGAGCTATCCATCCCCAAATCAATTGTCGCCCGGATCGAGCACGACAATTTCGGTTACTCCCCTGCGTCAAGGGCGCTCTCCGAGGCCCCCGTGTCGGCGCCGCAGCTGGAACCGGTCCGCGGCTATGAAGAGGTAGCGGGACTCGCAGTGCATGATAACGCGATCGATTTCGGCTACCTGTCGCGCCTGGAATCCGACGCCCGATCCGGCGCCGGCCCTGCCATTGCAAAGCTTGCGGCCGCGCAGTACGCCGCGGCGCAGTTCCTGGTCGGCAAGGGCGATACCGACGCGGCGATCGATCACTACCGTCAGGCTCTTGCGTTTGCTCCCGACAATAACGGATTGCTGCTGAATCTCGCCGTCCTCTATCTTCGCGAAAGTCAGTTCACCACGGCGCTCGATCCGCTTGAGCGCGCGCGCCGCGCCACCCCGAATTCGCCCGATGTCGCCAAGCTGATGGGCTGGGCCTATTACGGCGCAAACAAGATGGACCGCGCGATCCAGGAATGGCAGCGCGCCGAGAAGTTGCGTCCGGAACCGGAAGTCGAGCGGGCGCTCGACAAGGCCCAGCGCGACCAGGCCGAAGAGGAAAGCTACCGCGAAGGCGAGACGGCCCACTTTGATCTGAAGTATAACGGGGGCGCCACTCCGGACCTGGCTCGCGGAATCCTGCGCGCTCTGGAGGACGATTTCCTGGACCTGGAATCACAACTTGATTACACGCCGCACGAACAGATCGCCGTCATTCTCTATACCGAGCAGGCCTTTGCGGACATTACCCGGGCGCCGGGATGGGTGGGCGCGCTCAACGACGGCAGGCTCCGTATCCCGGTGCAAGGATTGACGTCGGTGACGCCGGATCTTGCGCGCGTGCTGAAACACGAGCTGACTCATAGTTTCGTGGGGCAAAAATCGCACAACCGCGCGCCGACATGGCTCCAGGAAGGCGTCGCACAATGGATGGAAGGACGCAGGAGCACGTCGACGGCCGGAGCGCTGGTTGAGCAAGCAACCCAGGGGGCGATTCCGCCGCTCGGGGCGTTGGAAGGCTCCTGGATGGGACTGTCGGGAAATTCGGCATCGTTTGCCTATGCGTGGTCACTCGCCGTGGTGGAATCCATCATCGATTCTGGCGGTGTCAGCGACATTAGCCGGCTGCTGGACCGGGTGGCGACCTCGCCTTCAACCGAAGCTGCAACACAAGAAATGTTGCACGCCAGTTACGCCGATCTTCAAGACCAGACCATCGCATACCTCAAGCACGAATACTTGCACTAGCCGACCTCAGCAGCCCCCGCACGATCACAGCGAAGCAAGAAGGCCGGCCAGAAGGGCAGCTCTGTCGGGCAATGATCGAACCACGATGTGTTCCACGACGCTGTGAGCGCCGCCGCCGATTGCGCCAAGCCCGTCGAGCGTAGGCACGCCGAGTGCAGACGTAAAATTCCCGTCCGAGCCGCCACCGACCCACGCTTCACCCAGCGGCAATCCCATTTCGCGCATCAACGATTGCGCGCAACGGAACAGCCCGATAACGGCAGGGGTCCGCTCAAGCGGCGGGCGATTGATTCCTCCGCGCACCTTCAGTTGAGCGCCCGGCAAAATGGGACGCAGGCCGCGAATCTTCCGGTCGAGCTTCGGCGCGTCAGAAAGGTGCGTGTAGCGAATGTCTAATTCAGCTCGCGCCTGAGCAGGAACGACGTTCGATACTGTTCCGCCCTCGATTACCGTAGCTTGCACGGAAATCCCGCGCCGGGCGTTGTTCAGGTGCTTGAGCCGCACAATCTGCAGCGCCAATTCGTGCACAGCGTTCACTCCGGCGCCCGGGTCAAGCCCGGCGTGGGCGGCGCGCCCGGCAATGCTGATTTCAGCCCAACCCACCCCCTTGCGCGCGGTCTTGAGCTGGCCATCGGCGCCAGCCGATGGTTCCAGGACCAGCACGGCATCGCTTCGTTGCGCCTCGCGCTCGATCGCCCGCCGCGACGTGTCGCTGCCAATCTCTTCATCGGAATTCCAGAGAAACACCAGCCGCTTCCCAGGGCGCAATCGCGCGGCCCGCAGCCCGTCAACCGCCAGAAGCGCAAGAGCCAGCCCCGCCTTCATATCGAAGGTTCCCGGCCCGTAGGCGCGCCCGGCCCTTACCAGGAACGGCATCATTGCGAGTGTTCCCAGTGGGTACACGGTATCGAGGTGGCCGAGAATCAGGATTTGCCCCTTCGGCTTCCCGGCGCCGAGTGATAGCTCGGCGCGCACATGATTCCCGCGCGTTTTCTCGCGCAAGATGCGGACTTTTGCTCCGCGACGCCGCCACTGGCTTGCGACCAGGGCTCCGAAGCGGTCCACAGCGGCTTTGTCTTGGCTGGGCGACTCACAGCGGACAAATCTCCCCAGCAGCTGCACGATATCCTGCTCCCGAAGTCGCAATTCACGGCGCAGCGTTGTCATCATCGAAGAGTGTGTGTTCATCGCGCGTATCCTATCAGCCGCACCACAGTGCGGCAACGCAGCTCGCCCCGCGATACCAACGCGCCAGGGATTCGTATAGAATTGCTCGATTCGGCTGGCGCAAAAATACAAGGTAACTAGAGGTCAACCATGCTCCTGGACATCAACGAAATCCAAAAGGTTCTTCCGCACCGCTACCCCTTCCTTCTGATAGACGGGATTGAAGAAATGGAACGCTGGAAGCGTATTGTGGGAATTAAAAACGTTTCCATTAATGAGAGCTATTTTCAGGGGCATTTTCCGGGAAAGCCCATCATGCCAGGGGTCCTAATTATCGAATCGATGGCGCAGACCGGAGGATTCCTGCTGCTTCAGGAAGTAGCGGACCGCGAAAAAAAACTCCTCTACTTCGTCTCGATCGACAACGCTCGCTTCCGCCGTCCGGTGGTCCCGGGGGACCAGCTCAGGCTGGAAATGAATGTCAAAGCCTGGCGCGAAGGCCTGGGTTTCTGCAAACTTCATGGCCGCGCCACGGTCAACGGAGAACTCGCGGCCGAGGCGACGCTGATGTGCAAGATGGTAGATCTGGAGACGGAAATGCCGTCCGCCGCGGTGGCTGCCGAGAAGGCGCGATGAGCGAAATCGATTGCCGGGCTGTGGTTTCACCATCGGCGAGAATCTCAAGCGGGGTTCGAATCTCGGCGTTCGCGATCGTCGGTGACGAGGTCGAGCTCGGCGAGGGCTGCGTTGTCGAATCGCACGCCGTAGTCAAGGGACCCTCCAGCTTCGGGCGCAACAATCACATACACTCGTTTGCCATCGTCGGCGGCGATCCGCAGGATCTGACCTACACGGGCCAGCCGGTACGGCTCGAAGTGGGCGATTCCAACGAGTTTCGCGAGTTTTGCACCGTGCACCGCGGCACAGTCAAGGGCGGCGGCGCAACGCGCATCGGCAGCCATAACCTCATCATGGCCTACGCGCATATCGGTCATGACTGCGTCATCGGCAATCACGTCATCCTTACCAACGGAGCGCAGCTCGCCGGGCATATCGTGGTCGAAGACTACGCCGGGATCAGCGCGTTTTGCCTGCTGCATCAGTTCTCTCGCGTCGGGAGCCATTCCTATATCGGCGCGGGAACCGTGATTACGCAGGACGTGCCGCCATTTTCCATGGTTGTCGGCCCGCGCGAGGTGCGATGCTTCGGCATCAATAAGGTCGGTCTGGGGCGGCACGGATTCTCGCCGGAACGCATCAAGACGCTCGAGCAGGCCTACCGGCTTCTGCTTCGCTCCAAGCTCAACACGTCGCAGGCCGTCGAGAAGATGCGTGGAACCCTTGCTCACTCCGAGGACGTCCAAACACTTATAAAGTTCATCGAGTCGGTTGGCGATCGCGGTTTGACGAAATAGGAGCCGGAATGGCCGCGACCGCAGAAAACTCGCCAGGGGCGTGGGGATTGATTGCCGGAAACGGCGATTTCCCGTTTCTCGTTCTCGAAGGCGCTCGAAGCCGCGGCATCGAGATGGCAGTAATCGCCATTCGTGAGGAGGCCTCACCGGCGCTGGAGCGCGCGGCCAAGCGATTCCACTGGATCAGCCTCGGCGAACTCAGCCGCGGGATCGAACTGCTTCACGAGGAGGGAGTAAAGCACGCCGTGATGGCCGGGCAGGTGAGACACAACAAAATATTCAGTTCCATCCGGCCGGACTGGCGTCTTGCGAAACTGCTTTTTTCGCTTCCAGCGAAAAACACGGACTCGCTCATCGGAGCGGTCGCTCGCGTGCTTCAGGACGAGGGAATCGAGCTTGTCGATTCGACAAAATTTCTCGGATCGCTGCTGCCTCCGGCAGGAGTCCTGACGCGGCGCACGCCGGACGAAACTGAAACAGCGGACATGGAATACGGCCGCAAAATCGCCGGGCAGATCGCGGGCCTCGATCTCGGGCAGACCGTCGTTATCAGCGATCGCGCCTGCGTCGCAATCGAGGCAATGGAAGGCACGGATGAAACCATCGAGCGCGCCGCGCGGATCGCCGGCGGAAAGCGCCTGGTCGTGGTGAAAGTAAGCAAGCCCGGACAGGACATGCGATTCGACGTGCCGGTCGTGGGCATCAAGACGATTGAAGCAATGCATCGGGCGAATGCCACCGCGCTTGGAATTGACGCCGGGCGCACGCTGCTGTTTGACCGCGACGGTTTGATTGGCGCGGCCGACGCCGCCGGCATCGCCATTCAGGCGTTTACTCCAGAACACGCGTCGGCAAAGAAAACCTCGTGAGCGAAAAACCCATTCGAGTGGCGGTGGTTGGCGCAGGAGAGTTCGGCCGGAACCATGTGCGCGTGTGGCGCGAACTGGAGGGCGCAGAACTTGCCGGCATCATCGACACAAATGCGGAACGCGCCGCCAAGGTCGCGTCGGAATTCGGCACCAAGGTCATTGGCGATCTGGACGCCCTGGCGGCCGAACGCGTGAATGCCGTCAGTGTGGCTGTGCCTACACGGGAACATGCACGCGTGGGTTGCCGCCTTCTGGATGCGGGCATGGATATTCTGGTCGAAAAGCCGATCGCGGCGTCGCTTGAAGAAGCCGACGAACTGATCGCTTCGGCTGCGCGTTCAGGTTCCATCCTGCAAATCGGCCACGTCGAGCGGTTTAACCCCGCCGTGGTGGCGGCACAAAAGATCGTCCTGCGTCCGATGTTTTTCGAGGTGCACCGTCTCGGCATTTTCACCCCGCGCAGCCTGGATATCGACGTGGTATACGACGTCATGATCCATGATCTGGATATTCTGCTTTCACTCGTGGACTCACCGGTCGTCGATCTGAAAGCGGTAGGCATTCCGGTGATCACCGATAAAGTGGATATTGCGCACGCACGGGTGGAGTTCTCGACCGGCACTGTCGCCAATGTGACCGCCAGCCGGGTATCAACCGAGCGCGTCCGCAAGATGCGCTTCTTCCAGCAGCACGAATACATCTCGCTTGATTTCGTACGCCAGGACGCGCTGCGCATTCGCGTCGAGCCCGGCAGCCCTCAGCCAGCAATCGGATTTGAAAAGTTGGAAACGGCGCCTGAAGAACCCTTGCACGCAGAACTCCGCGCGTTTCTGGGATCGGTTCGCACGCGCAAACCCGCAACCGTGGATGGCGCCGCCGGGCGCCGCGCGCTCGCCCTGGCTGATACAGTGATGGCAGGCATCCTGGACCACGCGAGCCGCGTCCAACTGGGTGCTTTCTCTCCACAGGACATACGATGATTCCGCGCACATTGGTTCCGCTGAACGTGCGCCCCGTCAACAAGGACGAGGCCAGGAAAGCGCCGAGCCGCACGACGACCTACATGGACGACCGTACCGTCGTGCCCTCGGGGGTTTCCGACGCCCCTCCGCTTGACGGCAAGACGACCATTCCGTCGCACCTCCCGCTTGGCGTTCTGGTCGATCGCACGCTGGTTCCGCGCGGCATGGCCGCCAAGCCCATCGAGAGGCTCCAGCACGTCTCGACCGTCACGCTTGAAATTCTGGATTCGCGCACCGTCGTGCCCGCGTTTGTTGAGCCGCTGACGGAGGAGGAAATCAAGACTCCGGAACACGCGCCGGAGATGACGGCCGAACTTCGAGAAATCGTCCAGCCGGATATTTTCACCACCGGTGACGCGAATCTTCTGATCGAGCCGGAAGAAACCAGAGATCAGAAATCCGACCTGGTGCGGGTGGTGCTTTCCGTTCTCGTGCACGTCGCAGTGATCCTGTTTCTGATTTTCGCGCCCAAACTTTTCCCCGTACCGACGCAGGAAGAGATAGCCCAATACAAGCTACCCACGAATTGGATTTATTCGCCGCCATCAACGGCTGAACCACCGGCGCCCGCTCCGAAGGTCCGGGTCACCCCGGAGACGTTGCACAAGGTCGCGCCACCGGTCGAGAAACCGCAGATCCCATCGCCTGTGACTCCCGAGAGGCCGGCAGCGGAGTTGCCGGAAGCGCCCAAGCCAAAGATCGCTGTGGCGCCGGCTCCCGCGCCGTCGATCCCGACGCCGCCCGCACCTTCGCACCTCGAGCCGGTCCTGCCAGCCACTCCAAACAACCACCTCAAACTCGACATTCCGCAGTCGTCTCCGGGAAAAGCGTTGAGCGATCAGATGGACAATGCCCTGCACGAGGGGCGCGCAGGCGCTCCTGTCTATATCGGACCATCGGGATCCGGAGGCCGCGGGGCGGGCATGAGCGGCAACGTGAGCATCCTTTCCGATACGCAGGGAGTGGACTTTTCCGCCTATATCCGCAGGCTTCTGGCTACGCTGCAACGCAACTGGGAGGCTGTAATGCCCGAGACGGTGCGCATGGGAGAACAGGGAGTGGTCTACACTACCTTCCAGATCAATCCGGATGGCAGCGTTTCGGCGCCGGACCCGACACTGGAAAGGACGTCCGGGAAGGAACCGCTCGACAATGCCGCCATGGCAGCCATCCACGCCTCGAATCCTTTTGAGCCGCTTCCGTCTCAGTTCCACGGCCCCTATCTGAAATTGCGGATTGTGTTCCTCTATAACGTTCGTCCAGGACAAATCGGACTTCCGGAGTGAGACTGAACTCCACGCCGGTCGCTCGGGCGCCGAGACTATCTGGTCTTGATCTGCCGTCACTCCAGGGGCCGCACCGAGCATCCTCGGGATGAGCGGCGCTCCGGCGGAGGCAGGAGCGCGGCTCGTCGTTATTCTCGGGCCGACCTCGTCGGGCAAATCCGCGCTCGGAATCAGCCTTGCCGAACGCCTCGAAGGCGAAGTGCTGGTTTGTGATTCCACCCAGGTCTACCGGCAATTCGATATCGGCACGGGCAAGGTGCCCGTGGCCGAACAGCGGGGCATCCCGCACCATCTTGTCGACCTTGTGGAATCGCAGGAAGTTTTTACTGCCGGTGAATATCGCAAGCGGGCTCTTGACGTCCTTGCCGAGGTAAGGCGACGCGGAAAACTGCCGATTCTAACGGCGGGAACCGGGCTGTATCTTCGCGCGCTGCTCGAGGGCCTGGCCGATGCGCCCACGCGATCTGAACAGCTGCGCGACCGCCTGCGAAACAAGGCCGAGCTCGACGGGCCAGAGCACCTTCACCGGCTGCTTGCGCGCATGGATAAAGAGGCGGCAAACCGGATCGCACCGCGAGACACACCAAAGATCATCCGGGCAATCGAAATTCGCACGCTTGCCGGAAAACCGGTTGGCGAGATTCATCGCAGCGGCCGAAAACGACTCGAAGGATTCAGCATCCGCAAAATCGGGCTCCAGCCGGCGCGCGACGCGCTCTATGCCAGAATCAACGCTCGTGTCGAGGCGATGATCGCAACTGGCTGGATCGAAGAGGTTCGTCGACTGGTCGCTCAAGGTATTCCGGCCGATGCGAAGCCTTTTCAGTTTATCGGCTACTCAGACTTGCGGGCTTGTCTTGAAACTGGGAGTACGATACGAGACGCCGTGAAGCGAATCCAACAATCCACACGGCAATTCGCGAAGCGACAAATTACGTGGTTCCGCAAGGAGCCTGATGTGAGGTGGCTTGCGGGCTTCGGCGATGACGCCAAGGTCTTGGGCTCGGCAGTCGCGCTCGCTCAGGCGAACGACGCCTAGACGCTTGACGCCGGACGCGGGTTTCACTACCCTCGCTGCATACGGTACCGTATGGCCAGTCCCGCCCCAGCCCGGATACCTGCCCTTCATCCTGACGACTGGATTCGAGCCGCCCAGACGCGTCTGTCCGCCCAAGGAATCGAATCGCTGCGAATAGAAGTGTTGGCGCGCGACCTCGGTGTAAGCAAGGGGAGTTTCTACTGGCACTTTCGCGATCGCAACGATCTGCTGGAGAAGCTGCTGGTGCGCTGGGAAGACGGGGAACTTGACTGGCTGAAAGCGGCAGCGGAAGCAAGCGCGGCGATGCAGTGGGCGAACTTCATTGAAAGAACCTCGGACCCGGAGCGCATGCGCATGGAGGTCGCTCTGCGGGCATGGGCGCGCCGAGACGAACGCGTGGCAATGCGGGTTGCCGCGATCGAAAAGAGGAAGGCGCGCCTGATCGTGGATGTGCTGCGAGAGGTGGGGTTCACGCAGTCCGCCGCCGACTCAGGATCCGAGCTTGTGTTGCTGATTTGCCTGGGATGGATCGACCGCGGCACACGAGATCGGCAGGCGAAACCGCCCGGCAGCAGCCTCAGTGAGCTACTTTCCAAATTTCTGCTCGCAGCTTCGGCTCAGTCGCAGGCACCTGATCGCTAGACCGCCGAGCGCGCGGCTGGCCGGGCACCTCAAACTGTGGCACACTCGATAATTTGAAGGGCGCGGCGGGAGCGCGCTAACCGTGCGCCGCGTTTGCCAGTTCGCGATCCGCTCGAAAATCCATGGATCTCCAGTACATTCGGAATTTCTGCATCATCGCCCACATCGACCATGGGAAATCGACCCTGGCCGACCGGCTGCTCGAACTGACCGGGGCGCTCACGCAGCGCGAAATGAGTGCGCAGGTCCTTGATTCGATGGACCTCGAGCGAGAGCGTGGAATCACGATCAAAGCCAAGAGCATCCGCCTCCACTACCTGGCGCGAGACGGCCACGAATACCAGCTGAACCTGATTGATACGCCCGGACACGTCGATTTCTCCTACGAAGTCTCGCGGGCGCTGTCTGCCTGCGAAGGCGCGCTTCTGGTGGTGGACGCAAGCCAGGGGGTTGAGGCGCAGACGGTGGCCAATGCTTTTCTTGCCTCGCGGCATAATCTTGCGATCATCCCGGTAATCAACAAAATCGACCTGCCTGCCGCGCGGCCCGATTTCGCAAAGGAGCAGATCGAGAACGTTCTGGCCATTCCCGCCGACGATGCCCTGCTGATCAGCGCCAAGAGCGGTATCGGCGTTGAGGAGGTTCTCGAGGCGGTCGTGCGCCTGGTGCCGCCGCCCAAAGGATCGGCCGAGGCGCCGCTGCGCGCTCTAATTTTCGATTCCTGGTTCGATATCTATCGCGGCGCCGTGGTGCTGGTTCGCGTGATGGAAGGCCGGCTTACGCCCGGCACGAGAATTCGCCTGTGTGCCGGCAACGAGGTCTACGAGGTTGAGGCTCTGGGGGCGCTTACGCCCAAGCCTGTCGTACTTGAGGAATTGGCTGCCGGCGACGTCGGATTCATCATTGCCAATATCAAGCGCGTGGCCGACGCTCGCATGGGCGATACCGTGGTCGAAGCTGCCCGGCCCGCACCCCCTCTGCCGGGCTTTGAGGCCATCAAACCGATGGTTTTTGCCGGACTGTTCCCGGTGAACGCAACCGACTACGAGGTTCTGCGCGACGCGCTCGGCAAACTGCAACTCAACGACGCGGCCTTTTTCTACGAGCCGGAAAACTCGGTAGCGCTCGGATTCGGTTTCCGTTGCGGATTTCTGGGCTTGCTGCACATGGAAATCGCACAGGAGAGGCTCGAGCGCGAGTTCAACATTGACCTGATTACGACCGCGCCGAGCGTGCAGTACCGAATTACGACCACCGATGGCGAAGTGAAAGAGGTGGACAATCCCACGAAATTTCCGCCGCCTGGCTCGATTGAAAAAATCGAGGAGCCCATCCTGATGGCGATGATCATCACCTCGGAAGAATCAGTCGGGGGAGTTCTGGCCCTGTGCGAGGAAAAGCGCGGCGTACAAAAAAAGTTCGAATACCTATCGCCAACGCGAATCATGTTGACCTACGAGATGGCGCTGAACGAGATTGTGCTCGATTTCTACGACCGGCTGAAAAGCGTGTCGCGCGGCTACGCTTCTCTTGATTACCACCTTTCCGGTTATCGCGAATCCGATCTGGTGAAGCTCGACGTGCTGGTCGGCGGCGAGCCCGTCGATGCGCTGACGATCATCTGTCATCGCGAACAATCCTACGAGCGGGGCCACGACCTGGTCAGCCGCCTGCGAAAACTGATTCCCCGCCAGATGTTCGAGGTGCCCATTCAGGCCGCCATCGGCAGCCGCGTGATTGCGCGCGAGACAATCAGCGCGATTCGCAAGAACGTGATCGCCAAATGCTACGGCGGAGACATCTCGCGCAAGCGCAAGCTCCTTGAAAAGCAGAAGGAAGGCAAGAAGCGCATGAAGCGCGTCGGCCGCGTGGACATTCCGCAGGAAGCTTTCCTCGCCGTGCTGAAGGTCGCAAGCAGCACGGGCGACGACGAATAGGCCGGGGCGCGAACTACGAATTTCGACGCGTGCGGCGGACCGTGGCCTGGAGCTCGCCGCGCGCCAGGCGCAGAGAGATATCCTCCCCCGGCGCGACCTGATCCGGCGAGCGCAGGACTTTTCCCGAGGGGTCGTAGGCGATGGCGTAGCCGCGCTCCAGCAACTGGAACGGGCTGCGCTCGTTGAGCTGAAGTGCGGCGGCTTCCAGGCGGCGCCGCTTGGCGACGAGCATTCGATCAATCCCGACGCCCAGACCCCGTCCGCTCTGGTCGAGCGCGCGCCGCAACCTTCCCACCCGTGCGCGCAGGTCGAGCGCCGCAAGCCCGACCCGCGCGATCGTAAATCGACGCTGCTTGCGGGTGAGGAGACGTTCAAGCGCCGAAACAAGAGTTTCTTGCAGATGTTCGGTGCGCCGCCGCAATACAGTACCGCGCGCGCGCAAATCAAAAGACAGAATCTGCGCGCCGGCCCGGGTCAATGTTTGGCGGGCCCTGGCAAGCCTAAGGCGGAGCACGGCTGCCAGCGACAGCGAAAGCTCGTCGAGCTGCTGGTGGCGCCGACGCAACTGGAGTTCAATTTGGCGGAATCCGCGATGCGCCTGCAGGTCGCGCAGGCGGTGCCGCCGCTCGGAAAGCAAGTAACGCATCTGCTGGACCAGGTCGCGATGATGCGCGGCGATCTGGCGCTCGAATTCCCGGCGGGACTGCACCACGATTTCGGCTGCTGCCGAAGGCGTGGGCGCGCGCATATCGGCGACGAAATCCGCGATCGTGAAATCGGTCTCGTGTCCGATACCCGTGATTACGGGAATCTCGCAGGCCGCAATCGCTCGCGCCACGCGCTCCTCGTTGAACGACCACAGGTCTTCCAGTGACCCTCCGCCTCGGGCGACAATCACGACGTCTGCGAACCTGGCGCGACTGAAATGTCCGAGCGCGGCCACAATCTCAGCCGCCGCGGTTTCGCCCTGCACCTTCACCGGATACAGCTGCACGTGCACGTTGGCGAACCGCCTCTTGAGGACGCGCAGGATGTCGCGAATTGCGGCGCCGGTGGGCGACGTGATTACGCCGATGCAGCGCGGCAGGATGGGCAGCGGCTTCTTGCGCGCCTGATCGAACAGGCCCTCGGACTGCAGTTTTTTCTTGAGCTGCTCGAAGGCGAGCTGCAGCGCGCCCAGACCCACCGGCTCGATGTAGGTCACGTATACCTGATAATCGCCGCGGGGTTCATAGACGCCGAGCGAGCCGCGGACGGTGATGTGCAGACCGTCTTCGGGGCGGAATTTCAGCCCGCGCACCTGGTCGCGGAAGCAGACGCAGCGGATCTGCGAGCGCGCGTCCTTCAGGGTGAAATACAGGTGTCCGGACTGCGCGGCGTGGTAGTTGGAAACCTCACCCTCGATCCACACATCGAGGAACGCGCGATGAAGCAGATCGCCGATTCGCTCGGTCAGCTCGCTGACCTTCCAGATATGCCGCTCGGGCGCGAGATCGAAAAGGGACGGCTGGCTCATGGCTTTAGCGTCGGAAAAGATTCAAAATCCAGAAAAGCAGCGTTAGAGCGAGGCTCACGACTACGCAGGTGGCAATCGGGAAATGGAAACTCCCGTTGCGCCCTTGATAGGAAATATCGCCGGGCAAGCGACCCAGGCGAAATGGCAGCCGCCCGCCGAGAACCAGAAAGGCCCCTGCGCCGACCAGCACGATGCCGACAACGAGCAGCAGCTTACCGATTTCGCGCAGCGGATCCATGCGTCTGTGTGCCGAACGTCATTCTACCTGAACCAAGTCGCAAACATTCTCCCGGAAGCCCGCGCGCCGCGGGGCGAGTGGTATCGGTGGCGTTCTCACGCTGGGGGACACCCTCCTGGGACAGTTGACATTTATACAAACAGTTATATAGTTAGATTCATGAGTCTGGACCCCATCTTGCTCGGCCTGCTTCGCAAGCCTGCGAGCGGCTACGACCTGAAAACGGTTTTCGACGAACGCATCCATTACTTCTGGCCCGCCGAACTCAGCCAGGTCTATCCCGCGCTGCAACGCCTGGAGCAGAAGGGATTGCTTAGAAGCCGGGAGGCGCCCGCCAAGCGCGGGCCGCGCCGCCGCGTGTATCAGACGACCGCGGCTGGACATCGCGTCCTGCGCCAGTGGCTCGAGCAAAGCCCGGAACTTGGCGACGAGCGCATCGGATTTCTTGCCAAGGTCTATTTGATGGACGAATTGGGCGATCTGGGCAGGACACTGCAATATTTCAAGGAGCTGCGCGAAATCCTCGCCACGCGCCTGGAGGAATTGCAGGCGATCGAACGCGGATGGGCCGCCCGGGACCCGGACTATCCTGACGGCCTTTCCGCGCACATGTTTCACGTCTTATTGACGCTCCGCAAAGGTCTGTTGTCGCTATCCGCGCACGTGAACTGGTGCGATGAGTCGATGTGCCGGATCGAAACTCGGATGGAGAAGGAGAAAACGGATGGCCGAACTGTTCAAAGACATTCGCTGGATACACATCGCGGCGGGAACCATCGCGCTCGTCATGTTCTGGGTTCCCGTAGCCGCAAGCAAGGGCGGCCGGCTGCACGTTAGGATCGGATGGGTGTATGCAGGCTGCATGTCCGTGGTGGTGCTGACGGCATTCAGCATGAGCGGCCTGGCATTCGCGTCGCCGCTTGGCGTCCGCCGCCTTTCGCATCCGCTCTCGGCTCAAGAGGCGGCTCAGTTTATCCGCGAATCGCGGGAAGTCGCTTTCTTCCTTGCCTACCTGGGCGGTGTGACGCTTGCAGCGGGCTGGCAGGGCATCGGCGTGATGCGGACGCGGCGCGATCCGAAATCGTTCCGCACGCCGTTCGTGCTCTCGCTGAATGTGGTGGTCGTCCTGGCTGCGCTTGGGAGCCTCGCACTCGGCATCTTTACGCGGAGCGCGACCTTCGCGGCGATGAGCAGCGTAGGATTTATCGTCAGCGGCGGAAACCTTTTCTATCTGTTGCGCGGACCGGCGAGCCGCATGGATTTCTGGTACCAACACCTCAGCTCGATGATCGGAACGGGCATTGCGGGGTACACCGCATTCCTGGTGTTCGGCGGCAGGCATCTGCTTGCGCCTCTGGTGCAACCCCAATACTACATTCTGTTCTGGCTGCTGCCCACGGTGATCGGCTCTCCGGCGATCGCTCTGACAATCGCATATTACAAACGCAAGTTCTCAGGCGGCGGTCGCGCCGCAAAAGCAGGCGGGCCCCAGGCGACACTGGCGGTTTAGCGCGCTACGGTCCTGGCTAGATCAGTTCCAGGCCTGCGAAGAAGTATCCGATTTCAAACGCAGCCGTGGCAGGGGCGTCGGAGCCGTGCGTGCAGTTGAACTGGATACTTGTCCCGAGTTCCTTGCGGATTGTTCCGGGCGCAGCTTTGGCTGGATCGGTTGCGCCCATGGTATCGCGCCACTTCGTGATAGCCCCTTCTGCTTCAAGGACGATGACTACCGCTTTGCCTGAGCTCATGAAGTCGGTCAGCTCGCCGAAAAACGGCCGCTCTCTGTGGACGGCGTAGAATCCTTCGGCCTCTGACTTGGTCAACCGCAGCGACTTGATCGCCACAATCTGGAATTTCGCCGCGTGGATGCGGCTCAGGATTTCGCCCGTAAGTCCGCGCTTCACCGCATCCGGCTTGATGATTGCAAAGGTTCGTTCGACGGCCATTCGATGATTCTCCCGTGTTTTTGATTTCTCGTGCCGGTCAACCAGGACGTCAGGTTCGCTTCGCTGCTTTTTTTCGGGGGAACTTTCTCGATTTCGCAGGGGCGATTGCTTTCCGAGACCCGCTCGATCCCGCATGGCGCACCGATTTACCGAGCACGGCAGCCATCGTCTGGCCAATCTCCGCCGGACTTTGTACCGTGTGAATCCCGGCCGCGCGAAGGGCAGCATATTTTTCCTTCGCGGTGCCCTGCCCTCCGCTGATGATCGCTCCCGCGTGACCCATGCGGCGCCCGGGCGGCGCTGTCTGCCCGGCGATGAATCCGACGACCGGCTTTTTTACGTTTTTCTTGATGAAGTCGGCTGCGATCTCCTCGGCGTTCCCGCCAATCTCGCCGATCATCACGATCGCCTGCGTATCCGGATCATCGTTGAACATGCGCACAACGTCGAGAAAGCTCGTCCCGATAATGGGATCTCCGCCGATGCCGATGCAGGTCGACTGCCCGATGCCCAGTCCAGTGAGCTGGCCGACGGCCTCGTAGGTGAGGGTGCCGCTGCGGCTGACCACGCCGACGTGACCGCGCTTGTGAATCGAGCCGGGCATGATCCCAAGCTTGCACTGGCCGGGCGAAATGATTCCCGGGCAGTTCGGCCCGATCAGGCGCGTACGGGAATCCTTTAGCGCGGCGCTCACGCGCACCATATCGAGCACCGGGATGCCTTCGGCGATGCAGATCACCAGCGGCAGCGCCGCGTCCATCGCTTCCAGGATGGCGTCGGCAGCAAACTGCGGTGGAACAAACGCGACCGCGGCGTTCGCGCCTGTTTCGCGCGCGGCTTCGGCAACGGTGTCGAAGACAGGTACGCCGAGATGCTCTGTCCCGCCCTTGCCGGGAGTGACGCCGGCGACGATCTTCGTGCCGTAGTCAATCATCTGCTGCGAATGAAAACTGCCTTCGCGGCCGGTGAGGCCCTGCACGATGACTCGCGTCTTTTTATTGACGAGTATGCTCATAAGTCTGCGAAGGCCTGAACAGCGCGGCTGATTCCAGACCTTCCAATCGGTAACCGATGCTTTCTGCCATCAACCGCACTATTGCTTCGCAAGCGCTACGGCCTGTTCGGCACCGTCTTTCATTCCGTTTGCGACGGCGAAATTCAGTCCGGAATTGCGCAGAATCTCCTGCCCCTGGCGGACGTTTGTGCCCTCCATCCGCACGACCACGGGAACCCTGAACCGCAGGTCCTTCGCCGCACTCACAATGCCGCTCGCCAGCATGTCGCAGCGCAGGATGCCGCCGAACACGTTGATGAACACCGCTCGTACGTTCGGATCACTCAGCAGAATGCGGAAGGCGTTTTTCACGCGTTCCTCGGAGGCGTCTCCGCCCACGTCCAGAAAATTTGCGGGGCTGCCGCCGCTCAGCTGAATAATGTCCATCGTGGCCATGGCGAGTCCAGCGCCGTTCACCATGCAAGCGATCGTGCCGTCAAGCTTGATGTAGTTGAGCTTGTATTTCGACGCTTCGACTTCGAGCGGCGTCTCCTCGTCCAGGTCGCGCAGTTCCTTGAATTCAGGGTGGCGATACAGCGCATTGTCGTCGAAATTCATTTTGGCATCGAGCGCCACCAGGCGGCCGTCGCCGGTGACGACACAGGGATTGATCTCAAGGAGCGAAGAATCCGTTTCGATAAATGCGTGATAGAGCGATTGCAGGAACGGCACCGCCGCGTGTGCCAGCTCCGCCGAAAGCCCCAAACCAAAGGCAATCTTTCGCGCCTGATAGGCCTGAAAGCCCGCACCGGGGCGAACCGTCTCACGGAGAATCGCGTCCGGGTTATCTTTTGCGACTTGCTCGATTTCCATTCCGCCCGCGGCGCTGGCCATGAACACCGGCGCGCCCGCCGCGCGGTCCACCAGCACGCTTAGATACAGCTCGCGCTTGATGTCGAGGCCCTCCTCGATCAGCACGCGCCGGACGATTCGTCCTTCTGGCCCGGTCTGGGCGGTGACCAGTTTCATTCCCAGCATGCGCTCGGCGAAAGAAGCCGCTTCCTCGGTTGACTTTGCGACCTTCACTCCTCCGGCCTTGCCCCGGCCGCCTGCGTGAATCTGCGCTTTGACCACGACGATGGGCGTCCCAAGGCGCTCTGCCGCGGCCCTAGCCTCATCCTTCTTCATAACGACCTCGCCACGCGGCACCGGTACGCCGAATTTCGCGAGGATTGCCTTGGCTTGGTATTCGTGGATTTTCATGCCGGTTTCGCGACTGGACCGAAGCTCGCCTTAATAATGCTAGAATTTATGAACGTTGTAAGCGATTCAGTTTACTTGGAACCTTCGAACCGGGCAAGGCGGGCATTGCCGCCCACAAACCCATGATCCAAGAGGCGCTGGAAAAAATCACCGCGGGGTCACACCTGTCGCGCAGCGAAGCCGACTCCGCGATGGAACAGATCCTGTCCGGGCGAGCGACCGACTCCCAGATCGCAGCCCTGCTTACCGCATTGCGGTCCAAGGGCGAGGCTCTGGATGAATTGGTCGGATTTGCAACCGCGATGCGCCGCAACGCCACACCGATCTTCCCCACGGGACACCGGGACGCCGGCCAAGCACTCGTGGATACCTGCGGTACCGGCGGCGATGGCTCGGGAACATTCAACATTTCCACGACCGCAGCGTTTGTCGTCGCTGGCGCAGGAGTGCGCGTTGCAAAGCATGGCAACCGCTCGATTAGTTCGCGCTGCGGTTCGGCGGACGTGCTTGAGCAGCTGGGCGCGCGGATCGACCTGCCGGCCGAGCAGGTCGCGCGTTCGATCGAACAAGTAGGTGTCGGATTCCTTTTTGCCCCTGCTGTACATGCAGCGACTCGCCACGCAATGGCCGCACGGCGGCAGCTGAGGATGCGCACCGTGTTCAATCTGCTCGGGCCTCTTACGAATCCCGCCGGGGCCTCCGCTCAAGTGGTCGGCGTATTCGATGCCAGCGTGACGGAGCTGATGGCGCAAGCGCTGGGCGAGCTCGGGGTGCGCCGCGCGTTCGTCGTGCACGGTGCCGACGGCCTGGATGAAATTTCGATCTCCGGCAAGACACACGTCGCCGAGCTGCGCGCCGGAATGGTGCGTAGCTACACGCTTGAGCCGGAGGACTTCGGTTTAGCTCGCGCGCCGCTTCACGCCATCGGCGGAGGCGACGCAAAACAGAACGCAGAGATCATTCACAAGGTGCTGGGACGCTCGATGCTCTACCGCCCTCACGGTCCTCACCACGAAATCGTTCTGGCCAACGCCGCCGCTGCGCTCGTTGCCGCCGGCCGTGCGACCGATCTTCTCGATGGGGTGCGGCTCGCCGCGAAATCAATCGATTCCGGCGCCGCTCGCGAGCGGCTCGACGCATTCGTGGCGTTCTCACAAACCGAAAGCGGTCGTTCGTAGTCGATTTTACGGATTCCGTGTCTTGCGCCCTGTTCTTGCCTGCGGTCTTTCGGACAAACTCGTCGCTCGGTTGCGTTCTGGCCGCGTGGGTTGTATGTTGCCGGTAATTTCGAAGTGGAGTTCTCACTGCAGGACGGTTCAAAGAAGCAAGCCAGACGATGAGCGAGCGCGGCCAACTCGAGGTCCAGGTTCAGCGCTGGACGGCAGCAGGAATCATCGACGCGGAGACGGCTCTGCGAATTATTGCCTTCGAAGCCGGACAGCAACGTCGCCTAAGCCTTCGGTGGCCGGTTTTCCTCGCGATGGCCTTTGGCGGAATTCTCCTGGCTGCCGGGGTCACCTTGTTCGTGGCGGCGCACTGGGACGAACTTTCTCCCCTGGAACGATTTTCGCTCGTGCTCTTCCTGGTTGGTATCTTTCACCTTGGCGGCGCTCTGCTTGCGAACCGTTTCCCCGCACTTTCGACTACGCTGCACGCCCTGGGGACGGTCGCACTCGGTGGTGCGATTTTTCTTACGGCTCAGATCTTCAATCTCCACCAGAACTGGGCAACTGGTGTCCTGCTTTGGGCCGTCGGGGCCGCGGCCGGACTGGTCTTGCTCAAAGATTGGACTCAGGCCGCCGCGCTCGCTATTTTGACCCCCGCGTGGCTCCTGGGGCAGTGGTCCATAGCAACCGAATGGCGTTCTGGCGGCGACCGTCCAGTCGAAGTGGGATTGATATTAATTTCCCTTTGCTATCTGTCGGCGCGCGTCGGCGACGAGGCGAGTCGATTGCGCCGGACGCTGGTGTGGATCGGAGGCATGGCGCTATTGCCCTGCGTAGGCACGGCGATCGCGATGGCGTTCGCCGATAGATATACCTTCTTACAAGATCAACAACCTCCAGTCGGGACCGGCCTTTTGGTGGTCTGCTGGGTGGTTGCGCTGGTCGGCCCGCTGGTTCTTGCGTGGTTTCTGCGTGGCCGTTCCGCATGGGTGAACGTGATTTGGGCCCTCTGGGCATCTCTGCTAGTCCTGTCGGCCATTCACTCGGAATCGATTGGGCGCAATGAGCACCACCGGTTTCTGGGTGCGACCCTGGCCCTGTACGCCCTGTGCGCCATCGGCTCTGTCGGGCTGGTTGCCTGGGGGCTGAACGAACGGAGGAAGGAACGACTGAACCTGGGCATCGCCGGGTTTGCCATCTCCGTGCTGTTCTTCTATTTCGACAGCTTCATGGGGAAGCTGGGACGCTCGGCGAGCCTGCTCGTTCTTGGCGCACTGTGCCTGGCGGGGGGCTACGCCCTGGAAGTCACCCGGCGCAAGCTCGTGGCGCGAATGGAGAAGAGTCGGTGAAAGTCGTGCACAAAGGAATGCTACTGGGGGCGATCCAGATCGTGATCGTTCTGAGTCTTGGCGCCAAGCTTCTGTACGACCGGGCAACGCGCCCGCGCGTCTGGGTTCTGTGTGAAGTATACGATCCGGATTCTCCCATCCGCGGCCGCTACCTCAGCGAGCGCCTGCGCATGCCTGCCGAGGGGTTCACCCACAGGGAATCGAACCAGTTGAATATATCCGACTGGCTCATCAACAGTCAGCGGGCATACCTGGAGGTTCGCGACGGCCAGTTGATCGCGAGGCCCCAGGGAACCGGGTCAGCGCAGTGGGTTTATCTGCACAAGGATCACGATGGCTCAATCGTTGCAATCGGCCAGGAGCCGGTCGCCGTTTTCATCCCCGACAGCGCTGACGTTCCGAGTCTCAAGCCTGGACAGCAGATGTGGGTCGAGGTGACCGTCCCGGCCAAAGGCCCGCCACGGCCGATCCGCATCGGCATTAAGACTGACGGTGTCCTTACGCCGCTAAAATTCGAGTGAGCGCTCGCGCGGCATCGTCCGCACCACGGCAGCCTAGACGCTCAGAAAATTCTCAAGGAGTTTGAATCCGGGTCCGGTGAGGACCGACTCGGGGTGAAACTGCACGCCCTCAACTTTCAGTTTCCGGTGACGCAGTCCCATGATCGTGCCGTCGGCGGTTTCAGCGGAAATTTCAAGCGTTCGCGGCAGCGACTTCCGCTCGACAATCAGCGAGTGGTACCGTGTGGCCGGAAAATCCTGCGGCAATTTGCGAAAAATCGTCTTCCCGTCGTGGTGGATTTCACTGGTCTTGCCATGCATCACATGCGGCGCGCGGATCACCCGCCCGCCGAACGCCGCGCCGATGGCCTGATGTCCCAGGCAAACGCCCAGAATCGGAATCTTCCCGGCGAACCGCTCGATCAGCGGCACACTGATGCCGGCTTCGGCGGGCGTGCACGGCCCCGGCGATATTACGATGCGCTCGGGCTGCAGTTCTTCGATTTCATCCAGAGTGATCTGATCGTTGCGGCGTATCTCCAGTTGCTGGCCCATCTGGCCGAGATACTGCGCCAGGTTGTACGTAAACGAATCATAGTTGTCGAGCAGAAGGAGCATGATTGTTGTCCAGAATAGCCCGGAATCTTATTCCCGGCGACCGACGCCTCCCCGGTGGGCGATTTCAAGAGCCTTCAGCACCGCGCGCGCCTTGTTCTCGGACTCCCCGTATTCGCGCTCCGGAATCGAATCAGCCACGATACCCGCGCCCGCCTGCACGTAGGCGTGCCCGTTCTTGGCGACCAGCGTGCGCAGACCAATGCAGGAATCCAGATTTCCGGAAAAATCCAGATACAGTATGGCGCCCGCGTAGATGCCCCGCCGGGTGGGTTCAAGCTCGTCGATGATTTCCATGGCCCGAACCTTCGGCGCCCCGGAAAGCGTCCCTGCGGGAAAACACGCCATCAGCGCGTCAAAGCAATCCACATCATCCCGCAGCCGCCCACGCAGGCTTGAGGCAATATGCATGACGTGCGAATAGCGCTCGACGAACATCAGTCGCTCCGGCTTCACCGTTCCGTACTCGCACACACGGCCCAGGTCGTTGCGTCCAAGGTCCACCAGCATGACGTGCTCGGCGCGCTCCTTGGGATCGGCCAGGAGCTTTGCTTCCAGTTCGCGGTCTTCCTTTTCGTTGCGCCCCCGGGGTTGCGTTCCCGCCAGCGGCCGGTACGTGGCGTTGCGCCCCTGCACTTTGACCAACATCTCAGGCGAACTCCCGACCACCGAAACATCGTCGATGTTCAGAAAATAGAGGTACGGCGAGGGGTTCACCACGCGCAGTGCCCGGTAGATTTCAAACGGCCGGGCCTTTGTCTCGGCCTGGAATCGCTGGCTGACAACGATCTGGAATGCGTCGCCCGCGCGAATGTAGGACTTGGCCCGTCGCACGGCTCCGACGAATTCAGGCTTCGTCATGTTTGAACGGACTCGCAAGGGCGCCGAGCGCCGTGCCCGCGGCTGCTTCGGCAACGGTGCTTCAAGCAGCCCCCGCGTGCGCCGGATTTCGCGGACCGCCGCGTCGTATTTTTGACGTAGGGTGCCCGGCCCGTCGGTGAACACATTGCGAATTACCCAGACGCGATGCTGCACGTGGTCGAAGGCGACCAAACCGAGATAGAACATCATCACGCAGTCGTCCAGCCCCACGTCGTCGCGGCCGGTTGCGGGAATGCGCTCGACCAGGCGCACCATGTCGTAAGCAAAATAGCCGATCGCGCCCGCAATCAGCGGAGGAAGACCGGGCACCCGCACCGGGCGAAAGCGGCGGGTGAGCTGGCGGAGGCGCTCGACCGGATCGTCGTCGAAATGGATTTTCTTGCCTCCCCTTTCAAGGGTGCAAGATCGCCCGCGCGAGCGAAACACTTCGGCCGGATTCGCCCCCGCAAACGTGTAGCGGGCAATCGTTTCGCCGCCTTCGACGCTCTCGAGCAGAAATGAATATTTCGCCTTCTGGGCGATACGGAGATAAGCCCCCACGGGGGTGAGCAAGTCGGCCGTGAAGTTTTCATACACGGGAACCAGGTTGCCCTGGCCCGCCAGGCTGCTGAATGTTTTGAAGTCCGGTTGAATCATCGCTTCTTCCCCGAGTGGTCCCGGGTGCCTGCCTTTTCTTCCCGGGTAAGCGCACGAAGCACGGCGTCGCGCATGGCCTTCACCGGCGCTCGCTCGCCGGTCCAGATTTCCCACTGCGCCGTGCCTTGCGCAACAAACATCTCGACGCCGGAGACGATCTCAATGCCGCGCCGCAGGGCAAACGCGAGCAGCCGGGTCAACCGGGGACGATAAATGGTGTCAAATACGAGCCGGCAATTCAATTCGTTCGCCTGAAGCGGCGAACGGCCGTTCTGCGGATACATTCCGACCGGTGTCGCGTTCACAATCGCATCGAAGAATTCCCGTTTCAGGCGGGACCCGGCGATCGCTTCGCCGTCCAGGGCGCGCGCCAGTGATTTCGCCCTCGCCTGGCGCCTGGCCGACACGCAGACTCTGGCTCCGGCCTGAGCGAGCGCGAATCCGACAGCGCGAGCCGCTCCCCCTGCCCCGACGACGAGCACGCGACTCCCCGGAAGCGGCATGCGCCGTTCGACAGAACGCAACACGCCTACGTAATCCGTATTGTACCCGTAGAGCTTCCCGCCGCCGCGCACGACAATCGTGTTGACGGCCCCGATCTGCGCCGCAAGCGGATCGCAGCCGTCAAGATAGTCGATGATCCGCTCCTTATAAGGTAGCGTCACGCTGAAGCCGCGGACGCCCAGAGAGCCCAAAGAGCCGATAAAATCCTTCAGGTTCCGGACCAAAAACGGCAGATAGACCGCATTCATGCGGCAAGCGGCGAATCCGGCGTTTTGCATGGCCGGTGAAAGTGAATGGCCGATGGGGTTTCCAACTACACCGTAAACGCGCGTCCTTGTGTCGATCCGGTCTGCGCGGTAGAGGCGCTTGATTTCTCCGAGCGAAATCTGGCCCGGCGCCGTCGCGTTTTCGACCGGCGCATAGGCGAACCCGTGCTTTGGGCGCAGCGCCAACAACCGCGCCGGTAGGGCCACGTCGCCCATCGGCACGGCCACCACGTCGCGCTGCGTGCGGGCGAATGCGAGCAACTTTCGGCTGTTTACCAGCGAATCGCACTGGACGGCAATCTTGATCGCATCGGGCCCGAACCGCGCAAGCTCCCGGGCGACCTGGCGAAGACTCTGCGGCATGCGCCGGAAGAAATGAGCAGACGCCAGTTGCTTGGCTTCTCCCAGAAGGACGTCCACCAATTCCTGCGGGCACCGGCGTATGGTCTCGATTTCCAAGTCATACCAGTTGCAGCCCGCCGAAACAGCCTCGGCCAGCTGGACCAACTGGCCGGCGATCGTCCCACGGTATCGGCCCCCGGCCTCGCGCCTGCGGCATGTCGCGATCAGGGTTGCTTTGGGGGGATTCAAGGACAGCTGTCGAAGGAAATTCAGGATCTCTCGATCGCTTGAAAGCCAGTCAAGTCGGAGTTCCACGGTGCGAGTTTCCACCAGCGCCCGGGTGAGCTGGCGCCGCATGGCTCGGGCATCGGGCGCTGCGACCACGGCGCAGAGCTTATTTCTCCCTAACATACTGTATTTCCCTATCTCTTCTGGAGGCTCCCGAAACACCCCTGATCTGCTTGAGACGAGGGAATTCTTGCTTCTATCATGTGGTGCACAATGTGTAAAGCCCAGCCGACCATTGTCTTGACGCCTAGAAACCGCTCTGCTACGGTCGCCTCATGGGCTGGCGCTTGGTCGCAAGCGCGAGGGGCCTCCATAAGGAGCGAGTATTATGCGTGGGAAAATTGTCCTTGCAGGTCTAATTCTGGCACTTTCCGGGATGGGTGCGGCGGCGCAGGATCTGCCGAACACTCCGCGAGCGAGCGACGTGTATTGCTCGGGGCTGGTCACGAGCGAATCGATTCCGCAGGATACCTTCGTGATCACCGGCGAGGAGTCGGAAACTTCGATCACATTTGACGAGGGCGCCCACGTCTTCATCAATAAGGGCTCGGACCAAGGCGTCAAGATCGGCGACGAATTCTCAGTCATCCGGGCGGTGAAAGACCCCTACGGAATCCAATGGTCGAAATGGGAATGGGCCATTCTCCACAAAATGGGAACCGTATGGGAGGACGAAGGCCGCGTGAAGGTAACGATCGTCCGGCAGAACACCGCGATCGGGATAGTGGAGCACAGCTGCGATTACGTCCAGCGCGGCGATATTTTGCTGCCTTTTGCTGAACGGCCGGCTCCGCCGCTGAAATCCTCGGCAGGATTTGATCGCTTTGCTCCGGCAAACGGCAAGGCGCTCGCCATGGTGATTACGGGCAAGAAGTTTCAGCAGCAGGTTGGCAGCAACGACGTGATTTACGTGAACCTCGGCAACTCCCAGGGAGTGAAGGTTGGCGACTATTTCCGCATCTTCCGCTACCAGGGCACCCAGCACGAGACCAACTACCAGACTCCTCGTTACGCCTTTGATCAAGAAGCGGGTATGGCCATCCCGGATGCGGGGATCTACGGCTTCGGAAAAGTCTCGACGAAATACAACTGGAGCAATGTTCCGCGCGAGGACTTGGGCGAAGGGATTGTGCTGCGGACCGGTCCGAACTCCGCGACCGTGCTGATAACGTTCTGCCTTCGCGAAGTCTATCCTGGCGACTACGTGGAAATCGAGTAACGGGGCTTTGCCCGGTCCTTGGGGCCGGGCGGGTCTGGCGACCGGAAGTCCGATTCTGCGAACACCTGTGCGGTAAATCCTTCAACCTTGGTTCCCGGATCACGCCACGCACTGCGCTCGAGCCCCGCTTTTAGACAGGTCTGTTCCAGAAATTGCTCCGCCGTCCAGTGGCATTCCACCGCCACCTGCGGGAGCAGAACGCCGCGCCGCAGCCCCGCGCTGATCATCAGGCCGTGCTTGCCCACTTCAATCTGTGCGGGCAGGACCTCAGCCAGCGGTGAAAGTACGGAAAGTTCAATCTCGATCTCGCCGAGTTCGTCGGTGCGAACGGGTTCAAAGCGGGGATCATTGAGCGCGGCGGAGTTCGCGCAATGAACTACGACTTCTGCGAGCGGTTGTCCGGAGTCGATCTGGCCGATGCATCCGCGCAGCCTTCCGCGCTTGCGCAGAGTAACGAAAGCTCCAAAAGACTCTACCAGCGCCGGATCCTGCGGGAGGGCGACCAGGGACGTGCGGCCGTCAGCCGCGAGGGTCAAGGCCGACCGGGCCAGCTCCAACAGCACCTGCTTCTCGCGGTTACCGAGACAGGACATCCTGTGGTTTTTCTTTCGCGTCGACGACCATCACGCTACGGCGATGCCTTTCCTGCACGCGGAAATTGATCTGGCTCCAGAACATCTGGAAATAATGGATCGCCGACGCTACTGCGCTCAGCACCACCAGCCAGAGCAGTATCACGCCGAGCGTTTTCAGCGCCGGGTGGTTTGCGGTCAAAATTACCGCGCAGCCGGCTACTACCTGCAAAATCATTTTTGTCTTGCCGAGCGCCGTTGCCGGGATGATCAATCCTTCCACCGAAGCAATTTCACGCAGGCCCATCACGATGAATTCGCGGCCGATGATAATGACTACCATCCACGCCTGCACCAGATGCATTTGCACCAGCGCAATGAAAGCCGCGGAAATCAGAAGTTTATCCGCGACAGGATCAAGCAAGATCCCCAGCGTCGTGACTTCGCGCCGCTTCCGCGCGATGTATCCATCGGCTGCGTCGGTGGCCGCCGCGACCAGCAAGATCAGCACGCCCCACACTTCGAAATGAAACGGCAGGCCCCAGAAATTCCAGTTTGGCTGGCGAGTCAGTAGGACCACAACCAGGAGCGGAACGAAAAAGATTCGCAGGACTGTGAGACTGTTCGGCAGGTTCATTTCGTTCTCGGAAAAAATCAAGAAAGCTCGCCAGTGGGCTGGGTAAGCTATTCGAATATAGACTTCGGCACTTTCTGAGTCAACGGTACTGACTTTGCGCCAGAGCGGAAACAATATCAACCTCTGCCCGGAACCCGCCGCCCGAAATAAGGCAAACCCCTGCGCTAGTAACTCTTAGCGAACCTGGTGCCCCACAGCTGTGCATATTCACGGATTGCAGTGTGAACGGTCCTAGGCAAGACCTTCGATCCAACCCCGAGGGGTCTTGTCTAATTATCTTGTTTGTTTACATTAACTTCCACGACGGCCAAGGACGCTTCGGCCAGATGCGCCAAAATCCGGGACGCGCGCCATTGCCCCGGTTTGCGGCCTTTTTTCCACAGGGATTTCCACTGTTGGCCCCGTACCGCAGCCGGGGGCTCGCCGCGGGGTTCGCCCGTTTCTCGCCGAGACGGTCGTCTCCGGGCTTGCTAAGGGGTGCTGTTGCGGGTCTTGCGGCTTTGCTTGCCAACCAATCCAGGCTCGCGCTCTAGAGGCCTCATTCCAGGATGAATTCCTGGAGTCGGCGTGCAGCAGACTGAGGCAACTCGGCTTCGAGCAGGTAGTGTCCGTCTGCAATTTCCGAATGCAGCACGCGCCCGCGCGCCTGCACGATTGAAAGATGCCGGCCATCGGACAGTGGCATGCGCAAGCGCAACTTCATGATCGGATCGACGGGCATCGCCGAATCAATTCGCGCGAGCAGCTCCTTTAGTCCTTCGCCGGTCAGGGCCGAGGTGAATACATTATTTTGTCCATGGCCGTTTGCTTGGGTCAGGACCCTTTTGTCTTCCTCGCTCAGGCGGTCCATCTTGTTCAGCACATGCAGCCGCGGCCGGTCCTGGACGCCCAATTCGCGCAGCACTTTGAGGACTTCGGCATCCTGTTCGGCATGGTGCGGATTTGAAATGTCGCTCACATGCAGGATCAGCGCCGCCTCCTGCACTTCCTCCAGCGTGGCGCGGAAGGCCGCAATCAGGCCGGAGGGAAGGTCGCGCAGGAACCCGACCGTGTCGGAGAGCAAAACGCGGCGCTTCGACGGCAGTCGAACCGCCCGGATCGTCGGGTCCAGGGTTGCAAACATCTTCGCAGATGTCAGGACTCCGGCGTGGGTCAGCGCATTGAAGAGCGTCGATTTCCCGGCGTTCGTGTAACCGACAAATGCGATCATGCCGAGCGGGACGGCCTGGCGTGCCCTGCGCCGGGTCGTGCGCTGCCGCCGAACGGTTTCAATGGCCGCCTGGATTTTCCCCACTCGCTCGCGGATGCGCCGGCGATCGGTTTCAAGTTTCTGCTCACCGGGTCCCCGGGTCCCGATACCGCCCCCGAGTCGTGAAAGATCCTGGCCGCTGCCGGTCAGCCGGGGCAGCAGGTAGTTCAGCTGCGCAAGCTCGACCTGAAGCTGCCCTTCCCGGGTGCGCGCGTGCGTCGCGAAGATATCCAGGATCAGCTGCGTGCGATCGATCACCCGGCAGTCGGTGCCCTTTTCCATGTTGCGGAGCTGCACGGGCGTCAGATCGTGGTCCACGATCACCAGGCGCACATTGCGGGCCTGGGCTTCGGTTCGGATTTCGTCGAGTTTGCCGCGCCCGACGAGCGTCGCAGGATCCAGCACATCGCGGACTTGCAGCAGGCTGCCAACGATGTTGGCGCCAGCGCTCCGCGCCAGCTCTTCCAGTTCGTCAAGGGAATCACGGCTGGCGACGGCGGAGGCATCGGGTACGCCGCGCGGCCGGCGCTTTAGGGTGACGCCTACGAGCAAGACGCGCTCTCGGCGATCCACGGGCTGCGCGGTTTTCATCCGATGTCGCTAGGGCAGGCAGACCGGAACGCTGGGGGGCTAGCTCTCATTTCTGGTCCGATCATACCCCGTTTGCGCGTCCCCCGGCCACTTTCGCCAAACCGACGCCGTCGCAGTCCCGGATTGCCTGTCGAGGGCCGATGTCGTAGGCTGTACCGAGCTTTGGGGGGTGTCGGCGCCGTCCATAGGCGGGCTTCTCCGTTTTGATCCTGGCGGCGCGGCCGGGAACAGGGGACAGGCGGGCGGCCAGCGGTTTCTCGAACGCGACGCGATTCCAATTTTGCAAGGCTCGAGACCGGCAATCTGCGAGCTATACCGGAGCCTGAAGATTCCAAGGAGTGACGATGCACTGGTGGCCTTCGGAAATACCGCTCGGATGGAAGAGTCTGGGCTGGCAATGCACACCCGGCCCAGACCCTGTTGACCCGGCGGCGGTTGAGCGATCCGGCTTCCTTAGTCCCCGCAAAGTGAAGGGTTTATTCCCCACGGAACCTCCGCGTTGAACACCGCAATCCAAGACGCCTACCAGAAAAGACCGCGACTGCTTCTGATCGTTGGTTATGGACTCGCCTGTATTTGTCTTGTCTGGGTTCTGCACGATTTTCACATCATGCAGGCGCTGCGCCAGATTGCCAACGTCAGCTGGAAGTGGGTCGTGCTGGGCATGGCCTGCGATATTCTCAGCTACGGTATTCAGGCGCTTCGCTGGAAATTCCTTCTCGCCCCTTTCGGAAAAGTCAGGCTCAGCCGCTCCATTCGCGCCGTATACTCCGGTCTTTTTGCCAATCTGGTCTTTCCCTTGCGACCCGGAGAAGTCCTGCGCAGCTATCTTCTGTCCAATTCCGAAGACATCACCATCGGACGCATCCTGGGGTCGGTCGGCGTCGAACGATTCGTCGACCTGGTGATCGCCACGGCGGCTCTGGCCGTGGTTTCACTCTTTGTCGAACTCCCGCGGCGCTTCCAGCGCGTGGCCGATACGCTCGCCATAGTCACGCTGGTCCTGCTGACCATCGTCGCGCTGGTGATTCTGTACCTGGAGATCAAGCTTGGCAGCAATCCCGCACCGGATGGCAAGAGCCGCCGGCTGCCCGGGAAATTTATGGCCGTGCTTACTGACCTTCATGCGATCGGCACGTCGCCCAGCTTCTACGCGGCGGTCCTGACGTCGTTACTGATGCCATTTTGCCAGGTGCTGGGTCTATGGGCCATGATGCGTTCCTACGGGCTTTCGCTCTCGCTGCTTGCCGCCGTCGTGGTGCTGCTCATCATCAATCTCGGCGTGTCGCTTCCGAACGCGCCTGCCAACGTGGGTTCCTACCAATTTTTCTGCGTTCTCGGACTGGGCATATTCGATGTGGAAAAAACGAGCGCAACGGGATTTTCGATTTTCGCATTTCTGGCCCTGACTCTTCCCCTCGCTTTTCTTGGCTTTGCCGCGCTTTTGCGAAGCGGAATGTCGCTCCGATCGATGCGGGAGAAGGTCAAGGGTCTGCCGAGAAAAACCGCCTAGCCCACCGCGTAAGGTCAGACCCCCGCTTGCGGCCCCTCGGGGCGATCGCTATCGGCACATCCTCTGGATTTGGTTTGAAGGGCTGCGAGCCGTCCGTTATATAGTTTAAGCTCAACCCGCCCGCCTGCTGCCGGTGGGGCGCGCGAATTCCAATGGCTCCAGACATCAACAAGCATCTCGAGCGGGCTCGGCGCAGCCTAGAAAAGAACAAGCTCCGCGAAGCTGTCGCTGAATACCAGGCCGCCCTGGATGAATCGCCCGCGCATCAGGAAGCCCTACAGGCTCTCGCGGATATCTATATCCGGCTCAATGAACCCGAGCTGGCGGCCCAGTATTATGGCGTCCAGTTCGACCGGCTGCTCGAGGTCGGCGATGCTGCCAAGGCTTCGGCGATCTTTGGCCGATTTCTGCGGCCTTACCCCCAGCCTCCTGACCGGCTGATGCGGTACGGCGGCCTGCTGCAAAGGCAGAATCACGCCTCGGAAGCCATCGAGCAGTTCGCCAACGCCGCCGATCTGTTCCTGCAGCAGCAGCGCGGTATCGAGGCGCTCGCCTGTTACGAAAGCATGGCTCTGCTCGATCCGGAAAACGCCTCGCGGCACGTCATCCTGGGCGAGCTGGCGGAAAAGCTTCGGCACGCCGATCTCGCCTCACGGAGCTACCTGCGCGCGGGCCAGTTGACGCAGGCAGGCGGGGGGCTGGACGAGGCACTGGGATATTTTGACAGGGCGCATCGGCTCCTCCCCCATGACCGCACTGGAGCGCTGCTTTTTGCCGAAGCCAAGCTTCGCAAGGGGGACAGCGAGGGCTCGGTCGCGCTTCTGGAACCGTTCGCGCCGAACGAAAAGGACACCGCGTTTCTCGCGCTATTCGCAGAAAGCCTGCTGCGCGACGGACAACTGGACCGCGCCCGGGAAACATTCGAGGCTTACTACAGACTGAATCCGGAACGGTTCGAGAAGCTCTTTGAGGTGACAGGCGCCTACATCCGCGCAGGCGAGGGCGCCAAGGGCGCCGCCCTGCTGGCGCAGACCAAAGACTGGATGCGCGCGAGCCGAAAAGAGGCTGAACTGTCTGCGCAGATGGATCGCCTTGCGGCCACCTATCCAGATTCGCTTCCGCTTGCTGAAACCATCGCCCGTTGCTACGAAGAGATGAACCGTGAGACCAAGTATTTTGACGCGCTGGTGAGGCTCTTTGATCTTTATTTTGGCGCCACGCGGCTCAAGGAAGCCTGCGAAACGCTGGATCGGCTCGTCGATATCGACCCCTACGACTATCGCAACCAGGAGCGCATCGGCAAACTGGAAGGAAAGGTGGACCCCTCATTCCTGCAGAACGTGCTGTCGCGCGCAGCCAAGGCCGCAACGGTTTCCACGCGCACCGACGGCTTCACAGGCGCGGGCTCGGAAGCCGGAGCGACCTCCGGACCGGTCTCTGAGGAAGCCCGCGCGCAGCAGGCGCTGGAAGATCTGGTCGTTCAGGTGGAGATTTTTCTGCAATATTCACTCCATACTAAAGCTGTGGAGCGGCTGGAGAGAATCGCGGAGCTGTTTCCCGGCGAAGAAGACAGGAATGAGCGCTTGCGAGCCCTCTACGAACGCGCCAACTGGTGGCCCAAGGGCGCGCCTCGCCGAGGCGCGTCGGTTGCCCCTTCCAGTTCGCGGCCCGCGCCGCCGGTTGAGACTCCTGCCGCGCCTGTAGTGGCCGTACCCGCGCCTGCTGAGACTCATCGCGACCTCGCCGCGATTGCCGAGATCAACCGGCTGATGTACAGGCAGTCCACGCCGCGCGAACTGCTGGCGACGACGGCGGTCGAAATCGGCAAGTATCTTCGCGTCACTCGCTGTCTGATTGCGGTCGGAGCGGCTGGAGAGGCGCCGCAACTGACGGCGGAGTATTTCGCAGCGGGAACAATCGCAGCGGGAACCGCGCGCATTCCGGCCATCATCACCCTGGTTGCCAAGGCCACTCCCGACAACCTGGGCGGGATCGAGCTTCATGCCGCGACCGCTCCCGGGCTGCGTGAATTGGGCCTGGATTCGGCGCTGGCCGTCGAACTGACGGACAAGGAAACGCAAACGCCCGCAGGCGCTCTGCTGGTGGGGGACGCCGGCCCCAGAAAATGGAAGACGAACGAAAGTTTTTTCCTGCAGGCCGTAGGCGACCAGCTGGTCATGTCAGTGACGCACACGCGACTGCGTTCGCTGGTTCGTTCGCTCGCCGTCGCCGATGAGAAAACGGGCTTGCTGAGCCGCGGCGCGTATATTGATTGCCTGCTGGTCGAATCAAACCGCTCGCGCACGCAGGGCACGCCGCTTTCGCTCGTGATCGTGCAGATCGACCGCGGCGGCGATCTGCTGCGGCAGCACGGAGACGCGGCCGTTGAGCAGTACGTCGAGCAACTGGCCCGCGCTCTTTCCTCGGCCGTCCGCCAGACCGATATCGCCGTGAAATATACCGCGTGGTCGCTCGTATTCGTACTACCCAACACGTCGCTTGAGAGCGCCCGCGCACTGGCGGACAAGCTTCGCCAGGTCGCCGCGACTGTCCAACCTTCCTGGGGCGAGCAGGGCCTGACGGCCAGCGCCATTGTGGCGGAAGCTTCCTCCCGTCCGGGCGATGAGACCGAAGATCGCGTCACCGAATGGATCAACCGCGCCGAAGCGGGGCTGGACGAGGCGCGCCAGCAGGGCGGCAACGTACTACTTTCGCTCGCAACTCCGTAAAATCATGGGTGCCGACTGATGGCGGGACATGCGAAACCAAACGTGCGCCTCGGCGAACCGGGCGGCCTGAACGCGGCGGGGCTGCATTTCGGAATCATCGTGAGCGAGTTCAACGCCTTCGTAACCGACCGCCTGCTTGCCGGTGCGCTCGATGCATTTGCGGGCGCCGGAGCGCGCAAGCAGCAACTGGAAATCATCCGCGTTCCGGGCGCATTCGAGCTGCCCGTCGCCGCCAAGATGCTTGCGGCCACCAGGCGCTTTGATTCACTGGTGTGCATCGGCTGCGTGCTGCGCGGCGAGACCTCGCATTACGATTACGTTTGTTCGGAAACCGCGCGCGGCATCCAGCTTGCGCAGCTGGACACGGGCGTGCCGATCGGCTTTTGCGTGCTGACGTGCGACACGCGCGAACAGGCCCTGGCCCGGGCAGGCGAGGGGTCCAGCAACAAAGGGTATGAAACGGCCATCGGCGCAATCGAAATGGCCCGCCTTTCACGCAAATTCTCCGGCAACGCCGCCGCCCGCAAGCCCCGTCATCCCCGCCCCGCGCGCCGCCTCAAACGCCGTCGATGAGTCTCCGGCACAAATCGCGCGAGTTCGCCCTGCAGATGCTTTTCGAATGGGACATGACGCGGCAGGAGCCCGCGCGGGTCGAGAATCTGTTCTGGAAATCCGCGCGGGCTTCAGCGCCGACGCGGAAATTCGCAGATGAACTGTTCGAGGGTGCGGTAACCCAGGCAGTCTCGATTGATGTGCTCGTCGAGAAGCTCGCTGACAACTGGCGGCTGGACCGCCTTGCGGCCGTGGACCGGAGCATCCTGCGCCTGGCGATCTATGAGCTTCGCATCGGCACCACGCCGCCGAAAGTGGTCATTGACGAAGCGCTTGAGCTTGCGAAAAAATTCTCATCCGCCGAAGCGCCCGCTTTCTTGAACGGCATCCTGGACGCCGCCCTCAAGAGTATGGAGACAAAAGCCCCCGGCTAGAGTCCCCGAACCAGCCTCGTGACTTCGTCCAGCACGCGCCGCGTGGTTTCTGCCCGCGTTGTCTCTGAATAGACGCGCAGCATCGGCTCGGTTCCCGAAGCCCGCACCATCGCCCAGCCGACATCTCCCAAATAGATTTTCACGCCGTCCAGATCTTCGCGGCGCACGATCGGCCAATCGAGAAAACGGCTCAATTTCGGAGCGGCGAAATATTCCAGGGCTTTTTCCTTCTGCCCGTCCTTCAATGTGAGATCCACCCGGCCATAATGGTGCTCCCCGAATTCGCGATGCAGCATGGCCACAAGCTCGCCCAGCCGCTTGTTGTGCCAGGCCATCACTTCGGCGAGCAGCAGCGCGCTCACCGTCGCGTCGCGTTCCGGCAGATACAATTTCGTGCCGATCCCCCCACTTTCTTCACCGCCCAGGACAATGTCGTCTTCCAGCATCCGCTCGCAGATGTATTTGAAACCGACGGGAGTCTCCCAGACCTTGCGTCCAAACTTGACCGCGATTTTGTCTATCATCTTGGTGACGGTAAACGATTTCGCAACATCGCCCGAGAGATTGCGCGTGCCGGCGAGATGCCAGAGCAGGATGGAGAATATCTGATGCGGTGTGATGAATGTTCCGTCAGGATCCATCGCGCCGACGCGGTCCGCATCGCCGTCGAATGCGAACCCGGCGTCATAGCCGCCGGCGAGCATTGCCTGGCGCAGCGCTTCCACGTGCGGCTCAATCGGTTCCGGGTTCACGCCGCCGAACAGCGGATCGCGAGTGCCGCGGATCTCGCCCGCCTCGATTTCCTGCTCGTGAAACAGCTCGAGCAGCAGTCCGCGCCCCGCCCCGTGCATCGGATCGATCAGAAACCGGAATTTCGAAGCGCGCAGGCGGTCCCAATCCACCAGGGCTGCGAGCGCCTGCAGATAGGGCGTGCGCGCGTCAAGTGGCTGGATCAATTCGCTGCGGGGCGCAAGCGGCGGAACGCCGTCCCGGAGGACTCGCGCGAGCTCCTGTTCGACCTGGGCCACGATGGCAGGCGATGCGGAACTTCCATAGCTCGCCTTGAGTTTCATCCCGTTCCAGCGATAGGGATTGTGGCTCGCCGTGATCTGAATTCCGCCCGCGGCGTTAAGTTTCCGTACCAGGAGCGATACGGCCGGGGTGGGGCACGCTTGGCTTACAAGCCACACCGGCGTGCCGGTCGCAGCCACGGTCTCGGCGGCCACGCGGGCGAAACGCTCGGAGCCAAACCGCGTGTCGTAGCCGACGACGACTCCCGCGCCGGGCTTTTCGGCGCGAACCAGGTAGCGCGCAATCGCATGCGCGACTTTGCGGACGTTCTCGTCGGTGAAATCCTCGGCGATCACATCGCGCCAGCCGTCTGTTCCAAAACGAATCGAACTCATGTCTTTGCAGTATAAGGGATTGCCATTCGTGCCAAAAGGACCAGACAGGACTTGCCGTCTAGAGAAGTTTCGTGCGTTTCTCGTGTTCCAGCCACTTCACGATTTTGCCGACGTCCTGCGAGCGGTCGCGGGAGCACAGCAGCAGCGCGTCGTCGGTTTCGACCAGAACAAGATCATGCACGCCGATAGCGGCGACGAATTTCTTCGGGCTCCAGAAATAGTTCCGATCGGCATCGAGCGTGAACGAGGCACCCGCGGAGACATTCCCGCCGCGCTTCGCTGCCAGAAGTTCGTACACGGCGGCCCAGGAGCCGATGTCGCTCCAGCCGACCTTGGCGGGAATTACCAGGACGCGGGAGGTGTTCCCTCTACGCGTGGCCGGTTCCATGACGGCGTAATCCACCGAAATATTTTCCAGTGCTGGATAGATGGACCGCAGGGCTGATGCGTATCGCGGCGTGCCGATTGACTTGGCTAGTTCGCGCAGGGCGTCATGCGTCGCCGGCAGAAATCGCGCCAGGTTTTCAAGCAACGTCGAGGCTCGCCAGAAAAACATCCCGGCATTCCACAGATACTTTCCGGAGGAAACATATTTCCGGGCAACAGCGAGCGCCGGTTTTTCCGTGAAACGCCGGACGGCGAATGCCGGCACACCACGCGGCCTGGAGACCAGCTTTCCGCGTTCGACGTAGCCGTAGCCGATTTCAGGGCGCGAGGGGGGAACGCCCATAACGACAAGATTCCCGGGCACACGGGCAAGCTCGAGCGCCGCGCGGACCAGAGTTCGATAGCGCGCGGAATCAGCGATGTAGCTATCGGACGGCAGCACGGCCATGAGCGCGTCGCCCTGCTCGTAGACCAGATGAACGGCAGCCAGGCCGATGGCGGCAGCCGTGTTGCATCCGGCTGGCTCGCTGAGCACGTGCGAGTTGGGAACTCCGCGCATTTCCCGCTTTGCAGCCGAGGCTTGTTGGGTGTTCGTGACGATCCAGACATTCGACGGCGGGAAAAGCGGCGAGAGCCGCGCCATGGTCTCCCGCAGCATTGTTTGGGATCCGACGATATTCAGAAGCTGCTTCGGCGAGTGGATGCGGCTGCGGGGCCAAAACCTCGTGCCCCGGCCGCCGGCAAGCAGGACGGCACAGGCGGGGAGGGCTTGCTTGTTCGCCGATTTTCTTCCCGACTTTTTCATCGATGCACCAGCCGCGACCAATCGGCCTGTTTCACGCCCTGACCGCTGAGGGCTGGGCCGAACTCACCTGGTTCCTGCGGAACGCGGGTGCGCAACAGGGAGGTGGATCCTCCGGGTGCGATTTCATACCCGCCGAGCCCGGCGGGAATCATCCAGACTTGCGCGGGCTGGTAGGTCGCGTGTTCCGCTTTCCACAGGATGGTTCCCTCCCCTTCGAGAAAGATCAGCAGATCGACCGAATCCCCGGACGTTGCTGCCGGCACCGGCGCGGAAAACTGCCAGCGCACGGTTTCAAAATATCGGCAGGATGCGAAGTATGTTTTCTCTACGCCCGCTTCGTAAATTGTCACCGGATCAATCTTCCCGCCGAACTGCCGGCCGAATCGAAGTACGTCGAGCGCTTTTTCGACGTGCAGGGGCCGCGTTTGGCCGCTTGCGTCGCGGCGATTGTAGTCATAGACCCGGTAGGTGAGATCGGAGTGCTCCTGGATCTCGCACAGCACCAGTCCGGGGCCGATCGTGTGAGCGGTACCGGCGGGCACGAACACGGCGTCTCCGGAGCGCACCGGCACTCGCTCAAGACAATCTTCGGCCGATCCGCCGGCAATGGCGCTCCTGAATGCCTCGCGGGTTACGCTCGGCTTCAATCCGACGAACACTTCCGCTCCGGGACGCGCACGCAGGGCATACCACATCTCGGTCTTGCCGCGGCCGCCCGCGGCCTGCTCGTGACGCGCGGCATAGTCGTCATCGGGATGCACCTGCACGGAAAGTTTTTCTTCCGGAAAGATGAATTTTACAAGCACAGGGAAGGCGGCGCTTGGGTCCGCACGTGTGCCCGCCCATTCGGTCGGCATCTTGGGCCACGCTTCGCCTAGTTTTTTCCCGGCGAAGGGACCATTGGCGAACCGGCATTCGCTGCCCGTCATCCAGGCCTCTCCGAGCGGCTCGGCGAGACCGGATTGTTCAGGAAAAAACGGCGCAAGCGAGCGCGAACCCCATGGACGCGGACTGAAAATGGGCTCCAGACGCGCTGGGCACAGGATCATCGCCTCACTCGGGGGCGTTCACTTCTTCTTCGCGAAGAAGCGGCCCATTCGCACCAGAC
>Ga0209624_10000077_pt1 | contig 90440 bp, 96 predicted proteins | sample JacPinW_OM2H0_O1_FD_188565 | JGI IMG/M metagenome (GOLD analysis project Ga0209624, IMG submission 188565) | Forest soil microbial communities from Algoma, Ontario, Canada - Jack Pine, Ontario site 1_JW_OM2H0_O1 (SPAdes) (version 2) | ecosystem: Environmental > Terrestrial > Soil > Boreal... | reverse complement strand
AACTCTAACCATCCTCCGCTCCTGATCGCAGCTCCGATCCATTTCCTCTAGATTAGTCTTCGCACAACCTCCAACAAGTTACCCTGATCGAAACTGCTCTTCACTATGTAAGCATTGGCTCCTACATCGACCCCGCGCTCCCGATCTTGACGGGAATCCAGCGCGGTTACGAGCACAACCGGCAAGGAATTGAGCCTCTTATCGGCACGGATCTTGGCGGTGAGATCAAAGCCACTCATCCTGGGCATCTCTACGTCTGACACCACTAAGTCAAAACTCTCACTCCCGAGTACACGTAGGGCCTCGGCCCCGTCGAAAGCAGTCTGCACCCTGTACCCGGCGGACTCCAGAATATTTTTCAGGAGAGTTCGGGCAGTGATTGAGTCTTCCGCTACCAGGATCGACTTCTGCAGCTCTTCTGCCTCATGAATCGTAGTCACCGGAGTCATGCTGATTGCGGACCGCATTAAGTCCGCGACGTTGAGTACCGGCAGCACCTTGCCGGTTCCAAGAAGCGTGGCGCCGGCTATGTTGCGCACGCGCAGCAGTTGCTTCCCCAAGCTCTTTACCAAGACTTCTCGCTCATCCAGGATTTCGTCGACCAGAAACGCTATCTGCTCGCCGGCCCAGGCGAGAACAACCACGGGCACCTTGCGCTTCGGATCGGATGCTGTATTTCCCTGACCGATCGCCAAGACATCGCCGAGCCGGACTGCGGAAGCTGCTTGCCCGTCTACCTGGATGGTCTCCCGGTTTTCCGCGCTCCTTATTTCGTCCATTCCCACCCTGAATACCCTTTGCACATGCGTGGTTGGAAGCACAAAGAGATTTTCGCCCACGCGAACCAGGACCCCTCGAAATCGTGCGAAGGCGAGGGGCAGAACGAGCCGGAAGGTTGTCCCGATTCCCAACTGCGTTTCAACTGAAACCGATCCGCCAACCTTTTCGACTTTTTCCCAAACGATGGCAAGCCCAAGCCCCCGGCCGGAAACCTCCGTGATTATTGGGCTAGTCGAGATCCCGGACTTGAAGATGAGAGGCGTTGCTTGTCGCTCATCCATTTGCTGGACATCCTCTGCAGAGACCACACCGAGCTTGACAGCCACCGTACGCACCTTCTGAACATCGACGCCCGCGCCATCGTCGGCAACGACGATTTCGACCTTGTCTGCATTTTTGGGGGATATAGTGATGGAGATAGTCGCCCGCAGGGGTTTCCCTCCTGCTTTGCGCTGCTTCGGAGTCTCGATACCGTGATCGATGCAGTTTCTTACCAGATGAATTAAGGGATCTTTCATCTCCTCCAAGATTCGCCTATCGGCCTCGATCTCACTGCCCACGATTGTCAAATCCGCGTCCTTGCCGCAGTCCCGGCAGAGGTCCCGCACAAGTTTGGGGAAGGATTCGAGGAGAGTGGAAAAGGGCACTGTCGCGATGTGCTTCATCTCTTCGACAAAATCGTCCACTCGTCGGTCAAGTGCTCGGCGGTCGTTTTCGAGACGTTCGACTAGATCCGTGAGCTTGTTCTCGACTGAATGTAGGGAGCTTTCATTTCGGTCGAGAAAGGCCAAGACCCTCGCAGTCTGGGAGGGGGTTGCGGTTTGCCCATTCGACAAGCGACTCTCTCCGATCGATCGAAGTCCGCCGTTGAGGGACTTCGAAAGGGCTCGCACCTGGGGGCGCACCTTCCTCCATTCTCTTTCCCAAGAAGCGAGTGATGCACCGATCTCGCGCAACTCCGCGACGCGTTGGGCGTTTGTCGCTTTGGCCGGGATGAGTTCTTCAGCCTGGCGAAGAAGCGAGTCCACTTTCGACATTGGAACTCTCAGTGTCTGCGATAACCCTGTCGCGTCGGCGAAGTGCCGTGGATCAACGGCGTCCTCCGAAGGCAGGCGAGGTCCCGTCCGTGGTGTCGACAAGCTATTCCGTTCGATCAGTTGCGATCCCTGCTGTCCTGACTGCGGGAGAGGCGTCTCGGCGACTTCGGGAGTGTCTGGAGTTTGGGGTGGGCGGGATCCATCGCTTTGGGCAACTTCAGTAGCAGAGCCTGAAAGGAGAGCGCCCAGTGCATCGGCCATTTGGTGAAGCTGATCGAAGAGATCGGAGGAGAGCGAGACCTCTTGAGCCTTCAACCTGGCAAAGAGGCCTTCCAGAGACTGGCAAGCGCTTTCGATTCCAATCAGGTTCACCGAACGCGCCGCACCCTTCAAGCTGTGCGCCTCGCGGAAAACGGTTTCGATAATCTCCATTCGCCTTTCAGACGAGGACACTTTTTCCAGTTCGATCAGCCCGGAAGAAATGGCGCTGACATGTTCTTCCGCTTCGACCCTAAAGGTCGCGAGAAGTCTCTTAAGAAACTCTTGATCCTTCTGTCCCATTTTCCGTTCTCAGACTCTGTAGTCCCCGCTTGCCAAGTCGCGTTAACCCTCAAGGTCGCGAGACGCTTCCTCAGGAGGCTTTGGCTGCCATGCTCTGCTCTCCAACCTTGTAGACAGCTACCAACTCTTTGAGCCTCCGTCCTAGTTCGTCAATGCTTTTTGCCGCACTCTCTGTTTGTTTCGTGCTGGCAACATTTTGCGTGCTCGCCGTCTTGATACTCTCCATCGCCAAAGCTACCTGGTCCATGCCCGCCATTTGCTGTTGGCTTGAGGCAGCAATCTGCGCGGCAGCTTGGGCCGCCTCCGCTATGCTCTCCGTCAGTTGCTGGACTGACTCGCCGGCCCTAGCAGCCTGTTGAACTCCTACTTCCACGGCTTTGCTGCCTTGTTCGGTTACCATCACGGCAGCATTTGTTGCTTTTTGAATCTCACCTAGGATGCCCCGGACCTGGGCCGTTGCCTGCTTGGATTGATCGGCAAGATTTCGCACTTCTTGCGCCACAACGGCAAACCCCTTGCCTTGCTCCCCTGCCTTCGCAGCCTCAATCGAAGCGTTGACCGCCAGCAGGTTCGATTGCTCCGCGAGATCGTTCACCGTCAGCATGATTTCTCCAATGGCCTGACCCTGTTCGCTCAGGCGCACGATGCTTTCCGCGATCGACTCCATTTGCTCGCGAATTTTCTTCATCGCATCGATTGACTCGGCAGTCGACTTCTTCCCGCCCTGGGAAACCTGCGCTACCTTCTGGGCGGTCTCGGACACATATTTGGCTTTCTGGCTCGACAACTGTGCAGTTTGCTTTACTTCTTCGACTGTGGTTGTAGTTTCGGAAACTGCGGTTGCAGTCTCAGTCGCCGCAGAAGCCACTTGGGTGGTGGTCGCGACGATCTGCTGGGCCGAAGCGGAGAGAACACTGATCGATTCCTGTATCTCCCTCGTAACGCGCCGGAGATTCTCCCGCATGGTGGCAAAAGCTTTGCCCAGAGTGTCCTTGTCGGACTTTGGTTTCACCTCGACGGTAAGATCGCCAGCCGAGATTTGTCCGGCCACTCTGGCCATTTGCTCGAGCGAATCCGCCATCTCCGCAAATGTCTTCGCCAAAACCCCGACCTCGTCTCGCCGACCGTTGGAAATCACCCCGACGGACAAGTCTCCCAGGGCAATCTTCTGTGCCGCGGCGGAGATTTCGCGGAGCGGTCCGACGATGTTCCGCGTCAGCAAGGCACCAATGACGCCCAGGACGACAAATGAGATCACGCAACCGAATGTGACAGTCAGCACTGTGCGGTGGGCGCGGTCTTTTTCCACCGCTGACCGCTTGTCCAGCAAGCCAGTTTCTTCGCTTACCATCGTATTGACCAACTTCCGGATCGCATCCATTAGGTTCTTGCTTTTGTCCGTTAGTACCTCCTGTGAAGCCGCCGCGAATCCTTTCGTTTTCCGCAGGTCAATCACTACTTGAAGCTCGGTGAACTTGCTGGCAACCAGAGGCTCAAGAGCTTGAAGACGCTGCTGTTGGATTGGGTTGTCCGAGGTTAGGTCCCGCACCTGTTTCAGTTTCTGATCCACCACGTCACTTGCTGCATTGTACGGTTCGAGAAAACGTGACTCACCGGTGATGACAAAGCCGCGCTCACCGGTCTCTGCATCCTTGGTCGCGGACAATAGCTCGTCGAGACTGGTAATGACCTCATGCGTATGCTGCACCCAGACCGCTGATCTGGTGAGCTTCGTCGTGCTGTCATAAGACACCGCACCGACAACCAGAAGCACCGCCAAGGCGAGGCCGAAGCCACTTGCGATCTTGTTCCCAATCGACCATTTCATCGGGTTCTCCTTTTGGGACGGTTGATATTTAGGAAGCGCCGTTGCCACCATCGTTCACGACAATCCTCTCGTCGGAGAGGATTGTCGCGACGTCGAGAACCACCAATGGATCTTTCGTGATTCCCTTTAGATACTCAGCCCGAATACCGGTCAGAGTGGGGAGAGAGGTTCGAAACTCGTTACGCCCAATGGTTCGCACTCCAAGGACAGCATCGGCGAGAATGCCGAGCTCCATTTGATGGGTTCGAACGACAATAACCTTGTTCAGGTCGGTCAAGCCTGTCTGGGGAAGATCAAAAAGCTTCTTTATGTCGATGACCGAAAGAATTCGCCCGCGCACATTGGTAAGGCCCAGGACAAACGCCGGTGTGCCCGGCAGTGGCGTAAACTCGGTAAGCGCATGGATTTCGCGTATATACGTCAATTCGATGCCATAGTGCTCAGACGCCAGGAGGAACTCCACAACCTCTAGGGGCGACTGCGAGAGTTCCTTCTCCCCTTTCCGTTCCTGAGCCAGGAATCGGGCGCGCGCTCGCAGAATTGTCCTTCTTTCTTCGATACTAGGACTTAGTCGCTGCTGCATCGCGGATCGAGACATCTCCAGGCGGCGATGTAACTCGGACCAATCGGTTCCGCCGTTTTGCCCGCGGCCTGGATGGGAACCCGTCTCTTGGTCGAGCATCGCGCCTTCCTTCTGAATTCAGCGGACTATTGCCTACTAAAGCTTGTGATCTCTGTCCCACCGGGCGTTCGTGTGGCACTTGGGCTGCGACAGCTTGCTGCAGCTTTCTGACTACGTTGAAGAGTCACGATCTCTCTCAGTCGGCGAGCAGAAAGGCCCTCAGATTCCGGTACCGTTTCTTCCGGCCCGTAGCTCGCGAGGAGCAATAGAACATTCTCGAAATGTTTCTCGGATTCTTTGAGATCTCCCTGTCGCAAGGCAAGACTCCCCAAGGCAAAGTGGCCGAGCGTAAAATGCGGATCGATGTACACGGCCCGCCTGAGCGAACAGATGGCTTCTTCGGGCAAATCTTGTTCCTGTAGGATCGTGGCTCGCAGATAGTGAGCGCACGCACTCATCTTGTCGGAGGCGATAGCTTTTTCACACCACGTGATTGCCGCTGCAAGATTTCCTTGGTTGGCGTAAATCCGCGCCAACAACAACATCGCCCTGGCGTCATTCGCGTTCTGGGTTATGAGCGCGGTTCCTATCAGGACAGCGTCCTCGTAGTGGCCTCGCTGATAGAGCTCCGAGGCTTGGTCATACAAAAGCGGTGCTTTCGGGGTGTCTGGAGGCCCATAGTTGTCCGTCCGCGGAACGCTGGCCTCCAGGTCGGAGGCTGTTGTTGATCCCGATTCCTGAATCGCACTTTCGGCGGCCCGAACGCTCAGCGCAACCTCATCCTGAGCGGAGGAAAAGGACGCAGTCACCATTTGCGCCGGGGTGGCTCCTTTTCTGTAGAGCGTGGCTCCAGCGAAGCTGACGCTAGTGAACTCCGAGAACAGGGTCTGCGAGGTTTCGGCTGGGCCTACCATGAGCCAACTCTCGTCGGCTAGGGACCGGTGGAACTGGTGGATCACCTTCCTGATAGCCTCTGGGGTGAAGTACATCAGCACATTCCGGCAGAGGATGACATCCATCGCGTTCGTACCGTTCAAGAGCGACGGATAAACGTCCTCCACCAGGTTGAGATACGAGAAGGTCACCATCTTCTTGATGTCCGAAGAAATGGCCCAACGTCCGCCTGGAGCGGCCTTGAAGTATGTGTTTCTTACCCATTGCGGAGTGTCCCGGAATGACCAGTCTGTATAGATCCCTTCAGAAGCCTTGTGAAGCGAGCGAGTATTCAGGTCCGTCGCCAGAATTGTTATCTTCCATTCCTTCAGATCGGTGATCATTCTGCTGAGAACGATTGCAAGAGAGTAAGGCTCCTCACCCGAGGCGCAACCGGCACTCCAGATCCTGAGTTGGCCGCCGAAATCGTGGCGAGCACGGATTAACTCCGGCACGATTTGTTGCTCGAAGACCTCGAGGCTGCTCTTCTCTCGGAAAAAATAGGTCTCGCCAACCGTTAAGTAGCTTGCTAGTGTTTCCAATTCGTTCTGCGTCAAGGCTGAACACAGCATTCTTCCGATGAAGCGCTCGACATCGTCCCGGAAGGCGCATTCTCGCGATGCTGCGCGGGCACTACGTTCCAGGTCATTCCAACGTTCTCGCGGAAAGTGCAGGCCGAGGCGGGAACCAACAAAAGCACTGAGGTCAGCCAGCAGTGTTTCGGATACCCTCGTCATTCTGCTCCTTGACCCTTGGCCAAGGCGTCGCGGAGCTGGCTTTCTTCCGGCTGTGAGAGAAAGAGGTCAAGGTTATGAATGAACAACAGGCCATCCTCAAGCTTCGCTATGCCTTCGACGTACTCCGCGCCAGGCACGACCCTCTCGGCCTTGGTAATCCCCTCAGTACTCCGTTCGACGACTCCAGTGACCGCATCGACGACCAGAGCAACTCTTCTCGATGCAGTGTCCGCTAAGATGAGTTGGTCAGTTAAGCTGGCTTCTACTTCGGTTAGTCCAACCCGTCTTCGCATGCTTAATACGGGGACGACCGTTCCATGTAAGCTGAGCACTCCGAGAACGATCTTCGGCGCCTTCGGCAGAGGGGTCACTTCCACCATACGCAATACTTGGCAGACACCTGCCAAGCGCAGTGCGTACTGTTGCCTATTAAGCGCAAAGACGACTAGTTGATTCAACATCCGAGGCGCCATGCTCGCACTGAAGGCGCGCCTTTCTTTGGCTATGGGAAGCAAGCCCTTAATCAGATAGCCTTACATTTGAGCAAAGAAACAAAAACAATAATGTTCGATATTGCTCACAATCTTCTCGCGGCAGTGAGAAATTTGCTTATCCTTGGGCCAGCTAGCTCCCGCCGTCTTCATTGCAGACCATCTCCGGCCGCACCTCTGGCTGGGAGTGGGTGCAGATTCCCGATGGGCATTGGTTCGGCCTTCACAACACGAGGCACTGCTTCAGGCAATGGTTAGTGAACAAGGCAGGGCGGGACCGAGAAGCAATATGAACGCGAGTGAGCAACAACTGATACCAGGGCCCGCCACCCAAAACCTTGTAGGGCCTCTAACTAATGCGTTTCGTTTGATCCACCACCGAAGCGTTCTTACCCCAAACGCAGATTGATGCGTTTTGACTATCTTTGTGGATCGACAACTGCGACAATGCGGCAAAGGTTCATGGCATAGCCATCGCGGAGCAGAAAGAACAAAATTGAGGACAGTATTGAAGACGGTAAAGAGTGTGGCGGTCATACTAGAGCGGGAATTCGCTTCTACGATCCAGGAATGGCTGAAGCAGGTGAACCTGCTTCCAGACCTGACCGACATTCCACTCAGCGATTCAGACCGTACGGGCCATCTGCCTCAGCTGTTCGACGACTTGCTTTGCCGCCTGCGACTTCCTAGGGATGCCCAGCCGCCCGTTTGCATCGCCGCAGCCGCTCACGGCGGACAACGATTCGCGCAGGGCTACTCTCTTTCCATGCTAGTTGAGGAGTCGCGGATATTTGAGATCACCACATTCGGCACATTGCATCTTTATGAGAGCGAACTGGACCAGAATCAGGTGCTGTTAGACGTGATGATTATTGCGGACGAAGCAGATAGTCAACTCAGAGAAACCGTGCGTAGCTTTATGACGGCTCAACAGGCCGCGGCAACAGCAGCCTGACTATCCATCGTAAGCTGCCCAGATCCGCAGGAGCAGCTGGCGGCTTGGCAACCTGCCAGTCATGGCATTCGTTCTAGTGTGCTTTAGCGATCATTGAACTTCACTTGAGGGTGGCTGGGCGCCAGCGAAACCATTCGATTCGAAGGCGAAACCCAAGCGCAGATTTATCACTGGATCGAACAGGTGCTGGGTCGGCAGGATACCAGAAGCAGAGCCGCCCGGCGCGGGGTTTGTTACGCAGCTATGTGGCGAAGATGACGGGCCTGAGCCGGGCGCAGGTGACGCGGTTGATCGCTCGCTATCGGAAAACTGGATCGCTGCAGTCCGCGCCGTACCGACGGTATGGCAAGGATGAGTTCAAGCGCCTAGCCACGCTCTCGGTGTCGCACCTCTACGATCTGCGCCAGCAGCCGCGCTATCGCGAACGGCGTCTGCGCTACGTCAAGACCCGGCCCACCGCCGTGGCCATCGGAGAATGGCGTCGGCCCGATCCGCAGGCAGCCCGGGTATCTGCGCGTCGACACCGTCCATCAAGGCGATCCGCCAGGAAGGAAGGGCGTCTATCACATCGATGCCGTCGATGAGGTCACACAGTGGCAGATCGTTTCTGCCAGCGCACACATTAGTGAGGCCTGGCTGGAGCCCGTGCTGGAGGCCATGCTGCGACAGTTTCCCTTCCGCATTCTCGGCTTTCACTCCGATAACGGCAGCGAGTTCATCAATCGCGTGATCGCCGGTATGCTCCAGAAATTATTGATCGAACAAACCAAAAGTCGACCGCGGCAGAGCAATGACAACGGCTTGGCTGAAACCAAAAATGGCGCCGTGATCCGCAAGCACCTGGGCTACGGCTCGATCGATGCAGCCCACGCCGAGCGCCTGCAAGAGTTCTACAGCGCCCACTTCAATCCCTATCTCAACTATCATCGTCCGTGCGCGCAGGCAGATATCGAAATCGACGAAAAGGGCCGCCAGCAAAGGATTTACCGCCGCTACCAGACGCCACTGGAGAGTTGCTCGCCCTGGCCCGGCCGCAACAATACCTGCGTCCAGGTCTCACTCTGGCCGTCTTGCGACGCATCGCCGCAACTCACAAAGACACTGAAGCCGCACAGCGTATGCAGCAAGCCAAACGCAAACTGTTCGAACGATTCCAACTGCCCGTGGCTGGGCCGTGGAAATGACGGAAGAGAATAATCCCCCAACCCCGGGGATTATTCTCTTCCTTGGAAAGCGCAAACAGCAAAGGCGCGCTTTCCACATTCCCGCCGCCCCGGCTGCTAGATTAGTTAGTTCCGAATCCAAATCTGAAAGGAGCTTCCTTCACCATCACCCTCAGGCTCTTCTCCAGGCTCATCCTTCAATTGGAAAAGACTGTGAGGTGAAGTTCAAAGCCAGCGGCTCATTCGCGGACACACCAAGGAGGCAGAGCGCATTGGGCAAGATCCAAAACCGTTTGCCATAAGTAACTGTCCGGAATGTCATTGCGGTTCTTCATCGCCTTGAAGGGAGGTTTGCCGGCGAACGTGCGCCACGAGCGCGAAAGGCCGAAAGGCTGAGTAGTGCGTAACTGCTTAACTGATGAGGGTGGGCCCCTCGAAACCGGTCTGCAGGGACAGGTTTCAAACCGCCTTCGGCGGCTGTGGTCAAAAGCCATGGTCGTGAGCACAGAAGGAAAAGGCCTGGCGAGGACCAGGTCAGGTGAATGGCAAGAAGAGGACCGCAAGGGAACCACTATGGAAGTGTCGAAAGCAAAGAGACGATGTCAAAACCGCGGGGGGTTTGTTACTGCGGGACCAAGCTCCGACGAAACCTGTTTACGGGCGGAGCGGCATCCGGCATGAGAGGTGGCCTGAGCTTGCCAAAGAGGCGGTTGAGCGGAACGTGGGAACCTGAGACTTCGATGCGAACGGAGAAGCCACAAGTGGGAGAACCACAAGGGCGAGAGTACGGAAGCGGAGACTCAGGGGCGGAACAGCGCGTAGTAGCCGGGAAGTCCCCGACAAAGGGACGGAGCGAAGGCGCTGTGTCAAGGAGCCTGATTCAATGAGCCAACCAGCGATGGGAGGAGCCCGATGAATGAGGCAAAGCCGTTTTGTATTTCGAAGAAGGAGGTCTGGGAAGCGTACAAAAGGGTGAAAGAGAATAAAGGAGCAGCAGGGGTCGATGATCAAACGATCGAAGATTTTGAGAAGAAACTGAAGAAGAATCTTTACAAGATCTGGAATCGGAGGTCATCGGGCAGCTACTTTCCACCACCGGTGAGGACGGTGAAGATACCAGAGAAAAACGGTGGCGAAAGAAAACTGGGAATACCCACAGTAGCCGATCGCATTGCGCAACAGGTGGTTAAAGTGAGACTGGAGCCGGAAGTAGAACCGCTGTTCCATGCTGATTCCTACGGGTATCGACCCGGGAAGTCAGCCTTGGATGCAGTGGGTCAAGCGCGAGAGAGATGCTGGCGTTATGACTGGGTTCTAGATCTGGATATCAAAGGCTTCTTTGACAACCTTTCACAAGATCTACTGCTTCGGGCAGTGAAGAAACATGCTCCGGAACAGTGGATCGTTCTCTATATCGAGCGCTGGCTCAAAGCGCCAGTGCAAGAGGAGGACGGGCGGTTGGTACCACGGGAACGAGGCACGCCGCAAGGCGGAGTCATTAGCCCCCTGCTGGCGAATCTGTTTCTGCATTACGCATTAGACCGATGGCTGGCGGCGCATTACCCTCAGGTGCCATTTGAGAGATACGCCGATGACGTCATCGCGCACTGCGGAACGGAGAAGCAAGCTCAGGAAATGAGGAAGGCCATCGCTGAGCGTTTACAGACTTGCGGACTGGAACTCCATCCGGAGAAAACGAAAATCGTCTATTGCAAGGACGATTCTCGGAAGAAGACGTACCCAAACGAAAAGTTTGATTTTCTGGGCTATACGTTTCGGCCCAGAAGCTCAAAGAATCGCAAGGGGAAGTTCTTCATCAATTTCAGTCCCGCAGTCTCGAACAAAGCAGCGAAGGCGATTCGCGACACTTTTCGGCGCTGGAACCTGCCTAACCGCAGCGGCTTTACCCGACGATGCGTGAACTGGACCGAGATCTGGCCCTTTGGGCCAAGCGGAAATACAAGAAGCTGCGTCAACATCTTCGTAGAGCGACACACTGGATCGCGCGACTCTCGCGTCGCGCTCCGGCCTTGTTCGCCCACTGGCAGATGGGGGTTCGGCGTGGCTCCATGATGGGAGCTGTATGAGTTGAGAGGCTCACGTACAGTTCTGCGAGAGCCTCGGGGTGCGATTTCCCGGGGCTACTCTCCTAATCCTTGAGTACCCGCTCGCCATGGGACGGATCGACCGGCTCTTCAACCGCGCCGATCTCTTTCAGCCATTTTTCCAATTCCTCTTGGACCAGATTACCCGCATCCTCTCTCAGGTGTTCTGCCCTCTTCTTGGTATCTTCCGCAAATCCGGAAATCTCATCATCCGGCGTGATTTTACTCAGTTCATGTGCGATCCTTCCGAAGCACTTCAGAAGCCTGCGCACCTCTTGCTTTTGCTGGCTGAGAAACTCATTTCTTACCACGAAAGGGACGTGGAGCTTGACCTTACAGCCTTTGCAGAGCCTTGCGAACGCGCGGAACGCACCCGAGTTGCGTCGGCGATCGCTGCTGAGGATGTTCGTGTCAAGGATGACGTGGATCATGGGCAGATCGAAATCCTACCACGAGAAGATCAGCGTGGATCGCTTCAAGCCCCGCCCTCGGTTGTATGGCGTTTGTCGTCGGACTTTCCGTTGATGATCCCCAAGTGTTGACGCAGATCAATTCAGTCTTTGTCACGGTCGAATCATCAAAAAAGACTAGCCGCCTCTACAGTTTTGTACTCATCGGATCTCGCCTCGGAAAATGGTTCCCAGACTTCGAAGCCCAAACTCCTGGAGAGAGCGATCTGGGACGATTGAAGCAGACGTCCTTTGTCATGCACAATTCAGGACACCTTACGAGGGGAATCCAGTCATCGGGAACGCCCGTTCATCCGACGGAGCGGGGTCATCCGCATTTGGCGGTTAGCGATCTGGAAACGTGCTAAGGCCTTTCGCGTCACTTGAACTCACACTTCCCATTCATTTTTTATTGACAAAGCCGCTGATTAGTATCACATTGTAGTTATAACGATGCTTGGCGAATTCGAATACTTCCTGATCACAGCGGCAGCCACTCTGGGCGAGAACGCCTACGGCGTCGCTATGCGTGAAGCGATTGTGAGGGCGACAGGCCGGTCTTGTTCGATAGGCGCTTTGTACACAACGCTAGACCGGCTTGAGGCCAAAGGATTGGTCAAGACCTGGATGGGAGAAAGCACTCCTCAACGAGGGGGCCGCTCGAAGAGGATGGTCTGCGTAACGGCCGCCGGAACGGCTGCAGCAAGAAGTTTCTACGACACTATGATCCGCATCAGCAATCGGGCGCCCTGGGCGGCGCATCGGACGGGACGGGCCGAATGATAAATATCGCATGGAAGCTCATCGAAGTCATGGCTCTGCCACTAACGCCCACTGAGCGCGAGATTGTCCTCGGCGATCTGATCGAAACTCGTGAGACTGCGTGGCGAGGGATGCGAGAAGTATCGGGGCTGGTGGTGCGTCGTCAGTTGCAATTGCAATTGTGGAACGGCTGGCGTCCCTGGTTAGCCGCTCCTGGTCTGGCGTTCCCGTGCAGCTTTATGTTGATGGGATTCTCCTTTGCCATCAGCTCGGAACTTCGAAGTCACTCCGCATATGGGTGGCAGCTGAGCCTATTTTCGACTGAACCGGTAGAAGCCCTATTGCTTCTCTGCCAGGTTCTTGTGTTGCTGATATGCGCATGGGCCGCCGGATTCACCATTGAATCGGTTTCGCGCCGTACGTTTGCGGTCAGTGCAATCTGCTGCCTTCTACCTTGTTTGTTTTGTCTGCTACGGTTTCGCCAGGAATCGCTGCCACGGTTCTGTCTCCTACTTTTTCTGTTTCCCGCGATCGCAGGGGTTTGCTTCAGCAGGTGCGGTCGGGAAATCAACCGACGCCGGGCTCTCGCCTTGGCTCTGGCAGCAACAATCTGTATGGCTGTTCTGGCAGTTCGTGGACACCTTTGGGTGCTCAATTGGGAGTTGATTGGGCCCGCGTGGTATGTGGCCATTCTGCCGTTCCGGTCGCATCGTATGGCAAATCCCCGAAATGAGCGCATAATCTCATGAATAAGCAAAAGATGCTCGGCGCAACCGCTCTGCTCGCCATCGCATTGAGCGCTGTTTCTACTTTGGCGCAATCGACGCAGGGCCAGATCGTCGACCGGCAAATCACCTCCACGAACCTTGCCGACAACAAGATCGGCGTCAGTCCTGTGCGCAAGATGGTGATCTATCTGCCTGCTGGTTACCACACATCTGCGCGCCGATACCCGGTGATCTATTTTCTACCTAACCCTTTCGAGGATAACTACCGCTTCGATTTTGATCACAGCGATGCTCAGGGCCTGTTTGATCGCGCCATTGCGGAGGGTGTGATCAAGGAGTTTATCCTCGTAGCGGTTGACATGAATACACCGCTTGGAAGTTCGTGGTATGTGAACTCCTCGGCCACCGGTAACTGGGAAGATTTTATGACTCAGGAGCTGGTGCCGTACATCGATGCAAATTTCAAAACCCTGCCAAACAGGGCTTCACGAGGTATTGCCGGAATTTTCATTGGAGGATATGGAGCTATCCGCTTCGGCATGCGGCATCCGGATGTCTTCGGCTCTGTGTATGCAATGCATCCAGTGGGGACTGGGACAGGTGTCAGGGTCAGTGCGGCAATACCCAAATGGGATATTTTGGTGAATGCCAAATCCATGGATGACGTGAAGAAAGATGGAGCTACACAGATCTTTACCACCATGTTTCAGGCTCATTTGCCAGATCCCGACAAGCCGCCTCTGTTCATCGATCTGCTGGCGCGCCAAGAAGGGGATCGGCTGATCATCGATGCCAAACTCATGGAACGCTTCCGTAATAGCCTTTATTTGGAAACGATGATCCCCCAATATGCCGACAATCTCAAATCTCTAAGAGGATTCAAGTTTGACTGGACCCGCAACGATGCTAACTTCGACCATGTGTACGCCAATCAAGCCTTCACGCATAAGCTGAATGAATTCGGAATCATTCACGAGGCAGAGGAATACGACGGAGCATTCGGAGCAGACTGGGGCCGCGATGGTCGAATCTACACGGATACTTTGCCCTTCTTTCAGAGACATCTGGTCTTTGACAGCAACGAAGAGATCAGTCGCAGATAGAGCCGCGCGATCGCTGGAATTGAATCCAAATAACAACAATGCAAAAGCAAGGCTGAAGAAGCTGCACGAGATGAAATAAAGTCCGCAACCCCGCGGCAAGAACACAAACATTCGTACTTACGGAGGGCTCAATCCAATGATGATGAGACGATCGCCGCTTTACCTTGCACTGTCATTGATTCAACTGACCATTTTCTCCTGGGCTCAAGGTGGCACCAACGAGAGCTCCCCTCATTTGCTCGCTATCCATGCCAACCGGCTAATTGACGTCCGCTCCGGCAATGTGGTCACCGACGCCGTTGTTTTGGTTGATGACGGAAAAATCAAGAGCATCGGCTCGAAGCTTACAATTCCAGCCGGAGCACGCAAGGTGGAGCTCGGCGACCTCACGTTACTGCCCGGCCTGATCGACTGCCACACCCATTTGCTGCAGAGTTACTACAACCAAACAGGCGACGGCCAGAATATCGTCACTACCACGACATTGGGTACACCGGCACGCACGGTTCTGGGAGCGTTCAATGCGCGTGGCATGCTCGAAGCTGGATTTACGGCCGTCCGCGACGTAGGCAACTCCGGCGCTGGGGGCGATGTGGCTTTGCGCGACGCCATCGAGTCAGGCTGGGTACCCGGTCCGCGCATGGCCGTCTCGACACGCGCGCTTGCGCCCGTCGGCGGGCAGTTCGACGGCTATCCACTTTCCCCGGAGACGAGGGATGCAATCGTCAATCAGGAATACAGGGTAGTCACCGGAACTGTCGAGGCCACACGTGCTGTTCGCGAGGCGATGTATGAGGGGGCCGACCTGATCAAAGTCATCGTCGGCGTGGGACCGAACACTCTGTCGCTGGAGGAAATGAATGCCATCGTTACAGAAGCACATCGTGGCGGAAAACGGGTGGCTGCCCATGCGGTGGACGACGCGCAGGCGCGCATCGCTGCCGAGGCCGGTGTTGATTCCATTGAGCATGGCTACGGAGCGTCGGAGGACGTCCTGAAGCTTATGGCCTCGAAGAAGATCTTTTTGGTTCCTACCGATGGAACTGTAGACTCCTATATCCATCGAACCGATATGAAACCGGACGCTTACCAGGCGCTCGAAGCCATCATCAAAAAGTATCCGGTCACGAACAATACCAAGCGGCTTCAAAGAGCGATGAAATTCGGCGTTCCAATCGCCGCCGGGTCGGACTATTACTATGTCGGGCCGTCAGACAAGACCCGGGGCCAGACTGCCGAGTGGGTGCTTCGTGCGTACGCTGATGAGGGAATGCCCCTGATTGATGTGATCCGCGCGGCCACAATCAATGCTGCCCAGTTGCTCGGCTGGGAAGATCGCATCGGAAGCATTGAACCAAACAAGCTCGCCGACATCATCGCCGTAGACGGAGATCCCCTGAAAGACATACATGCTTTGGAGCGAGTTCAGTTCGTGATGAAAGGTGGAAAGGTAATCGTAGACACGAAGAATCAGCAAGGTAACCCGGACTAAATCGTGGCTCAAATTCAAATCGACCCGAACCGTGACTTAGAATCCAGGCGGACTCTTGCCTCTCCAGAAACGCGGCGGGGGCTAGGAATCTATTGGGCGCCGCATTTCGTAGCGACACTCCACTTGAGCGAATAGTCGCCATTCCCGGCAAGTGCCCCCAAAACCTCTTGCAACTTGCCAACCCAAGTAGTGAACGATAAAGGACGTTTTGATCAACAAAGGAGGATAATCGAATGATGTCGCGGACTGGCTGAATCTTTGAGAGCATCCGCGCGATCTATGGCCCGACAGGTGAAGTGGGCGAGACGCGACCACAGGGAAGTGACTTGGCATGCTCTTTCTTGTAGTTGCACGTACTTCCTTGCTAATTTCCCAAATCAATCCTAGGACGGTGTCGCTCAGTTATGACCCAAACAAAAACGACGGCAGCCCGCCTCGCGGTATCGGCATTGATATCGTTGATGATCGCCTTGGCGGGGCTTTCGCCCGACCGAGCTTATGCTCACGAACCCGGGGCCCCTCGCGATTGCTCAGCCTTCGCTTACGCGCCACCGTTTCCTCCTGTGCCAGTCGTTTACACGCCGCGCTATCACACGACGGCGCGCGAGTTCTTGGATCTGGAACGGGGCATCGGTCCCGTAACCGACTCGGAATACAGTATTCTCGATGCCGTGATTGATGAGGCCAAGATTCGACTTAGACCCATGCCTGCGGGACTCGATGATGTGACTTACAAACAGTTCGCAATCGATTCACTCAAGACGATAGATTGCATCCTCGTTAGTCACGGCTTCGTGTATCCGGGCATCGGTTTGGTGCAGCTGCTGAGCGATGGCCTTGACCCCACGATGTTTTCCGACGCCATGTATTACCAAGAGCTCCTACGGAGTCCTCACAACGAGGGACGAATAAAGTTCATAGAGCAACGCAAACCGGGCCCGTACTATGTAGTGGATTGCGATATCGCGTCCTACATGTACCTCGCGATTGCTGAAATCATAAAGTATCCACTCGCCATGGTACAGATGCCTTTACACAACTTTATCCGCTGGAAGCTCCCAGGTGGGGGTTACATTGACTTTGGGAAGCAGACGGACGACAACTACTACGAGGTCTTGTGGGGTATTCCCCCCAAATTCGTTGGAACTCCCGGCGTGCTCACAGCGATGAGCGACGCCCAGTTGCTTGCCTATGAGTATTTTGGTGTCGCCATTTCGTATAACCTGGAAAAATGATATCCCGACCGCAATCGCGAAATATGAAAAAGCGATGTCTGTGGATGCGACTTTGGGAGATTCCGCGAACAATCTTGCGTGGCTCTATGCCGTAGTACCGGCAGTCAAGTTCAGAAACGGGCAGAAAGCTGTTGCCTATGCACAAAAAGCAGTTTCAATCTCTCCGAACGGAGATTGGCTTGACACCTTAGCTTGCGCTTACGGAGCCGCGGGAGATTTCGCGGAGGGAGTTTCTGCCGAAAACCGGGCGAAGCGGGCGGGCTGGGCCCCGTCACGTTCCAACATCCAGGGAGGTTTGGACTTGCTAAGCGGTGGCCATCCTTGCGAGGACCCGACATTCGGAATTGATCCTCATCCGTTCCGTCCCTCGCAACCTACGCCCGCGAGAGTCAATAATAAAGACGCGAACGCAATTCATTAGGGTCCCCCGCGTGCGATCAGAGTATTGGCATGACACATGGCCGCGACAATTCAGCCTGGCGTTGTAGCTGAGATGTTTCTGAGCTACCGCCTCAACAGGTGGCCCCCGCCGAAAGCCGACGGCAACCCCAGAATGCTCCGACAAATAGGTGAACGTCCAGCGGTTCTGTCGAGCGCCGCCAGATGTGTGAGATGCTTGGCGCAAGGACGAACTTCGGCCCACTCGAAGGAGTATGGCGGATGGCGCGGATTGTCGTGACCTTTCAGAATGGTGAGAAAAGAGTTTTCAATGGCTTATCCGGTGGGCCGCTCTCTGCCATCACTGATCGCAATGGCAACACGACTACGTTAACTTACGACTCGAACAACCGCCTCACCACAGTCACCGACCTTGTAGGGCGTCACCTCTACTTTACCTACGCCTCGGGCACTTCTACTAATGTAACAAACGTGACTTCTGATTCCGACAGCGGCATTAATGTGACTTACTCGTATGCGCTCTGTTACCAGCTAGGCTCTTGCTCAATATATTTGTCGGATTATCATGCTCTCACTCAGGTCACGCAGGCCGACAATACGTTCGTGACATTCACGTACAACAGCGCTCTCGGTATCACCAGCGTGAACGATACTAACGGTAAGGTGCTGGAGCCGCACAATTACGACACCTGTTATGGTGGCTGGGCTGAGTTCTTCACGAGCCAATGGCGTTGAGGCCCTGAGCATCATCTTCTCCGATGCTCCGTACTGCGGAGTGCCATAATGAAGGGCTAATCCTTGAGCAACCGTGCGATCCTTGCCGGTCTGCCTGTTCGATCTCACGCCGGAATCGTGAAATACTTTTGCGTTTGTTATCATCCCTCAAGCTTTGCCATCCTTTACGGTCGATGATGCGCGAGAGGATTTGGTGGAGTTGCTCGCCCTCCAGTTTACTGATCTGTTCGCGCTGAGCATCGGCAAGCGGCGTTGATTTCCCTCTACGCTTGATTGTGGCCGGTGCCTCTGATGTTGAAACACCAAGCCACGCCAGCTCCGTAGTTACAGGGTCATTCTTACTGGTTGATACAGGAAAGGGGTTTGCGCCACCCAAATTATTGAATGGTCTCTGTATGGATTTCCCACTTGCATCAATGATAGGAGCACCTCCGTATTGAGTTAGTGCAGGAATACGGGAAGCGATCGCCGGCATCACCGTCTTAGGACGCCGTCTGGTTGGATCAACCGTCTGGGCAAATGTTTGCGATGCCTGAAAGCACCAATGACTCAACGGAATTCATCCGGACATTAGAGCTGAAGCCAATCCAGCCTTCCGATAGCATTTGACGTCTCGCGCCGGCGGCGCAGTTCTTTCAGTTCATCGAAACACGGAGCACATGTCGAACGTGAGCGAGCAGGTTGGCGAGTTGTTTGTCTCCGGGCCGTTGCGTGAGCTTCAGCAGGACCTCGCGTCCGGGACAGGCGACGCGCTGAGAATTGGGAAAGTCTTCATACACGATCCTGTCAAATGCGTCGAGCAGTTCTTTTTCGAAGTCCATGCTGCGCGCCCAACTGGAGATGGAGTCCACCTCGCGGCGGCCGTGCGATATTGCGTGTGATGTGAGACGTTCCCAAATAACGTTTCCCACCATGCCTCGCAAGATCCGCGCACCCCCATTGAAAATTTCAGTCGGGAGTGAGACACATTCCCGTTTCGCCGCCATGTATAGGTAGGAGGGACGTGGGTCCGGTTTCCACGTCTTTGCAGCATATGAGGGAATTGAATCAACCGACCAGCCGTCGTTCGTTCCGCTGGCCTGGGGCGGCGCGAGAGATGGTGAGGGCATATCTCAACACGGTTTCTTCCGAAGTAGCGAGGAAGGACGAGCATGACGCCCAAATCGGTCTGAAGGCGCTGATCACGAGCATCGCCGCAGTGTCGGGAAATCCTCGGAGTGCCTGTCGGAGGTTCGCGCGGCAATTGGGCGTGACCAGGAAGCGAAGCTACCGGCCCTGGACAAAATCCGAACAACAGAAACTTCTCGACTTAATTGCTTCGCGTTCTCTCGATGAGGTCACAGTGCTGCTCCGGCGCTCGCCGACTTCTGTGCGCGCCATGTTGCATCGACTCGGAGCGAGTGCTCGCATGGGCCAGGATTGGTTCACGAAGCATAACTTGGCGGAGGCGTTACATGTTCGCGCCGAAGAGGTGCAGAAGTGGATCGATCTCGGACTACTGAAGAGCCGCATCGTGCAGACAAGCGGACTTCAGAGGCAGATTGTTGACGCAGAGGACTTCTGCGACTTTTGCAAGGAACACCGCACCGAAATCGTAGGGCGAAGGTTAAATGCGGATCGGCTGAGTTTTGTTCAGACCTTTGTTTTCCCCCCCAGCCACACCGAGCTGTTGTCGGTCCGGGAAGCGAAGAACGAACAGGCCGCGTACGACAAACAGATGCAGAAAGAAACAGGTTGGGACGCGGACACGGATGATGAACTCGGCGCTATTGCGTGAGACTACAGGCCGCGGCTCGGCCGGGAGCAGTCGGCGAACTTCTTGAGGGCCGTATAATTTTCGTATGGCCGATCGCATTGCGTGTTCGTGCGTCACCTGCCCTAAGTGCGGAATTTGGGTCGTCGTCCGGCTGCAAGACCAACTCGCGTTCAGCAAAGAAAAGTGCTCGGCGATCTGCCCTGCACCGGAGTGTGGCAATGAGTTTGAATTCGAAGCCGGCGAGACTCGCGTTTTCGAAGTCCCGCTGCCGCTTTTCGAGCGCCGTCACTTCTATCGTTCGGAATTGCAGGAAATTGAAAAATAGGTTCCCCTTTTTCGGCCTGCGCACTGAACCCGCTCTGCCGGTGGTGCTTTCCGATGATGCGCCCAGAGTCAATGCCACGTAGGTCGCTGCCAACCCGGAAATGCAGCCTGATCCCTCACTCAATAGGGTCGACGCCACTAGTCGGGATGAGGCTTGCCGTCCCTTGGTCGCTGGCGTTCGACGGAAGTGCATGCAACCGATACAGGCGAAAATCTCGCCCATCAAAGGAAAGCCCGATCAGTAGGAGTTCAGCTGGGAATCCGCGGCCGATGGACAGCTGAAATCGCCACAGCAAAGGAGACAGTTCATCGGAAAGCCTCTTGACGACAAATCCCACTTCTTCCACTTCATCAAACCTTTTGTGTCCGTGTAACTCAGAGGTTCTGCACCCATTCCATCCTATAGAATTGAGGCGGCTATAAAAGTCCCGAGGGGGTAACAATGTCAAATTTAAAAAATGCGCTTCAAGAGCTTCGCGAGAAGCGGAACCGAGCGCAGAAAGAGGTTGAGAAGTTAGATCGAGTCATTTCGGGAATCGAATCGTTAAATGGTTTTGCTGTATCTCGCGGGCCGATCCCACCGAAGCGAATAATATCAGCGGCTTCGCGTCGAAAAATGGCACTGGCGCAGAAAGCTCGATGGGCAAGCGTCCGGAAACAATCGCAGCCGGTCATGGCTGGAAAGACATCCGTTCCTGCTCCCGCCAAGCGCACCATGTCGGCGGCTTCCCGAAAAAAATAGCGGCGGCTTTGCGTGCCCGCTGGGCGAAGATACGAGCGAAGAAGAAAGTCGCATAGACTCAATGGAGCCTGCCGCGACGACAGGTGGCAGGTTTCCTTGTTTAATTTCAACTTGCTCGACCTAATCTATTCCCGCAACAACCCAGGAACTTCGTGAAGAGGACCGTACTTCCGTGTACTGCACCTTTCCTCTATGTTCTCAGCAGAGCCGAATCCCGCGGATCACACCAGCAACGTTCATGTGTGCATCGAGCATTGATCCCGGCATGGGGACTCAGGCTTTTGGGTTCCACACCTGATTTTCTCTATCTCGCGCCAGAAGCTGTTACGAACCGCCGCGACCGAGACACCGAACAGGTGAGCGATTTCCTTCCACTCGTATTCAGCGGCCCGAAGTATCAGAACGGCGGCATTTCTCTCACTGAGTTGTCGAACGATGCTTTCGAGATCCAGGCGGGCGTTGACTTGGCGGACCCAGGCATTGTTTGCGGTTCGACTTGAGAGTGCGTCAGGCTCCTCGACCAATTCGACGCGCCGCGACTTGGCGGCATAACGGCGAAGTGCCCGGCAGAAGGCCACCAAGAGAAGTCCGTGCTTCCGGGTGGACGAGGGCGCCTCGATCCGATCCAAGTAACGGGAGACCTGCGCAACCGCGTTTTCCATGAGTTCGGCAGCGGGAGCGCGGTCGGCCAATAGAGCCTGCGTTCGCCGACATGCTTGTTCCCAAATATCGTGTCCGGCCGACCTCACATCCGGCCGAATCGGCCTTCCTGCCTGATCGACATCCCGGTCCCACCAAGCGATTATTTTCCCTGCGCACGCCATCACTGCACCATTGACTGACGACGAAGCGTGATGCGCGACGAAATAGTTTGAGATTAGATCCGGGCCAGACGGCGGCATTTACTTCCAGGACGAACTCGGATTCCTACGGGATCGCTTCACGTGGCAAAGGCAGCGATCGTAGGATGCGAAAACGCGCGAGTATGACATCCGTCGGTTCGATAACAAAACGCCCTTGGGAAGAGCCTCCGGTGACGGTCGGGAAACCGTACAAATTCCCTGGCTGTAGCGCTGTTTGTGGCGATCTTCTGGCGCTGAAGAGAACGCTATGCGGCCCCGAGAATCGTCCTGATTCCGCGCGAGACTCGCTAAGTTCGTTTGCTTTGAACCAGCGAACGAAGGATGAGTCCACGCCATCGGCCTGCGAAGTCCTACACTTCTCGCAACTTGCGAAACGTTCAACATAGGGCGTGCTTGGTCTTCGCGGTTTGGCTGGCTGCGCGATCGCTTTCCGAGCTACTCGACGACTGATTCCCACAACGTTTTCTCGCGGAATGGATGATCACCATCGTGACTGCTTTCTGTGGGCAAGTGGTGAAGTTTATTTTTGGCGGTCGGAATTCTGGACAGAACATACGTGTTAGGTCTTGTTCGCTCGGCATGCCGCTGCCAAGTCTCTTGCCACCGCTGGTGCCCAAGTCCGTTGAGGCGATCTTAAAGACAGAACGAGACGGAGATCAGTTGCTCGATAGCTCAGTCGCTTGAGCGCGGCTGGTATTCGGGCAAGTCTTGTGATATGGCCAGAATGCAGGATTGGCCGTCGAACTGAATTCTGTCCGCCCAATAAGCCGTGGTCTTGATCTCGCCCGAACTGGTTCTCAGTCGTGTGATGACATTACGAATTGGACCCCGCTGGAGCTGCGCGACCATCAGCTTGCGGTCCGCCGGATTTTCCCAAATCCTCAGCTCCTGGACTGTGCGGCCCAAGACGTCTGCGCGGGAGTAGCCATAGCAGCACTCGAATGCGGCGTTTACATCTAGAAACCGCCCTTCTGCCACGGTTGTGATCGAGAACGGGACTGGGCTCGAGCGAAAGACCTTTTGAAATTTGTCCTCCGAAACTCGACGTCCTTCCTCCGATTGCAGTAACGCCGCATGGGCCCGGCGAAGGTCCTCGAGCCGTTTTTCCAGTTCCTCCCCATAAATCGCAGCTCGCTCGTACAGACGGGAGTTCTGAATTGCTGCCGCAGCGGGGATTGCCAACAATTCTGCCTGACGGAGATGGTCCTGAGTGAAGCGGTTGGGTTCTGTGTGACCGATCGAAAGAAATCCCAGGTACTGCCCGGATGCGATCAACGGCGCGCTGAGCCAGGAGCGCAGGTGGGCGTGTCCCTCGAAGGTTTGCCACAATGGCTCTTGCCTGGCATCGGAGATCAAGACACTTTTCTGGCCCGCCAAGGTGCGCTGCAAGAACGGGGAGTCGAAGGCATTGAGAGTCAGTGGGAACTCCGAATGTGGTTTCGAAGTTCCCTGGCAGAGTTTCTCTCCCAGCGACAGCACATGGGGGCCGCCTTCCGGGATCAAGACTCGAGCGCACGTGTACGGTATTAGATCTGACAGCGACTGGAGAAGCGCCTCGAGAACGAAGTCCATCCGGAGATCCTGGGTGAGTCCAAGAGTTGCTTTGCGCAATGCGTCCGCCTCGGCCGATGAGGATTGTGCTCGCGCAAGGTTGGTTGCGCCTTGGTCTTCTGCTTTCTTCTGCGCTGTGATCTCAAGAGCAGTGCCGACGAGCCGCTTAATCTTGCCTTCGGCATCCGCCACGGGAAAGCCACGCGCCCAGATCCAGCGGACTTCTCCGCTTGGTCTTATGATTCGAAAGCGCTGATCAAACTGCCCATGCTCTGTCGCTTCGTGGAGTTTTCGAAGCACGTGATCACGATCGTCGGGGTGAATCACTTCTTCATAAGAAGAAGGGTTCTCGATCAAAGATCGGCACGAACGCCCAGTGATCGTTTCGTAGGCCTGGTTGACGTAAAGAGCCTTTTTGCTCTCGGTGTCGATCATCCAGAAGACTTCCTGAATATTGCTCGCCATCTGGTGGAATTCATGCTCTGCTGTTTGGAGGACGCTGTCCGCGTTGCGTTGGTCACGGCGCAGTTGGAGCAACACCTTAGCCAAAAGAAGACTGAAAATACAAAAAGCGGCAGTCATGCCCCCCAACAGCAGTACCGAAACTCTTGGTCTTTGGAGGTTGGAGACCAACACAGCGACGAAAAGAACGACGGAGAGCACCATCAAGGCGATCGATGCAACCTGCCAAACGCGCCATGGACTCGATTTAGAAAATAGTTCGCTACGGGGTGGGTCAACCTGATCCATGGCTGTACCAAGGATGAACTTGTGGACTCGTGGCTATCGCGTGTCTAGCAATCAGACCGTGATCGCGTCGAAACGGTCGTCTTTGCCACGATTCGAGCTGAGGCTACCACAACAGTTTACGACTGTTGGGGGTTTTAGCCGACCCAGTTCAACATGGTGCATCGCGCACCGAGCGTAGGAGCGGGATATCAACAATTCCCCCGTTATGCACGTGACCAACTTCCACGTTTCCAAAGCGGAATTCCCGACCTCCAAAACGATGGGGATGAATCGATAGGTTTGGCCACGCGGAGATCCTGCGATCGGAGTCTGCACACTATGCAGCGGGGAATTTATGGTTCCAATGAGCGTCCTTCGGAAGACTGCGAGGCGCACCTTGGGCCAAGTTCCATTTCAAATTGATCTTCGTTGTTGTGTTCGTTGACACGTCTCGGAAGTTATACTCCAAGACTCCGCCCGTGGATAGGCCAATCTCAAAGTCCGCTGGGGGGCCCAGAGTTGTGCTAACTGCAGCTATGCTGGTGATGAAAACGTCAAAACGTCATCGTAATTCCCGGCTAGAAATGGCGTTTTGATGTCTCGACTGGTCTTCGGCTTGCGATCAAATACCTTAATCAATGTCGGCGTAGCGAGAAAACACTTGGTCGGGGGAGAAAAGAATCGTTTCGGAAAGAGAATAATATCCGCTGAACAACGCGGCGCCGATTCCCACATCCTCTTTTCGCGCTATACGGCTGGCGTTGATCGGTGTCAGATTGTCGATCTACCCACATTCTTCCCGAAGTTAAATTCAAACAAGTAAACGCCGGCTTCAAAAACAACGGCCAGGGATGCCGTTTTTGTATCATAGAATGACCTCACTGGATCGCCCGTAGACTTAAGGTCTTCGGGCAATGCCTTCTTTAGTAGTGTCCGTCAAGTCTCTTATAGAGATGCGAGAATTCCGGCTCAGCGGATTGGCCTCCACCGCAAAGATGTTTGATGCGGCGGTCATCAGCCAAACGTCATTGGCTAGGTGCTGGCCCACGTATTGCATGGATTGGATGTCTCGTGAAGCCAGCACTCCCATTTTTGTCCAACAGAACGTCGGAAAATGGTCGGGCTGGAGCTGCCGATAGTCGGAAATCTGTAGTCGGAAAACGCCGTCTGGCGAGGACGCGAGTATCACATCTTCCCTCAAGGTTCGAGTAATCGAGTAAACATTCACAGGCGGGTTTGATACGCTATCGCCGCATTGTGGTGAATATTTTTCAATTTCCATATCGTTATTTACCAGATCAGGATTGCCAGCGGTCATGAATCTCTCGAATGATTTCTCGCCACGCGGGGAATAGAGAACACCCGCGTCAGACGCCATAAATCGCCGGCGTCCGTTTCGACGATATCGACAACAGTGAGGGGCCAATAGTTGTTGTCTCCGTTCGAATAGCCAGAGTCTGTTCGCGTGGCAACATTAGATGAGTGGTTAATAGCCATAGCTGGGTTACCGTTAGTATCCAATTGGAAGATCCCGCGCTGGCCCAGCACAAATCGATCCCTAACATCATAGCCTCGGACAACTGAAGGCAAAATCTTTGGAACGGGACCGATTGTATTATGTCTGATGGTAGTTGGGTCGGGAGTGTCAAGACTTTGAGCCGACAGTACAGACGAGATCAATATTAGGGAACCAACTATCGAAGTACCCCATCGAGTGACTCACTAAGCAGCGACAGATCTTGGTTGGAAGACATTAAGATTCTCACGAATCGACTCAATGTCGATTATGTATTTAAAAGCTCAACCCCTCTTGTACCCTTGCGAAGAGAGGATTCCCATTCGTCACGCAATCCACACCCGCAGGCGCTTATTCCACCGTCAAGGTGGATCATGCCACGGCATTGCATTACACTTAGACTCCGATAAACCCTATTTTTCGTTAACGCCCAACTAATCGCGGTTAGGAATCTGGTCTACAATCGGGCCCGAACTCGGAAGGCGGCTACAATAGTCAGATTGCCGCTTGCTGTCAAGTTCTCTTTTGGTGACAACCGCAGTCAATGCAGTATGAAAGAACGCCCCGCTTCAAGCGATTGAATGTGGGTATGGCGCCGCCTCCGCTGCGCTACGCTGTGCAGGGGCTTCGCTTCGCTGCGGCGGCGCAAGAGGAGCGGTGTCTGTGGAAGGAAGCTAGCCAGGTCTAGTCAAAATGGTTACTGAATGGCACTTTACCTTGAGGGAAAGACAAGCGTTAGCACGAATGAGCTTTCCCCCAAGGAGGCAACTCAAATGAGTCACGAGGTCAAATATATCGGAATGGACGTACAGAAGGAAGCGATTATGATTGCCGTGCAGAATGGCACGGGGAATCTACTTTGTTCGCCCCGCCAGGTCGGTGACGTGTGAAGATCCCCACTCAAGTTGAGGCGGTTGCGCGGCGCCGGAGCCGCGCGTGCTGAAATCCCGAGCAAGTCGAGGCACCTCAACCGAAAACCGCGCGTGAGTCGGCCCCTCGCCCCATTTGCTCTTAATCGAGGGGCACCCGGGTTTGTGGTGAAGACTACGCATCCGGCGTGCCTTGTGCGACGTGACTGCTGCCTCGCTTTTCCCGGGCGAGGAGGAGTTTCACACCCGGAACAGCCAGCCACGAGAAAATGCCAAGCGACTCTATCGCGATGCCGCAGAGGATGACCCAAGCCCACATCCCCTGGGTAAATCGATCGATCTTGTAGGCCCGATGGGCCAAAAATGCAGCCGCTGTCGCGGGCAGGATGCAAAGCGTGACTAATATTCCGATGACTGCGTACGCTGATGAGTATACTCCGATCCACGCAACGTCCCAACCGGGGTCGGTGTCCTTCAACTTCGGTGAAATCTCGTGCAGATGTATCCAGAAATACGCCAGGACCCCGAGTACAAGAACCGATCCCCAGCGAGCCGTGCCGTTAGCCGGGAACTTTATGCCGAGCGCTTCGAACGACTCCCCCGATCGCTTAGCCTCCGAGGCAAGAACGTGCCGGATGCTTTCGAGATCAAGATTCTGGTAGTCCTTGGTTATCTCCGCGAGTTGCGGGAACGATTCCTCGAATCCGTAGTTGCGCCACTCCCAAGGTTTGTTGTTCTGGCTCGCGAGCTTGATGAGAGAGTCCCTCCCCGGAAAATGCACGCGTGTGTACTTGACCGGTATAATGACGATCCTGGGGGAGTAGACCCCGCAGCGGTAGAACAGGTCGTCTTTCAGTCCTGGATATTGAGACCGAAGCGCGAGGGCCTCTGGTAACTCCGCGTCGTCCAGGGAGACCGAGTCGGCGCCCCACTGCACGAGATCCCATCCCCCGGACTCCAATTTTCCAGGGTCCGAATAGGGGTGCTCGCAGTCGGGAGCGGTCGGGCTTCGCAAGAACGTAATGCTAACGCGGCTCCAAGTCACCGAACGGCTGTAAATCGCCGAACTGTAGCGAACGTAAGCTTCATTTCTCGGAGCATCAACAGCCAGTACGACGATGTCTTTCGATTGCTGCCAGAAGTCCTTAAAGCCTCGCAGGCTCCACAGGCTCCCACTGGCTCTGGGGTTTGCAACATCAGCCTGTGGCCAGGAATCGGCCAGGTGCTCCATCGTTGGCGAAAAATAATCCTGACGCGGGTCTCCCTCAAAGCGAATCAGTGATCCTTGAATGGAGATAGCGTTGGCGGCGTCCTTTGCTGGACTGTTGGTATTGAGTTCTATGCCGGCAAGTTCTCGTGAGATTTCGTCGTCTAGCCAGCCTCGATTGTTGTCAAAGCTCTCCACTAAATCAGCGATGTCGTCGGCTTGTTTCTGAGCAATCTCGACTTCGGTCTTGCTGCGTGCGAGCGAGATGAGAATGAGGCCTATGCACACCGCTATCAGAGCGAAATGAATTGACCGGAGATGTTCTACGTAGTCGGTTGACCAATGCGCCGAGCCAGGCGGGGTCGGTGGATTCGCTGTCTCGTTGGCCGCAACCGGGTCGACGGGGCCAGCCGCCTCATTGTCCCCGTTTTCGCTGGACATGGTCCCAGATTGTATCGCAGGAGGGTGTAGTGCACCCCAAAAGTGAGACACGGCTTGGGTTTGAAAAATGGGGACACTCAGCGGTCATAATGGAGATGACCGATGAGCGAGCAGAGGCGGTACAGCGCGGAGTTCAAGCTGGATGCGGTAAGCCGGATGGATCATTGTAAGACCATCACCGGCTTAGCGAAGGAGTTGGGCATCCGGCGGAAGTTTTTATACCAGCGGCGTGATCAGTTAGGGGCCGGCGGCAAAGCGGCATTGGAGCGTCGCAGAGGTCGCCCGCGAGGCAGTCAGTCGAAAGCCGTTTCCCGCCAACACCCAGTGCAGCTGAGTCGCGGGTCGCCGAACTAGAACGGCTGCTGGGTCGCAAGCAACTGGAGCTGGATTTTTTCAAACGAGCCTTCGAACAAGTCAGGGGAACAGCGGGGAATCGTATCAGCGATGGCGGCAAGGAATCTATCGCAGCATCGAAGCCTCACTCTCGTTCGAAGGATCAGGACTGACCGTGGAGCGGCAATGCCAGTTGGCGGAGGTGAGTCGTGCGGGCTTTTATCGGTATTTGCAGCAGAGCACGCCCGCACAGGCCGACTTATTGTTGCGCGCACGCTTGCAAGAGTTAGCCGTGGAGCTTCGTCGCCTGCGCGGCTACCGGCTGCTAACCGAATCGCTGCGGCGCGAAGGGCATGTGGTCAACCACAAGCGCGTACTACGTTTGATGCGAGAAGACAATCTGCTGTGCTTGCGGCGAACAAGTATGTGTTCACGACGGATTCCCGGCATGATCTGCCGATCTATTGCAGCGGGAAATTATACTCGGGAGAATTTGAACGTGATTGTTTGTTGGAAATCGACACGTAGAGCGGTTCTTATAGACAACAACACCGACGCAGAGATTGCAAAGGCCCTTCGATTCGCCGCAGACATCCGTACAAGTGAGAGGCTGGCAGTTGAAATATGAGACGGTCTGCATGGGGTGGGCGTTCCTGTCGCCTCCGCTATTCTCACAACGATTCATCCCGCGAAATACACCATAATTGATTTCCGCGCTTTGGAATCTCTTGGTGTTAGTAAGTGGGACGGCTCGGTTGGCTACTATCTTAGCTATCTGCGGGCTTGCTCTGAGCTAGCCGTCAAGCATAAGGTCAGTCTGCGCACGCTTGACCGTGCGCTATGGCAGTGGTCGAGGGAAAACGGCGGTCAAAATCGTTCGTGCGACTAATATCAGACCTCTCCCCTCTCTTCATTTCTGCTCAAGGCGAGAACATCGGTAACTTGTATCACCTTTGTGCGGTTGCGAATCACAGATTCCTGACAAATAGCATTGACGAAACTTTCACTTGACACCGGAGAGGAACTTCTTTACGGTGGCGTGCACGGTTTCCTGAGGGGGTGAAACCGAACGCCATTCGGAGGTGAGCTTATGGCTCGCTGCCCTGTTGCTGTGCCCCTAATCTGTTTAGCTTTTATTCTTTCTCTCGCGTTGCTCTCGTCGCCCGCTGCGAACGCGCAAAGTCTCACTGTCGGCGACGACACGTCCACGCCGGTCGAAGGTGTCGGCCACGACTACATCCATTTTCTGTCTGAGACGGTCAATCCGGCAAACGGCAGTGTGAATCTTAAAATCCAACTGCCAGTGCCACAGGGGCGCGGAATCACGCTTCCTTTCTCGTACAGCTACAACTCCGACGCTGTGTATCATCTCTATGCAGCTCCGCCGTGGAGTCCAACATGGGACGCAGTCTCGCCCCAGACTGTGGATGGATGGCGCATCGGTTTTCCGACACTTAATGCGACTGGCGGAACTCTCTCGAATCCCCCCGGCTGTGGCTACGCTCAGAGTTTCATATTTAGCGATCCGTCCGGTGTTTCGATTCCGTTTAATGTCTCCGCAATGGATTGGCTATCGTCGGACAACAGCCCTTGCGGTGGGGGTTCAGTCTTGAGCGGATCGGTCGATGGCTACCAAATAGAGCTAATTCCGAGTGGTCCGCCGGGATGCTCCCCTCCGGCCGAGTGCGTTTACAACGACATACCGGTAACAAAGGTTGTGGACCCGCACGGGAGTGTTTACTCGTTCGGCCTAACCGCATTGGCTCCCGGGGCGTTAAGTCCCCCCCTCACCTCCATCGAGGACCGAAACGGAAATGTTGTCACCATAAATCAAACAACGGGAGCCGTGACCGACAGCTCGGGCAGGGCAGTTTACTCGCCAACTTCTAATGGGTTCACGCTGTCCGGCCAGTCTTACCAAGTAGCGACCACCAACTCGACGGCGGGCTATTCTGTCTCTAGCAACCAAATTGACCCACCCGATCCGCCGGACGCGTGCAATTGGCCTTCAAAAATAAGCGGCACAGTGCCAGGAGCAGTCCATTCAATCACTCTTCCAAATACCCAGCAATACGTTTTCTATTATGGTGACGATAATCCAAATGGATATTCAAACCCGTACGGCCTCCTGAGCGAGGTCGATTACCCGACCGGCGCATGGGTTCGCTACACTTGGCAAATGCCTGCTCAGTTCAATTTGTTCGTGAATTACGACGGCTACAATACAAACACAGAGGTGGACGTACCCGGAATTTGTTTCTTTCAGTACCAAATGCCAGTCGTAGCAACGCGCAGTGTCGGATTTAGCGGGAGCTCCCAACCGGTTCTCACCCAGAGTTTCGCGTACACCACGACATGGGGCAGTACAGAGTGGACGGCAAAGACGACAACTGTCACCACAACGGACAATGTGCGGAATCAGACTTTCCAAACGACATATTCCTACCAGCCATTTACAGTTGACCCCGCTAACGTCTATTCGGCAGTGTATCCGTACCAGGTCTCGCTCGAAAGCTCGGTCCAGTATTACAACCCAGGAGGCACCTCCCCAATCCGTACCGTTACAAAGACCTGGACCGACCAGTATGAAATGGCAAGTCAAACCACTACGTTGCAGGACGTTACACCCGCCATAAGTTCGGTGACGACTTACACGTACCATGCCATGGGTCTACCCTCCAGTGTCACCGAATATGACTACGGCCAGACGAGCCCCACTAGGCAGACGGTAACTAACTACCAGTCGTTCGGGGATACGCCTATTTTCACAAACAGCGCATCCATTTTGAATAGGCCCTGCCAGAAACTCGTGTATAGCGGTTCTAGCGGTAGTGGAACCCTCGCTGCGGAGTCAGATTATTACTACGATGGTGGTACAACCCTTTGCGGTACAGCAGGTACCCATTCAGTGAGTACGGCCGACAGCCCTGTTCAGCACGATAGCCTATACGCCTACACCGTGTCACCGCAACCGCCGCGCGGAAACCTAACGCAGATGATAGAGAAATGCTTTCCGTCAACGGCGTGCAATTCCGCAAATCCGACCTCGACCTTCGCATACGATGAAACCGGCCAAGTTCTGAGCATGGCCGACCCGTGCGGGAACGGCACGTGTGGTGATATAACAGGCACCACCCACACCACGACATACTCCTACGCGGATAGTTACACGGTTCTCTCAGGGGGCTCGAACATTTCGTACACGCCGAGCGGGAATACGAACAGCTACCTGACAAAAATCACCAATCCGCTCGGACAGATCGAAAGCTTCACCTACGATTACAATAACGGACAGTTAACGACATCCGTAGACGAAAACAGTCAGAGCACGACGTACGTTTACAACGATTTGCTTGCTCGACCCACGCTAGTGAACTATCCCGACGGAGGTCAGACCGAGGACAGTTACAACGATACGCCGCCATCGCCCACCGTCACAAGCTGCCAACTCATGAACGGCACCGCAGGCGCAGCTTGTAGCGCAACAAGTCCCGCGAGCGGCTGGAAGACCAGTATTTCGACGATGGACGGAATGGGGCGTCTGGTGCAGACCGAACTTGTTTCGGATCCTGATGGAGCCACTTACACTGCTGACAGCTATGACGGAAGGGGAAAACTGTATCAAGTCTATAATCCGACACGCTGCTCGCCGCCAACAAAGAACTGCAACACTGAGACGACGTGGGGATACAACACGTACTCGTACGACGCCTTGGGGCGTACGCTTCAAGTCGCCGAACCTGACGGCTCTTCGGCAACGACTTCATATTCGGGTAATCAGAGCACAGTGACCGATGAAGCTGGCGCCCAGCGCACCTCGCAAACTGACGCCCTAGGCCGGTTGACGTATGTGTCGGAAGCGCCCAACAATTCTGGCTACGGCTTCCAAACCAATTATCAATACGATGCCCTTAACGATCTTACTCTCGTAACTCAAAACGGCAATAACTCCTCGAACGCCCGCACTCGTAGTTTCATTTACGATTCACTGGCCCGTCTCACTTCAGCTGCGAATCCCGAGTCAGGAACCATCGCCTATAGCTATGATCTCAACAGCAACGTGTCGAGCAAGGTCGCCCCACTCCCTGATGTCGCAGCGGGGAGTGGATCGGCCACTACATCCTACCAACATGATGCACTGAACCGGCTTACCGGCAAAACCTATACCCCGGCAACGCTGAACATGCCCAATCTTCAATTCGGCTACGACGGGACTGCGCTGACCGGTTGTACGACCGCTCCTCCGATGTTAACCGACGGCTATCCCGCAGGCAATCGCACTGCTATGTGCGATGGATCGGGCGCGACTTCATGGAGCCACGATAAACTGGGGCGCGTGCTCTCGCATAAGGAAAGCCAGACCGGTGGCGGTATTAGCGTCACCGAGGGCGCCAGCTACACTTACAATCGGGACGGTTCACTGAGCACACTTACCTACCCAAGCGGTAATGTCGTCACCTATACCGTCGGGGGCGCTGGGCGTCCACTGGGAGTCAGCGATTCTAGCGACAACTATGTGGCCAACGGGACGACCAATCATGCGACCTACGCGCCCAGCGGTTCTCTCGCGAGCATGGCGAATGGCTATACCACCACATTCACGGGCATCGTAACCGCGAACATCTACAACAACCGCTTGCAGCCAGCGGTTCTGTCCGCGGCCAACCCGTCCCAAACCATATTCAGCTTGAGTTACAATTTTAATCCCGGCCACGACAACGGGAACGTGCAACAGATCACAAACAACACTAGAACAGACGCAACCGCGAACGTGGTCTTCACCTACGATCCTCTGAATCGAATCTCGCAGGCAAATACAACCACGACGGGTCAGAACTGTTGGGGCGAAGTCTACGCTATTGACGCGTGGGGAAACCTGACCGGCATCTCGCCCCCATCTGGCATGAGCGGCTGCAACTACGAGGGCCCAAGTATCCCGGTCGGCACGAACAACCAGATTACCGGATATTGTTACGACGGCGCTGGGAACCTTCTCGACACTGGAACCTGTCTTCCGTTAGCACACTCTTACGTCTATGACGCCGAGGGCCAACTGCAATCCCCGCCGGCTGCAGGGAGTAACGGTGCTCCACACACGTACTTCTATGACGGCGGCGGTAATCGTGTAGAAAAATGTGATGCGAACCCTTGCACCAGCGTAAGTGTGGGGACGTTGTACTGGAGAGACGCGGGAAGCGAGGTGCTTGACGAGAGCAGCACGACCGGCAGCATGCAGGAGGAGTATGTCTACTTTAACGGGCAACGGATCGCCCGGCGCGACGTGGGGACCGGTAACGTTCACTATTACTTCTCCAACCATCTTGGTTCGTCCGGTGTCATAACGGATAGCAGCGGCAATGTCCAAGAGCAAACGGACTATTACCCATTTGGCGGTATCTCCTACACTAGCGGTGCCGATGAAAATCGGTACAAGTTCACCGGCAAAGAACGCGATGCCGAATCCGGTCTGGATAATTTTGGAGCACGGTTTTTCGCGTCAACGATGGGACGCTTCATGACCCCGGATTGGGCCGCGAGGCCGACAGCGGTCCCATATGCGGTTTTCAGCGATCCGCAGTCGCTCAATTTGTATAATTATGTGCGCAACGACCCAGTCAGCCGTGCTGATCTTGATGGCCATTGTAGTACAACCGAGTATCCAGTCGAATGCTCAGACAACGTCACTGGCGTGGCCGCGGGGTGGGAGACTCCTTTTGATTCCGACCCGCTGCACCAAGATTACGCATTCTGGGCTAAGGCAGTGACCACGGGGAACGGTCCGGCGCAAAATCAGACGTCTTGTCCGTGGAGCGCCTGCGTAACGGCATCAATGCCTTCTGGGCCGGACTTAATTAGCATGGGACCCTTTCTGATGACGCCAGCAACCTGGCGGAGCATGCTGCGTGTATTCCGGCATCCAGTTGTTCAGGCCTATCTCTACGTTATCCTAGGTTCGCTTGGTGGAGAAGAAGGGGGCGCCTTCGAGGGCATCGAGGATAGTGTGATGGCTACTCGGCCTGCTTGGGCCTCAACCCCCGGCGGCTTTGTAAACTGGCTGAAGAACCTTGAGGCAACTGGTACGAAGCTTTCCGCCGCCGACGCTGATGCTGTCGTGTCCGAAGCGAAGCGCTTGGGCGTCGACGTACGATTGGATCCCCCGCACGCTGGTACCAATTGGAATGTTCCACACCTCAACGTGGGGGGGAACGGGCAGGTACACCTAGAAGTGCCGACGGGCTACAGCAACGCAGGAGTCGCACAGGGCCACCCGTAAGCATAAGGGGCCAGGAATCCTTATGAATCTTTTGATTTTGGACGGGCCACGAAATCCACGGCCCGGAAACAATCCACTATATCGAGGAACATACAGGGCGCATCCGACTCATTGTGACGAGATCCCAGATGACGACGAGATCAACAAGTTGTTCTTCTGGTTTCTTGAAGAGGGCGGCGAGTTGGGAGTCGTTCAGGATCTTTCCAAGGCACTACGATTCGCCGAGCTCTGGAATGCGCGTTTGAGAGAAGGCAGCCGCCTTGAAGTCGTTGAAGTGGTGGGCGTGGAGGCGCATCCTGAGAGCGGTGGCGAGTTCATCGGTTTTGATCTGTCAGCAGGGTACAACAACTCGCTCCTGGCAACGGGATTGAGGCAGTTCTTTGGAGTGAACCAATTGGCGGAACCTGTACGGCAATTGTGGGATTTGGTGAGTCGACACTATGCTCCTCAGTTAAATGGCCAGGGACTCTTTCAAACGTTGGAGATTGCTTCGCTTTGCCTGCGATCAATGACTGCGCTGCAGGACCTATCGCCGAACTTGTTCGAGGGAGGTAATCTTAGGATTTTTCGGCCCGTTGGCTTGTACGCCGTTGATTTCAAGAACACGCGTCTGCCGCTGCAAATTCCAGACTCATGACGGAGCTTTCTCCGGGGTCGGAAAACCGGGCAACACACTGCTCTCCGGCGTGATTTGGGATGATCTTGCGCGCCAAGGAAGGCTGTGTCGAACTGTAGGTCTCGCCTGCAAATCGATTGCGGCGCTCTCTTGCCCCTTCATCGCAAAGCTCCTTAATGAGGACCGTGTGCGCCGGTCGAACAACAAGGTGAATTCTAAAGACTTGCCTTGGTGAGGAACATCGTGACGCGTTTCCACCGAGAAGTGGCGGTTTTTATTTTCAGTGGTCGGGATTCCGGGCAGCAGCGGCATAGGGAGAGAAGCGTGGAAGCACCAGCGCGCGAATCGATCCCCCAAATCGATCAAGAACATTACTTGGAGAGCTGGGGTTGTTCGCTCCAAAGTTGAGTGCCGACTGAACAAAAGAGGAGCGGGAACGGAGACTCCCCGCCAGGGAGGCTCCTCATGTTCAATACTCTGTTCTCAACTGTTGAGAGGGAACTGAATCTCAAGCATGTTCTGCAGGTAGATTTCGCGTTTCGGCCCAGCTAGGCGATATCCTCGGACCTGGATCCACCTTCGAACAGCTAAATAGGCTTGCTCCGCACTCTCGTCGCCGATCCCCGAGTACGCGCTAGCCACGGTTGCTTGGGGAAGTTCCTTGATTTCGTAGAGACTTCGTAACGGTGCCCGCTTTTTCAATTCGACGAAAGGCTCGGCTTCCAGCGATCCCGAATCCGCGCAGCGATGCCACAGAACTCCGCGTAAAGTACCTACACACTCCGGCGGCAATGCATCCGACAATTCGTTCTCGAACCTTGCCACCTCGGCATAGTTCCTCAGCTTGACGCGTATGGACGCAATGCGAACAGCTGGTCGCCGTTTAACGATAACCGATATCGGCGATTGACCTTTGTCGAGTTCATCTAGGGCCGCGTTTATCCAATTCAGAGACTGCGTTGCGGTTTGGATGGAGTGCTCGATCTTTCGCTTCAGGTTATTCAGAATTGCCCTGCGGTCGGCCGAAGCGCCCCCCTTGGCGGTGAATTCACCGACTTGTGACAGCGGCACGCCGAGGTTCTTAAGAGCGAGGATCGAAGCCATTTGCTCAAGTTGCCGAGGCAAGTATCGCCGATATCCGGTACGAGGATCCACACTGGCTGGCCGCAACACCCCGATCTCGTCATAAAACCGAAGGGTTTTGGCCGAGACTCCGCACAGCTCGGCGAACTCGCCTATGTAGTAGTGCGTACTCACGTGAATCCCCCCGGCATCACGATACCATCGCCGTCGGTCTCCGCGTCTCAACTTCACACTTGCACCTTCCCCTGTACTGGAATGCTTTACTCATAACAGCGCCGGACACCTATCGGTGAAGGTGACACGAGACAGAGAGGAATTACCTTCGGCAAAGGAGCGTGTGATGCAAAGCATAAGACAGTTCGTACGTCTGGTGGTGGTATTGCTGCTGCTGAGTGCGACCGCGGCCTCCGCACAAGTAAAACAAACTAGCCAAGGAGAAGAACGAAAAATGTCGAACAAAACGAATTTCCAATTGCTTATTCCAAGCACCATGCCCGAGTCCGTCGGTTATTCGCAGCTAGCCCTCGTGACGGGCGGAACCGTTGTCTTTATCGCTGGTCAGGTCGCTCTGGACAAGTCCGGGAACGTTGTGGGCAAGGACGACTTCAAAGCTCAGATTCAGCAAGTGTTTGAAAATCTAAAGGCCGCAGTTGAGTCTGCGGGAGGCAGCTTCAACGACGTGGTCAAATTGAACAGCTATTTTCTCGACTTCTCCAATTTGTCCGACTTCAGGGAGGTCCGTGACAAATACATCAATGTTAAGAATCCGCCGGCCAGCACTGCGATTCAAGTTCCGAGACTATTCCGGCCGGAATTCCTCATTGAGGTCGAGGCCGTGGCTGTCGTTCAGCCAAAGTCAAACTAGGCTCGCCGTGGTCAAAACACGGCCCAAATGGCCAAGAGGACGCATAACGGGTTCTATCGCGAAAATGACACGGAGAACCCCTTGTCCGGTCTGATGGGGTAGGCAAACCAGAGTCAGCGTTGCATACGTCGAATGCTCATCGCCCATGTCGACGGTTCGCAGGCAGAGATTTCACTATGAGGTTCCCACTCCCGCTGCGAAATATCCCCTTGCCACATTGATCCAGCGTTTCGCAGCCGCAGTTTTGCATCATCTTTTTCAAAAGGCGCCGGACTGCCTTTATGCCGTCCATCAAATTGTCGAGTTCCGCGAGCTTTCGTAGAGACAGCTTCTGCCAGCGCTCTGAGGCCCGAGTGACATTGCCGAAGCCGAAGAATAACTGTCGGATTTCATCTAGCGTAAAACCGAGTTGTCGCGCCCTCTGGATGATTGCGAGTCGATAAAGTGCTGTCGTGTCGTAGCGTCTTTGCTTACCCATGCGTTGCGCGGGGGGGAGCAGCCCAATCTGTTCGTAATAGCGAATTGCAGATGGCCGAAGTCCAACCTGGCGTGCCACTTCAGAAATGTACAACTGAGGCATGGCAGCATTCTAGAGCACGTCCTTTGGAAACGGCCACATCGAAGTTTGATCGCGGGGTTCGCCGGCAAAGACTGATCCTAAGAGACCCGGTGTCAACCCGTCATCCCTGCCGAGGTCTCGGCGTGCGAGCTCAAAGCGCGATTTCAGATCGCGAAAATAACGCTTGACTTAAAGTCAGCTTTAAGTTGTACGGTCTTAAGTATGGGTCCGCGGTGCAAGAAATGCTGCCCCAAGGAGGCGTTCATGAAATTATCGCACTGGCTCTTGGCGTTTTCACTCCTACAGGTCAGCGGCGGTGCGGCACGCGCGCAAAACAGCAAGCCGACGCCGGTTCGCACGGTTAGTCAGGCGCTCGATTTCTGGATCACCAACACCGAAAATCGGGTGGTTTCCGCTGCCGATGCCATGCCGATGGAGAAATATTCCTACGCGCCAACCGCAGGTGAGTTTACCGGCGTCCGTACCTTTGCCCAGCAGATCAAGCACTTGGCCGCCAACAACTATCGCATGGCCGCCTACATCCTCAACCAAACCCCGACTTCCGAGCAGGAGTCTGAGGCCGGCCCCGACACCGTCCAATCCAAAGCCCAGATCATGGACTACCTCAAGGGCTCGTTCGCAGCGCTGCATCGGGCTGTGGCGGCGATCAATGAACGAAACATGCTGAGACCCGCGTCCGGCTCGCCCGGTCCGCAGCAGATGACGCGTCTTCAGCTCGCCGTGGACGCGGTGGCCCACTCCAACAATCACTACGGGCAGATGGTGGAATATCTGCGGATGAGCGGGATCATCCCTCCGGCGAGTCGCTGATTTGCAGGTGGGCTTTAACACTGACACGGAACAATCTGGAGAAGAAGAATGTCTGAATCAAGGAGACTCAAATCATGAAGACGCAGAATTACATTGTCCTGATCGTAATGGGACTTGCGTTCGCATTGTCGCCGATACTTGTTATGGCAAGAACATCCGCGGGTAAGTCGGCTAAGAGTTGCGACGACGGAAAGCCAGCGACCAGTAGTCCAACTGCCACCCATAAAAGCCCCTTTGCTTGCGATCGCTTGGCGCTTGATCCCGAAGCAAGGAGGCGGCACTTCGTCGAACTCGGCCCAGCCCTGCGCGGTTTAAAAGAGGGGGGGCGAGAATTGTCAGACGGATATGAATTTCAGTTTCCGTCGGACCCGAAGACGATTGCTATGGTCGCTGAATGGGCTGCGGGTGAAAGGTTATGTTGCCCGTTCTTCGACATTCAACTTCGCATGGAACGAGAAGGCGGCCCGTTCTGGCTAAGGCTTACCGGACGAAAAGGGACCAAAGAGTTCATCAAGGTCGACGCAGCGGCCTGGATAAAGCAGTGAGTCGGATTGCCTAAAGGCAGCCATGTCATCGCTTCCCCTTCCTATCGCTGCATTCGCCGCGGGGCTAGTTTCATTCCTGACGCCGTGCGTCTTGCCGCTGGTTCCCGGATATATCTCGCTCATATCCGGCGCGGGTTTGGATGAGCTTAAGCAGCAGACTGGCCGGGTGATGCGCTCGGTTATGTTGAGCTCGATCCTGTTCATTCTGGGTTTCAGCGCGGTCTTTCTTGCTTTAGGAGCTGTGGCCAGCGGTCTGGGCCAGCTTGTTCGCCAGCACATTGCATCGCTGACCAAAATGGCGGGAGTCGTGATCATTCTTCTTGGGCTACATCAGGTCGGATTACTGCCGATCTATGCACTTTATGCCGACAAGCGTTTTCATGCGGACCCTGCTGGCACCGCTGGCACAAAAGCATTTCTTATTGGTGCTGCCTTCGGATTCGGTTGGACACCCTGCGTGGGGCCTATCCTGGCAGTCATTCTTGCGTTTGCAGCTGCCGAATCAACGATGGTCAAAGGAATGTCGTTGTTGGCGATGTACGCGCTGGGACTCGCCATTCCGTTTCTGCTCACCGCCTTGAGCATAGAGCGCTTCCTAGTTTTCTACGAGCACTTCCGGCGGCATTTGCACACGCTTGAAATAGTCAGCGGTGTTGTGATGATTGCTTTAGGCTTGCTCATCTTAACGCATCACTTCGTCATCCTCATTAACTGGATGAACCGGATAGCCTTCTTTCACGCGATGGCAGAGAGGTTCTTGTGACCACACGTTGGATTCAGTTTGTTCTCGTGTCCCTTGCGATTGTGGCGTGGGTCTGTTTTCTGTCTCGGCCCGGCAGGCGCGCAGCAGTCCGTTCCGCGCCAGCTAGAACTACAGCCAGGGTCGGTTTCAAAGTTGGTGAGTCCGCACCGGACTTTGAGCTGCGCTCGCTCGATGGTCCCATAGTGCGGCTTTCCAACCTACGCGGAAAACCAATGCTTTTGAACTTCTGGGCTACCTGGTGTGCACCCTGCAGGGTGGAAATGCCATGGCTAGTACAGTTGGATCAGCAATACCGGCTTCGGGGTGTCGAGATCGTCGGAGTTTCCATGGATGACCCGGGCGCACAACAGGACGTCGCCAAGTTCATCGCCGAACAAGGTGTGCTTTATACAATCCTTATTGGCGATTCCTCTGTGGCCGGCATTTACGGCGGTGTGCGGTTCATGCCACAGAGTTTCTTCATTGACCGCGACGGCACAATAACGAAGACTTCGCTTGGGCTTACTGACAAGCACGACTTGGAGGAAGGGCTCAAGACACTTCTGACTAATCCTGATACGACCACTCAGCCTCGATCTACCGGGCGTTAGCGCACCAAAACCGACTTGCCGGAACAGGTGGTAGTTGGGTAGCGGAGGAGCGGTGCAGTTGAATTCAACGGGATGCGGCCGCACGATCCGGGGAACAACGCATCCAGAGTGCAGGTCCGGAGCAGAAGTCGCACTTGTTGTACCCACTCACTAACGCGGTAAAGAAGGCTAGCGTTCCAGCAAATCAGTTTCGAAGGAAGAAGAGACCATGAAAACATTAGTCGCTATTCTGGTATTCGGCGGGTTGCAATTGGCGGCACAAGATATGCAGTCTTGCCCCATGCACAAAGGGCACATCAAAGAGGCTGCGCAGCATCAGGCTGATGTGGAAAAGCACGGTGATGAGGTGATGGGATTTCCGCATGACAAAACCACTCATCATTTTCGTTTGTACTCAGACGGTGGCGGTATCGAAGTAACCGTGAACGACAGCAAGGATTTCCTGAATACGCAGGCAATTCGGTCTCATCTGACGCACATTGTCACGATGTTCTCCAACGGCGAATTCTCCATTCCCATGTTCGTTCATGATCAGGTACCGCCCGGCGCGCCTGTGATGAAAGAAAAACGCGCTGAGCTTCCTTACCCCTTCGAAGAGTTGCCGGCGGGTGGCATGGTGCGGATTAAAACGACAAATCCCGATGCGCTGAAAGCAATTCCATGACTTCCTTCGTTTTCAGATCGCGGACCATCACACCGGGGATACAATCGAACAATCGGGAATAAATGATTGATGCCGCCATTCGATGCACGAGTCAAGATTCGTTCTGCTTCACGTTAGTATGTCTATGCGTGTAAGTCTTCAGTCGAAGGATGGTCCTAGTGGGTCGGTTGCCCGCAATAACGGTGATTCTTGCAGTGCTTGCCTTACCGTCACTTGGCGACGAAGGTCACCACCACGACGAGATCAACGAGCAAGAGCTTGGCACGGTGCACTTCCCAATTTCCTGTGCTCCAAACGTCCAGAAGGCTTTTGAGCGAGGCGTTGCCTTACTGCATTCTTTCGCCTTCGAGACCGCCGAAGCGACATTCCGCCAGGTTGTCCAGTAAGATCCTGCTTGTGCGATGGCGCACTGGGGCATCGCTAAGACATTCAGTCGCTGGGGAACGCCGGATGCCAAACAGCTTGAGAGTGGTTGGGAGGAGATCAAGGTCGCCAAATCCCTTCACGCAAAGACAGCGCGGGAACAAGCTTATGTCGCCGCTGTGGCTACACTGTACGAACATCCCGAGAAGACAGACGAAAAGCGCGAGCAGCGGTATCTGAATCGAATGGAAAAGCTCTACCGCCAGTATCCCGAGGATCATGAGGCCGCTGCTTTCTATGCATTCGCGTTGAAAGACTCGGATCGCGCCGATGATTCGACGCAGCCTAAACGGAAAGAGGCTGCCGCGATTCTTGAGAAATTGTTTTTGGTTGAGCCGAACCATCCAGGGGTCGCGCATTACCTGATTCATACGTACGACTATCCCGGAATGGCGGAGTTGGGACTTCCGGCTGCGCGGCGCTATGCGAAGATTGCTCCTGCTGCACCTCACGCGCTCCATATGCCTTCGCACATCTTTGCGCGGCTGGGGCTGTGGCAGGAAGACATCGATTCCAATTTGGCGTCCGTCGCCGCCAGCCGCAATTCCGCTGCCACGCACATGGGAGACGAGGGGCACCAGTACCACGCGATGGAGTTCCTGATGTATGCCTACCTGCAGAGCGGGCGAGAGGCAGAGGCGCAGCGACTGATTGAGGAAGTCAGGTCTTTGCCGAAAATGAAAGATATGTATGGGACAGATTTTGATCCACAAATCTCCGCTGTCACGTCATTCTCCGCCGCCTATGCTGTGGAGTTGCACCACTGGAAGGAAGCCAAGGTAGTGGAAGCTTCGGCGTTATCAGCAGGGGAACATGAGTTTCGGCGCAAACGCGGCGAGTGCTGGGGCTTGCTGTGCGTATGCTCCGGTTCTTGCAGTGATTGGAGGGGAACTGCTCAGTCACTTTCGTACGGCGACCGCGGATAGGGCCGCGCGAGCATAAGCAAGTTCAGGCCTGCTTGAGTTTCCTCTTCCTCTACCGCCTTTATGACGAAATTCGGCACTTTCTTCTCCTTCACCAACGTGGCGTGGAGCTCCTGAATCGCCTGCAAGTTTGCCTTTGCCGTCGGCACGTCCCCGCTGCGGGAGGCTCCAATCGCCCGCGACTTGTAATATGAAGCGGAGTTGAATCTGAGTCCTAAACGGTTTGATTCGCTTTACGGCGCCGGGCGTGCGGCTGAAATGGCGAAGCTACCAGAAAAGGCTGACACCTACTATAAGCAACTCGTCGAGGTGTGTGCTAAAGGCCCGACTGCGGCTCGCCGAGAAACTTCACGCCCAGCGGCTTCATCCGCGTGTAGTCGCCTATGCAGTCCGACGTGTCGAGGCCCAGGAAGGCGTGGCTACCACCCTGCTTGCCCACCATCGCCTCGTCGTCGGCCTTCTTGGCCAACTCTAGCGCGAGCGTAAGGTCGCCGTTCTTCGGCAGCGAGATCGTGACCCAGCGGCTCTCTCCGAAGGGCTTGTCCTCGCGGAGTTCGAAACCAAGTTTCCGTGTGTAGAACTCGATGGCCGCGTCCTGGTCGAGGACCAGCACGGTGATGATCTTTACCCTGTTCATTGGAGTATCTCCCGTTGGTTAATTTGACTGCGCCGCCAGTCTAGCGGCGCCCTGGCCGACGGGATTGTAGAAAAACGACATTGTCGCGGTCGCGGAAAATGGCCCGGATGGACCGCATCTCGCGGGCGAACTCGCTGGGAGTGCGGTCCGCGAACTCCTTGAAGTCGCGAATGAAGTGGGCCTGATCGGCATACCCGTGTTTGTAGGCAGTTTGGTCAGGCTCTGCTCCGGGTCGAACATCAGTCGCTTGCGGACCTCCTCAAAGCGGATCGAACGCGCCAGCGTCTTTGCTGAGACCCCGACCATGTCCTGGAACTGTCGCTGCAACTGCCGGGTGGAGAGGTTGCAATGGTCCGCTAGGTCGGCGACGCGAAACTGTCCCTTCTGGAGATAGAGCATCTTCGCCGCGGACTGGGTAATTCGGGAGCCGCGCCCGCCAGGGAAGGCATAAACTTGCCTCGATGGACGAATTATCCGCTCATCACGTATCGACGGCGTGGTAATTTCCGAACGACCCCTCAGGCGATCCTGAGTGAGCCGAGCCCACGTCACGAGGAGGGGATCCCATGGCGAGATCACGCACATCGGGAACTGCAGCGCACACGACTGGGCGGCGGCCGATGGTACTCGACCCCTTCATCAAACGCCATAGCAAAGCAATGGCGGTTATTGGTGCACTGATCGTTCTCTTTACCTTCCTGATCAAGGATGGCCTTGAAGAGAAATGGAAGGATCAGGCCAGCGCGATTGAGTCGGCACGATATTTTCAGGACATCCGTTCCGATCTCGACATCGCGCTCATTACGCTTTATCGGCAGACCCTGGCGCAGGTGTCCCGTCAGACCGTGGCAGAGATGGGACCAGATACCAATCACGACCTCGAAGGGACCGCGGACAGCTATGCCAATCTGAAGTCTTTCGCACTCATCGAGGTCGACTACGCTGACTTCTACCTCATGAGACACAAGCGCTATATTCAGTCGCTTCGTGAGTTGATCAGAAGATTTCCAACATTGAGTGGAATCAACGCCCAGCTCGATGCTGCCGATAAAACAGCGGCGACACTCGATCTGAAGGTCGCCAAATTCGATCGTTCCGACCTACGGGTTAGCGTGGGCCAGCCACATCTTGAAGAGTTTCTCAAGCACATGCCGGCAGTGGAATCCAATCTTCACCTAGCCCAGGAAGTGATCTTGGAATGCGACACCAACGATGCCGCGCTACGCTCGATCGGGGCCAAACTCCTGAGTCAGGCGGACGTCATTCGTGAGGACAACGAGAAGAAATCCAGATGGGCCTGGTGGGGCGCAGCCTTCCTCTACACCCTCGGTCTCGCGTTGACGCTCATGGGGAGACTATACGACGTCTCGATTCCGGGCGAATAGTCGAATTCCGCTCCCTCCGTTCGAGATCGATCTATGTGAACGCCCAGGCCCGCGAGAATGGGTTGAAGCCCCATAAATCTGCTGAGAAATCGTGAACGCGACGACATGGAACGCTCCTATTTGACTGAGTTCGCCCCCGCAATAACGCAGAAAGCGTATCATCGCGGGCCTTCCAGCCCCATGCTCATTTGGGATTGATCATTGTGTTGGTGATTATTAGCGCCCGATTGTCGGACCAAGATAACTCATCAAGGACACCGGCTGCGCACGGGAGGCGGCGGTTATGCAGAGTCAGCTTTCAATGACAGCTTTAGTCATTTCTGTGTCCGTGAAAGTAAACGTCACCATAGGGCCCTCTCGCACGTTTTGAACTAAGGGAGGACGAAAGCAGGCAATACAGACGCCATCTGTGCGCCGTACGCTAGGATACACGATCCCTGCAGAGCCACTGGTCAAGAGTGTAAGTCCGAGTGTTTGGGAGGCTAGGTAGCTGTTCGGGTCTAAGCAGTCCACAAAATCTGCGTCTTCTCGAATGTCGTGAAACTCATGTCTGAAATCGGCGAGATAGTCGATATAGGAAGACACTTCCTCCGCTCTCCATCCCACTTCTTTCAATTCGACGCCTCTATGGAAGGCCACTTCTGTTTGCGCAGTTTGCATTTCGAAAGCCGCATACCAGGCTCCTCGTCCCGCGCCATTGAAGCGTCCTCCGGAAGGATTTGGGTGAGTAAAAGACGCGTTCACGATATGCGCGAGCCGGAAGCCAGAAACCAGCTCAATGACGCTAACGCCCGGTAGCCTGCCGCTCTCGCCAAGCAATCGATCGTTTGTGGCGCCCTCCAATTCCGTGAGGTCGCTGAGCAGATCATCGTCGTCCTGTGCAAGAAGATTGAGAATTGGCCTACCACGATCGCTATAGCGATAAGGAATTAGACGATGAGTCCCGTCCTGTTCCAACTTGATCTGTTTTGGAGATTTCATCTGCCGCCGCGACGTGCATCCAAGAGTTGGCGAACTCTCAGAAAAGCAGGGATGCCGCCCTTCTTGACGTAATTAAGGGGCGAGTCTCCCCCGAACATTGGATTCGTGTTCGGCAGTGCAATCCAAGCATCTGCGAGCTTCTGGCCATAGAGAATGTTTAGTGCCTTATAGATCCCGATCAAAAGCGAAATTCGGGTGAGCTGATCTTCATCCAGTATCTTGGCAGCTCGATTCTTCAATGCGTAGAAACTGCCACTGGATATGCCGCCAAGCAAAACTCGGGTATCGTCATCCCGCAGTTTCCAATGCATCGCGATTCGAAGAAGGCCTTCGATTGCAGCCGGACTGAGTCGGGTTCGGTTCTCCTTTCTTGACAGATCGACGGCGGTCTCCCACGAGAACCCAACAACGGCCTGTTGCATCGTAGCCATTAGCATTTCTCCATTTCTGAACAAATAATACTGCAATTTTGATAATACGGCAAGCCATTTTCGACTTGTCAGCATATGCTGTTTATTGTCAATGGTTTAAGGAGAACAAGAATCCGGCAGCCGAATTGCCAACCTCGCTCAGTTGCAGATAGTCAGCAAACCGGAATCTGGAGCCGTCCTGTCGGCCATCAGCTGCCGTCGGTCTTTCCGATCCAGATACCTTAGTGCCGACTCGATAGTTGGCTGTGTGCCAGGAATGTACGGAATCGGAGGAGTCGGAGCGGTGGCGACGTGGCGATTCATCGGGCTTGCGGCCGATCAGCCCACTGGCAGGGAACACCCGCAGAAACACTCATCATTATTAATAAGATGTTTGCCATCAGGTTTCCCCACCTAGATTTCCAAAAGAATAGGACATTGATTCACTGGCTGGTTCTAACAAGGCACTCAGCGGAGAGTGCAGCAGGAGGCGGAGCTGGTACAGACCCAATTGCTCTGACCTCCGGTTCAACGGGCATTATTTGCCTACCTCTTGTTACTTTGGTGCCATTTCCGAGCTGGTAACTCACTGCTAGTGTTGAGGCGAAAGGGTTTCTTCGAAACCAGCAAGCTCAGAAGCTTAACTACATTCGTGCTTGGCTCACCCGTTGGCATTTGGGTTCGAGCGACGCCCGGTGTAGCGTAGCTGCGCTCTGACGCTGAGCATTTCGCTTCACCATGCCCAAAGAAATACCGTCGCTCAAAGGGGACGCCAAAGGCGCCGTATTCCACAGAGGCTCGCACGTGCAGATCCTCGCCGGCGCAGGCACGGGCAAAACCGAGGTGATGAGACAGCGTATCACTGAATTACTGGCCGAGGGCATTCCGCCAGAAGCCATCGTAGGTGTGACGTTTAACGTTGAGGCAGGAGAGCAGCTCAAGAAGCGCGTCGAAGAGGCCGTCGAAGCCCATCCACAGCTTGGCAGCAAATTCCTCGACCGGATGAATAATTGCTACATCGGGACTCTGCACAGTTTCGCATTCCAGTTGCTTCAACGGTATGTACCGAAATACGAGTCCTACGACGTTCTGGATGACCATCGTCTCGCTGCCATGCTCTCCCGCGAGGCCAAGCGTATCGGCCTGAAGGGTTTGACAGGCAAACTCTACGATTCAATTGAAGCTTTTATTGCGAATTTTGATGTCGTCCAGAATGAGCTTATCCCGCTCGAATCGCTAGATGAACCCTTCAAATCCATGCTGGCGGCATTTCTTGAAAGACTAGAGTCTTACCGGCTCCTCACCTACGGCCAGCAGATTGCTCTTGCTGTCCGTGAACTTGAACGCCCGGAAATCTTCGAGCAGGTTCATTCACCACTTCGCCATTTGATGGTGGATGAGTATCAAGACATAAATCCTGCACAGGAACGGTTTATCGAATTGTTGGCGACACCACCTGTAGAGCTTTGCGTGGTGGGTGATGATGACCAAAGCATTTACCAATGGCGCGGAACGGATGTCGAAAACATTGTTAAGTTTGCTGAAAGGTATCCAAATGTCGCAACGTACCGAATTTCCACGAATCGTCGCAGCGTGGCGAACATTGTCGACCTTGCGAACAAATTTTCAGAGAGCATAAAGGGGCGGCTTCCAAAAAAGATGGATGCGGCCAGGCCGGCAGCGGACGGAGCAGTTTCGGTCTGGAGTGGTGCGACTGAGCAGGAAGAAGCCGACCGGATTGCACAAACGATTGAGGACCTCGTGAAGGCGGGCCACAAGTATCAGGAGATTGCGGTCTTGTTCAGAGGTTGGGTATCCTACGCGGCAATTTGGGAGGCTCTCAATAAACACAAAATCCCCGTGTTGCCTGGCGGCAGAACCGGACTCTTCAAACATCCGGACGCGTTGTTGTTCGGGCGCATGCTGGCGTTCCTTGGCGACATCGAATGGGCTGACGAACGGTACGCAAGGCGGGAGAAAGTAACCATTGAACAGATCGAGAAAGACTATGCCCGCCTTTTCAATTTGGGGCAAGGCGGCCGGCGAACTGTTCGTGATGCCCTAGTGCAATGGCATAAGAGGGCAGGCGACGATGTGCCTGCCAATCTCGTGGGGGACTACCACAAGCTGCTGAGTCTATGCGGGGTAGACAAATGGGACATGAATGCTCCGGCTGTGGCAGTAAGGGCTGGCGGCCTTGCCAGATGCACATCGCTCCTGACAGATTTTGAGAGTATTCGCAGGAGAGCGCGTCCTGATCCGGCTCACCACGGTGAGCAATTGGGAGGACTGGACAGAGGCCGGTTCTTCTATTTTCACCTAGCGACATTCGTCCAGAATTGGGCCCACGGCGCCTACGAAGGGTACGACGGCGGAGATAAGTTTGAAAGCAATGCCGTCGAAGTGACCACGGTTCACACAGCGAAAGGTCTTGAATGGCCCATTGTGTTCCTCGCCAGCCTGTCAGCCAATCGCTTCCCCTCCTCTAAGACCGGGAAAGCTGGAAAATGGTTTATCCCGCCAGAGCTTTTCAACCGGGACCGATACGAAGGGACAGAAAACGATGAGCGCCGGCTGTTCTATGTCGCCATTACAAGAGCTAAGAATTGGCTGAGCCTCTCCACTCACGACGCAGTGAAGAAGAACTCGGTTCCGGTCTCGCATTTTCTGTTCGAAGCCGCAAACGGTTGGCCGCCAAAGAAGCAAGAAATGCGTCTGCCGAACTTGTCAAACGGAGTTGCACCTGCTGATGAGGTGCTGTCGCTGAGTTTTTCTGAGTTAGCCGCTTTCGCAGATTGCGGATACTCATACTGCCTTCGTTCCGACCTAGGTTTTGAGGCGCCACTCGCGCAAGAATTGGGTTATGGCAAAGCTGTACACCACGTTCTCCGTGCCGTCGCTGATTACGCGCGAAAGAAGAAAGTAATTCCCACGAAGGAACAACTCGACCTTTTGTTTGATGAAGATTTTTACCTTCCCGCTGCAACCAAACCTGCACATCTCCTCATGAAGTCCGCCGCTCGCAAACTTGTTGGGAAATTCGTGGACATTCATGGCGTAGGACTCCTTAACGTGTACGCGGTCGAGCGCCCCTTCGAGCTCCATCTGTCAAATGCGATTGTGAGCGGGCGCGCTGACGTTATCATTCGGAAACTTGGTGGAGACGAAGAAAAGTACGAGATCGACGACTACAAGGTATCTGAAGGCGACAACCTCGAAGTATATGACCGGCAGTTGCGGACCTACACTAGCGCCGGGCGGCGGGAAGGACTTCACATCATTGAAGCCAATGTGTTTGACCTCAAGAAGGACGCACAAAAACGATCCGTCGACATAAGCCCAAGCAAAATCGTCGAGAGCGAAACGGAAGTGATCGGACTAGTCGAACGTTTGAAAGCGCGCGATTTTGTCCCTTCTCCAGGTTCCCGCTGCCGCGAGTGTGACGTTCGCCAGCTTTGCAAACACAAGAAGTGACGATTGGCGTGGCGCGAGGCCCTTCGATCCTTCTGTCCCCATGTTGTATCGGGTCGAGGCGGACAAAAATTGTCTTGAATGCGGACCTGGAGTGGGTGGTAGCAGCCGTCACGACGCAGCTCGAACAAGCGCAATAGGCCGATACTAATGGCTTCTTCTTTCTGCACATCGCCCAGAGGATGTGCGGAACTCTCCATCACCGCCCGGAGCATATCCGGCGTAAGGTCAAACAAGTGCCGGTGGGTGAATCCCTCAACGAATGCGACTACCTCGTGCCGGTGGGGGCGCTGGCGCCATTCGTTGTAGGCTGCTCTGCCGTTTGCGTTCGCCCGCCCCAGCAATTCGCGTTTGCAGTCAGCAAAGGATACTTCCATAGGCTTAGCAGGCCGTCCGGTTCCCCGTGCGGTCGGCGGAATGTGCAACGGGGCCAAGGAACTGCGTGACACGGCGCGATGCCGCGCCTTCATCCCTCAGCTCGCATTCCCACACGACAAGATACCGCCAGCCTTGCTCTTTAAGCCTGGATTGTGCGAGCGCATCGCGTTCCTGATTGCGGCGCAGTTTTGGGCCCCAGTATTCGAGCCGCGAGCCGGGCACCCTGCCCTCTCTGCACTCCGTATGCTGATGCCAAAAGCAGCCATGCACGAAGATCACTTTCTTGCGTGAGGGAAACACCAAGTCGGGTCTCCCGGGCAGGTCGTTACGGTGCAGGCGGAAGCGGTAGCCGAGGCAGTGAATCAGCTTGCGCAGAGTGAGTTCGGGGTTCGTGTTCTGGCTGCGGATGCGCGCCATGTTGGCACTGCGGCGCTCTGGTGAAAGCTTGTCCATACGGCGCTCTGATTAAACAGCAAGATCAAGAGGAAGGTCGGAAATGTCCTTAAGCCGCTTGCCGGTGATCATGATGTTGAGGGACTCCAGGGAATCCTCGTGGCCTGTTTCCTTCACTGCGGAGAACAGCTCTGGCAACGCGAAGTGATACACGCAATCAATATCCCCCGTTCCAAGCGCAATCGCGGATAGCCTGCTGGGAAGCGGCTCGCCCGTCACCACGGCAATGTGCGGCAGCCTGCCCTTGCGATTGCGGATGAGATTGAGCGCCTCGGAACGGGCATTCTGAACGCGGTCGCTGCGGATAGTCCATTTGCAGGAAATGCTCGCATGCAGGACTGGCAACCCGCCGTTGGATTTCCGCAGGCTTGCGTACCGGCTCACCTCATCGTCCACGATGATTTCGGGTGCATTTATCGTTTCATCAGACTCGAGTCCGCGGATGACGACCACATCCGGGGTGATGGTGTAGTCGTTGCCGAGCGCTGCGGCCAGCTCGGCATCTTTGCGGGCAGCCTTATCGAGCGCGATGAGGTGATGGTACTGCTCGAAGCGCGCTATCGCCGTGCGGTCGCGGCCTGTGATCTGCTGAATCGTCCAATCGCCGGGCCGGAGATGCCCAAGATGCGGAAAGGTCTGGCTGATAAACTTGCAGGTGATGGCCTCAAATTGATTGCCGGACATCTGCCCGGCTAAGCGTGCTCCAGTGGCCTCAGCTCCGAGGCGCGTGAGAATGCCTTTGGCGATGGTGACACTTACACCGTTGGCTCCGTCTGCGTTTGAGGGAATGCCGTCCTCATTTGCCCGGAGCACCTTTTCAAGGAGCGCGGCATGAAAGCTTCTGCGGGCTTCGGCGAAGAATGCTGGTTTGTCCGTTGCCATGTCATCCCGCCATGCTGGCTGTCCTACCGCGGGAGGTTAAACAGGCCACGAGCTGCTGAGCAACGGCATGCGCCACCGGAGGCGGGAAAGCATTTCCCACCTGCCGGTAAGAGTTAGTCTTGCGGCCTGCAAACTTCCAGTCATCGGGGAAACCCTGAAGCCGGGCAACCATCGGAACGGTGAGGCACGGCATGCCCACAAAATCGCGTCCTGGCGGTTCATCCGCTAGAAGATGGGCGTTCACGCCTAATGCTGCCCACGCACGTTTGGCACGCGTTGGACCAAGATCCGGCCCGCCGTGCTTCTTGCTGCCGCCGACGATAGTAGGGGCAATTTCACTCGCGCGTCCCTTCCAGGCCTTAACCCCCTTCCAGCCACGCTCCGCCATCAGGTCGTAAAGCACTTCTCCGACGGACGGGGCAGCGATGCCGGATGGCTCCGGCCAGGCGAAGCGGTCCGCATAATCTGACTGGATGGCTACGAAGACGACGCGGGGGCGCAGCTGCGGAACGCCGAAGTCCGAGGCATTGAGCAGCCGCCAGTCGGTGACATAGCCGATCTTCTGGAACTTGCCCGCGACGTATTTCCGGTAGTCTTCAAACACCGTATCGAGGATGCCGCGCACATTCTCGATCATCACAGCGCGCGGCCGGAGCTGATCGACGATGTCAATGGCTACAGGGAAGAGATTGCGCTCGTCCTTGTGCCCAAGCTGTTTGCCGGCTTTTGAGAAGGGTGGACAGGGCAGTCCGCCGGAAACAATGTCTACGCCCTTGAACGCCGAAGCATCCGTCAGAGTGGTGAGGTCCTGCTCCAGCACATTCCAAGCCGGGCGGTTAAGACGCAGGGTTGCACACGCGTGCTGGTCGATTTCAATAAGACCGGTGTGCTCGATGCCTGCCTGTTCAAGGCCAAGAGACTGACCACCCGCCCCGGCGCACAGTTCCAATGTTGATAGAACCGGCTGCGTTGTTGCAGTAGTGAAGCTGATCCCCGCTTTGCGCATCGTAACGCGGAACACGTCCTCCCGGCAGACTCTTGCAGATTAATAAGCGAGGATACGGTGCAGGATGTTCTTCGTCAATCAGATACGGCTGTGGGAAACTCGGGTTGAACCTCAAGCGTTCGCAGTCTAGCGTGAACCGGCCGCATTAGTCCTTGCGGAATTGCCAGGGTCTTCCGTGTTCGCGGATCTGGGCGTCACGGATTGCGAGTTCCCGGCCGAATTGCATAATCTCGGATCCCCTAAAGAACGAGGGCCTCCGTCGGTTCGTCGAAAGGTCCGACTGCCGGGTGCACGAGCGGCGGCAATGCAATCCCCCCTCTAAGGCCCGCCTCGATATGATTGGCTGGCTGAACTCTAGGAACAACGCACCTCGGTGACGGCAAAATACCGTCTTGATGCTACAACTTGGTATCTCAACCCGATATCCCGGCTTGGGGAAACTCGCTCGCCGCGTCTCAGCAGCCCCTGCGTGCGGCGGGCGCGCTGAGGGGGCGAGCGCTTAATTACAGCATCGAGCATCCTTTGAACAAAAGGGCGATCATTCCGACAATCAGACCCAACCCCAGGAAGTCACCCAATAGTTGAAGAGGGTATCTGAACAATGCCACGATCAGCCCGAGAACCATTGATCCACCCAGAATGCCCACGACTGAACCGACGAGTTCGACGAAAACCTTCCCCAAAAAGCCATCATCAGCGCCGTGCAATATTTCCAGCTAATAGGCCGCCGCGCCAGATGTCATGCCAATCACAACGCCGCTCACGATAGCTTCACTGTCGCAAAACTTGCATTCAACTAACCATCTCGTGGCTGTAGCAAGGCCTTTAGTCAGAGCGAAAGACTTCTTGTCTTTTTCTTGCTGGTACGATCTTTCCCACTTGTCCTTCACAAAATCAGGCGCAAGCTTCTCAGCGAGCCGTTCGCCTCCATCTTTGGCCAGTTCCCCTACGACTGATAAGCCGATCGCGATTAGTCCTCGGTTGACGATGGCTAACATGACTCCGCCAACGGCACCGGCGCTCAAGATTACGATGGCGAAGCAAATGAGATTAGGAAGAAATCCAGCCGCAGGCCCGCCCCTCCGCTGCCTCCAGCAGCTAAGGTGTTTTCGATCGCGATTGCGGCACTCACTGCGACCACGCTACCGACCAAAATCGCGCTGAACCAGCCGCGCAAACGCGTTTCGCTGGATACATCGTTGCCGGATTTGCCGACAAGAAGGTAAGTCAGGGCGGAAGTCGCTGCGCCTTCAAAGACGGCGGCGAAGACTGTGGAAATAGAAACGCCAAGAATTGAAAGTGCGATGGCTCCGAATACAGAATTGAAAATTGATTGCAATGCCATTTGGAAGCCGACTGCGGCAGCCGTGACAATGACAGAGAGGATGCCGACACCGATAATGCGGCCGTCGCTCGACGAAGCGCTCGATTGGTAGGGATTTTGATTCCGAGTGATCATATGAGTGTTGACATTCGGCGAAATCTCTCCACGCGCCACCGGATTGCGCTAAACCAGGTCGAGAGGGCACCTTTACAGCGCCTCGACGTTCGTCCGCGTACTGACAAATCCCCTGATGAAAGACACCACCCTTGCCCTGGCTTCAGCGCTCCCGACCCGAATGATGCGGTGCGCCTGGAATTTGTTCTTCACTGCGCGGAGATAGCCTTGACTTAAGAACTGATCACCAGCAGCACCAAAGGTGCCGTCATCAAGACTGCGCTACGTCGCCGTCGAACCATTCCACTTGAATCGCTATATCGACGAACAGGTTTTTCGCTTCAACAATCGCGCCACGAAAGATAATCCGCTGAATGATTCCGACCGTTTCTTATTAGCTCTCACGCAGGTAGCTGGCAAGCGCCTCACGTTCGCCGAACTCACCGGCAAGGATAGTGCGAGTCCTGTCTAATCCGCACTACCGCAAACGCGGCCCAAAAAGGAATACAGTGAAATAGGAAAAGGCCCGATTCACGGTCGGGCCTTTTCGAAATCGTGGGCACGCTGGAGCGCTCCCTTAGATGGGAGTGTCGCTTACTCATGCCCAAACGTCAACGCTTTATTTGCGTGCGGTGGAGGTGCGGGCTATGTGGCGCCAAATCTCTCAGTGGTTCGGGAGGCGCTTTCAGACATTTGATCGTCTGCCTCAGTATTTCACTGCTGCGGCGAGCCAGATGCAGAATATATTGTGGGGCGCTCTATTGCCATTTCTAGCATGGGGCATCTGGTTCATCGTCAGTAACCCCCCGACATGGGTCAACGTGACGGCTGTGGGTCTAGCCTTGTTCATGGCGGGCTACTACGTATGGCGGGCGGATCATGTTCGCTTAGAGCAGAAAATCGAAGTTACAGAAGTGCGCAGACATACATGGGATCGTGAAGGACACTTAGGAGTGCAATATTATTTTGGGATCGTCAACAAAAGCGAGGCAATCACAATTAGGCAGGTTCGCGCCCAGCTTGTGCAGATGATTCCCGAGATTGAAACTGTTAGCTGGTTGCCGATTACGCTGCACCAACAGCACGACAATACACAGCCAGCCGCCCAGACCTTCGATCTAAATCCAAGCGAACCCAAAAACATAGACCTGTTAACAGGCATAGATGGGGCAACGTATTTTAATGTGTCCCACATCGTTCCAAGTGTCAATGCAGCCGTCCAAATTACTGGGAGGCATCGGTTAAAAATTATGATAACTGGCAACGACATAGCGATTCTGTTCGTATGGTTTGTCGTGTGGATGGATCCAGATGGAGTACTCCGATGCGAAATGGAATAATGAGCCGCTGATCACACTTCCCACTTACCGCAAACGCGGCCCAAAGCGCAACTCGAAGGAATAAGATCACAAATAGAAACGTGCCGCATCAACGGCCCGGTTTCTACATTTGGGAAAAACGGGAGGCGTCGGACGACATTCCCACTGCCAGTTTAACGGTTGGGGTGTGTCCGCGCAAAGCGGATGGGTGGATTTAATCCGGCGTGGTTCATCGCGGCGGCACTCGGGGTTGCGCTATTGGCAACAGACATCTTAATACCGGAGGAGAGCCGGAAGAAAATCGGCTGGGCACTCCTATCGCTCGGGATTCTGCTATTTATTATCGGAGTTGTAGGTTTCGGGGTTGATGTCTACATTAGCCTTTGGAAAAAAGCGGAAACGATCGTGCTTCCGAATACGCCAAGAGTGGAAGCGCCGCAGCATTCAATCGTGAAGGACAAAACGGCGCAGCCATCCGGCCATGCTCACCCTTCCGCTCGCGTGGATTGGCGCGACAAACAGAATTGGCGACGCTTCCTGCACACAGGAATGACCAGAACAGAAGTGCGGCGACTGTTCGGCGATCCAGAGAAAATGTCAGTATCTGGCAATACGGAGTTTTGGAATTACGATCAGGGGATGATTAGCTTTGACATGGATCTTCATTCGGACGGGAGCCTATATTCATGGGATGAGCCGTAAGGAACCTTACTCCTTGAACACGCCGTGGCACGCATCCGTCACAGTCTTGAAATCGGGAAATGTGAAAACCGCCTGCGCTTCCGACTGGGCATATCGCGGAATTTCGATGACCAGTTTGCGGGTAGTCGGACTTCGCGGGGAGCGGAAACAACCGGTCGGAATGGGGCTATGACTCCGACCCCAATGTTGCGCCGCAGCACAATACCTGGAACTGGTACGAAGGTATGCCCGCGGACTATCCGGGGAACATTCTCGGCCGTTATCTGGACAACGGTTCAAGCGGATTCACTCCGTGTTTCTGGCAGGAGAACGTGCGCCAAATGTTTACCAGCAGCGCGGCGGCGCTGTTCGACGATTTCCACATCGACGGCATCCGGGTCGAACTTACCGACGCCATCCACAACAACAATGCGCTGCATTGGAATGGAACGCCGGTGGAGAATGCCAATTTGTTTGGCGCGAAGTTTCTCCACGAACTCACGCGCACGGTGCTCACTTTGAAGCCGACGGCATTTCTCATCGCGGAGGACTATACCGGATGGACAGCGATGACGCAGCCGGTCAACCAGGGAGGCATCGGCTTTGATGCCATTTGGTACATGGACTTTTACCTACAATCTGATCGGCGACGGGAATTACGGCGACAGTTATGCAAATGTGCTGAAGAACGCAGGCTTTGGCGTGCCGGGCCCGCTGAACCTCGACTACTTCGCAGGCGCGCTGCTAGTGACGCAATACAACAAGGTTGTATACCACGAGAGCCATGACGAGGCCGGCAACGATCCGGGCACGGAGCGCACCATCGTGACCGCGGTGAACTCCGCCCCTCTGTTCGGCGCCACGCGAACCTTCGCGGAGGGCCGCTGCCGCTTCGCATTCGGAATGGCCGCGCTCTCCGCCGGCACGACCATGTTCTTCATGGGGAAGAAATTGGCGCCGCTAATCCTTTCACGGTCGGCACCTTCACGGCCAACAAGGAAGATCTAATCGGCCAGCGGACAGGCACTGGCAAGTTCTTGTTCCTTTTCTACCAGGACCTTATCCGGTTCGTGCTGGGGATTTCGGCGGCGCGATCCAATGCGCTCGACGTCATCTACACGCACAATGACAACCGCGTCATCGCCTTCACCCGGACCGCTCCGGGCGAGAATCTGCTAGTGCTCGCAAGCCTGAACGATTCAGCCTTCGGGAGCGGCTATGGGATCGCCACGGACGCCTCGCGGCTGCCTGCCGGAGGGTGGAGGGAGGTCTTCAACAGCGACGCCGCGATCTACGGCGGAGCGATATTACCCCTCAATAACGGTCAAATCTACGCAATCATTCCCGCCCATGGATTCGTAATATTTGAGAAGGTCAGTTAACGACCCAAAAGCTAGGAGGGTAGGCCGGACAGGGGCCTCCGAATCCGCCTTCCCAAACTCACGAATTGCAAATCACACGCCAGCTTCTCGCTGACGGGTAGCTCTCGATGGGCCTTTGGGCAAGTAATCACTTCCCCGTTTATCCATCGAACCGTTCGCGGCAAATCAACAACATCGCAACACCGCCATGCCCTTCCCGATTTCACTCAACCACCCAGAGAAATGTTATGAGACTTCGTAGAAATGAATGCTGCCCTATCCATAAATCGCTCCGCTGCTGTGGCCGTGAAGCTACGCATTATGCGCGCCAACTACAGCCCGGTGTTCGACGCATTGACGATGCACATCACCCAAGGGGATATCGGGAACTCAGGTCCCCGGCGGAAATGCGAAAACTTCTGAAGCGGAAAGTCGCCGAGCAGAACAGCATCTGCGCCATCTGCCACGAAGAGTTCACCGACTATAACGACATCGTGCCAGACCACAGGAATCCCAAAGGGATGGGAGGGGCGTGGAGAGACGACCACTCAAACAATATCCAAGCAACACACTGGTGGTGCAATGGCGAAAAAGGATCAACCAGAATGGACGACTGACGGCCGATCAGCCGACTATGCTTTAGGACCCAGACAAAATCCGGCATTCCTCAATATGAAGTGTGCCACCCGTGTGCAACATCCAACACCGGAGTCTTTCGGCAAATTACGTTATGGGCGTCGTTGCATGCCGCCTTTTCCAAAGCTCCGCTTCCAGCTTGATGGCAACGGCCTCGGCATCGAACACAGACGTCGCTTCCTGAGCTTGGTCTGCCAGGTCCAGTCGTCCTAATTTTCTGGCAGTCTCTGACAGAGCGGCTTTGTGCAATTCAGTAACTGGCTTCTCACTTGCATGCATGAGCCATTTGCCGACAGCCAACGTTCTCTGTACTACGTTAATTTCCATGTTTGCCGGCTCTGGAATCGGTGGATGATCTTGTCTGGGAGCATCTAGATTCAGGGCATTGCTAAGATCGTTCGCTTGTTCGGTACGTCTTCCCAAACCGTCTTTCCCCAAGTCGAAGCAGTTCATGACGGTCTTTAGCACTGACGTGTGGTCGAAGACATCGTTCGCGGTTGTTCCTGTTCGTGTGAAGGGCGATATTACGATTGCCGGGATTCGCACTTCTAAATGATCAAACGTGAAGCCGCTCCCTCCTGCTTGCGACTGCGGGATTACGACTCCGTCCGGCGACTCTGTTTTGCCTGGGGAAACGTGGTCGTAGCATCCGCCATGTTCATCAAACATGATGATCAGTAGTGTCTTTTCCCAGTCTGGGCTGCCCCGCACTGCCGAATAAACGCGGTATGCAAGTTTCTCGCCTTCCTCCACGTTCGAAACGCCGAAGAATTGAACGGCATGGGATTCCGGATGCATGTCGTTCTCGGCTCCCCATTTGAGCGAGTCCATATAATTAGGCTCGATAAAGGCGTAACTTGGCAATCCTCCTGGTGTCTTCGCATCGGTTTCGAAATCGTGAAGGAGCTTGAAATAGTCTAGCTGAAGCCCGTAGTCCCACACCCGTTCCTGGGTGAGCATTACAAGACTTGTAACAGTCCACCCTCCCGTGTAGACCTTCCACTTTCGACCCGCGTCGGAAAGCAAGTTGTAAATCGTCTGCGTCTTATTGACGAAGATTCGCCCGCCACCCTCATTATCAACGTACCCTGAAGACGTTCCTGCCTGGACAAAAGAGCGATTGCACAAAGTCTGGGACGGAATAGAACAGAACCAGTGATCACATACGCAATAGTTAAGGGCCAGAGTCGACAGCACCGGCAAGGTAATAGGAGTAAAGCAATTCATGATGATTTCAGGGTTTTGGCTATTCCTGCGGGCATAATTGTTTACGAAGCCCTGCATCGTCGGTGACGTGGCAAGGGGAAGCGGAGTCTTGTTAAGGGGAACGGAAGGCACACCGTATAGCTGCTCATACACATCTTCGTAAGGCTCACCTGGATCGGGATAAGGATCGGTTGGCGTTTGGCCCTTTCCGGTTGGGACGTTGCCTTTCGGCCCAGGATTAGACAAGTGCTTCCCATAGAGACCCTCGAAGTTTGCCGGCGGTTCCCTATTAAAAGGGCCGGATTGGCGGGATCGTAAAGCCAACCGAAAACGTTGTCAAAAGAACGGTTTTCAAGCATCAGCACAACGATGTGTTCGATTTGTTTCAGATTTGGCATGATTTACCTAGCATTACGATGACATCTTTGCATGCGGATCGTCGAGAGTAAGCCTTCCTAAGTTTTCGTAGGCGTTGTTGTCGAGTTGGCTCTCAATATCGTTTTTCGTTTTTGCGAGTTCGTCTCGAAGACTGCCGACAGACGCAATGAGGAGATCCGCAGACTTCTCGGGCTCTCGATCTCTGATCTTCACAATATCGACTATCTTCTGATTGTGCGAAGAGACAATTTGCCTCCTCACTCTTTCGTATGCGCCCTTGGCAGCCGCGACTGCTAGGAGTCGGCTCATATTCGCGAAGACGCGTTCTAAAGCTGCCATTCCGGTTATGACGCCTCCGAGAATTTGGGCAATATTACCCGCAACGAAGCCTGTCGCGATGACGAGGCTACTCAGGACTGAGATTACTTTCAATGCAAGCGCAGTGACCTTTCGCCGCTGATGCTCAAGCCGGAGGGCCTCTATTCGTACGTCTAAAGAATCAATGCTCTCCTTAAACTGCTTCTGAACCAGTGCTGCAGCATCTCGGAAGTCCGTCGGTAAAGCGGGAAAGGACTGCAGTTCGTTATCGCTCGACATATGCCTGCGCCTCATCTGATCGGGATACGGTCAATTTGAACTCGCGCATATCGCCGCTCATGTCTCGGACAACCACCCTGAGGTATCCAGAAACGCTCTCGAAAATGGTCGACGCTGTGATCTCGATCGATTGTCCGGACTTTATAGAATAGCTGCCGCACTCATCGCAGGCCGTTAAATTGGGAGGAGTTGGAGGCTCCCGGAAGCACTCGATGGCCACAAACAATGGACCTACATCGGACCAGGCTCGAAGCGTTCGACTCTCCCCTGGCGACATGGAATCCTCTGAGAAATCTATGTTCGTAATCACTTCATACTCCGTTTGTGAAAGCAAACGTAAATTGTTGGCTCGGTGATGATTTGCGGCAAACTCCGTAGACCAGCCATAAATATTCACTCCCTTTCGTTCGAGCTATCATTTCAGAGCCTCTATGCCGAACGTCCATTGTTTTGTGCGGGCATAATTGTTCGCCGCATTGACTGAGTCCGCATATTTGATGCGAACCTGGAATTTGGTTGGGTCCTTTGCCGTTACGTAGGTCAATTCTTTTGAGGCGACACTGAAGTCGGAGAGGGGAATGAGGATGGAGATATCGCCGTATCCTTCGGCTCGCTTGCTCCCAGCTTTGGTGAGATCGAGCGGGAGATACCATAGGCCCAGGTTGAGCTCGGCACCGAGGCATGTGGAAGTCTGAGTCGAAGCCGCTGCTGCGGCATCAGCTGACGCTGGCTTTTTTGGGGGAACCTTTTCCCAAAAGAGCAGCCGACAGGTGAATGGGAAGCTGATGGTGGACCAAGACAATGCTGGATTTAGCGAATAGTCATTCTCTGAGAGCATGGGAGTTTTCTTGGTAACGAGCTGGTAGATTCTGTGGGTGTATTCGTTAGCGATGGAGGGCTCGGGCGGAAGCGGAGCGAGGATGAAGCCGTTATTCAAAACGTGTTTCGTCCAAAGCCATGGGGGGTCTGAGGCGAACCCGAGGCTGGTGACTGTAGAGAGATTCTGGGCGGTTTGATTGCCTTGGAGGGTTTGTTCGAAATGGAAGGGACTGTACCACTTTGAGAAGAGCCCGCGTTGAATGCCGCCCGTGACAGCGACGGCGCTCTTGGAGTCTTTGCCGTCGGTTGAGATGAGGTCTGTGCTCTTGGCGTAGAGATTTACGGGACTGTTCTGAATGAGGTTTGTGTCGGAGAAGGCGACGTTAAGCTGTCCAACGGTTCGCGTGGTTCCATTGTTGAGGGCCTCGCCGGGGGCTGCCTGAGGGGCAGCCGTGAACGTGGGAAAGGAACTCGTGGTGACGGCGAGCTTACCGTCTGAGGAGATAAGCAGATTGTTCTGCTTGGTATCGTCGTAGACAAAGACCTGGAGGAGTTCGCCAGAGTTGACCTGTGAGCCTAAAACGAGATCGACGATAGCGGGATGGCCGTGTCCTTCGCAACGGGTGTACCGAACGTGGTTTGGATCGTTCCCGATAGGTCTTACAGCCGTGACGTTGAGTTGGCGAAGGACCTTGAGCGAACTATCGACGACGACCACTTTGTAGAACTCGGGCGAGGCACAGTTCCAGTTGGTTTCATCAACTTTCTTTTGAATTATGTCGTAGATTGGCGTTCCAAAGGTGCCGATGTGCATCGAGATCGCCGTGACGGGATTAAGCGAGGGATATTGAACGTAGCTCGTCGCGGTTACAGGCAGATTTGTCGGAGGCGCCGGAGTTTGAGCAACCCCAACGGGTAGAGGGGTGAGCGCAAGGGCCATCAGCAGAGAGTATATTTGTTTTATTGTCATCCGAGCACCGAGATCTGTGAGATCAGGTCACTCATCTTGGTGGCTGCCTTGTCGACCGTAGTCTTGATCGTAGTCTGAAAACCGGAGGTGAAGCATTTGGGAGGGATGCCAGACTTGAGAGAGGCGAGGGCGTCGCTCCAAGCAGGACCGGCGCTGCCGCCCGGGAAGGCTGCGGTGACGGTTGCGTTCATGAAATCCGTGCTGGACATTTCTTGAAGCGGGGTCGCGGCGAGTGACTGCAACAAGACGGCGATCGCGGTGGCGAGTGGGTTCCAGTTGTCGAGGAGTCCCTTGAAGGTTTTATAGGTGGTGAGATCGGCGATGGCGATATCGTCGTAGCCAGTGGAGACGCCGACTGAAGTCAGGAATGTCTTTTGTTCCATAGTTGTCGGGAGAACTGTGACAATGGTGGTGTTGGCAAAAGTCAGCTTGTCCAACTTGCTGACACTTGTATTGTTGCAAGCTGCCTGCAATTGCCCAAGATTGGTGAACCAGAGCGTAAGGCCGTCAGAAGGTGAAATGTCCGGCATAACTATCTCCCATTAGATGGATTATTTTGTCTCATTGACGGCATCTGTGCTTAACCCTGCGATGGCGTCTGACCCAAGGCATCTTCGAATAAAATAATTAGGATGAAGACCGATTCCACACATTTCAGTTTCCCTTGATGATGAACGTTTGGGTTGGGCCATAAGGGTCAAAAGGATAATGCTTGAGCGTATTACTGTTACGTTGCAGCTTTCTTGTATCGTCAACAACAGAGAGCCGACACTACTTCGTTTCATATCGGTTCTCCACAAAAGCGTGAACTGGGCAATGGATTCTGGTAATCCCTACCCAAACACAAAACTTACCTATGCAGGGATGAAGTCATCATCCGAACACACAGACGCATTCGCTTCGACGCATCGAGGCTGCGCCGAACAAAACACTCTGACCTGCGGGGAAAGTCGGCGGTAGAAGCCCCCTCGGATGTGATACTCAGGTCGAGTCTCACTCTTCCGCTCGCCGAATCGCCGCAACAATAAACTTTGATTCCCAGAATGTCAAGAAGCAGCACTAAGTTGTTCGGATTTCGTAACAAGGTTGAATCTGATCCAGTAACAGCCGATCAGCCGTACAGTAGCAAAGCGTCGTATAGAAACCCATCATTAATTAATGTCTGTGTACAATTAATTGTCTGTGTGCCAGTAGTGTGTTTCCCTACCCGATTATCCACTATACGAATAGGAACGATGCAAAGCGCGTTTGAATTGCAAACCGAGCGCAACAACTGTTCAAGTAACATGTTGAAGTGCAGCTGTGTATAACATAACCTTTCAGGCACTTACACATTGCAGGGGTAATAAATGCAGATCGAGCTCCCGCCCATTCATATTTGGCAAGACAACGAAACGGAGATTGACCTCCTCGGCTTTGACGTACACGCCGATCTCATTCGCTCCGTCATCACTGATCCGACTGTCCTGCCCGTGACTGTTGGTGTATTTGGGGATTGGGGTGGAGGAAAATCCAGCATCATGAAGATGCTGCAAAAAGAGCTTTCAAACGAGACGACATATCCCGATATCGTGTGCCTCTACTTCAATGGATGGACTTTCGAGGGTTATGAGGATGCGAAATCCGCGCTGTTGAGTTCGATTTTGATTCAGCTTGGAGAACACAAACGATTTGGTCCCAAAGCAAAAGATTTTGTCGTGAAACTGCTCAAACGCCTCAAATGGATGGAATTGGGAAAACTGGCCGTCAAGCACGTGGGAATTCCCGTGGCAATCGCTGCTGCCACGGGAGGAATTGCTGCCGTTCCGGTCGCAGCTGCGGCCGTCGGCATAGCCGTTGCAAACAGCGCGTTGGGCAAAAACGATGGTGACGAAGACGATTCGAAGGAGATCAACTGGTCTTCGTTGATCGAAGCGAATCCCGCGAAACCCGACCTGATGGGGGTAAGAAAATTTCGGGAGGAGTTCGAGACGATGTTGGCGAAGACCGGCATCTCGGTATTGGTTGTCCTTATCGACGATCTGGACCGTTGTCTGCCAGAGCGGCTGATTGAAACCCTCGAAGCGATTAAGCTCTTCGTCTCGGTCCCAAGGACGGCCTTCGTAATCGGAGCCGATCCCCGGATTGTTCGTCACGCGATATCCACCCGATATGTTAAACGCCAGCTCGAACATTCTGGAGAACCTTCCGAAATGCGGCGAGAGGAGGAAGGACTCGTGCAGGACTATCTCGAAAAACTGATTCAGGTTCCATACCAGCTGCCTCGACTCTCTCCCAATGAAATTGAAACTTATGTGAACCTGCTGGCCTGCGAAAAACTGCTCGACTCGGCGCAAGTTCCCGCGATATTGACCGCTTGGAGGAACACGCGAGCCCAGAATATCTACGCCCCATTCACAGCTGAGGCGATACATAAGGCGCTTCCCGGCGGTACCCAACTGCCCGCGAATCTGAAAGCGCAATTGGACTGGAGCAAGGCCGTCGCCTCGGTGATCACGGAGGGCCTGAAAGGAAATCCGCGCCAAGTGAAGCGCATGCTCAATGCCATGTCGCTTCGGAAACAACTTGCGGCCGTAGCAAAAATATCCATCAAAGAAGAGGTGCTCGCGAAACTGATGGTGCTGGAATATTCAAATCTTCCTCTATTTCAGGAACTAAATCAGTGGCAGGCGGCGGAAAAGGGCGTGCCGTCCAATCTCAAGACGCTTGAGGAGGAGGCGTCAAAGGCGGAGGATGACTCTGAATCGTCTGCGCCCGAGGATGGCCTGGCAAAGTGGCGAACTCCTCCAACTCTTTCCTGGTTGCGGATGAGACCCCCTCTGTCCGGTGTGGATTTCCGCGATTACTTCTGGCTGGCACGCGATCGAACGAAGTCCACTCTGGCTGGCGTCACTATGATTCCGCCGAAAGTCCAAGACGCCCTTCGGAAGTTATCCTCGGATAATGCCGGAGAAAACGCGCAAGGGCTGAAGCTCGTTCCTGGCTTGACACTTCAGGAGCTGCCCATCCTGCTGGACCTTCTGAAACAAGACGCGGAGCGCCATCCGGATCGGCTCTCCCCCGTCAGTATTCTTTATAAGCTTGGCATCCAGAAGATTCCAGGAGCTGGCACGAAGCTGATTGAAGTGGCCCGAAACATTTCTCCCGACTCGCTTATTCCCTCCGTTCCGCAGAATATCGCCGAGCTTGCCCTCCACGAGCCGCTGTTACGTGTACCTTCGCTGGAAGCCCTGAAGCAGATCGCAGCGCAGGACAAAACAAAAGCGGGTAAGGCAGCGGCCAAGGCACTGGAAACTCTACAGAAGAAGGCACACTGATGGGCACATCCAGTGGATACAAGATGCCGAAGGGTGGTAACTGGACGCCGCTGAAAAACGACGCGACCGATTTTGTCCAGGGTACAGGCAGTAAGGAGATAACTCCCGCCGATCTGGTAACAAACTTCATTCGCGTCGTAGGCGGGCTTAAGGGTCTGATGCGCGGGAACGGGGGAAGCGCGCCTTCGATCGGCGGGGGTTCGCCTGCGAAGGGCGGAGCAAAAGGAGGCGGTGGTGGCGGAGCCAGCGCTGGAGGAACCTCGGCGGCAGTGGGAACCGCACAGAACCTGGGAGGGTTCCTTTCGAGAGTAGGCGAAATCGGTCTGGAAAAGACGCTTCAGGAAAGGGGCCTCGAAGGCGTTGTCGGAAAATCGGCGTCCGATGTTTCCGATGTGATGTTGGATGAATTTGCCGGACCCGCTAGCACTTTAGATAATGCGCTGGCCAGAGAATCGTTGGCTGAGATCAGGGACGAGATTTTGGCGGATGCGGAAACTTTTGAAGATGTGGAAAAACAATTGAATACCGCCATCGACGAGTTCGGAATATTCGGCATTCTCGCCAGCTTTTTCGGGCACTACATATTCAAAATGTTCTGCCGGAACTTTTATGAAGAATGGGTAAAGAAGGTGGGGGACGCGAAAGCCTCTGCCAGCCTCGCTCAGGTCAGGGAGTACGTCATATCGTCCGTGCGCACAAAACTAACGGGCCAAAAAGTTGCAGGGGTGGACTGGAAGAAAGATGAAGGGAAAAAAGTCACCGAAGACGTGCTTAAAGAAACGATTGAAATATTCGGAGTGACAGGATGACAATCTCCGTGGATTTTGATGGCGGCAAAAGAGAAAGTGACGGCCTCGCGCTAATCACGCTCGATGGGCCTGAGATAGAGTCTGTGGAAGTTGATTTTCCATTCCGCGATCTGTTTCGTTCACTCGGCTCACCCGATCCGATAGCACTCGACCTTCTTCTGGTTACAGGGGCGTGCTATGTAGTCGATAAGGCGGCGGCGCGCAAGTCAGGCTCGGATGGCTGGACGCGGCACTTGAATGTGAGTTTCCCGGTTTCAGACCCTAAACGCTGGGCGAAAGTTGCCGCTCGACTCGACACGGCTCTGAGTTTCCTGTCCGGTGACGTGTGGCGAACGAACTTTCGCAAATCTCCTTGTCAGTTGTTCGTTGCTCCGAAAACGCGCAAAAAGAAAGCGGTAGCGCCGGGTGAGCCGGAGACATTTGATGCTGTCACGCTATTTTCCGGCGGAATGGACTCACTCATTGGAACCATTGACTTTCTGCACAATCACGAATCCAGCCGCATGATGCTGATCGGACACTACGACGCTCCAGGCCCTAGGAGTCAACAGGAAAATCTCTACAAGCGGATGAGCGCCCGCTTCCCTGGACGGACGAAACTGGTGCAGGTGCGCGTCGCCCAGAGGCCGGCAAAGAATATTGAGTCCTCGCTTCGTTCACGGTCAATTGTTTTTCTGGCTCTGGGCATGTATGCGGCCTCTGAAATAGGCACGGAGTTGCCGCTATTCGCTCCGGAAAACGGAACCATTGCCCTAAACCTCCCGATGACACCCTCGCGCAGCGGGTCGTGCAGCACCAGAACGATGCATCCGTTCTACCTGGATACTGTGCGTGCCGTGTTCAAGGACCTTGGGATCAAAAACAACTTGATCAATCCGCTGGCATTGAAGACCAAGGGTGAATGCGTTACTCAGTGCCGCGATCTCAAACTTCTTGCTACTCTGGCGCCACTGACGGTGTCCTGTTCGCATGCTAGTCGACGCCAGGACTGGGAAAGAAAAACGGCGACAAATTGCGGATATTGCGTCCCGTGCCTTTTCAGGCGGGCCTCGCTGCACGCAGCGAAACTCGACTCGGGCAAGGATTACGGCATCGATGTTTGTTCAGACGAGCTTACGGTTGAATCCGATGGCCTAAGCGCTGACGATCTCAGAGCCGTAACCACTGGCCTCCGCCGTTTCGATACTGATGCGAATATCCGCAAGGCGATCACGAGTGTCGCACTCATTCAACCAATCAACGACTATGTGAGTTTGGTCCGCAGAGGGCTTGGGGAAGTGCGCACCTGGATGGCGGAGAAAGGATCAGTTTCGTTGCGCACGGCGGCTGGTATCCTCGACGGCGGCCATGCTTGACGCTCACTGTCATCTCGACCTGTACCCAGATCCGTCGCAAATCGCGATTGACGCGGAAAGTGCCGGGGTTTTTGTCGTTTGCGTGACAAACCATACTTCTGCGTTTCTCGCAGCGGAGCCCCACATCCGCCGATTCAAGAAAATCCGGCTCGCCCTTGGGCTTCATCCCCTGAATGCGGAATTACATACCGATCAGGAGTTGAGTCGGTTCAAGGGTCTCGTTCATAGGACCTCGTTTATTGGCGAAATTGGCCTCGATTTTTCTCGTGAGGGGCAAAAGACACGAGATAGGCAACTTTTATCCTTCCGATTCGCGTTGCAGTGTCTGCAAAAGCGGCCAAAATTCATCACTATCCATTCACGCAGGGCGGAAAGTGCAGTGGTGGATCTCCTCGATCAGGAATATCCGCATCCCGTCGTATTCCATTGGTATTCCGGCAGTCTAAGGAACCTGGATACTGCAATAGGGCGTGGTCATTTATTCTCGATCAATCCAGCGATGCTACTGAGCGAAAGAGGGCGCGCCATAATTGAGCGCATTCCACCTGAGAGAACTCTCACTGAGTCAGACGGTCCGTTTGTCAAAATCAGCGAGAAGACGATAATTCCGGCAGATATTCAGATGGTTGAGATTACCTTGGCACAAATCTGGGGAGTAAGCTCATCTGCGGTGCGGAGTACCGTGGCAGAGAACTTCCGACGATTGATGAAGCCACTGAAAACGCCTAACACTATTGAGGGCATTGAGTAGGAACAAGCGCGGCGCGGCAAACGCTTCATCGAGTCACGCTGTCTGTACTTGCGCTTTTGGACGTTTCGAGGAAAGAAGACGGCCAACAAGTGGACCGAGTATCACCGAGAGTTGCTCGTCGGAACGCTGCCAAACTTGAGCCGGATTCTGAATTCCGGCACTAAGTAGCGCCAGGTAGTCTCCGCGAGTGAGATCAACCGGAATATCCACGAGCCCGAGCACCTGCGCAGGAAGCCCTATTTCAAGCTGGCGCAGCAGGCGGTCTATAGTTTCCTCGGTTGGGCCACCTGAAACAAACAAGATGTTTGTCAGCCGGTGCGCGGCGCTCAGATGAAACCGCGTGGAATCCGCAAATTTTCTAATGTCGCCGTATCCGATTTTTCCCTGGTAAGGGTTTGCTGTATACGCTTCTTCTATCCTTTCGACGGAAACGCCATTTATCCAGTCCCAGAGTATCGAGGCGCGCTTGCAGCGCGCATAGTACGCGAAATAATCATCCACGAACTTCTGCAGCGCGTTTGTGACTGGCATACCAAAGCGGCTGGCAGTCTCACGCGGGCGTACAGTTTCTTTATTGCCTTTCTTGAACATAGGTGTGTAATTGCTGTCCGATTCAGGTAGTGCCTGAACCAATGCCATCAATTGTTCCGCTGTGATGCCTTGCGCGCCAACACTTTGCACAAGATCAACGAGGCGCATCGCCGAACGAAAGGAGAGTGATGATTCGCCACAGGCGCGGCCCAGCAAGGTCAACTGCACGTTGTCCAGCTCCTGTTCTACGAGTTTCAGGCGGATCATCTCAGCCAGAAGTGCTTGAAGATGGTGTTCCATCTCACTCTGCCAACCGGGATGCTGACGATTGGCAAGGTAACCTCCGAAGGTGTTGAGAAGAAGCTGCAGCACCTGGTCTTTGTGGACTTGCCTAACCTGGGCTAGAAGTCGAATGATCCACGTTTCCAGTTGATCCGCATCGAAAGACGACTGGAGTGGCTCCAATGACCCGCGGACATACCTATTGAAGAGCCGCTGACGCTCTAAGTAGTCGGTCGCCAGAATTATCGACTTGCCTTGTTCATTGTAGCCGAGGCGCCCCGCTCTTCCGGCCATGTTCTTGTATTCGGCAACCGTAAACTGTCGCCCGTCCTCGCCAATGAACTCTTGTTCAGCAATAATGACGGTAGAGGCAGGCGTGTTGATTCCTGCCGCTACTGTGGTGGTTGCACCCAGAATGCGGAGGTTACTGTCAGGGTCACGATAAGCGCGCTCGACGATTTGCTTCTCCTCGCGGCTCAGGTTTGTATTGTGAAATGCAGTCCCGCCATTTAGACACCGTCTCAGGTCGGCCGAGGTACTGGATAAATCCCGGACAGGCAGAAGAGCCAGAGCGTCGGCTGCTGGTGGAAGGCCGACATCGGCCGCGAGGTAGCCCGCACATCCTTCGGCCGGTCCCCGGCGATTGCGGAAGACGATGATTTTCTCAGTTGTACCACGGACGAGTTTCTGGACTAGGGGAACGATTACATCCTGCGCGCTGGGCTTGTCTCGACGAACTTGTATGGAGTGGTATGGAAGGAGTTGCTGAAGTTGCTCGTTTCCATCAACATCCACGAACTGAAACTGGCCAGATCGATCCAGAACGCCTTCGACCAATGGCACAGGGCGGACGGCAGTCACGAGAGTTCTGCAAGCGAGCCATTCGTCAAAATGATTGATGTTGCCAATGACAGCAGAGAGCGCAATGAGTTGAGGTTCGACACCCTGCTGGCGAGCTGCGAGTAGGTGAGTGAGAAGCAACTCCACGACAATCCCGCGTCCTGGGTCGGTGATAAACTGCGCCTCGTCGAGGACAGCAAGCCCTATCTGGTTCAGAACCCCTGCATTTCGTAGGACGACATTCAGAAACATCTCATATGTCAGCACTGCGATCTCGTACTTGCCACGCACAAACTGCCCTGTTTCATCCGTGTGATCACCGGTGCAGCGGATAACTCTCATTCCCAGCTTTTCGCCGTAGACGCTGACAAAGAGATCGTATTTCTCGTTTACGAGTGCGCGATACGGCAGGAGGAACACTGCTTTGCGACCATCAAGAATCGCTTTCGTCGCGGCCATCTCTCCAATGAACGTCTTTCCGGAACTTGTTGGCGCGACGACGAGCAGCGACTCACCGTCAAGGATTCTGTAATCGTTGATGGCGGAGAGCTGCAGAGTATTGAGTCCATCTCGAAACCTGCTTTTCCACTCATCAAGCACAATTTGGGGGATTCCGAATTGCCTGAGGTCTTCGACAGCGGCACTCACTGATGCGCCGGGTACCTCAGGAAATGCGGCGAAAAAGCGATGACCCCTTGTTAATCTTGGAAGGGCGAGGCCGCCTTCCACGTGGCCGAGCAAGACCGGCGTTTGCGTGACACCAAGTTGGCCGGCCGCAGCTCGGACGCTCTGCATCACCTCTGCCATTGCCGCCGTAAGATCGATATTTGTTCCCTCACCCGCCTGAAGCGCGTGCATCAGGGCGAACGTCAATAAGCCGTGCCTATGAGTCGGGGATTCATATGCAACCTCATTGATACGGCAGGCTGAAATTAGGATTCGCCCGGCTCCGGCCAGTTCGTCGAGCGGTAGGCCTGGGTCGCGCGAAACCGGTGAATCGTCAAGAACACGGGCCGGAGCAGCTCCGCTGAAACAGCAGTCAATTACACAGAGGATAGCTTTTGCCTTGGATGCCTTGAAGATGGCAGCAAGCTCATCCATTCCGATTGTCGTGGCATCAAGGTTGATGCGGGAGGTATCGTGCGTTACTAGCCGTTGACTGTTGGTCCCGTGTCCAGAGAATGTAAGAATAACTGTATCGTCTTCCTGCGCTGTCGTCAGTGAGGTGTTGAGAGCCGCGCGAATATTGGCGGCCGTTGCATCGGCATTCGTGAGCAAGCTCGCTGAAGCGCCCGGCATCGAATCCGATACCAGAGCCCAGAGCGCTGTTGCGTCGCGTACAGCACCCGTCAGTTCCCGCACGGTGCTGTCAGCGTATTTGTCGATGCCGATAAAAGTGGCTTTAAGCATAGGAACGATGTCCTCGTGTCAAACTCGCAGTTCTCATTTCACGCGTCTACTTCGTGGTTACGCGCATCCTCCTCAAACGGTGCGTTGTGATAGCCCACCCTCGCTATTTGCTCCAGATAGACAGGCAAGAACCCTGCAATTGAGCCATGAACCTCATGTTGATATACATGTCGTAATTCATGCGATAGAAGCCTTGGCCCGAGATGTCCGCGAACAACCAGAATACTGTGGCCAAGCGTAAGCCCAACCATGCCGGGGCCAAGCAATCCTGTCTGGAGCGCGGCTTGTCTTAGAAGCGGCTCAGCGGGAAGCGGCAGCTGATCAACGATTTTAATGCGGACTTCGTGCGGTTGCTTGACCCCTGCCCTCTTCGCCAGTACAAGACTCGCGGGACTCAGCACCTCGCCCTCTTGTTGCACTTGTCGTGATTGCAGCTCTGCCCAGGCGACGGCAGGCTCCAGAAGTTGCGGCAGGACGGATTGCAGATCGAAAACCATGTTCTGGAACCTAACCTTCGTGTACCGTTCACGCAGCCTCGGGCAAGGTTCGCAGAAAGACAAACTGGGCGTTTATCGGCTGCCCCACGGACGACCTAACGGTGAGCGGTCCTGAATGCTGCTTTGGATTGAAGCTGGTTGTGACGTCAAAGGCCCACTCATAAGGGTTTGAGATACCAAAAACGGCCCGGACGTTCGGCGGGAAAGTGACTTTGATTTTCACATCCGCCAGCCCCGTGTTTTCGCTGTACAGATACTCTCCGTCGTACCGCACTCCTTGAGTATCCGTGCCATAAACTCGACCATTGTCGAAAATGAGCACTCCCATCCCGGTACCTTGCTGTCCCTGAAAACTGATTCCGTACATGCCATCGCGCATATCTGTTCCTTTCTGTTTAAGCCGATTCAGTTCCACCTGTCGGAGATTTTGCGGGAGGAGCTGCAGGACGCGCAGGTACGCTTCGGCGGGTCCCGGAATTGAACGCTGTTCGGCTACCCAGAGCGTGATTGCTCTGGGCGTTACACCGATCAGGCGCGCAAAGTCAGCTTGGGTAATTTCAAGCTCCGCCAAAATCGCCTCCAACTCAATGCTTATCATGGTACAATGTTCGTATCAAACAGGAATATTGTCAACCATAATAAATAGAACAACGTGATTGATATTAATTATGTGAGCTTATTGTCGTGGGCCAACCACTGGGTCGAACAAACTGATTGAACCGCCGACTGACTGTCGGCGAGTGAAAAACCCCACTTTTCCTCTGATTCTGCGCCGATTTGTGTGCGGCCAGGATGCTGGAGTCGCGATGCCGGAGCGACTCCCGATTCGGTAGGGGCCCCTAATCAGACCCTGTTTTGGCGCGCTCAGCTTCTGGAGAAAGGAGGAACATCTATGTCTCGTAAGGTTGGTCAAATCATCGCACGCGGCGAACGAAGGTGGCTCGTCCGCGTTTACTTGGGGCGCGATCGAGAAACGCGCAGGCGCGCCTACCAGAATCGAACAGAGCAACTGGGACACACGAGTGCAGCGTTCACTCTAGATGTATATTCACACGTCCTGCCTCACATGCAGGACGATGCTGCCGCAAAAGTCGACGCTGCGTTATTGGCTTAGACTCCGCGTCCTCGCATCTTGGCGTTCGTACCCAGATTGCGGAAATTACACTATTTGCCATGGCGCTAGCAGTCGCGTTCTCAGGATGATGAAGAGCGCCTCGTCGAACGTGGAGTTCTTCAACAGAAGAGGGTCGTGCTGCTAAACTGAGTCAGTTGTTCCCGTAACTGAATACGGTTGGCAAAGAAGAAAGATCCCGCCGCCACGGATCTTGGGCGGAAAGGCGGGAGGGCGACGTATAAGAAGTACGGTTCGGATCACTACCGCAAGCTTTCCAAGAAGCGAAAGAACCGGCGAGGTGGCCGTCCTCCCAAGTCCAAGTAAACCGGCATAAAAGCTCATTGACAAACACCGAGCGCTCGCTGTTTAATCCATTCGATCACCGATTGGCTGATTTGGCCGGTTAGATTCCGGTTAGCAGTTCTGCAAGTGAGAGTCCCAGGGTCCGGGCAATTTTGTGAAGGACGGACAATGACACGTCAGATTTTCCAAGTTCAACTCGGCTCATATAAGAACGGTTTATGCCGCTTCGATCGGCAAGTTCTTCCTGCGACCACCCACGGTCCGTTCGTAAGTTTCGTACTCGTTTCCCGACCTTAAGGAGCAGTTGTGTCACGTGCGAGATTTGAAAGCAAGCTCATGCAAGCGTCCACCGCCTATAGAATGACCGTCTATAGACATCAGATCATTAGGCCCGATCGAACCAGTAGTCAGCTGCGGTCAGGTAAGACTGAGTCCTCCCGCGACTGTGTTCTGCTAAGCGATTGACAGTAAAACGGTTATGAGTACGGCGATATGTGCAAAATCGCGGAGGACTAAGGTGTCCGCTCAAGCGCAGTCCGGAGCTTCGAACCTAAGGCGCCAGGAGCAGGGAAGCGCCCCGACTGCGAGACGCCCTCTAGACCACAAATTCAGGTCCACGGCAGCATGAATTCCTCCGTCACAATGCGATTGCCCGGCTTTGCTGTCCCCGCCGATGAGAGACAAACAGCGGGGGTGCCGACGGTGACGGTCGCAGACTCGGGGATCTCCGACGAGGCTTTGATGTCTCAGATCTGCGACGGGGGCAGGGACGCGCTGGCTATTTTATTTCGTCGCTATGCCCGTTTCGTGCGAGGAGCCGCATACCGAGTTCTGCGAGACGCCTCCGAGGCAGACGACCTGCTCCAGGACATCTTCCTTCTAATTCACCGCCTCTGCAAGACCTTTGACAGCTCTAAGGGCCCAGCGCGTTCCTGGATTCTCCAAATGACCTACCGTCGCGCTATTTCGCGGCGGCGGTACTTGACGTCCCGTCAATTCTATACTCGGGTCGATCTCGACGATGCGGCGGCGGATCTGGCAGACCCGCGGATAAGTGTTCGCGATTCGTTCGACACAAGTCTCGGAAACGGAAGGCTGCGGACGGTCTTCGAGACTCTTACGGAGAACCAGCGCCAAACGCTATGCCTCTTCTTTATAGAGGGGTATACCCTTGATGAAATCGCCGCCAAGCTCGGTCAAACCCGAGGGAACGTCAAGCATCACTACTTCCGCGGACTGGAAAGACTGCGAAAAGAGCTTTTTGGTGGCAAATTGTCAGGTGAGCGAGCAGTATGATAAAAGGTTCTGTCCAACCTAGGAGCAGGGGCGTTGTCGCCAACCGAACCCCATGACGAGTTCCTAGAACTCTGCGCCGTTTCGACCTCTGGCCAGCTCACCGAGGAAGAACAGAAGAGGCTGCAGGAGCATCTTGCTGTCTGCCCGTCTTGCCGGAAAGTCCTTCAGCAGTACGAGGCGGTCATCGACCAGGCAATTCCTGCTATTGCAGCGGACGAAAAGCCCGAGAGCGCCGAACCCGATCCAGACTGGTCACAGGAGCAGGCCGAGAAGATTTTCTTCCAACGCCTAGCGCGGGAGGAAAAGCACAAAGCTCACAGATTCGCTAGCATGAGCGATCTTCCTGCCCCCCCCCATCGGCTTTCCCGATCCTCCAGCTCAGTGGCGTGGCGACAGGTATGGATGCTCTACGCTGCGGGAATTCTGCTGTTCCTTACCCTTGGCTTCTACGCTTATCGCGTTGGCGCGCATCAACCGCCCGGGGTTGTCCAGCCCGCCCTACCTCAACCCAACGTACAAAACCCAATCTCGCTGGAAGAACAATTGAGCGACGCGGGTCAGGAGCGCGAGGTTGCACGCGCTCAAGTCCAGCAACGCGACAAAATGATCGCGGACCTCCGCCACGAATTGGTCGAGCAATCTACCGAAATCAATCAGATGAAGGCGGAGCGGGCGCGGCTGCAGGACGATCTGCGCGCGGGTGACGCGAGCCGACAAGACCTTGCCCTACAGAGGACTAATCTGGCGCAGACGTTGGATGCCGCACAGACCAATACCCATGCCCTCCAGGAGAGAGTGGATTCTTTGGCGCAACAGTCGGTCCAGGACGCAGCTCGCGCCAAAACATTAGAGGCCAAGACCACCGACCTGACCCAACTTCTCCACGACCGCGAAATCGCGCTAGACGAGAAAGACGAACTCTTGGCGCATGACCGTGACATCCGTGAGCTAATGGGCGCCCGCGATCTCTATATTGCGGAGGTGTATGACGTGGCCCGCACCGGCGAGACCAAAAAACCCTATGGGCGGGTCTTCTACACGCGCGGGAAATCGCTGATCTTCTACGCGTACGATCTCGACCAGGAGGCGGAAGCGAAGAAGGCGAACACCTTCCAGGCCTGGGGTCGACGGGGATCGGATCAACAGCAGCCTGTCAACCTGGGCATCTTCTATGAAGACAACATCTCCAAGAAACGGTGGATCCTGAAGTGTGACAATCCCAAAACGCTCGCTCAAATCGATGGCGTATTCGTGACTGTGGAACCAAACGGCGGCAGCCACAAACCCAGTGGTAAATCCCTTCTTTTCGCCTACCTGAAAGCTGACCCGAACCATCCCTAGCCCATTCTTCCGCTCCCAAATCGCTGATTCGTCCTAAAATGAGGACAACGTGGTACTCGCGCGGATTGTCCTGCGAACAAGTAACAGAGGGGTCTCGAACCCCGTTGGTCGCTGGAGAGCCTTATGCGCTTCCCCTACTTATTCCTGCTTTCCGCTTGCGCTTTGATGTTGGCCCTACCCCTTGTCGCGCAATCAACCAACGGGGTCATCAATGGCCTCGTCGTCGATCCTTCCAACCGCATAATCGCCGGAGCCGACATTCTGGTGATAAACGATGCGACAGGAGTGAAGTACTCTGGCAAGACTAATGATGACGGTATCTATGTGGTGCCGAATCTGCCGCCAGGACCCTATCGGCTTCAGGTATCAAAGGTGGGATTCAAGACACTTATCAAGCCCGATATTGTTCTCAACATTCAAGACGCGCTCTCTATCAACTTTACCCTGCCTGTGGGGGCCACTTTCGAAGCCGTAACGGTCGAAGGCGGCGCTTCGATGATCAATACCACGGATGCGTCAGTCAGCACGGTGATCGATCACACCTACGTGGAAAACATGCCGCTGAATGGCCGCAGCTTCCAGGATTTGATCATGCTCACGCCGGGGATTGTGACGACCAGCCCTCAGGCTGCTAGCGGGCTGGGTGTCACAGGCGAATTCAGTGTAAATGGGCAGCGCACGGAATCGAACTACTACACAGTTGATGGTGTGAGCGCCAATGTGGGGGCAAGTGCAGGCAGTAGTCAGTACACCACTTCTGCGAGTGGTTCATTGCCGACGGCGACCGCTCTGGGGACCACGCAGGCTCTTGTTTCTGTAGACGATCTTCAGGAATTTCGAGTGAACAGCTCGACCTACTCCGCGGAATATGGGCACAATCCAGGAGGACAGTTCGCGTTTGAGACAAAGTCGGGTACGAATCAGTGGCACGGCACTGCCTACGACTACCTGCGAAACGGCTATTTCGATGCCCAAGATTGGTTCAACGACTACTTTGGCACACCAGAGGCCGCGCTTCGGCAGAATGATTTCGGTGGCACGTTTGGTGGCCCCGTAGAGGTCGCCGGCCTGTATCACGGAAAAGACAAAACATTCTTCTTCATATCCTATGAGGGACTGCGCCTGACTGCACCACAAGCAGCCACGATCAACGACGTGCCGGACAATTGCCTGCGAGGTGCGACTGGCGACTGCACCGGAACGAACACTCCGGGCGCTGCTGCACTCCAGCCCGCCCTGAATGCCTTTCCAGTGCCGAACGGACCCGATTTGGGAAACGGGTTTGCCGAGTATATTGGAAGCTGGTCTAACGCGGCTTCGCTTAACTCGACGAGCATTCGGATCGACCACAATCTAAACGATAAGCTGAGGCTCTTCTTTCGCTTCAGTGACACGGGATCCAGTTCGGCGAGTCGGGGAACATCCGCCTCCCTAGATTCGACTCCAACAGTGGAAACCATCGCAGCTTACACGATGCGGACCTACACGGCAGGAGCTAGCAGCATTTTCTCAAGCCGACTAAGTACCGAATTCCGCCTGAATTGCAGCTCGAACGATGTCAGCAATCCGTCCGTCATCGATTCGTTTGGAGGAAGCGCATCCGTCAACCTGGCCCAGCTTACAGGGCTCACCGGGGGATCGGCTATTGGCGTTGCGCTTGATTACGGCGGATACACCGCTTTTCTGCAGCAGCGCCAACAGTCCGGTGCTCAGAGGCAATGGAACTTAGTGGACACGGTGAGTCTGTCTTTGGGTCGTCACCAGTTAAAATTTGGCGTGGATTATCGCAGGCTGGCACCCAGAGCCATCCCGAGCTTTAATAATCTCGATTACTATTTTGGCTTCATCGATGGCGTAGAAGATGTCAGGACGAACACTGCTCTTACAATTCCTGTGCTCTATGTTCCCGGCTACCCGCTGTATACAAACTTCTCAGCGTTTGCTCAAGACGAATGGAAAGTATCGCGGCGTTTGAGCCTCTCTTTAGGATTGCGTTGGGAAGTGAATCCCGCACCGGGTGTGACGAAAGGGCTTAAACCGTATACGGTCGACTTTGTCTCGTCCGACCCTAATACATGGACGCTGGCGTCGCAGGGCACACCGCTTTGGCGGACCACTTGGTTCAACTTCGCGCCTCGATTGGGCGTCGCCTACATCCTTCGCAAAACAACGAACTGGGAGATCGTTGTCCGCAGCGGAGGAGGGGTCTTCTTTGATACGGGTCAGCAGACGGGATCAGAAGGTTTTGATGGCCCCGGGTTTCAAATATTTGGGACTCCCGTTGTCGGATCGTTTTCAGTCGTTCCCGCACTTCCTACTGTTGCGAATCCTCCTAATCCGCCTCTAGGTTCTATGTACGTCTTCGCCCCACATCTTCAACTGCCTTATACGCTTGATTGGAATGCCAGTATTGAGGAGGCGCTAGGCAAGTTCCAAGCGCTGACCGTCACCTACGTGGGCGCACATAGTGCGAGACTGTTAAGGGACAACGTAGTCATACCTACCGACAGCCTAATACTCGGCGCAGGTGGAAGTTTCCAATTCTTCGACAATGGCCTGACGTCGGACTACGATGCATTGCAGGTTCAATTCCGTCGGAGATTGAGGCGAGGGCTGACGGCCCTGGCTTCCTACACATGGTCGCACTGCATGGACTATGGATCTCAGAACTTTGTGTATGGCGATTACCAGCGGGGTGACTGCGCTTTCGACGTCAGACACAATCTTTCCACCGCGTTCTCTTATGACGTGCCGAACGTGGGAAATAACAGTTTTGTGAACGCCGTTATGCATTACTGGGGTCTCGACGACCGGTTCACCGCACGAAGCGCGTTTCCGGTGACCCTTAATGGGAGCACCGCGGTGAACCCGACGACGGATCAACTTTTCAATGAAGGACTTAATTTGATTCCGGGTCAGCCGGTGTATATTTACGGTGCCCAATGCGCCTCGGTATATGCTGCCCTCTATGGCAACACTCTTCCATGTCCCGGCGGTCGCGCGATTAATCCAAACGCCTTTGCGAGTGTCAGCTCTGGTTACGGATATGCTCCACGGAACTTCGCGAGGGGCTTTGGATCTTGGCAGATGGACCTGGCAATCCGCCGGGACTTCCGGATTCATGAAAGGCTTAAACTGCAATTCCGAGCGGAAGCATTCAACGCCTTCAATCATCCCAATTTTGGGACTATTAATTCGACCTTGGGCCAGAACACATTCGGTCAGGCGACAGCCTCGCTCGCTAGTTCGCTCGGTGTCCTGAGTCCCCTCTACCAGACGGGCGGCCCGCGCTCGATGCAGTTCGCTCTCAAAGCCGTGTTTTAGTTCGTAACCCCGGTCGTTCTGAACGAGAGTGAGTTTACTCCCGTCAATTCCGTAACTCCAAAACGGCATAGAGGACCTATGTTCCGGATTAGCTTGAAACTTGTTTTGATCGTTTCTCTGGTAGGCCCGAACGGGCCGGATTCTATGAGTGCGGCGGTACAACAGGCGAAGCATGGCTTCACGGTCGCTGACGAGATTGGACTGGCACTTTTTGACGACGCAAACGGTGGGGCTCCCGAGGTCTTGTTCTCGCCGGATGGAAACTATTTCGTTGCCAGAACAGAACGCGGACGGCTGGCTGTCAACCGTGTCGAAGATGAAGTCCACTTTTACGTCAGCCGTGACGTCGATAACTTTCTGGGTCATTCCGATGCATCGCAGCCGTCGCCGGTTTGGACCGTCAAGCGCACTGGCAAGGAAGGAGGTGTCATCGGGGGATGGCAATGGCTCGCCGACTCCAGCGGGATTGCTTTTCTGGAACCAACCGAAAACGGCAATCATCGGCTCGTTCTGGCCGATCTCAAAAACAAGAAAGTCGAGCCGTTGACATCTGCGACGGAGGTGGTCAAGGCTTTCGATGTCCGCGACCGGCAGCACTTTGTCTACACCGTTGCCGATCCGGCGGGACCAGAGAAAAGCAAAGCGGTACGTGAGGCAGCGGCTGTTGTGGGCACTGGGCGGTCCTTGTTCGAACTGATTCTTCCCGGCAACCCGGTCACCACGCGCATCGCTCCATCCGCTGTTTCCCTTTGGGCGGTTGCTGGAAGTCGACGCTTCGAGGTGAAAAACGCTGGCGTGCCGCTCGCTAACTTCGGGAGCTTTGCTCTTTCGCCCGACGGAAAATCTCTGGTCACGACGCTGCCCGTTCTCGATGTTCCATCTGATTGGGAGCCGCTCTATCCTTCGCCACCTTCCACAATCTCTAAGAATCGCATCCATGCCGGGCGCTACGATGCGAAGATGAGCCACGTACATCAGTACGTCCAGATCGATTTGCAGACAGGTTCAATTCGATCGTTGATGGACGCGCCGCTCGCAGATGATGCAGGATGGTTGGCTGCTGGCGATCCTAGTTGGTCTAACGATGGCCGCGAAATCCTGCTGCCGAATACCTTCCTCAAATCGAAAAAGAATGTGCCGTCGCGTCCGTGTGTTGCCGTTCTGGAAATATCTTCCGCCGCGAGTACATGCGTGGAAGTATTAAAGTCCCACAAGACCGAAACGATTGTTGAGGAAGGGTACCACCTAGTTTCTGGCGCGCGGTTTGCTGGCGGCAAGGGCCACGTCATGGTGGCGTTTATCAGCTATGAGGATCAGTCATTCAGGACCACCGAATACAGGCGCACAAATGATATATGGCAAGCCGTGAAGGAGGTCAAAGGTTCGTTTCCGGCGGAGCATAATGGCCTCGAAGTGAGCGTGAAACAGGGGCTGAATGATCCTCAGGTGCTGGTTGCCACAAACAAAGAGACATCTCAAATCATCCTGGACCCCAATCCACAGCTTAAGAACATTGAATTTGCGCAGGCCAACGTTTACACGTGGAAAGACAGAGAAGGGAGGGAATGGAAAGGCGGCCTGTACAAGCCCGAGAACTACAAACTGGGACAGCGCTATCCGTTGGTGATTCAGACACACGGGTTCAATGAATCGGAATTCAGACCCTCCGGTGTATTTCCAACGGCCTTTGCAGCGCGCGCGCTAGCAGCGACAGGAATCATGGTTCTGCAGACAGCGGCCGGAGCCAATTGTCCGATCAGCACACCTGCGGAGGGACAATGTGCCGTCACGATGTTGGAATCCGCTGCGAACCAACTGGTGTTGGATGGATTAGTAGATAGGGAAAGAATCGGCATCATCGGATTCAGCCGCACCTGCTTCTCGGTTATGGAGATACTGACGACCAGCACGCTTCGTCTGAAAGCAGCATCGATCACGGACGGAGTGATGTTCGATTATTTGCAGTACATCCTATTTGCGGATCGAATTTCAAGCGAAGCAGATCGAGTGATTGGCGCGCCGCCATTTGGCGAGGGCCTACAGCAGTGGCTGAAACGATCCCCAGGCTTTAACCTCGACAAGATCACCACACCCCTGCTCGTGGTTGGAGAAGGTCCCCTCAGCTTGCTTGGGATGTGGGAGCCGTATGCTGGACTTCGCTGTCTGCACAAGCCAGTAGACCTGATAATGCTGAACACTGATGAGCACGTTCTGACTAGTCCGGCGGTACGCATGGAGTCGCAAGAGGGAACGGTGGACTGGTTTCGCTTCTGGCTCAAAGATGAAGAAGATGCCGATCCCGCCAAAGCCGACCAATTCGCCCGATGGCGAGAGTTACGGAAACTGAAAAAGCAAACGCCAAACTGAATGACCGCAAAAGGATTCATGCAAAACCACGCACTCGCGGGGGTGCTCGCTAATTTCCCAGTCTGCATAAGCAATCTTCCCGCTTCTTTCTCGCGAAATTCACGTACTCAAAATTCTCTTGATAAAATCTGATACGCGCAAGCGCTGAATAACAACCTATAATAGAGTGCTGGAGTGCCCCTGATGCTGGCACTCCAGCAGAGAATCACTTAACTTTCCCAGTCTTGATACACTCCGGTTCCTTCATTTGTGATCCCGTCGTCGCTTGAATAGAACAGGGGCTTGTTTGGCGTAGCCTGAATGGCGTTGATCGCAGGCGTCAATACGGTCACTTCTGGAGTTTGGTATTTCATGGTTTTTCACTTCCTTTCGTTAGAGATTTACTTAGCTTTCCCAGTCTTGATACACTCCGGTTCCTTCGTTCATCACCCCATCGTCGCTCGAGTAGAACAGGGGCTTGTTCGAAGTAGCCTGAATGGCGTTGATCGCAGGCGTCAATACGGTCAGTTCTGGAGTTTCGTATTTCATGGTTTTTCACCTCCTTTCGTTAGAGATTTACTCAGCTTTCCCAGCCTTGATATACTCCGGTTCCTTCGTTCATCAAGCCATCGTCGCTCGAGTGGAACTGGGGGTTTGTTCGGAGTAGCCTGGATGGCATTGATCGCAGGCGTCAATACAGTCAGTTCTGGAATTTCGTATTTCATGGTTTTTCACCTCCGGAGTTTCTTTGTTGAAGTTTACGTACATAGTTAGCTAGCCTGAACCCTTGGGTTGAGCCGGCGCTTGGAGTTGCTTGGCTGCCTGGCTCCAATCGTTGAGGAGTAGTTTTGTTTTCTCGCCACTATCGAGTTTCATCAGGACTCCTTGGACCGCGAGGTGACGGAGCCAGGATTCCAGCGTCAGGGTGCGACTCAGGCTTTCAATGCGAGCGTTTTCGTGGCCCTGCGCTTTCTGCAACGCTTCCGCAAATCGGTTTGGATTGATGATTCCTGTGGAACTGAGGACGATGTACTGTCCTGTCTGCACCAGGCGGGGCCGTTCCGTCGAGCTGTCGTTTTTTGGCTTTGGCGGAGCAAACGCCCTTCGTCTTCTGTTCAGGAGTTCGTCGGGAACAATGCCAACAAGAGCACGCTTCATCAGGGAACGGCGTTGTCCCACGCGGACAATCTGTTCCCGGGGAATGGCATACATAAATTCCAGAAAATCTCGATCATAGTAGGGATAACGTATCTCGCGAAGTAAGTCTGAGTGAAGGCAACAATACGCCACGTACCTCCGGTTGGCATTCAACATATCAATGTGGTCCTGAAAACTGGGCAAAGGACCGAACAGCCGAACCCGGAACGGATACCCAGAAAAGGCTGCTCCATTTCGGCGGACAAAATCTGGATGAAGCCATGGAATAAGCTCCATTTGCTTGGATAAGTCCACGCGAGCGGAGAAGAATCCTTGCATGGCTTCCCATAGCAATGGGAGCCTGGGTTTCCTCATCTTTGCGGCCCAGGCGTTGAGTTGACCAGCGAGGGTGACGAATCGTGCTCGTGCCAGGAGATTTTGGAGTTCAGGCGTTGGTGTGGGTACGCCACTGCCCGTAGCCTCATCTCCGCCGATTCCGGAGAGAGTAACGCGATGTCCGTGTGACTTCAGGTACGCTGCATACTGCTTGAAATGTTCCGAACGATCTCTGTCGGGTATGGGAGTTGCCGCAAAGCGTTCGTTGTCAAACTCGGGCTCAAGCGATTTTCGCGAGCCTGCTTCCTTGGGTGCTCCTTGTTGTAACGCACCTGTATTGATATGGAAGCCGGCTCTGCCTCGTTTTTCTTCAACTTTCGAGATCCAGTGGAGTTCGTTGGAGTCGGGTTCGATGTGGTCGTAAGAATCGTCGAACCAGGAGATGGTGTCGAGGCGAGGACATTCGGCTGCACTGCGGGCGATGACAGTATCTGCCATGCAGACGATCGAAGAGGAGTCCATGCCGCCGGAGAGTTCGGCGAGTGCAGGGCGGTCGGAGCGGAGGCGGCGTTGGACAGCTGTGGCCAAGGCGGAACGGAAGTGTTCTTCGTATTCGGCGAAGGTACTGTAGCGGATGCGCTTGCCCGGATCGAAATCCCAATATTTGGTGATGGCGTGCTTTGTTCCGTGCGTTCCCGGTTTGAGAAGTACGAAGCAGGATGGTGGAACAGCGTGGACGCCGACATAAGGCGTAAGGTGCGCCGCAGGGAATACCGGTATGGCCAACCAGCCGGCGATGTACTCTTCGCAAATGTCGAAGGTTTTTCCCGCGAATAGGACGAGCGGATCAAGGATTGTGCTCCAGGTTAGCTGCTTGTCATCAAACGAATAATAAAGATGCTTGGTGCCGATATGGTCCTTTGCAAGTAAAACGGAGCGATCACGAGGATTCCAGATGGATAGCGCCCAATCCCCGATCAGCTTCGCCAGACAATTCGCACCCCACTTCTCATATGCCGCCGCGACGATTCCTACGTCCGTGAGATTGACGGTCGCGGTGTAGCGCATTTCGCTGATGAGGTCAGCGCGATTGTCCAGGCGGCCGTCCCAGGTAATCACCGCGCCCGACGGACAGCGATGCGGCTGTTTTTCAAAATGCGATTCCTTTGTGGTGTGAAAGGCGCGATAGAGAATCTCTAGGCCGTCCTTTGAATACGATTCGTCGCTGTCGGGACCGTAGGGGGCGAGGGTCGCGCTGACTTTCTCGATGTAGTCCGGATCAGGCGGCTGGCCTTCAAAGTTCCATCTTCCAAACTGGACACTCATGATTTACTCCGTTGCTTCCCGTCCCATCTCGATACGTGCTCGTGACGGTTCTTGTTAGCCCTATATGGGCTAGCTTTGGATAAGAGCCTGCCATTTGAGCTCGGGCTTCAAGGTTGTATTCGGGTTTATGATCCGCAACGCACGAAGATCCTTGAGCCATTCTTCGAGACAGAGCGTGCGCCGCAATGCAATCATCGGAACTTCTTCGCCTCTCCGAACCTTCTGCAAGACTTCCGAGACGCGGTCCGAGTCCACAATCCCGAGCGAACTGCTCAGCATGTTCTGAGTCATCCCCATGAGATTGGCCCAGTCATTTGAGATGGCTATCATCGGCGATCGGACGACGAACGCTTTCGTCTTCCTATTCAGGATTTCGTCCGGGACGATGCTGACAAGCGCGCGGCGCATGAGGGAACGGCGTTGAGTTGGGCAGACCAGCTGTTCCCGCGGGATGGCGAACATGAATTCCAGCAGGTCGCGATCCAGATACGGGTAGCGTTTCTCGTAGGGTGGTTCGAATGGCAAAGCGGTGCGCGCCAGTTGCCTGCGCAAGGCATCGAGTGTGCCCACGTTTTCCTGGAAGCTTGGCGGAGGACCGAATAGTTTCGTCCGCGAAGGATAGCCGGTCAGCGCGGCCCGATAGCGTCTCACAAATCTGGACTGCAGCCATGGAGCCGGTCGCATGTATTTCGGAACACCCACGAGGGCGGGAGGAAAAAATCCACGGGCGGCCTCCCAGAACAGGTGGAACCAGGGCTTTCTCTTTTCCAGCGCCCAGACTTTCAGCTGATGAGCGAGGGCGGCGAATTGTGCTCTTGCCAGGAGATTCTCGAGTTCGGGCACGGCTGTGGGCACTCCACCCATGACCTCGTCGCCACCAATGCCGGAAAGCACGACTCGATTTCGTTGCGATGCCAAACACAGCCTTATTTGCGGAGAAGTGCGGCCATCGTAGCCTGGGGTTGGCACAAAGCGGCCGTGAGCAGATTCGGCCAGTGGTTCAGGTGTGGGGATTTTTTCCGGATCTTGCGCGCCGACGTTGACGTGCCACCCGGTGTGACCTCGTTTTTCTTCCACCTTGGTGAAGTAGGGGCGCTCGTTCCAGTTGGGTTCGGAGTCGTCATAGTAGGAGATGGTGTCGAGGCGCGGCGTTTCAGCGGTACCGCGGCCAAGGACCGTGTCGGCCATGCAGACGATAGACGAGGAGTCCCTGCCACCGCTGAGCTCGGCCAGAACAGGTCTATCGGAACGAAGCTTGCGCTGGACGGCTGTGGCGAAGACGCTACGGAAGTGTTCTTCATATTCGGCATCGTTGCGGTAGCGAATTGTTTTGGAGGGATCGAAGTCCCAATACTTGCTTATAGTGTGCTTTCCTGGTCGGAGGAGCACAGACGAGGACGGCGGTACCGAATGGATGCCGATGCAGGGCGTCAGATGCACGGCCGGAAACATAGAGAACCAGCCGGCGATGTATTCTTCGTTGAGAGCGAAGGTTTTGCCCGCAAAGCGGACGATCGGATCGAGAAGGGTGCTCCAGGTCAGCTGCCTGTCGTCAAATGAATAATAAAGATGCTTCGTGCCGATAGCATCTTTGGCGAGCAACACGAAGCGCTCGCGAGGATTGCAAATGGACAGCGCCCAATCCCCAATCAATTTCGCTAGGCAGTTCGCCCCCCATTTTTCGTAGGCCGCCGCAACGATGGCGGCGTCCGTGGAATTGACGGTTGCGGAGTCGCGCAGTTCGCTGATGAGATCAAGGCGATTGTCCAGACGACCATCCCATGTGATCACAACGCCGGTAGAAGAAAGATGCGGCTGTTTCTCGCGACGCGATTCCTTCGTGGTATGAAATGCACGATAGAGGATTCTCACGCCATCCTTGGAATAGGATTCATTGCTGTCGGGGCCATAAGGAGCGAGAGCCGCACTGACTTTCTCGATGTAGTTCGGGGCGGGCAGCTGGCCTTCGAAATTCCATATTCCAAACTGGACACTCATCTTCGTGTTCCTTGACCTATTTTCCGATTCTTGTGTGAGTGATAGTGCGCTCTGATCAGCGGGCAGTAAACAAGAAACACTTGGCCTTTTCTGCGATAAGGCAGGCTTTTTCTGCTAACTGTGCGGCTTGATTCCTGTCCCTAACGAGGTATGAGGACGGAAATTCTCAACCTTCAAATCCGGGTTGCTTCCCGGTAACGCCACGATCCACCTCACTCGCCAGCGCGGGTGCTCCGAAAAGTTTGGATGGAAAGCTCGTTTCTTGGAATTTGATAATGTCGATCCAAGAGTCGTTCGCCGCGAGCTAAGAAGAGTGGCCTCGTTATCGCCCAGCGCGCCAGCGAGTACTTTCGCCAATTGGCGGCGCGACGTAAAACGCGTGGCGGAGGTAGACCGCAGAAAGAATCTGAGTAGGGTATTTTCGCGGGCTTTTTTGCACTTTTAGTTTCCTTTGTCGCAAAAGCGTAGGCGCAGAAGGAAAGGTCTCTCACTGTGCTAATTGTGGTGAAGATTGTGCGCCATTCGCTGATTTGCTGTCGCGAGTTCCCAAGCCGATTACCATGGCCATGTCTTTCGGATAAACCACATCGCGTCCGCGGGCTAGAAAGTGATAATAGATAGACATCGCCGCTCCATACGAACCGAATCCAGCCCGCAGTACACGTGAATTCGCTGCCAGTGCAACAACCATCCCTACCAGCTTGAATCCCGACGCGCCATTCGCCGATCCGTTTCCCGCTTCGCCCACGCTTTGCCCGCCCTGCCCAGCGTCACGATCGGGAGAAGCCTGCGAAGCCGCCAACATCACTTGAATTCCTGTCGTCAAATATCGGGTTCGCGGAGTTGTCACTTCCGCTCCCCCTTCATTGTCCAGCTTTAGGTGTTCTCCCTTGGCCACGGCTACGCCTTCGAGGTTCGTCTCAACCTTCTGCTCGATACCATTCGGGGGCGCAAGCTCTTGAAATAAGATTCGCAACTGCCCATTGCGGCCCAATCGACGCGCTGGAGCAACCTGCATCACTGAGCCTCTGATCACGCTGCCTTCCGGCAGAATAAGATGATTTGACGCGACGAGCGGCTCGGTAATCACCGCTTCCACCGGGTCTCCCACCTTCGCCGTCGCAGAGCTCAAACCTTCCTCCAACCGCGCATGTACCACGCTGCCCGTCGGTGGCGGGGCTCCAATGTCGCTCAACGCTCCCGGCTTCACCGCCTCAGTCCCAAAATTCAAAGGCTGCAATAGGTTCGCATTGAAACTTGTTCCTGCGTCAAGATATTGCGGATGCACCGGCAACTGCGCCGTGACGATTCTCTTTACCTTGTGCACCTTTCCCGGTTCATGAATCTTTTTCTGCAAGTCGCTCCATTGCTGATGTATGGCTTGCCGCGTGGCGCTCACTTTGTTCGACGCGGCCTCTTGCAGTTTGTTCGTTTTCTTCTCCCCTTCGTTCGCAGAGACGAATCGCAGCACTCCATCCGGAGCCGGGGACGCTACCGTATGCAGGGTTACTGTTTTCCCATCGGCCATCACCAATTCGTCAAACTGCACATGCACCTTACGCACTGGTGAAAAATTCCCGTTCGCAGCCTGCATCGTTCGCACCATCTTTGGTACGGGATCAATCGCTGCCACTTTTCCATTCACCACCGTCCCAACCGGAATCAGTAGCTTGTCGAACGCATATACGGGCTCCGTCGTCTTGCCGTGAATTGTCTGACCCACTGCGCGAATCCGTACCTCCGAATCGAGCGCCACCTTGATCGGAGTGCCCGCCTCAACGTTCATTGGCATCATCAACGGCGTGACGTGCGCGCTCCCAGACTCCTTCCGCGTCGCAGGTAAATCCTCATTTTGCACGGTTCCTGACGGAGGCCGTGGCTTCAGAGTCTGCGCGACATTCACCGCACTACAGAGCCCAACCATCAACACTGTGAGTTCGAATACCCTTTGTCGCATTTCAAAAAACTCAAGATTGTGCTTGGCGGAAAAGAACCGCCGTTCAGAGCTGCGTGAACCGCAGGGCCGGGGTTTGCGAACACCACACGCCCAGAGGAGCGAGAGAAGTCGTGTCTTCTATGAAGCACCAAACACGGCAAATGGTTGCAACTCCCATCGCTCATCGAAGAAGCGTAACGGTAAAGCGGAGATGGATGTTGGAAATTGCCGCTGGATGAACAAATTGTCATCTTCCGGAAAGGCTCCGGTAATGTTTAGGTCGTATCGTGATTGCTGCTCTTCGTGTCTCGCCAAACAGGTGGAATTTGGTTTCAACATGCCCATGTACGTGCCCGAGAGTAGTACGTGCTGCATTCTCGTTTTTTGGTTGGGAGCAAGCTTGCAAGGGCTATTGGCGTTTGCTCAGGAATTGCCGGACCCTGCTTCGGTTGTCCAGAGTGCAAACTTTCCCGCCGGCGAACGCCTGGATACACCTTCCGATCCACCAAATTCGCCTGACACGGGATCACTCGATTCACATGATGGCAAGTTCCTCAGTGGATGCCTCAAGCGCGGGCTCCGCTACCAGGCCGATATTTATACGGCCCCGTTTCATCGTTCTGAACTGAAGTGGGTGATTGGGCTGCCGGCGGTCACTCTGGGACTGATCGCGATCGACAAGCATACTTCGGGCGCACTATCGAGAAGTGGAACCAGCGCCAGCACCTATATTTCCGATGTGGGCCTGTTCGGGGCGGCGGGGGCGGTGGGAATCTTACTTCTGGATGGAGAAGCGCGCGGCGATTCTCATGCTCTCGAAACAGGTGTGTTGGGAGCCGAAGCTATGGCTAACAGCGGTGTGGTATATGCGGCACTCCAACTGATCACTGAGCGTCGGCGTCCGCTACAAGGGACGGGGCGAGGAAATTTCTTCCAGACTAGCGGTCTGGATAATTCGCTCCCCTCTGGCCATACGATTATTACTTGGACAGCTGCCAGCACGATCGCGCACGAACACCCAAAGCCGTGGGTCGAATGGCTTGCTTATGGAACGGCGACAGCCGTTTCCGTTACAAGATTCACCAGCCTGCAACATTTCCCCTCCGATATCGTAGTGGGAAGCACCCTCGGCTATTTGATCGGACGGCATATTTTCCACGAGCATTGTAAGGCTGGTCTCAGCCCGATATGTAAGAAGCCATAAGCGAAGCAAAAGTTTGCCTTTGAGAAAGCGTGAGGTGAACGATGATGAGGAATTGGACGTGCAATCCGCTCACTGCTTACCTTCGGTTCCTTGTTATTGTTATTTTCCTGCTCGTTCAAGTCGCCCCGCCTCTGATGGCTCAGACTGCAACAGCAGCAGTGACAGGTACCGTCAGGGACGAGTCTGGTAAAGCGGTTGCGAGTGTCACTGTTACTGCGACGAACATCGATACCGGGCAAAAACAAATGGCGAACACAGGGCCTGAGGGTACGTACAAACTGGAGCTGCCTGCAGGCAACTACCGGCTGACATTTGAAGCCGCGGGATTCAATGCTTTGGAGATTTCTTCGGCAATGGTGAGCGGAACAGTGCCAGAAGTTCTCGATGGCAAACTGGAGAGAGGCGAACCCGTCAATGGTAACCCAGCGCCAACACAACAGGAGAATCTACCAAATGCGCCGTCGAGTAGCGCGACCGCGCCCTCGCTTTCAGATCTGGGCCTTTCACCGGAGCAAACTCAAGGAAACGCCCGTGAGCAGGCGCTCCTGGATAAACGAACACACATGTTGAAGATCCACCAGCGCATGGGCTTGATAACGACGGGCCCTTTAATCGCGACCGTAATAGCATCTATCGGAGCCGGAGGAAAGAGCACGAGCACGGCCTCGCGTGATCTGCACGTGGCGCTTGGCAGTCTCACGGGAGATTTGTACGGTATCACGGCCTATTACGCCATTCGGGCCCCCAGAATTCCCGGAACCAAAAAGCGCGGTCCGATAAAATTTCACGAAGCGATGGCTTGGATTCATGGCCCCGGCATGATTCTGACTCCCATCCTGGGAGCCATGGCTTTCGATCAAAAGAGCAATGGCGAAAAAGTTCACGGGATCGCCTCCGCACATGGACCTGTGGCCATTGTGACGGCTGGGGCCTTTGGTGCAGCTCTGCTGTCGGTATCGGTCAAGTTCTAAGCACAGTTTATGAATAAGAGAATAATGGTCGCGTTGTTGCTTGTGACAATCCCAGCCTTTGCTGGGACCGACAGCCAATGGGTTCTGCAAGAGAGCACTCTGACATACCACGTATCGCACCCACTGCACCAGACTGAAGGTGTAAGCCACGCGGCGAAGGGAAAGGGCATTTGCCACGCTAGTCAATGCGACTTCCTGATCGCGGTACCCGTAAAGTCTTTTGATTCAGGAGACAGCAATCGTGATCTCCACATGCTGCAGGTCACGCGTGGTGCGGAGTTTCCGCTAGTGACCGTACGCACTCGCCTGCCCGAATCGGCGGCCACATCGGCCACGATCGATGCCGATCTGGAGATTCAGTTCGCCGGTCAGACGGCACGGTATAAGCAGGTTCCTTTCAAAGTGGAGACGAAAGGCGGCGTGACT
>Ga0209624_10000076_pt1 | contig 90990 bp, 76 predicted proteins | sample JacPinW_OM2H0_O1_FD_188565 | JGI IMG/M metagenome (GOLD analysis project Ga0209624, IMG submission 188565) | Forest soil microbial communities from Algoma, Ontario, Canada - Jack Pine, Ontario site 1_JW_OM2H0_O1 (SPAdes) (version 2) | ecosystem: Environmental > Terrestrial > Soil > Boreal... | reverse complement strand
CGATGTTGGCAGGGCTCACCGGTCGCCCTCCGGGCTCCCTACGAACCCTGCCAACATCGAAAACCAGTAGCGCAAAGTGTAACGGATGTCCTTTCACACGGTGTAACGCATGTCTTGGCACTCAACACAAGCGGCGCCCCTACGACCTAACGGAAACGCCGCGACCACTGCCGAATGGGTGGCTGAAATTGCCAATTCTAATCGAGACTGGAAATTATTAGAAACGGCTGTAACTCAAACAAAACAAAGAACGGAAGAATTTCTAATCGAGACAAAATTGCAGGGGTCTTCGAGGCAAATTTAGAGCGCAAATTATGTAGCTCGGGTCTTCAGACCCGAGGCTTTTGAATTGGGCCTGAACTCGAGCACGACGGAACAAGGAGCCATTCTCGCTTGAACATTGTTAAGGCTACGCAAAGCTTCGACGGGTGGAAGGCGGCGCGGACTCAGATCATCAAGGCGGATCTGGAGCTGAAACACAGGCGAATGGCCGAGGCGCCATTTCTCTTCTTCCGCGCCACTTTTTACCGCTGGGTGCAGCTTTGGGAGGAGGTTTGTCCCGACGAGGCCAAAGCGCCGAGCGTGCTGGCCGTCGGTGATCTGCACGTCGAGAATTTCGGGACGTGGCGGGACCTCGAAGGCCGCTTGATTTGGGGCGTCAATGATTTTGACGAAGTTTATCCGATGGCCTACACGAACGATCTCGTTCGCCTCGCCGTCAGCGCGCATCTCGCGGTGGAGGCGGAAGATTTAGATCTCAGCGTGAGCGATGTTTGCGGCGCAATTCTGGAGGGCTACCGCGAGGGGTTGGCGGCGCGCGGCAAGGCCTTCGTCCTCGCGGAAGATAATCGCTGGTTGCGCCTGATCGCGCTCAACCAGTTGCGCGACCCGGTCCGCTTCTGGAAGCGCGCCAAGGCTCTTGAAGATTTCACGGGCAACATTCCAACGCCAATCAAAGTAAAACTCGAAGAAGATCTGCCGGAAAAAGATCTTCCCTATGTGAAGAAGCGCCGCGTCGCGGGGCTCGGCAGCCTGGGCCACATGCGCGTGCTGGCGCTGGCTTCGTGGCGCGGCGGTTTTGTTGCCAGAGAAGCGAAAGCCATCGCGCCTTCCGCATGCATCTGGGCGCAAGGCGGCGCAAAATCCGAAAAGATTTTGTATCCGGATATTCTCTCGCGCGCGGTTCGCGTGCCCGACCCGTTCCTGCATCTCTTCGACACATTCCTTGTGCGCCGCCTAGCGCCGGATTGTTCTCGAATTCTTCTTGCCCTGCTGCCCGAAGATCACGACGAAACGCGCCTGCTGAAAGCCATGGGATTTGAGACCGCAAATATTCACCTCGGCACTCCGGCCGCGATTCCCGCCATCCTCCGCGATCTCAAAGACCGCCCGCGCCGCTGGCTGCATCGCACCAGCAAAAAAATGCTGAAAGCTATCAAGCGAGATTGGAAAAAATGGCGCGCAGAAAGCTAGCCGGAACGGCGACCGCCGCGCCCATTGCGATGGGCAGAGATGTGCCGGGCGCGCGCTTTGCCCGGCTGCATCGAAAGGTGTATCCTACGCGCTTCCCTGCCAGACGTTGTGGCTCGCTATTGCTGATATGGCCTCGAATACGCATCCCATCGCTCCGCGCAAAATTGAGAGGACCGGGCTCGCCCATTTCATGTCTCGCGTCCTCAAAGAATGCAACCGCACGGCGCGGCGCTTCGACGCCGATGCCGTCCACGATCTTCGCGTGGCGCTTCGCCGCTCGCGCACCATCGCCGACGGATTATCGAATGTCGACCCAGACAAAACCCTGCGCGCGCTCAAGACTGGATCGCGCGAGCTGTTCAGGAGCCTGGGCAATTTGCGCGACATCCAAATCATGCTGGAGTGGATTCAGAAACTCGATCCGGACGACGATCCGCTGAAGCTTCGCATGCGCGAAATTCTGGTGCAGGAAGAGGAGGCCGCAAAATCGGAAGCGGCGACGGCGCTTGGCGAATTTGATGCGCGGCGTTGGCGCAAATGGTCCAGGGATCTGTCTGAAAGATCCCGACGCATTCCCGCGGGCAGCCTGGTCTTCCAACATCTGGCGCTCGAGCGCTGGATCGAGGCGCGAGAAACGCATCGCCGCGCCATTCGCAGCCGCAGCCGGGTGGGATGGCACCGCGTTCGCATCGCGCTAAAGCGCTTTCGGTACACGCTTGAGAATTTCCTGCCGCGGCATTACGCGGAATGGAGCGAAGAACTAAAATCGGTGCAGGACCTTCTCGGCGATGTGCACGATCTGGACGTGCTGCGCGCAAAGGTAAGAAGAATCGCGACGCCCAGCAGCGCAAATCCGGCGGGCGCAGATGCAATATCAAAGTGGCTTGAAAGGATCGATGTCGCGCGCGCCGAAAAACTCGCGGAGTATCGCGCGAAAACTTCCGGCAAGAATTCGTTGTGGAACGTATGGCGCGCAGGGCTGCCTGAGGGACAGCGACTCGAAGCAGCGGCGCTGTCGAGTTTCGCGGCGTGGGCGTCGTTTCGCGATCCTGACATCGAGCATTCGCACGGTGTGGCCAAGCTTTCGCTTCAGCTGTACGACGGTTTCCGCGACGCGCAGCTAAATCGCGCGTTTCGCGAGCCGCGTTCGCGGCGAATTCTGGAAGCTGCCGCGCTTCTCCACGACGTCGGTTGCTCGAAGCAGGATTCAGGACACCACAAAGCATCGTATCGAATGATTCGAAAGCTATCGCCGCCGCTCGGATGGACGAGCGACGATCTGCTGCTCGCCGCGCTGGTGGCACGATATCACCGCGGCGCGGAGCCAAAAGCTGAACACGAAGGTTACTCCTCGCTGATGCCGGAAGAACGCGAAGGCGTCGCGTGGCTGGCGGCGACACTTCGCCTCGCGGACGGGCTCGATGCCGATCACAAGGGCCGCATCTCGCACGTTGCGGTTGAAACTTCGCAGCCCGCTCTGATTGTGAGGGCCGCGGGATATCTTCATGATGTGGAATCCGCCAGCGCGCTCGCTAAGAAAAAACATCTGCTTGAAACTCTCTGCAATACGCCTGTGATTGTCCAGCCGGCGCGGGAATTTACGGCTGCGGCGATCGCAAGTCTCGCGTCGTAATTTTTCCGCGTAGGCAGAATTTGGCAAGTGCGCGAGTGCGATCGACTAGGTGTCGAGGTGGCGCAGGACTTTGGGCGTGAGCAGCCATGCTAGCGTGGCTTTCGCGGCGGAGGGTGAATCAAATTCCAGGGCTGCTACGCCGGCCTTTTTGAGGGCGGTGAACATGCCGCGGGCGCCGACGAGGTGACCGATGAGTTGATCGAGATTTGGCGCGTGCCCGAAGGCAGCCACTTCGCGAGCTTTTACGTGCGCCAGCTCTTTGACGAATTCCGCCGGGCTGCCACCGGGCTTCAGCGCGGCGCTCTCGCGAATTTTATCGCGAGAGAATTCGAAAACTTCGGCGAAGATCTGCGCGGTCTGCATGGCTCGAACATACGGGCTGGAGATGAACACGGTGGGCCTCGCACCGAGCGCGTGAACGCCTTTGGCCACCTCGCGCGTTTTCTTAATTCCTTCGCGCGTCAGGTAGCGTTCAACCTCAGGCGGAGAATTCGGATCGGCACGATCTATCGCAATCCCATGGCGCACCAGATAAAGAATCATTAATTACGCAACCTTTTCATTGGCCTGCGCGCGCTTGAAGACAGGCCGCAGGTGAAATTCGCTTTCGAAGAGCGCGGATTTGCGCGTGAGGCCCGCGATATCGAGGCGGGCGCCGTTTTGCATCTGCACGCGAAAGATTGCCTGGCCGCGGACGATGTCCACGGAAACGCCGCCGACCATGCGACGGTGCTCGCTCTCGAGTTTCTCGGCGATGCGGAGGATTGCAGTTAGCATGCGTTCCTGCTGGCGGCGTTTGCTATCGAGCGAAGCGTGAAATTTGTGATCCTTTTGCGGCTCTGACTTGCAATTGTGGTAGCGAACAAGATCGGCAGCCATATCGCGCCGCCATCCGCCCAATCCGGGAATCTCTCCGTTGCGGATGAGATATTCGCCGTGACGATGGTGCGATTTGTTGCTGATGATGTGCCCCACATCATGAAGTATCGCCCCGAGTTCCAAGACGAGCCGCAGCTCCGGTCCCATTTCATGTAGAGGACGCAATTGGTCGAAAAGTGACACGGCGAGTTGGCGCACCTGTTCGGCGTGTGCGCCGTCGTAATTGAGGCGGCGCGCGAACCATTCGGCGCCAGCGCGGAGCCTCTCGGCGGCGTGACGCTCTTCGTCGCTGATAGCTGTGCCGGAATATTGCGAGGACATCAATTCCAGAAGAATGCCCTCGCGAACACCAACGCAGGGAACAAGAAAAGTGCGGAGATTCAGATACCGCGACACAGTGGCGAGCACGACGGCGGCGATGCCCATCACTTCGGCGCGATCGCGGCGAACGCGGAACATTTTCATTCGGTGCGGAACATCGGCGGCGAGAATTTTCCACATTTGATCGCGCAGGAGGCGCACGTTCACCGCTGGAAATCCGCGAAGGCGCGGTCCCGGCGCGAGCAGAGCTAGCGCTTCCGCGTTTCCGCCGCAGGCGACGGCGGTCGAGCTCGAAAGGTTCGGCGGTTGTGGCACAGCCGAACGCAAAAGCGTGAGTACATGGTGGCGGATTCGCCTAGCGGTGTCTTCTGTGATCACGCCTTCGATGCGATAGGTTTCCATGAGGCGCACGGTGCCCAATGGCAGAGCGACGCGACGCTCGACTTTTCGGTCTCTCAGCAAACTAATCTCAAGGCTGCCACCGCCCAAATCAAAAATCACTCGCGGCGTGACGCTTTCTCCGAGGGTTTTCAACACCGCGGAACTCACCAGGTGAGCTTCCTCTTCACCGCTGATCACTTCGAGTTCGAGTCCGGACTTGCGGCGGATGCGATCGATGAGAAGGTTGCGGTTACGGGCCTCGCGCGCCGCCGAAGTGGCGACCGCGCGGTAGACCGAGACGTGATGTTTATCCATGACACGGCGAAAATGTCGAAAGGCGCGCGCCGCTTCCGCAATCGTCTGGCTGCTTAGAACGCGCTTGGTGAAGGCATTGTGGCCGAGACGCACGGCGGCGCGTTCGTTATCGAGGATTTCAAATTTGTCCGGGGAAGTTGCGCGGGCAATAACTAATCGTATGGCGTTTGAGCCGGCGTCAATCGCTGCAAGTTGAACAGGGGCGGCCAATTCGTCTATCGCCAAAGAGCTGCAAGTGCACTCGACGGCTGATAATGCGTGTTTTTGATCCCAAGCTGTGCGCCGATTTGTTTTCGGAGTTCACGATTGACGGCCGGGACTGCGCCTTCGCCATCGAGCTCGATGAAGCCGTGGCGGCGCGAGAGGTACTCAAATTCTTTTTTGATCAACGATTGATAGCGAATAAATGATTGAAACAAATCGTTCGAAAGAGACATGTCGCGTCCCGATTCCCAATAGCTGATGGTATGGGCCTTCTTGAATTCGCGATCGAACGCTACTTCAGGACGAACATTGAGCCAGAAAGTCAGGTCGGGACGAAGCGCCATTTCATAGATGCCGTGCAGATAATCGCGCCCGATTCCCCGCACGGCGGCACGAGCAATCAACGTGTAAATGTAACGGTCGGCGAGGACGATTAATCCCGAACGCAATGCGGGCAGAATCCTGCGCTCGAGCTGATCGAAAAAGTCGGTGCTGTACATCAGCGCGAGGGTGAGGCGCGTTACCGCGTTCTCCGCCAGGAGCGTGTCAATATCGTCGGCAACGAGGGAGGAGCGGCGCAAACCGGACGTCTGCACGGCGTAACCCTCGGATTCGAGCCACTCGGTGAGGAGCGCGATCTGCGTGGAACGCCCCGAGCCGTCAGTTCCCTCAATGACGACGAGCGTTCCGGTTAGCTCTTCTTCCTTCACGCCCGGAAGCGCAACGCCGTAAAAACGGGATGGACGGCCGCCTTTTGCGGCGACGGACTTTTTGCTGTAGCGGCCGTTGGGGCTAACAGCGCTCGGATTTGCCTTGTCGGGCGGCTTCATGATTTTTTCGGCGCGAATTGCGCGAGATTGATTCGTTCGCCGACAATTTCGCGCATTTGCTTTTGAAGGCGATTCACCGGCGCGGTGCCATCCATCAGCACGAATCTGTCGGTCGGCATCATCTGATCGTAGTAATTCAGGATGCGCTCCTGGAAAATGCGGAAGCTTTCGGCCCGGTCGAGCGAAATTCCCAGGTCCATGCCGGCTTCGTAGTATTTCAGTTTCGGCCGGCCAGCCATGATGCGATCTACGGCCACGTCGAGAGGCGCGCGGAAATAGAAAGTAATGTCGGGAATGGGCGCGAAACGATAGAGGTTGCGCAGCCAGTGGGGCGAGCATCCGCGGGCCACGTCGCGGGCGAAGGCCGTGTAGATGTAGCGATCGGCGAGAACGAGATAGCCGCCGTGGAGGAGCGGGAGGATTTGGCGCTCGCAGCGGTCGGCAAAATCGGCGGCGTGCAGGAGCGAAAATGTGACGGGAGTCAGCAGGCGGCGCTGTTTGCCGCGCCTCGTGGCGGACCGAACCAGCGGCGACGAATTCCATTCGGTGAAATGGATTCGATAGCCGCCGATCTCAAGCCAGCGCTTGAGAAGATAGAGCTGGGTGCTTTTGCCGGAACCGTCGATGCCCTCGACGACCACAAGGGCGCCGGGATAGTCACGTTTCGGTGCGCGGATTTTTTCGAGCGGGCGTTCGGCTACGGCGGATTGTTCTGGAGAAATGTTCTCGGCCATTTCCAACCGTTTCGGTTCCAACGTCGAGATGATAGCCTATGATACTCCGGGAGTTACAGGCGAATATGAATATTCTGTTAAAGGCTTCTTACGCTGCAATAATGGCGAGGGAGAGCGCGCAATAATGGATTTTCGAAAAGAGTTCGTCGTCAAACCGGGCACGAAGGTGAAGCTGTCGAAATACGACCCGGACGAAACGTTGGGCCATCACAAGGGCGCGAAATTGGACGAGAAACTGGCGAAATTGCAGTCGAAACTCGACTCGCTCCAATACCTGATGTACGCGGAGAGGAAGCATGCGCTTCTCGTTGTTTTTCAGGCCATTGATGCCGGCGGGAAGGACGGCACCATCCGCCACGTGATGTCCGGGGTGAATCCGCAGGGCTGCACCGTAACGTCATTCAAAGTGCCGAGCGCCCAGGAACTTGCGCACGACTTTTTGTGGCGAATTCACAGGGCCATGCCGGAAGTTGGTGACATCGGTATTTTCAATCGCTCTCATTACGAAGATGTTCTTGTTGCGCGCGTCCACAATCTTGTTCCGAAGGAAGTTTGGTCCGCGCGATACGATGAGATCAATGCGTTTGAAAAGCTGATGACCGAAAATCGAGTCACGATTGTGAAATTCTATCTGCATATCAGCAAGGACGAGCAGAAGAAACGGTTTCTAGATCGCATCGACGACCCTGATAAGCGCTGGAAAATCTCGCTCGCCGATTTCGCCGAAAGAAAATACTGGGACGACTACATTTCTGCGTACGAGCATGCGATCTCGCGCTGCAGCACTGCCGATGCGCCGTGGTACATCATCCCGGCGAACAAGAAATGGTTCCGCAATTTGGCTGTTTCGCACATCCTGGTGGAGACGCTCGAAAGCCTCAAAATGAAATTCCCCAAGCCGACCGTTGATATCCGGGAGCTGAAATGGAAGTGAGCGGCTGGTGATCGGCGAGTGATCGCGACGGGTCAACTGCCGGAATTGGCATCCCGGAAATATCTGCTAGAATCGCGCTGCTTTTAAACGCAAGTGAGTGCGATGAGCGACGGGCTCTTTCCCCGAAATTTCAGGAAGACGTATCCGCAGGCTGTTCGCGGCGAAGGCTGCTACATTTTTACGGCTGATGGGCGGCGGTTTCTCGATGCCGCCGGCGGCGCTGCTGTCGTCACGATCGGGCATGGTGTTGCTTCGGTGGCGCGCGCGATGGCGGTGCAAGCTGAGCGCCTCGCGTATGTTCATTCCTCCCAGTTCGAGACCCCTGTAGCAGCCGAGCTCTCGCGGCGGCTGCTGGATTTGGCTCCTGCTAATTTTCGTCGCGGGCGCGTTTATCTCACTTCGGGCGGATCGGAAGCCACCGAGACGGCGATCAAGCTGGCACGACAACATTTTCTCGAGCGGGGCGATGCGAAACGATTTCGGGTGATGGCGCGGAAGCAGAGTTATCACGGTTCGACGCTTGGCGCGCTATCGCTTTCCGGAAACGTGCGGCGCCGCGAGCCTTTCGCGCCGTTGCTCGCGGAGTGGGGACATATTCCAGAGTGCTACTGCTATCGCTGTCCGATGGGGCTGCATTATCCCGAGTGCAATGTGGATTGCGCCGATGAATTGGATCGCATGCTGCGCCGGGGAGATTTTGAGGGAGGCGCGGGGACTGTTGCGGCGTTCATTCTCGAGCCTGTGAGCGGCGCGACGCTCGGCGCGGTGCCGCCGCCGGAAGGCTATTTGCAGCGCATAGCGGAAATTTGCAACGAGCACGGAATTCTGCTGATTGCCGACGAAATCATGACGGGGATGGGGCGCACGGGAAGATGTTTTGCGGTGGATCATTGGGGAGTGAAACCCGATTTGATTCTCGTCGGCAAAGGTGTGGCGAGCGGATACGCGCCGCTCGGTGCGGTGCTTGTGAGTGAGGAAGTGGCCGGGACGATTAACCGGGGATCTGGCGTGTTTCTGCACGGGTTCACGTATAGCGCGCATCCGGTGTCGGCTGCGGCTGGCGTGGCTGTTCTCAATCACATTCGCGAGAACAAGCTCTTCGAGCGCGTGGCTCCGATGGGAAAAGAATTGCGTGAATCGCTGGAGCCGTTGAAGCAATTTTCAGTGGTTGGCGATATTCGCGGAATGGGATTGCTGCTTGGAATTGAATGTGTCCGCACTGGTAGCGAGCCGTTCCCGCCGGAGGCCCACATCGCCAATCGGATTGCGGAAGATGCGCTTGAAGCGGGAGTTTTGACGTATCCGATGCAAGGCTCGGTGGACGGCAAGCGCGGCGATCATCTGCTTATTGCGCCGCCGTTTACGATTTCTAGCGCGCAGATTGAGTTTCTGGCGACGACTTTGAAGAATGCGATCGGGGAACTCGATAGAGCGCATCGTTCTGGGGCGGGAGGCGATCCTGCAAAAACATCTGTTTCTTAGGCGAGTGAGCAAGTTTGTTGCGGCGGCTGGCGGCGTTTTGCTTTTGGCATTCGTGGCGACGCTCGCGCCCGGCGGGCAGGAGCCGCAGAAGATTGTTGTTGGTTATTCTCCCAGCGCCGGACAGCAGGAGCTGGCGCTTGAGAAGGATTATCAATCGCTGGCATCGCGCGACGAGATTCAGAAGTTTCATCGCTATCTGACGTCCGAGCCGCATCCGGCAGGATCGACGCGAAATAACGAACTGGCGCAGTGGGTTGCCGATCAGTGGAAGCAGCAAGGGCTCGAAGACGTCACGATTCACGAATACGATGTTTTGAATTCGACGCCGCGCGAAATATCGCTCGATATGGTCGAGCCGAAGGCGTACCACGCGCTGCTGCGAGAAGCGGCATACGATGTTGATCCCGACACGAAGAATCCGCGCGCGACTGGGGCGTTTCTTGGCTATTCGGCATCGGGCGAAGTGACTGCGCCGGTTGTATATGCGCACAGCGGCAATCCGGACGACTACGCGCTGCTGCGCAAGCATGGAATTGAAGTGCGCGGCAAAATTGTGCTGGTGCGCTACTCGAATCCTTATAGCTATCGCGGATTCAAGGCGCTTACGGCTGAGCGCGAAGGCGCTGCGGCGATTTTGATTTACTCCGATCCTGCCGAAGATGGATACAAGAAGGGCGCCGTATTCCCCGATGGGCCGTGGGGACCCGAAACTCACATTCAGCGCGGCGCGATCACTTATGACTTTCTCGAGCCGGGCGATCCGCTGACGCCGGGCTGGGCGTCTGTTCTAGGCGCGAAACGGATCCCGATCTCGGAAGCGATTTCGCTGCCGAAAATCATGGGCGTTCCGCTTTCGTGGCATGATGCCGAGCCGCTCCTCGAAAATATGGATGGGCCAGTTGCGCCTGATTCGTGGCAAGGCGGGCTGCCGTTCAAGTATCGGCTCGGAGGAGGGCGCGTCCGCGTCCATTTGAAGGTGGACATGAACACGGGTGTCGAGCCGTATTACGTGACCGAGGCGCGTATTCGCGGCGCGGAATTGCCGGATGAGTGGGTGATCCTTGGGAATCATCGCGACGCTTGGGTGTACGGTGCGTTCGATCCGTCGAGTGGAACCGCATCGTTGCTCGAATTGACGCGCGACCTCGGGCAGTTGCTGAAGCGCGGAATTCGGCCGCGGCGCACTTTGGTGATTTGCAGTTGGGATGGAGAAGAGTACGCGCTCACAGGCTCTACGGAATGGGGAGAGCAATTCGCGGATGAATTGCGGCAAAAGGCTGTGGCGTATCTGAACGTAGATTCATCAGCTGGCGGGCCTGTTTTTCATGGGTCTCCTGTGGCTTCGCTTGCGCCGGTTCTGGTGGATGCCACGCGCACGTTGCCGGCTCCTTCCGGCAAGACGCTTTACGAGGAGTGGAAGCAGATCGCACAAAGCGAACGGCATGCTTCCGGCGCGTTGCCCGATTCGGAACTCGCTGACACGCGCATCGGAAGCGGGTCGGACCACACTGTGTTTCTGAATTTTCTCGGTATTCCGACCGTTGGCCTGCAATTTGACGGGCCGTATGGCGTTTATCATTCGCTGTACGACGATTATTACTGGATGAATCATTTCGGCGACCCCGGTTATAAGTATCACGCGCTGATGACGCAATTGTGGGGCGGACTTGCGTTGCGATTGGCGAATGCAAATCTGCTTCCATATGATTTTGAATTTTACGGGAACAACATTCGGCAGTTCGTGGATGAGATGGATCAACGCAGCCACGTGAAAGCAAGCGGGCACGTGGATTTGGATGAATTGTACCGGCGGATCGCCGAATTCCAGGATGCTGGGCGTGAGTTCAACACGGCCGCGGCGGCCGCTCTTCATGGATCTCTTGACGAAGCCACGGCGAATCGCATTAACTCTGCGCTCATTCAGATCGAACGGAACTGGTGCAATCCCGCCGGCATTCCTGGGCGGCCGTGGTTCAAGCACACTCTTTATGCCGCTCGATTTACGTATGCGCATCTCGAGCTGCCGGGACTCACGGAAGCTGCTGAGGCTGGCGATTGGCAGCGCGCGGCGCAGCAGGAAGCGATCCTTGAAAATGAATTGCAGAGAAATACGGCGCTGCTAAAACAAGCGCGCAAGGATTTGCAGGCCGGGACGCACGGAGAAAAGCGATGAGGGCGGCGTTGGCTTCGGGGGTCATTTGTTTTGGGCTCGCTCTCGTCACGATGAACGCCGCGGGGCAATCGGCGAAACCGCGCGCCCGCGATCTCGGTGTTCCCTTCGATGGGACGCCGGGCGCGTTGAATGCCATTACTGATGTGAAAGGCGTGGAGGTTGGCCACCGTACGCTGATTTCCGGTGAAGGAAAGTTGCAGGTTGGAGTTGGACCTGTTCGCACGGGCGTGACCGCAATATTCCCGCGCGGGAAAAGGTCGGTGGATCCGGTCTATGCGGGCTGGTACACGGAAAATGGCAACGGCGAAATGACGGGGACGACTTGGGTGGAGGAGTCCGGCTTTCTATACGGGCCGGTGATGATTACAAACACGCACAGCGTCGGCGTCGTTCGCGATGCTGTTATCAAATGGCAATTCGAACACGGCCCGCCTGCTCCCGAAGCGGATTGGTGGTCGCTTCCGGTGGTCGCCGAAACCTGGGATGGCTATTTGAACGATATTAATGGCTTTCATGTGAAGCCGGAGGACGCGTTCGCCGCGATGGATGATGCACATGGCGGGCCGGTCGAAGAAGGAAGCGTCGGCGGCGGGACGGGGATGATCTGCAATGAATTTAAGGGCGGGATCGGCACTTCGTCGCGCAGGCTCTCGGAAAAGCTCGGCGGGTATACGGTAGGCGTTCTGGTTCAGTGCAATTATGGGCTCCGGCGACTGCTGAGAATTGCGGGCGTTCCCGTCGGCAAGGAAATTCCCGGCAAATCGGTTTGGGATGAAGATACCGGTTCGATCATCGTTGTCGTAGCCACCGATGCGCCGCTTCTTCCGCATCAACTGAAGCGAATCGCGCGACGGGTTACGCTCGGGCTGGGGCGGAATGGCAGCATTTCGGGCGACGAGTCGGGAGACATTTTCATCGCGTTCTCGACGGCGAATTCAGGCGCCGGGCTCGCGAAAAAACCTGCGCAAGTGGCTACAATGCCCAACGAAAACATGGATCCGCTCTTCGAAGCCACGGTTGAGGCGACGGAGGAGGCGGTGATTAACGCGATGGTCGCGGCTGATACAATGACCGGCGCCGACAATCATCGCGTCGAGGGATTGCCGCATGACAAGCTGCGCGAGGTGCTGAAGAAATATAATCGACTGGTCGCAACGAAATGACCGGGAGCACATGCTGGTGCATCAAATCTTTTGAATTGGGCAGCTGCTCGTAAGCTGCTCGGAAATTTGTAAGTGCGCACCTAAACGCAGCGAGAGGCGTACTAAGGAGCAATAATGCAGAAATTCTTGTGGGGCATTCTGTTCACGCTTCTGGTGATTGTGGTCGTTGGCTTCCTTGCGTTGCGTGGGGGTTATTTCAACTTCAGCGCGGACACGGAGACTTCATCGTTCGAGAAAAAGATTGCCATGAGCGCGATGGATAAATCCACCGAGCGCCGCGCGCCACAGGCGAGCAATCCAGTTCAGCCCAACAACGACACGCTGATCGCCGGCGCGAGTTTATACCGCGACAACTGCGCCGGATGCCACGGCGACCCGAGCCACATGGCCACTCAGATGGGCGATTCGTTTAATCCTCCCGCACCGCAATTCTGGATGGACGCGCCGGACATGCCAGAAAACGAAAACTTCTACATCATCAAGCACGGCGTTCGATGGACGGGCATGCCTTCTTGGGGCAAAAAATTGAGTGACGCGCAAATCTGGCAGGTGGTCACTCTGCTGAGCCACTTGGACAAACTGCCTGATCCCGCGAATCAAGAGCTGCAAAAACCTGCTGCTCCGATGAATTAACTTCTCTAACGCACACGGAATAAACCACTTGAGCGCGCCCGCTCGGGCACTGTCCACGCGTACTATTGCCGCCTTACCTTCCCCGATTTAATCTTCAAATCGAAAATGATATCGGCGACCACACTGAGCAAGCCGAGACCCGGTTCCCGGCGAAGTCAGCGTCTGAAACTGCAAGTTCCCGTTCTCGTAACCCGGCAGATCCCCAAGCAAAGACCGGCACGAGAAGACGCCGTCACGCTGAACGTGAACGCGTGCGGCGGACTTTTCGAGCTGCAGATGCCGGTTCAACGCGGCGACCTGCTGACGGTGCAGAATAAAGCTACCGCTGAGGAACGGGAGTCGCGCGTCGTTTACGTCGGACCTGCCGGCCCCAATGGCCGGAAGGTTGGCGTGGAATTTACTCAGCCGAAGAAAGATTTTTGGCAGATTCATTTTCCGTTTGTAGCTCCGCGAAATAACGGCCACTGACGGTCGCAAGGGTTCGGCGTTTCCTGTTTCGCATTTCTTGATTGGCGTTTTTTGATTGCGTTTTTTCGATTTGGGTCGCTCGAGGTTTTCAAGCGCGGGATTTCCGCGTTTGAATGTGGGCCGTGTAGAAATCCGAAAGGTTGGGAATGTCGTTTCACTGGCTCGTGGGGGACATTATCAAGGAAGATGCGGCGCTGGCCACGGTGCCGTCGCGGGATCGCGCTCAAACGACGATTCGCGATGACGAATTGGATGAATTGCTCGAGCTGCATCAAGAGTGGGTAGAATCGAAAGGCGCATCGGGCAGCCGTCTCGAACTAACTCGTGCCGACTTTGAAGCTGCTGATCTAACGGGCGTTAATCTGCAGGGCGCAATTCTGAACGGCGCGAATTTTAACGGCGCGGAATTGCTGCTTGCGGACTTGCGCGGCGCGAGCCTGGTGCAAGCGAATCTCCAGGAAACGAATCTGCTCGGCGCCGATCTGCGTGGAGCCAACCTCGAAGGAGCGTCGCTCGTCGGCGCTGCCGGCTTGCACACAAATCAACTCGCAGGCGCTGGACTGCTCTGGACAATTCTTCCCGCGGCGATTTCGGAATTCGAAGGCCAACAGATGGCGCAAGCTCGGTCGCGCCAGTGTTTCCGATTGTTAATTGCGACGATTGTGGCATGCGCATTGAGTTGGCTTCGAATTCTCACCACGCGAGACGTTCAGTTCTTGAACGACGCTCCGTTGCTCCGCATTCTTCCTTCGAGCGGCATACTCCCCATCTCGAGCTTCTATATGCTGATGCCGATCGCGCTGTTTGGCCTTTTCGTGTATCTCCAAATTTCTCTGCAGCGATTGTGGGAGCGGCTCAGCGAACTTCCGGCTGTTTTTCCTGACGGGCGCACCCTCGATCGCACGGGACCATGGTTGCTGATGACGCTTTTCCATAGCAGATTTCGCAATTGGAGAGCGAATTGGATCGCGCCTTCGACACTTCAAACGATTGTTCCTTCCGGGCTGGCGTACTGGGCTGTGCCGGCAACTCTGCTTTTGTTCTGGGTTCGCTATCTTGTTATGCAAGACGTTCGCGGATCGGTGCTTCAAATATTGCTTTTGCTCATGTCTGTCGGTATCGCGATGCAGTTGCCGCGGGTGACAAATGGCGAGGTGCAGGCCGAGGCTACTGAGCGTATACCTAGGTCCAGTGAAGAAAGGGCGTCTGCTAGTCCTGCAAATGAAGCGACTGATAAAGGGGCGCGTGCGGATGCGGATGCCGACGCACTTTCGGAATCAGATTCAAATTTGGAGCCTGAGTCGATAGCGGAATCCGTTTCGGACGCGGCCGACGGCGCGCAGGCAAGCCAAGTTACGTCAATGGCGATTGTCCCTTCCACGGTTCCAACGCCGAAGGAGTCTTTGCGATCTCATCCGGCAATCCGGCGCATGGGCGTGTCGGTCGTCGTTGGAGCGATTCTTTTCGTTCTCACTCTCGGTGTGGTCTACGGCGTGCCGCACGACACGAGCGTAATGCCCGACTTTCGGCAATTCAGCATCAAGAGGTGGTGCGCCGATGTTTTTTGGACTTTCGGATACCGGCCTTATGCCAATTTGACCGAAACCAGTGTTTCTCAGGCTCCGAAGAATTGGTCCTGGCAGGATGACGATCTCGCCGCCGTAAAAGGCGCGCAGCTCAACAATCTCAGGCTGCGCTACGCTCAAGGCTATCGAACTTTTTGGGCAAACTCGCACCTATGGAAGGCCGATCTGCAAGGAGCCTATTTTTCTGAGTCCGACTTTCGCGGCGCAAATTTGCGCGAAGCCAACCTGCGCTCGGCGATTTTCGATCGCGTTCAATTCTTTCGCGCCAATCTTCAAGGCTCGGACCTCGAGAAGGCTAATTTGACCCGCGCGGATTTGCGCGAGACGGATCTTTCCTACGCGCGGATGGGCGATGCAATCCTAGTTGACTCGCGGTTGGGCGGCGCCAATCTTTTCGGCGCGGATCTGCGATCCGCCTCGCTCGCGCACGCCAACATCGAAAAAGCCGATCTGCGCGACGCGAATCTTTCGAATGCCAACTTGAAGCTGGCTGATCTGCAGGACGCATACCTGTGGTCGGCTCAACTGCCCGGAGCTGAACTGCAGGACGCGGACCTCGTCCATGCCATTCTGATCGAAGCGAATTTTCAGAATTCCGATTTGCGAGGCGCGAATCTACGAGGAGCGGTATTGCGCGGAACAGATTTGTCGGGCGCGGATATTGCGGGAGCGGACTTCCATGGCGCATCGGGACTCACGGCTAATCAGATTTGCTCGTCGAAGGAACATGAGAGAGCGCAACTTGATGAGGCGCTTATTCCGCTAGTCGAGGCCCAATGCGGGCCAGCTCAAGTCCAAGCTGAGCCACAGGCACAACCCCAGGCCGAGCAGGAGCTCGAAGTTCAGCCGCAGCCTAAATCGTAGCCACACTCGTAGTAGTTTCTGCCATCTTTAGCTTTCATTTCTTATTGTTGCTTCTCTGGCTCTTTGACTTCAATCTGCGCGACGCCGACCGCCGGAAGCAGCGCTTTCGCAATCGAATCGTTCAATGCGGCGAGATCTTTGTCCTGCAAGTCTTTCCATTTTGCCAAATCGTCGTTGGCCATCTGCTCGAGCAGGGCCTCGACGTCGTATTCCTGTTGGGTCGGCGCCGAATCCGCGCTATCCGCGGCATTTTCGAGATAGCCGAGCCTGCTATTCAGATCAATCGGATAATTGAGAAATTCCTCGGAGGCAGACACTTTGCTATCGGCGATTTGATCGTCGAGCTCTGAAATTTTCTTATCGAGTTCGTGAGCGGCGTCGCGAATGGGCTGTGCGGCTTCATCGTCCGCAAGCCGCTTTGTGAGGGCGACCAATTGATCGTGAACGCCCCGCATCTGGAGCACGGCCGCGTGCGTTTGATCCATCAGGTCACGCAGCTTGGTGACGAGCTCAAATTGTTTCTGGAGATCCGCATCGGCAAGCTTGATCCGCGGATCCAGGCGAATCTCAAGCGGCTGGACGTACGATCTGCCGTTGGCAGTCAGCTTCAGTTGATAGTTTCCGGGAAGCGCGAGCACGCCCAGCGGGTCACCTTCGTCATAGATCGCGTTGGGAATCTCGCGAGGCTTCTCGTATCGCAAATCCCAAACGAAGCGGTTCAAGCCCACGTCGGTGGTCAAAACTTCCTGCGGCGGTTCGTTCTCTTCGTCTTCCTCGCGGTTTTTCTTGTCGTCTTCTTCTTTTTCTTTCTTCGGCTGATTCGTGAACTTGCGCACCGTTGCACCTGACGAATCGAGAATCTCGAGTGACACTACTTCTTTCTCTGCGGGCTTGTCCTTTAGCCAATAGTAAAGAGTCGCTCCGCGTGGCGCCGTTTGCCCGGCGACATCGAGCTTCGATGCTGGCGCTCGCCCGGCTGCACGAAAGCGAATTGCCGGACGTGGCTTGAAAACATAGGCGCTGGCTCCTGCGTGAATATCTTCAAACTGCCGCAAAGGAGAGATATCGTCCAGGATCCAGAATGAACGCCCGTGTGTTGCCACGATCAGATCGCTGTTCTTAATGGCAAGGTCGTGCACGGGCGCGGTCGGCAAATTCAGTTTCAGCCGTTGCCAGTGCTCGCCGTCATCGAAGGACATGAACACGCCTGTTTCCGTTCCCGCGAATAATAATCCGCCGCGCTCGGGATCTTCGCGCACGGCGTGGACGTAGGAGCCTTCGGGAATTCCAGCGGAAATATCCTTCCAGACAGCACCGTATTTGTGCGTGCGGAAAATATATGGGTGCTGATCGTCGAGCTTGTGCGCATCCACGGCAACGTAAGCCGTACCGCCATCGTGCCACGAAGCATCAATTAAGCTCACGAGGCTCCAGGGCGGAACTCCGGGCGGCGTGACGCTCGTCCAGCGAATTCCACCATCGCGCGTGATATGTACCAGACCATCGTCGGTGCCCGCCCAGATTACATTTTTCTGCGCGGGCGACTCCGCAACCGTGAATATGAGGTCGTAGAATTCGGCGCTTGAATCGTCCTGCGTGATCGGGCCGCCTGAGGATTGCTGCTTGGTCTTGTCGTTCCGGCTCAAATCGGGGCTGATAGTGGTCCAAGTCATGCCCGCATCTTTCGAGCGAAACAGCACCTGCCCCGCAAAATAAAGCGTGTTCGGATCGTGCGGAGAAAACACAATTGGCTGCGTCCATGTGAATCGGTACTTAAGGCCGGCTGCTCCGTTTCCGTCAGGGTCGTCGGGCCACGGTGATACTTCCTGGGTTTGGCCGGTGCGCTTGTCGAAGCGCGTTAGTCCTCCCCAATAACCGCCGGCATAGGTGACGTCGGGATTCGTCGGATCGGGGGCGATGTAACCGCTTTCGCCGCCGCCGACGTCATACCAGTCCTCGCGATCGATGCTGCCGTGATTCGTATCGCTCGCGATAGCGACGGAAGTGTTGTCCTGCTGCGCGCCGTAAATGTGATAAGGGAATCGCGTGTCGGTGATGACGTGGTAGAACTGCGCCGTCGGCTGATTCATTATTGACGACCAAGTCTTGCCGCCGTCCCCCGAGATCGTAGCGCCACCGTCATTGGCATTGATCATGCGATTCGGATCAGTCGGATCGATCCAGAGGTCGTGATGATCGCCATGAGGTCCAGGGACGCGCGTGAAGTCTTTTCCGGCGTTTGTTGAGCGAAACATGCCGGTGTTGAGCACGTAGACGGTGTCAACGCTCTTCGGATCGGCAAAAACGTGGGTGAAATACCAGGCGCGCTGGCGGAAGCGCTGGTCCTCGTTCGCCAGTTCCCAGGAATCGCCGCCATCTTCCGAGCGATAGAGGCCGCCCTTCGCCGCCTCGACGAGCGCATAGATTCTGTTCGAATCCGCGCCCGAAACTGAAACGCCGATTCGTCCGAGGACGCCTTCGGGAAATCCGTGGCCCTCGATGCGCTTCCACGTTGTGCCGCCGTCGGTGGATCTATAGAGACCGCTGCCGGGCCCGCCGCTGGTTAGGCTCCATGGAGTTCGGTGTGCTTCCCACATAGAGGCGAAGAGAATGTGAGAATTTTGCGGATCGAAGACGATGTCAATGCCGCCGGTCTTGTCGTCCTTATAGAGAACTTTCTCCCAAGTTTTTCCGCCGTCTGTGCTGCGGAAAATTCCGCGCTCGGTGTTTGATCCGTAGGCGTGGCCGAGCGCCGCGACGAAAACGATGTTGGCATCATGCGGATCAACGATGACGGCGCCGATGTGCTGCGAATCCGGGAGGCCGACATTTGTCCAGGTTTTTCCTGCGTCGAGTGATTTGTAGACGCCGTCGCCGTAGGAAATATTGCCGCGGATGCAAGCCTCGCCAGTGCCCGCATAAATTACATTAGGGTCGGATTCGGCTACGGCGATGCTACCAATCGAGGAGACCGGCTCGTTATCGAAGATCGGAAGCCAGGTGAGCCCGCCATTCGTGGTCTTCCAGATGCCGCCGGAAACGGCTCCAAAATAAAAAACGCTGGGATTGCCGGGGATGCCGACGGCCGTGAGCGACCTTCCGCCGCGAAAAGGCCCGATTTGCCGCCACTTCAGTCCCTGCAGATGCGACTCGTCCACGTGCTGCGCGCGCGCAGCGCTTGCGGCGAGAAGCATGCAAGAAATGATTGCCGCAACGGCGAATTTCGATATCAATCTCGAAGTCAATTTCGATGCTGGGCGAGCGCCATCCATCCCCAAATCCCCCGAAATGCAAACACAAAATCGTACGTTCGCGACAGACAAAAATAAAGGCATTCGTTCTTATATTTTCTATGATTCAGCGGACTGAAAAAGCGATCGCGATGCCGTCTCGCTCTAAAATAGGCCCGGAAGGAATCGCGGCTTCGAGCCCATCGCCTCGCGATAAGCCTGGCTCGACATCAGAACTCGTTCTTCGACGGAGATTCGGCTTCGAAGCACCCAAAAATGCGCGAAGGTTCCCCAGATCGCGGTGATCCATGCGGTGTGAATCAGGGGGAGAGAGACGAGCTCGAGAACAACGGCGAGATAGTTCGGATGACGAATCCACTTATAGGGGCCCGTAGTGATCACTCCGAGCGTGGTCGAGGCCATGACCTGAACGTTCCAGTGCCCGGCCATCGTGTGAATTACCCACCAGCGAATCAGATTGGCGGAGACGAACACGATTCCCGCGACGATTGCGAGCGCAGGAATCAATGGCCGGTGCAGTAACACGACTTCCAGACCCGCCGAGATCAGAATTCCTCCATGCAGCAGAATCATCCAGGGAAGCGCCGGCTCCGGAACTTTTGTAACGCCAGCCTTCGCCATCCGCCGCTGATTGCGCCTGGAGAGTTGCATTTCGCCGAGACGCAAAACCCCAACGAGAACGAGAAGCACGATGTAGGCAATGACGCTCGTCGGCATGAAGCGTTTACGCCCAGCGAAGGAGGAGAAGTTCGGCGCTGAATCCAGGTCCGAACGCGGCCATCAATCCATACTGCCCTACTTCAACTTGCTTCTTCTTCAGCCAATCGTGAAGAACGAACAGCACCGAAGCGCTCGATAAGTTTCCGTATTCGTTCAGAATGTCCCACGAAGGCCCAGTCTTCTGGCGGCAGAGGCTGAGTTCCTCTTCCATGTAATCCATGAGCTTTCGCCCGCCGGGATGCAGGACGAATGCGGCAATGTCCTTGCGTTCGAGTTTCTGCCGCGACAAGAAGCAGTCAACGAGCCCTTTGATTTTGCCGCGAATCAGGTCGGGAACATCTTTCGAGAGGAAAATATGAAATCCATCTTCTTTGAGATCGAATCCCATTGCGTCGTGAGAATTAGGAAAAAGATACGTCTCGGTGGCCAGAATCTGAGGCCCGCTTCGCGGCTCGCTTGAAATAATTGCCGCCGCCGCGCCATCCCCAAAGAGGATGCTGGAGATGATGTTCGCCTGAGTGAAGCTTGTCCGCTGAAACGTGAGACTCGGCAGCTCCACCGCGACTAGCAGAACATTTTTGCCCGGGCCGGCCTTCACGAATTCGTGCGCGCGGGCGAACGCCGCCGCCCCAGCCGCGCAACCGAGTTCGGTGATCGGTAGCCGGCGAACGTCGCGGCGGAAGCCCATGCTCTCAATGAGGTAGGCTTCGAGCGAGGGAATCATGAAGCCCGTGCACGAAACAGTAATGATCCAATCGATTTCCTCCGGTTTCATCCCCGCGCGCTCAAGACATTCCTTGGCCACCTGCTCGCCGAGCTTGATGGCGTGCTCCTGATATTCCAGATTCGTCTTGGTCAGAGGCCGCGGCTCAATCGTGTATTCGAGGGGAAAGATGGTGTATCGCTGGCGCACGTGGGAGTTGTCGACAATCGACATCATGCCATCGAGGCGCGCGCCATCCAGGAGAAAAACGCGCTGCATATGCGCCTTCACCTCTTCGCGCGATACAACGTAATCGGGAACGGCCGTTGACGTGGCCACGATCGTTGGCCGCCGGCCATTCCCGGATAACTGCTCAGCAAATGTCATCCAAACGTCTCCAAGAAAACGTGCTCAATAGCCGCGCTCGGCCGCTTCTCTGCCAAGTCGCTTGTGCGATCCTGCTTAAGCGACACGTATACCCTACCGCCGAGGCGTCCGTCAGGATTGAGGTGGGTTCTATTACCAGCAAGAATCAACAAGAATACCAAATTTAGCTCTGACTTCATGCGATTTACTTTCGGCGGTTCCCCTATCCTGTACTGAAATAGACTCTTGACGTTGACCTGGGAACTGCCGAAGAACTCGCGGGGCTATGAATTGTGAGAGGGGATGAGAACGCGCGCATTGCAAATACATCGCCAATTCCAAATCTCACATCGCGCGGTAGAGCACCCATACCGAAGATGCGGTATCCTGATTCTGCGCGCCGGTCCCGCGCGTGCGCGTTTGCAATTACTCGCACTTTCGGCTACGGTTCTTGGCTGAAGTTCAGGCGCGAGTGAGCATGGATATCGATTCCGGCCAGTCGGGACGAATCAAGGTTCCACATCTTAGAGTTACACAAGGCTCGAGGTTCTCTTAGTATGGCTGACACAATCGCCGAAGACGTCATCGCAACGCTTGCCTCCGTGAAGCGCATACCCGCCGAAAGCATTAAACTGGACACTCCTCTACAGGAACTGGGAATTGATTCGCTCGACACTTTCACATTGCTCTTCGAGCTCGAAAGCAAATTCAACATCTCGATTCCAGATGACGATGCGCGCAACATCCGCACGGTCAACGACATCGTCGAGGGAATTCGCAAGCTTGTGAGCGCGAACAACAGTGGTTCCTCCACTCCTTCTGCGGCGCCGGCGGACTAGCGGATGGCGGATCGCAGAGTCGGGATCACGGGCGTCGGCACCATCTGCGCCGCGGGACTCAATACCAAGGAAGCATGGAATACGCTCCAACGCGGAATCCCCGCGATAGGCCCAATCACCTCCGTTGATACCTCCACTCTTCGGTTTCATAACGCCGCGGAAGTCCGCGGCTATGATCCCGGCGCTCACTTCCCTGGAAGCCAACAGGATCACCTCGACCGATTCGCGCAATTTGCGGTAATCGCGGCGCGTGAAGCTGTTGCCGATTCCGGTGTTACGCTCACGCCAGAATTGTGCGAACGAACTGCTGTCGTCCTCGGAACCGGGACGGGCGGGCAATCCACGCAGGATGCCGGATTCGAGGACCTTTACCTTCATGGCCGTGGGCGCGTACATCCTTTGATTATTCCGCGCGCGATGGTGAACGCCGGCGCGAGCCAAGTGTGCATGGAATTCGGCGCTACTGGACCCGCGTTCGCAATATCTACGGCCTGCTCGTCTTCGAACCACGCGATCGGCCTCGCGTTCCAGATGGTGCGGCGCGGCGACGCCGACCTCGCGTTCACGGGCGGCAGCGAAGCTCCTTTCGGTTTGGGATTGCTGAAGGCGTGGGAAGCGATGCGCGTGATGGCCCCGGACACCTGCCGGCCATTCTGCAAGGACCGCCGCGGCATGGTTCTCGGCGAAGGCGGCGCGGTGCTGATTCTCGAGCCGCTCGACGTTGCGCAAGCGCGAGGCGCGAAAATCTATGCCGAAATTGTCGGATTCGGAATGTCTTCGGACGCGCATCACGTGACGCAGCCGACGGTCGCGGGGCCGGCGCGTGCCATGCGCTCAGCGTTGAAAGACGCTAATCTCGCGCCCGAACAATTCGGCTATGTCAACGCACATGGCACGGGCACGCCGGGAAACGATCCGACCGAGACTCGCGCGATCCATGAAGTTTTCGGCGCTCATGCGAAGCGCTTGGCGGTCAGCTCGACGAAATCCATGCACGGCCACGCACTCGGCGCCGCCGGAGCTATCGAATCTGTCGCCACGATCATGGCTCTCAAGGACGGCATCTTGCCGCCCACAGCAAATTTCACAGAAGCCGATCCTGAATGCGATCTCGACTACATTCCTAACCAGCCGCGCGCGGTTCGCATTGAATACGCGCTATCAAATTCGTTCGCGTTCGGCGGGCTGAATGCGGTCCTCGCCTTCCGTGCTTCACGCTGAAGAGCCATGAACGCGTGATTCTCCTATGAAGCAGCTAAGCCGGACTCTCCTCAAGAGCACCTTTCGAACCGGCATCACCGTCAAAGGAATCGATGGCGTTCTGGAAACCGTCGGGGGCGTGTTGTTCCTGCTCTTTCCTCCGTCGAAGATGAACGCGATCGTCACAATCCTCTCGCAGCACGAACTGTCGCACGATCCTCACGATTTCATCGCCATCCATGTACTTCGTTTGTCGGAGAAGTTGCTAAGCGGCAACAAGCTATTCGCTGCGCTGTATCTGCTGTCTCACGGCCTTACGAAGGTCATACTGGTGGTTGGACTGTGGATGAACGCGCTGTGGGCTTACCCGCTCACGATCGGGGTGTTCGCCGCTTTCAGCGTCTATCAAATGTACCGGTATAGCCACACGCATTCGATCGTGCTGTTGTTTCTCACGATTTTCGATGTCGCCCTGATTTATCTAACCTGGATGGAGTGGCGCGAACAGGAGGCCGAGCGCGCGAAAGGAAATTCGCCGAGAGCCAAGTAACGTACGCTGCTATCTCGCAATCCAAAAGAGCGGCAGCAACCCGACGAGGGATAAAATCACCAAGAGCGCCGCGCTCTGAGTTCCCGTCTTGCGGTCGGAAAACGCATAGGCATACCCCGCTTTGACGGCGCTATTGCTCGCCATCGCCACGGCGATCGCCGACGCCGCCAAATTGACCGGAGTCGTGGTGCCCACGGTGTTGGCTAGTCCAAGAACAAATGGCGCGATATCCGTAAATCCCGTGAGCGCGGCTAGCCCGTACACGCCCGCGCTGCCCAAATAAACAACCGCATAATGCGTCAACGCAAGCATTACCACGAAGAGTAGCGCGAATAAAAAGGCCGCGCTTAGTTCCAAGGGATTTTGCGCGACAACCTGGCTCTTGACCTCTCCGGATTCCGGCTCGCGCCGCGTCGTCCAGAACCAGCCGAATAAGCTACCCACAACCGTAAACGCGGTGAACCACAGCGCCAACTTCGCAGCCAACACGCGGCTGAACAGCGCGACCAGCACAATCAGTCGCGCATACGCGACACTCGAAGCGATGAGAATTGATCCGGAAAATAGATGCGGACGCCTTTCTGCCCTCGCTCTTTTTGCCAACACTACAGTCGCGACGGTGGAGGAATAGAGCCCGCCGAGAATTGCCGCGAGAAGAATGCCGCCCTTCCCCGTCGTCCGCAGTTGGATCAGGTAGCTTGCGTATGAAATCGCGCTCACCGCGACCACTACGAGCCACGCCTTAAACGGGTTGAATCCGAACGGCCCGTACGTCTGATCCCGAACGACAGGCAGAATCACGGCCGTGAGAAGGAGGAATTTCGTGAAAGTGAATATCTCTTCCGAAGGAACACGCTTCGAAAGACCCTCGAGGAACGTCTTCAATTCGAGCAGCAGCAGGCCGATGACGGTGATCGTCGTAGCCAGCCAGAACTGCTCGCGGGCTACCAGAGCGCCCACAACAAATGTCGCCAGGCCGGACACTTCCGTGGTCGCCCCGGCAGCTTCCGCGCGCTGGATTTTGTGTTGGTATGAGAGCCAGAGGAATGCGCCAACCACCGAGAAGCCGACCAGTACCGGAGCGACAGAATTTGGGGCGAACTCAGCGAGCGCGAACCCAAGAAGCCCGATCAGCGGAAACGTTCGCACCCCGCCGAAAGTGGATCCACCGCCGGTCTTGTGCTCTTCGCGCTCGAGGCCAATCAGAAAAGCAAGGATGAATGCCAGCGTGAGCTTTGCGGCTTCCGGTGGCATCAACTGCGAAAATCCGTGGAACAATCGCGCACGCCTCCGCCGCATCTCATTTCACTTAAATCCTGATGCGGCCTTTGAGAACGCCCAAGGATACGGCTGACGGGAGGGTACCGGAGAAGCACTAAGAACTCAATCGAACATGCGTGAGCGCGATTCTTAGAGCAGGTGCAGCCAATGATAAGATTCGCTTCACCGAGGTGCCGGACAATGAAACAAACGTTGAGTGCCCTAGTTATTCTCTTAGTCGCTGCTGCGTACGTTGGAAGACCCGCCAAGGGCGACAACACGCCTAAGGAGCAAACCTACGTTCGCGTTACTTACTGCTTCGATACGGATTCGGTGCGCGACCAGCGGCTATCTAAGAAACAGAAAGTCGTCCTGGGATACGCCTTGTCTACGCTCGATCCGAGCTCCGAGAAAGTGAAAGCCTGCAAGAAAGTTGGCGCACCGCTGGTTGGCTACGTGCAAATTTCCCCGCCGGTTGCCAACTCAGAATAGAAAGTTTCATCACGGAATGTGCGTGCACGTAGTAGCAGAATCAACGATTCTGGCTGGTTGGTGCTGAGTCGCCCCACCCGCTGGGAGTGGGTGTCCATGGGCGCGTAAAATTATCGGCCAGCGTAAGGGAGATAAGCAGCGCAAGGAAAAAGAATGCGGTCACCACCACAACTCTGGTTAATCCTGGACTATAGCGAAGCTCCATGAAGAACAGCGCGACAAGCAGCATCTTCACAACAGCAATCGCAAGAGCCGCGACCGTGTTCATCGCCCCGAGGTCGACGAAAGCCACACCTGTGGTCAGCCCCGTCAAGAAGAGCAGCGCGAGAAATACCATCACGTATACGCGCACGGGAACGACGTGTCCAGGCATCAGTAGCGCCCCCCGATCAAATAGAGCAGCGGGAAAAGAAAAATCCAAATGATGTCCACGAAGTGCCAGTAAAGTCCGCTCACTTCCACGGGCGCGTTATATTCCGGCGAGAAACGGCCGCGCCAAGCCATGATCGTCATCACGGTCAAAATTCCAAAGCCGACTATCATGTGCATGGCGTGAAGACCCGTCATGACGAAGTAGAAACAGAAGAACATTTCGACGGATCCGAGCGGCGGATTGCCGTGAATCTCTTCTGTCGGCGCCCAATGCAGTCCGGGCACCAGACCTTTCGTCCAGTCTGTTGACCATTCCACATATTTGATCCCGAGGAAAACCGCGCCGAGCACCATCGTTAGAATCAAAAACAGTACGATCAGTTTGCGCTTTCCCGTTTGTGCCGAATGCACTGCGAGCACCATCGTCAAGCTGCTGCCGATCAGCACCGCGGTGTTCGTCGCACCTAGCTTTATATCGAGCAGCCGGCTGCCGCCCTCGAAACCCGGAAGGTACAGCTCGCGGTAAATCGCATACGCCGCAAAAACCGCGCCGAAAAACATGATTTCGGTGACTAGGAATGCCCACATCCCGAGGCTGCCCGCCTCGTGCTGCTGCTCCATGTCCTCAAAATGGTGGCGTAAGCCCGGTACATGCCCGACTACGACGGCACCGCCGGCACGGTGGCTTCCGCCTGAATGAGAACTCGAAGTTGCCGCTTCAGGCATGCGTGCTCTCCGGCGTAGCGTACGCGTAGGCGTCTTCGGTCACGATTGGCGTCTCTTCAAAATTTTCGGTCGGCGGCGGAGATGTCGTCTGCCATTCCAAGCCCTTGGTGCCCCACGGATTCGACGACGCTACGGGTCCGTAGCGGATGGACCAAAGGAAATAAATCAGCGGAATCACATAGCCAATTCCGAGGATCGAAGCGCCGGCGGACGACATTACATTCAAAACCTGAAATTCCGCCGGATACACCGAATAGCGTCGCGGCATCCCAAGATATCCGAGCATGAATTGGGGGAAAAACGTCAGATTGAAGCCGGCGAAAATCATCAACGCCGCGATGCGGGCCCAGATGTCTGGATAGAGCCTTCCGGTGATTTTTGGCCACCAGAAATGCAGCCCTCCGAGATACGCCATCATCGTGCCACCCACCATGATGTAGTGAAAATGGGCGACGATGAAATAGGTGCCGTTCAAGTGGACGTCAGTGGCGAGCGACGCCAGGAAAAGTCCGGTCAGCCCGCCCATCGTAAATAGCCCAATGAAGCCGAGTGCGTAGAGCATCGGCGCCTGATACGAGATCGATCCTTTGTAGAGCGTCGCAGTCCAGTTGAAGACTTTGATGGCCGACGGAATGGCGACTAGAAAGCTCAGCAACGAGAAAATCAGCCCGGCGTAGACTGATTGCCCGGTAACGAACATGTGATGGCCCCACACTAGAAAACCCAAGACTGCAATTGCCATGCTCGAAAACGCGATCATCTTATAGCCGAATATTTTCTTTCGCGAAAATGCCGTCACAAGCTCGCTGATCACTCCCATTCCCGGCAAAACCATGATGTAAACGGCGGGGTGCGAATAGAACCAGAACAGGTGCTGGAATAGCAGCGGATCGCCTCCGATGACAGCGTCGAATATGCCCACGTGAAGCAGCCGCTCGGCTGCAAGCAGCACGAGCGTCACGGCAATCACCGGCGTTCCCAGCATGATGATCACGCTCGTCGCGTACATCGCCCAGATGAATAGCGGCAGCCGGAACCACGTCAGGCCGGGCGCGCGCATTTTGTGAATGGTAACCACAAAGTTCAAAGCGGTGAGGATCGAAGAAAATCCTGCAATGAACACGCCGATCGCCGTCGCGATCACATGCGTCTGCGAATAAATGCTGCTGTACGGCGGATAAAACGTCCAGCCGGTGTCCACTCCGCCGCTCATCAGCGCGTAGAGTGCGAATGACGCGCCGATGATGTACAGATACCAGCTCATGAGATTTAAGCGAGGAAAGGCCAGGTCCTTCGCGCCGATCATCAGAGGTACGAGAAAATTGCCCAGCGTCGCGGGTATCGACGGAATCAGAAAGAAAAAAACCATGATGATGCCGTGCGCTGAAAACAGTTTGTTATACGTATCCGGCTGGACCAGCGCGCCTTGCGGCTCAATCAAATGCAGCCTCATCAGAACCGCAAAAATACCGCCAATGAAAAACATCACAGAGATCGAAGCGAGATATAGCAGCGCGATCCGCTTGTGATCGACGGTCAGAAGCCACGATTTAATGCCGTAGCTCGCGTTCAAATAATTGAGACGCGATTCCGCGGGCGCTTCCAGCACGGCCGTACTCATTTCCCCGTCTTCCTTTCCTCGGTGCCCAGCGACTTCACGTACGCGATCAACTGCAATACCTGCTCCTCGTTCACCTGTCCCTGAAACGTCGGCATGATTGGCGGATAATTCGGCAGCGGCATCGAATTCGGATTCACAATCGCCTGGCGGATGTATGAGTCATCGGCGATTCGCGTGTCGCCACTTCGCAGCTTCACCGGCTTGCCGTAGAGGCCCTGCAGCACGGGCCCGCGGCCAGTGCCGTCGGCGATATGGCAAGTGATGCATCCGAGCTGAGTGAATAGCCGCTCGCCCGATTGCGCCATCGTTTCGCCCTTGGCCCCGCCGGCAAGCCACTGCGCGTAATCAGTCGGCGACATCACGTAGACCCAGCCGATCATGCCCCCGTGCTCCGCACCGCAATACTGCGCGCAGAAAAAGTGGTACGTCCCGAGCTTCGTGGCCTGAAACCAGATGTAGGCGTATCTGCCCGGCAGCGCGTCGTGCTTGATGCGAAACGCTGGAATTGAAAAATCGTGGATAACGTCTTCCGACGTCATCGTTAGTTTAACCGGCACGCCGATGGGAACATGCAGCTCGTTGATCTCCCGCGGACCCTCAGGATGCTGCAGGTGCCACATCCATTGCTTGCCGACGACGAAAATTTCCATGGAAGCATTTGGCGGCCGCGCATTCTCGAAATAAAGGCTCGAGCCCCAAATAAAAATGAATGCGCAAATCAGCGTCGGAATTACGCTCCACGTGATCTCGAGGGCTGTCGACCCTTCGATCTCCGGCGGCCGGTAGCCATCCGATGGCCGGCGGTACTTCACCATGAAATAAAAAATGACGGTGAAAATTAGAAAGGTGAAGAAGAGAGTAATCGCAGTCAGAAAATAGTAAAGGCGATCGACGCCTGGCGCGATAGACGAGGCGTCGTCAGGCTTCAATGGGAAGCCGGGCCACGCGAGCGCGACGATCGCAGCAACGAAATGGAAATTGCCGGTCATGAATTTATCGCGTTCCCACCTGTGCGCCGTGCCCAGCGAGACCGCCGCCGCGTAGACCGTGTCCGTTGGGATTACCGCGCTCGCGCCGCAATAGAATCGCAATCAGTAGCGCCAGCGCGAGCATCGTGACCAATCCCGCGATTTGAAGCACGCGCGAAATCAAAATCCCGTATTTCCCTGTCGCCGGATCGTAGTGGTAGCAATAGAGCAAAATTTGATCGACAGGCGATCCAATCTTTCCCGCCGAAGCTTCCTCCAGCCCGAAACGCAAATCTCGAGGCGGATACTTGATGCCATAAAAATAACGCGCGAGCCTGCCGTCGGGCGTCAGCACCATGATTCCGCTCGGATGGGCGAACTGTTTGGTCGTCGAGTCGTAGGCGAAGTGAAAACCAACAACGGCCGCGAGCGCCTTGATCTGCGGAGCGTCGCCGGTAAGAAAATGCCATCCCTGCTCGACGCCAGGCCGCGCGTACATACCGACGTAGAGCTGCCGCTTGGTCTCAGCCATCACCGTGTTTTCCGCCGGGTCAATACTCACTGTCACCACTTGAAAATCTTTGCCTAGCTCCAGCGGCACTTCCTTCAAGCTGTGCGCCAGGCTATTCAAAACTTGCGTGCAGAGCATCGGACATTGGTAATAAACAAGAGTAAGAATGACGGGCTTTTGGCGAAAGAAACTGCGGAGCGCGACTGTTCGGCCTTTCTCATCGCGGAAAGTAAGATCGAGCGGAATGGAATCATTCAATTTCTGATCGAGCGCGACGTCACGGAGCAATTCCGGACGCACGCCAGCGCTCTGCACAGGCGCCGAATCGGACCCGGTTTGCTGCGTCCACAATGATTGCGCTTGCGATGCGCCAGCGAACGCGAGCAAGCCACACACAATCACGGCTCCCTGAAATGCTCGCGTGCTGTTGCCGATTTTCTCGATCATCGTGCCGTTCATTCCGTTCCATTTCCCGCTGGTTTCGCGCTTGCGTGGCTTGCTCCTGTCGCCTCGCTCGGCACCATCGTCCCGGTTTGCTCCGCCGGTTTCGCCGGCCGCGATGGAAGTCCCCGCTCGAGCGTCAACCGCATCGCTTGATCAATCGGAATTCGCACAATTCCGTTCTGCTTATCCGCCCAGCCGTAGCTTTTCAAAATTTCCTGCTCCCGCTCCCAGTAATCGTGAATATCGGCTTCCGGCATCACCTGTAATCGCGGCTGCGGCGGCAGCGTTCGCGCGTTCTCGAAAGGCGAAGCTGCGGGACCTAGATTCTGGGTCTCCGCGAAATAGCCAAATACGACTCTCATCCCAATCGCTACCGCGATCAGCACGATCGCCAACCCCACTCCGAATTTCACGATGGCGGCCGGGTTAGCGTCGCGCGTCTCGTAGCCAGGTTCGACCGGCGGCTGCGGCGATGTATGAGGCTCAATCGCCATGTTCGGCCACTCTTTCGAATCGAGGATCGTGCAACGGCACCAGCGGCCGGCGCTTCAATTGCCAAATAAATGTCGCGATCCACAGCTCCCCGATCGCAATCGGCAAAGTGAGATCGAGCGGATGCACTCGTGGCCCATTCTGCTCAAACGCGGGCACGATCAGCCAGAACACATCCACAAAACTGATGAAAATCATTGCGCCGGCCACGATCGCAAGGGCGCGCATCCGCCGCTTCAGGCCGCGCTGCAGCAACAGCAAGAATGGAATCGCGAAATGAAAAACGATCAGAAATAACGCGAGCTTTGCCCAACCGCCATTTGCGCGTATCACATACCAGGAAATCTCTTTAGGCAGGTTGCCAGACCAAATAATCAAGAATTGCGAAAATGACAGATACGCCCAGAGCATCACGAAGGTCAGCAGCAAATTGCCCAGGTCGTTGAATTGCGCGGGCGTGACCACGCTGGCCATCGGCTCGTAGTTCGAAAGAATCCGCGCGGTCAGAATCGCTAGCGCCATCGCTCCCAGAACCCCCACAACCATGAAGATCATTCCAAATATCGTTGAAAACCAATGCGGCTGCAGGGACATCACCCAATCAATCGTCGCGTACGTCACCGTCAATCCGTACAAAATCAGTCCCGGCCCGCTCATGGCCTCAAGGCGCTTCGCGTACACTGGGTCGCCGGTTTCGTCCTGTTCCGCCGACCACTTGTTCAAGAAATAGCTCAACGTAAACCAAATCAAAAAGTAGATCACCGCGCGCGTCATGAAGAAATTCAAGCTGAGATAGGTTCGCTTGAACTTCAGTATTGGGTCGTCGCCCAGTCCGCCGGGCAGCGCCCACGGAAAAAGCGTCTTTAATCCAAATATCACCGGCAAGAATAAAATCAACATTAGCGGAAACGTGCGCGATGCCGCTTCCAAAGGCCGCCGGATCGGCAATCCCCAATCCCCGCCCGTCAGATGGTGCAACATGAGTATCGCCATCGAGCCGACCGGGAACCCGATCCAAAATACGTACGCCAGCAAATACGAGCGGTAAAACTGCTCCGGATTCCGCAAGAAACTCATGAAAGATACGAGCAGAGCTAGGAAGCCCACAGTCGCGCACGCGCGAATCGCGCGATCGAAGTTCGGGCTTTGTGTCTCGACCATTATTTCTGCCCCATCAATTTCTCCCGCTCATCTTCGGGCACATCCGACGGCGTTGCGTGCTGGCTCAATTGCAGCGCGCGAATGTAAGCGGCGATCCGCCAGCGATCTTCCGGCGTCACTCGTGCCGCGTAGCTGTACATGTTGCCGAATCCATTTGTGATCACGTCGAAGAAATGGCCCACCGGAGCCTGCCGCAGCCGGTCGATGTGGAACGAGGGCGGCTGCGGAAATCCGCGCTGCACGATCATGCCGCGCCCGCTCCCGGTGTAATCGTGGCAGGGGCTGCAATAAATGTTAAATCGCTGCTGACCGCGCAAGATATCATTCGCCGTAATCGGAAACGGAAACGTATCTGCATCCTTGCCGTCAATCTTTCCCTTGTAGAGATGATCGTCAATCCGAAGATAGCCGCGCGCCACAGTTCCCGGCACGGGTTGTCGCGCCGATCGCCCATCGTCGAAAAAGTTGGTCGCCGCGTAAGTGTCGTATCTCGGCTGAATTTGCATATCGCGACGGCAGCCTGCAAACGCCGCAGCGGAACACATGAGGGCAATCAGTAGCGCGCTGCCAATCGGCGATCGCCTGCGAAGCGCCGACGCCCAAACCGGCCGCAATGTTCCGTTACGCTTCAATCTCATACACTCCGTGCGGATTGAGACCCTCAAGAAAGATCTTCGTGTTCGTGAGATCGAACTTCCTGTCGCGCGATTTAATGCAAAGAAAAAATCGATCGCGTGTGGCCAACGCGAAGCGCGGCACGTTGAAAACCGGATGATACGGCGTCGGCAATCCATTCATCGCCAGCATTCCAAAAACTGCCGCGAGCGCTGCGCCCAGCACCGTCATCTCGAAAGTAATCGGAATAAACGCGGGCCAACTGTTGTGCGGTTTCCCACCCACATTCAACGGAAACCCAATCACGTTCGGATAATATTGAAGGAAGAATCCACCCAGGCATCCAAACAGCCCGCCAAAAAAAACCACTACGGGTAAAATCGTGTGATGAAACCCGCACGCCTCCGCAAGTCCTTCCACGGGCATTGGCGTAAATGCATCAATCCGCCGATAACCTTCCTTTCGCGCGCGCTCCGCCGCATGAAGCACCCCTTCCGGCGTCTCGAACTCCGCCAGCAATCCGTAAATCGGCTTTCTTCTCATTTCACTCGCACTTTGCTGCCTTGCTGCGTGCCTACCTACGTCTCGCCTATTTCGGGATTCGGATTCCTCAGCCGTGCCAGATACGTCGTGCGCGGCCGTGTATTGAGATCTCCCAGCAGGTCGTAATTCCGTGTTTGCGCCCGGAGCTTCGACACGCGGCTTTCAGGATCATTGATATTTCCGAAAATGATTGCGCGCGAAGGACACGCAGCTTCGCAAGCCGTCACGATCTCGCCGTCCCTAACGCTGCGATCTTCTTTTTCGGACTCAATCTTCGCCGCGTTGATTCTCTGCACGCAGTACGTGCACTTCTCCATCACGCCGCGGCTGCGCACCGTCACATTCGGATTGCGCAGCCCGAAAAGACTCGGCGTCGTCCAATCTGAAAACAGCTTGAAATTGAACCGGCGCACCTTATACGGGCAATTGTTCGAGCAATAGCGCGTCCCGACGCATCGGTTGTAAATCATTTCGTTCAAGCCTTCATCGCTATGAACCGTCGCGCCCACCGGGCAAACCACTTCGCACGGCGCGTTCTCGCACTGCTGACACATCACGGGTTGGTAGTAACTTTCCGGATTGTCCAGGTCGCCGCGGAAATAGTTATCCACCCGTATCCACTGCATATCGCGGCCGGCGATCACTTCTTCTTTCCCCACCACCGGGATGTTGTTTTCCGCCTGGCAGGCCACCACGCAGGCGCCGCAGCCTGTGCAGCTATTCAAATCGACCGCCATCCCCCACGCATATCCCTCGTATTTGTAATCGGCGTAGAGCGATGTGCGCTTCGTCGTAATTTCCTCCGGATCGCTCGCGAAATTCGGATTCTTGCGGAATTCCTCGAGCGTGCCGATGCGCAGAACCTCGCGCTCGAACGCGTTGACACTCTCCTCCTCGACCTTCTTTCCGTTTTGTTCGATCTGATGATGATGCTGCGTGGTCGCCAGAACATATCTGTCGCCGGTCTTCTCAATTTTCAAGCCGCCCGCGGTCCACGACGCGCCCGAAGTCCGAAGCAGATACGCGTTAAATCCGATTCCGGTGCCGACATGCCCGGAGCGGCGCCGTCCGTAGCCAAGATGCAAAGTCGCGGTCCCGTCCGCGTGGCCCGGCATAATCCACACGGGTCCGCTGATTCCCCTGCCGCCCAAGCTCAGCTTGACCATGTTGCCGTTCGTGACTCCCAGACTTTCAGCCGTCGTCGGGCTTAGTATCACGGCGTTATCCCAGGTCAATTTCGTCAGCGGCTTCGGCAACTCCTGCAACCAGCCGCTGTTGGCGTGCCGGCCGTCGCCAATCGTCGGGTCAGGACGGAAAACAACTGAGAGCATTCCCGATCCGGAGGATTGCGCGATCGGCGTAGCATTTTCGGTGCTCGCGAGATTTGCAGCGGCTGCCCGTGCGGGAAACGCGGACCCCGCCATCACTCCGTCGTGCAGCGTTGTTTCCCAGAAGTCTTCAAACTGTTTATCACTCAACTTCGCGGGTCGCTGCGTACTCCAGTAGTCGCGCACAATGTCGTGGCCCGACTTGCCGTTGTCGCCCGCCAGGATGGCGATGAATTCGTGCTGAGACTTCCCATCGTAAAGCGGCGCAATCAGGGGCTGAACGATTCCGACCGTGCCGTCGTACGCGCGCGCATCACTCCACGATTCCAGGAAATGTGCTTCGGGTACGTGCCAGTGGCAAAGCTCCGCCGTTTCGTCGTTGTAAAGACCAAGGTGAATGCGCAGCGCAACCTTCAAGAATTTCGACGCAAAATCGATGTCAGCCGGCGCAGTGTAAACAGGATTGCTATCGAGAATTACAACCGCGTTCACCTGACCCGAATCCATGTCCTTCAAAAGATCGGCGAGCCCGTCCGTCTCCGGGCTTACCTCGAGCGGATCGGTGTATAGAATCGTCTTGCCGGCGTTGCCGAGCGCCTGATTCATCGCATGCGCAAGTGCGTGCACCGCGGGAGGCTGCGATTCACCGGCAATAATCAAACTCGTTCCGTGATGCTTCTGCAGATCGCGCGCGAGCGCGGCAATCCAATTTGCAGGAACACCAGAGGGAGCAGCCGCACCGCCCGCCCCTCCGGAAACGCCAACCGCCGAAGCCAGTGCGCGCGCAAACGCGCCAATCCCCGCGGGTCCGAGCGCCAGCCGGTGATCCGCCATGGCGCCCGTATTCGTCGGCGTGCTCTCCGTCACGTAGAGCCGGTTCATCTCCGCGCTCGGATTGTCGACGCGCCGGCGATTCGCAAAATCCCGCGCATATCGCACGCTGGTTGAGCCGCTGCAGAGAAAATCGGAGTCGAGCGACACGACCACATCGGCCTGATCGAGCCGGTAGATGGGATTCAGATAGCGTCCGAACGCCAGCTTCGCGCCTTCGCGTGCGTTGTAAGGGCCGCAAGGCTCGTGCGCGTACCACTTCGCCGCCGGAAATTGCGCCAGCAGCGCTTTCATCTGCGCAGCGAATGTCGGCGAAGTCGTCGCGTCCGTCAGAATGCGCAGCCCCGCTCCTTTGTTCGTTTGCCAATCGGCGCGTGCATTGGCGATCGCCGTAAAGAACGCAGCCCAATCGCTGATCCGTCCCTCATGAACAACCACCTGCGAGCGATCGGGGTCGTAGAGCCCTAGCACTGACGCCTGCGCAAAAATGTCCGTCGAGCCCAGGCTTCCCGGATGTTCTGAATTCCCTTCGATCTTCGTGGGCCGCCCCATGTGGCTCTCGACCAATAAGCCCATAGCGCCGTTCGTGCTCGGCATCGAAGTCGCATAAAAAAGCGGCTTGCCCGGAATAATTTCTTCGGGCGGCTTCACATACGGCACGATCTTCTCCGTTGGAAGTTTTGTGCAGGCACTCAACCCCGATAGCGCCGCAGACGCGGCCATCAGCTTCAGGATGTCGCGCCGCGCAACGCCATTGCTCCGCGACGGCATCTTCTCTGGATCGTTCGGAAACTCGTGATGTAGAAAAGCTTCACTCTCCGGCGTCCCCGCAAGTTCTTCGAGGCTCCTCCAAAATCGCTTCCCATTTCCGTGCTGAAGCGCCGCACGGGCGGCAGCCAAATCGAGTGGATAATTTCCAGCTCGCATGACGGCTGCGTCGCCGCCATCGTGCATTTCGTTTGCCGGCCCAGGCGCGTCATGATCGCCTTCAGGACGATTCCCGAAAATCTTGAATGCGTCGCTCATCGGTGGCACGTCACGCAGTCTGTCAAGCTTCGAATTTTATATTCCTTCACCAATCTCGCGCCAAGTTCCAATTGATTGCTTGGAGGGTGATACGTCGTGCTGAACACATACTCTTTCGGCCTAACATATTTCTCCGGCTCGCGATGGCATCCCAGGCACCATGACATTTGCAGTGTGTTCGCCGCCCAAGTCAGCGGCATGTCCGCAATTGGCCCGTGGCACGTCGTGCAGCCGACGCCCTTGGCCACATGAATGCTGTGATTGAAATAAACGAAATCCGGCAGCGCGTTCACGCGCGTCCATGAGATGGATTTGTCGTCCCGGTAGCTCGCCCGCACAGGCTCGAGCATCGCCGCATTGGTCCAAATCTGCGAATGGCACGACATGCAAGTCTGCGTCGGCGGCAATCCCGCGAACGGTGACGTCTCCACCGACGTATGGCAATACCGGCAATCAATTCCCAGCTCACCAGCGTGATGTTTGTGGCTGAACGGCACCGGCTGATCCTTGGCCTCATTCACGTCCGTCACGTACGGGGAACCGCTCAACGCGTAAATCACGTAACCGGCGAGGACAACCACGAACGCCGCGCCATAAATGCTAAGGCGCGAGATTAGGTTCGTGCTGTGATGAAATATCTGCGGCATCGAATGCTATTGCCCCGCTATTTTTTCTCTTCCTCTTCCACCAGCGTTCTCATCTCAAATATCGAAATCATCGGCAAGTAGCGAATGAACAGGTAGAGCAGCGTCAGGAATAACCCCATCGAGCCGAAAAGCGTCATCAAGTCCCAGCGCGTTGGATAGTACATGCCCCAGGAAGACGGCAAAAAGTCGCGATGGAGGCTGATCACTACAATCACAAAGCGTTCCAGCCACATGCCGACGTTCACGATGAGTGCGACCACAAAAAGCGCGGGCACACTCGACCGTACCTTCCGGCTCCACAAGCATTGCGGTATCAAAATATTGCAAAGGATCAGCGACCAATATGCCGGCCAGTACGGCCCAACAAAGCGGTTGATGAAAGCGTACCGTTCAAACGTATCGGCGCTGTAAAACGCCGTAAACGTCTCCATCATGTAGCCATACGCAACGATCAGGCCCGTAGCCAGCATCACCTTGGCCATATTCTCTAGGTGCCGCATGGTGATGAAATCTTCGAGGTGGTAAAACTTGCGGATCGGAATCGCCAGCGTCATCACCATCGCAAATCCTGAATAAATCGCGCCAGCCACAAAGTACGGCGGGAAAATCGTCGTGTGCCAACCGGGCACGATCGCCACGGAGAAATCGAAGCTCACCACCGTATGCACCGAGACGACCAGAGGTGTCGCCAGCCCCGCCAGAAGCAATGACGCCACCTCGTAACGATGCCAGTGCACAGCCGACCCGCGCCAGCCCATCGCCAGAATTCCGTAAACCACCTGCTTCAGCCGGCTCTTCGCACGATCGCGCAGCGTCGCCAGGTCCGGGATCAAGCCCACAAACCAAAACAGCAATGACACGGTCGCGTACGTTGAAACCGCGAATACGTCCCACACCAGCGGGCTTCGGAATTGCGGCCACGTTCCCATTGTGTTTGGATACGGAAACAGCCAGTAGGCAAGCCACGGCCGGCCCATGTGCAGTATCGGAAACAAGCCCGCGCAGGACACGGCAAACAGCGTCATCGCCTCAGCGAATCGGTTGATGGATGTCCGCCATTTCTGGCGGAGCAACAGAAGAATTGCGGAAATAAGGGTTCCGGCATGTCCGATTCCGATCCACCAAACAAAATTGACGATCGCGAATCCCCAACCGATTGGAATATTGATGCCCCAGATACCCACGCCGATCGCGAACAAATAAGTGACGGCGTACAAAAGCATCATTAGCAGTGCAAAGGACACCGCGAACCCAAAGAACCAGCCCGGCCGCCGCCGCTGCCCCAGCACGATCGAACTGATCTTGTCGCTGACCGACCCAACGGTGTAGCCCGGCTCGAGGACCGGCGGGCCCGCGGGAATCTCAGAGGCTCTGTGGAGACTTTCGGGTTCCAATGTAAAGTTCCAAGTAAAATCGAAAATCGAAATCGAGATTTATGTTTTTACTGACCCGGCAGCAGGTCTAAGCAGGTCTGCTCTGCCAATAAACCGGAAAGATCGTGAGCGGCGTTCTCGCCGAATGCGCGCCGCCTCATCGAGGAGCTTGAGGCTCGGGTCCACCCCAACCCGCACTGAATGCGCTCCCGTCCGGGCATAAAGAACGCAGTAGGATAAAACTTGAAGGCTTGCTAAGCAAGATGAAACGAAAAATATCAGCGCGGTCCACGAAGAAAGTCCGTGCACGAACGCAGAATCTCATTAATATGTTGTGACTTCATGGCCATCAAACGGGAATATCACCGCTGGTATTCGTCTCGGCTCGGGCACGACATGGTCGTTCTCTCTTACGGCCACTGGGGCGCACCGCTTCTGTCATTTCCGACAAGCGGCGGGGATGAATGGGAGTACGAAAATCAGGGCATCGTGGAGACGCTCGGCCAATTCATCGATGGCGGGCGGATGAAATTCATCTCGGTCGGCCAAGTGAGCGGAGAAAGCTTTTACAACAAGGGCGCCCATCCGTTTCATCGCAGCTACGTTCAAGCGCAGTATGACGCATACATCCGATTCGAGGTCGTCCCATTCATCTGGGATAGTTGCAAGACGCCCGGAATTCCCATCTCCACATTCGGCGCGTCGCTAGGCGCGTACCACGCCGTGAACTCGCTACTCAAACATCCAGACGTCATCAAGCGCTGCTTCGCTCTCTCCGGCCAATACGACATGAAGCGCTTCATGGACGGCATGTACGACGACAATTTCTATTTCAATAATCCCGTGGACTACATTCCCAATCTTTCCGATCACGAGACTCTCTCGCAGCTAGCCACCTGCGATATCCACATCGCGACGGGCACCGGCCCATGGGAACACAGCGGCTCCTCCTACTACCTCGCCTCCATCCTCGCGAATAAAGGCATCCCTCATCATCTCGACGATTGGGGCTCGCAAGGCGGCCACGACTGGCCCTACTGGAAACATCAAATGTGGGAATACGTAAACCAACTCTTCTGAATTAGAAAGTCGGGGCTTTAGGGGGTCGGAGCTTCAGTTCCGACATTAGCGAGGTTCTAACTCGACAGCTTTCTGCGGCTGAGGATACAGCGAGAAGCGCGTTATACCGTGGCTTCTATTCCAACCCAAACCGATCCAGCACATACCGCCCCTTCTTAATCACCTGATCCTCGTCAATCCATACATCGCAATTCCGCGTCAGCACATCCACATGCGTCTGCGATTGCCAATTCGCATGCGTTTGGCTGCCATAAGGATCGCCGAACGCCAAATGAACTCCCGGCAGCTTCTCATCCTGCAAAAGCACGCCAATCATTTCCCGGAGCCCTAGATTCGTTCCAAACGCCAATTCACCGACGCGATCGCTATTCTCATCCGTATGGCAATACTTCCAAAATTCCGCTTCCAAATCGCGTCGCTCGCATTCTACGCATTTCAGCCGCCCCGCTTCGAGTTCCAGCACCATCGGCGTTTCTTCAAGGCTTCCATACTTCGCGTTGAAGTGATCTCCAGCCGTTCCGTCGCAAACAAAAGTGCCATCCACGCGCGCCGGAGTGGTAAAAACTTCACCCGCCGGCAAATTCGACCAATACCGCGGGCTAATCAATCCGCTCGTCTTCACCCAATCGAGTGACGGATCGAACGTAGCCGTAATCGAAGTGCCGCCCTTCGTCGAAACTTTCAGCACCGTCGCCGATCGCATCCGCTCGCGCAATCGATCGCTCAGCCGGTCCACCTGCGTGTAATCTGCGCGCATTCCTTCGCGCATGATTTGCGGCGTCACGCTTACCATGTGTGCGTAGCGAATTTGCCGCCGCTCGACCACCCCAACAATCTGCTTTCGCGCGCCAAGCTCGCCCGGCAGCGGCTGAAAGCAAAGTATCCCCGCGTCGGCGACTTCAAGTCCCGCGAGCACTTCTTTCGGCGCTCCCGTCAAAGGCCGCGGCGCGTAATCCTCCACGCAATAGCCAGTCCAGTTCGCGCGTTGCTCCGCCAGCGCATACGCAAGGCCCGTCGCCACTTCACGGCTCGGCTCATCAAACACCAGCGCCACATTTTCGCCCGGACGAATTGCCAGACAAGTCTCCACCGCGTTTTTCGCTCCGGCAAGGAGCTCCGGATTCACATTCTTGATTTGAATCGCGCCCATATCGTTCTTGTTCGATCGCACCGATTTTGCTTCAGTCTCCGTAACAGCCTTCTGCTTCTATCTTATTTCGATTGCCCGAAAGTCGCTGCAATTTTATTTAGATTACGCTTCCTCACCTAAGGTGTCATTTCCAGCGTGAAAAATTTAGAGCTGATTCACCTAAGCCACATGTGATATGAACACGTACTCCCGATAGGATAACCAATGAACATCGCCCGCATCGCCCTCGCTTCACTCGGCGGCTTCGTCGCCTACTTTGTCATCGGCGGTCTTGCGTTCGTGCTAATACCGTCGCTTAAGACTGAGTTCCTCAAATACCCTGCCGTATATCGTGGCCACGAAGGGCAGATGAGCAATATGCCGCTCGGAATGATTGCCATATACCTCGCAACGCTGGTCCTTGCAGTGATGTACGCCATGTTAGACGGAGGCGGCTCGGGCGTCGTCGAAGGAGCTCGCTTCGGCGCCCTAATCGGCGCATTCGTAATTTTCGCCTTCGTGATTCACAACTACGTCAATCTAAATATCGGCTGGAAACTCACACTCGAACAAGCCATAGCCTATTTCATCGAATGGCTCGTCGTCGGCATCGTGATCGGCCTGATCTACCGCCCCACCACGATCCACTAACCGACGCGGACTCCGTTCATTTATGTGGTGTCAGCGGATCTCTCTCCATCAACGAAATGTTGCCCGGTGCTAAGGCTCCGATCTCAAGCTCCGTAATCGCCGGTGAGTTTTTCTGCAACGCAAACCGCGCATTAAAATGAAATGTGCTGCCCTGCTCGGGCTTGCTCTCCACCCACATCCGCCCGCCCATCGCCTCGACCAGCCGCGAAGAGATAGTCAGCCCTAATCCAGTTCCTCCAAATTTCCGCGACATCGAATTGTCTGCCTGCGTAAAACTTTCAAAAATAAATTGTTGCTTTTCGAGCGGAATACCCGCGCCGGTGTCGCTCACCGTGAAATGCAATATCACTTCCTCTTCCGTCTCTTCCTCTTTCTGCACGCGCAGCACAATTTCGCCGTGCGAAGTAAACTTCATGGCGTTGCCAATCAGATTGAGCACAACTTGCCGCAGACGCGCAGGATCTCCTCGCAAAGTGTCCGGCACCTCAGGAACAATTTCGTAAACTAACTCGAGCCCCTTCTGATGGGCCTGAATCGTCACTGCCTGAATGGCATCGGCCAGGCTATCGCGCAGGCTGAATTCAATCGTCTCCATTTCCAGCTTCCCCGCCTCGATCTTGGAGAAATCCAAGATGCTATTCAGCAGCGTCAGGAGCGAATCCGCGGAACTCTTGACGATCACCAGATAGTCTCGCTGCTCGGGATTGAGCTCCGTCTCGAGAACCAGGTCCGTTATTCCGATGATTCCGTTCATTGGCGTGCGAATTTCATGGCTCATATTGGCGAGAAACTGGCCCTTGGCTTCGCTGGCGGCTTTGGCTTCTTCCATGGCCATTCGAGACTTCACCAGGCTCACAGTCCGGTTTGCGGCATACGCGAGAAGCGTCACTGAGCACAGGAATAGAAAGAACCGGTAGACCTCGCTGACTTTCTGCGCCCGCTCGTAATCGCGCGCGTACGCGCTCGAGATTGCGTCCACGCCGCGCCCGGTGGGAAGCTGGTTCAACTCATCAATCACCACCTCCACCTCAGGCTTGATACTCGTGACCGTCGCGGCGTGCGCCGCCACACTGCTCAGATCGAGCTCTGCGTATCGAGCCGCGTCCGCTGAAATAACGGCGATTTCCGTGTTTAGCGGTCCCGCTAAATCGGAATGCGGCGTGAGATCGAAGAGCAGAATGTCGCGTAACAGATTTGCCAGATCGTCCTGGAGCTTCACGTCTCCCGTATCGGCCGCCGCGCGAGAAGCTTCCGCGATCAATACCGGCAGATACCGAAGCGAGTTCTTAAGAATTGCGTTCTTGGACTTGAAATTCTCTACTAGGCGCGTTTTCTCAGTTAACAGCGCCGATTCGCTTCTGAGAAGTTCCTCAATCTCTTCGCGTTTACGCCCGCCAATGAAAGAAGGAATCTGCCTCAAGTCCGCTCCGGCTTTCCGCATCTCCGCCAGCTTTTCGACGAAAGGATCGTAGGAATTCAGGAGATCGTACCGGGAATCGAGGAGGTCGCGGTTAACCTCCGCATCCAGTCGTTTAATTAGCTCCAGGTCGCCCGTGAACCGGTTGTGCTCGCGCGGATTCACCGGCCTCTGCTGCACGAATAGGAATGTAAGCAGCAGAGCTGACCCGGCTCCAATCGCAATATTCCATATTCGCACCCCGATCATTGTGATTTGCTATCCAGTTCCCCCGTCAATGTCTTCAAAAATTCAACGATCAATTCCACTTCCTCATCCGTGAGCTTTCGGCCAAGCTGGTACTTGGCCATCATCCGGACGGCGTCCTCAAGTGTCGCTGCGCGTCCATCATGAAAATATGGCGCAGTCAATTCCACATTCCGCAGGCTCGGAACCTTGAACATATACATGTCCTTGGGATCGCCGGTCACGTTGAAGCGGCCCCTGTCCGCGTTCGTAATATTTCCGCGATCCGTGAAGTAAGGAGCCATCACTCCCAGCTTCTGATACATATTTCCGCCAACATTCATCCCCTGATGGCAACTCGCGCAGCCGAATGATTTGAAAAGCTTGTAGCCCTGCTGCTCCCGGCTTGTCAGCGCGTTCGGATCGTGGCGCAGAAATCGGTCAAAACGAGAATTCGGTGTTGATAACGACCGCTCGAATTCAGCGATGGAATCCTTGACGTGTTCTCTTCGGATGTCATCGCTGTAGATCTGTCGAAACTCCTCCTCATATTCCGGAGAGCTTCTTAGCTTCTCGATCACTTCCGGCCAGGTAGATCCCATTTCGATTTTCGATTGAACCGGCTCATCAATTTGCATTTCGAGCGTCGCCGCCCGGCCATCCCAAAACTGGCTGAAGTTGAAACTGCTATTGAGCACGCTCGGAGCGTTAATCACCCCGACGGCTCCATCTATCCCGATCGACCGGGCCATCCGGTCCGTTCCTCCCGTCTTGAGGTCATGGCAATTCGAGCACGCCACTTTGTCGTTGTGTGAAAGCCGTACATCGTGGAACAGCTTTCGCCCGAGCGCGATTTTTCTAGCGTCCAAATTGGTCAAAGCCACAATCGGCTGGATCGGCTCATTCGATGCCACGGAGATTGAATCCATACTTCCTACTGCCTGAGTTTCTCCCATTGGCCAAAAATGCAAGATCACCGCGCCAGTTGCAACGCAACCAAGCACGCCCCCAACCGCCCACCGCGACACCCAGTTCGTCGCAGCTCGCGGCGTAGTCGCCGGCAACCATTTCATTCTGTCTCCTGATTTACGCGGCTCTATGCTCACCTCTTCGGAGTTGAGGCGTTGAAGGCCTATGAGACAAGATGGTCTTGCGCAGAATCCGATCAAAAACGTGGAAAGGGGATGATTCCGGAAGGGACTTTCATTCTGACGCCCTGCTCAGCAATGTCAACAATGCCGAATCACACTTCGAAAATCTAGTTAACCTCACTTAAGGAATCCCATCGCGAATCAGCGCAACTTCGGGAGGGCCTGCCCTTTGGCGTGTTTGGCGCACCTTAGGATAAAAAGACCCTCCCACGAAGATCATTCGCGCTTCAGCAACCGTTGAAGGAAACGAAGGCGCCGAGCGGTGATGGCAGCGTTGGTGTGAACGGTTCGAAGTTGAACGGCTTGCTGGTGTCGAAGCCGGCGCCGGCGGCTGCAGTCGCGTCCACGAACGGCGTCAAGGCGGCGACGGCTTGCGAGATCCTATTCCAGCACAGCGTGCGTTCGTAGCCGTTGTTGTTCGGCGGGGCCGCGCTCTCTGCGACACCCTGAATACCAGTAATCGTGTTAATCGGACCGCCGTCCTGCGTCGCGACATCAGGACCGACGACGCGCGCCAGCGTGCGATGGTCACTCTCGATGCCCATGATGCGGGCTGCGGTGACGCGCAGTTCGGGAGTGCTGAAGTTGCGCACGCCGACGAGATACGCAGCGATGAAAGCGTCCTCGAGGGTCACTAGGATATTCAGCGTGGTCTGCGCGTCTGCAAACATATTCGGCGGATAATAGAACGTGGTATACGGTGAAGGCTTATCCGTAACGGATTGCTCCAGCAAGTAGTGCGACATCTCTTCCTGGCGCGCGGCAATGAGATAGCCCTGGTCATCGGAGGGGATGTTTCCGAAGAAGGGTGATGTGTTGATGATGTTGGTGTAAGTGGTGACCGCTAGCGCTTCGGCAATCTCCGCGGCGATCAGAATGTTGGTGTCGCGTCTTTTCCCTTCTGGAAAATCAAACTCACGATCACCGAGATCAAAGCCCCCGTTGCCAGGGCTCGCGAACCCGCGAACGCCAGCTTTTGCTTCGGCGGATACCATTCCAAGAAGCCCGCCGAGACCGACGACTCCAACTCCGGCTAGTGACGCTTTTTGAAGGAACGATCGGCGGCTCGTGCCGTTGGGTTCCTGCGGAAGTCCAGGCACACGTTCCCCTTCTTTTGGCGCAGTCATTTACGTCCTCCTCGTTAGCGAATTAGTTCGAGAGAATGGCGACGGAACCCGCGCTGATCGAATGGATCGCGTTCATGGCCGCGGGGGTTCCCCCTAACCGCTTCCTCGTCGCAGTGAGTACGCGTGAACTTGAAGAACGGATTTAGCGGGGGTCGAATTTTCGCGTATGTGTGCGCGAAACCGGGCGGCTTCGCGCACAGTCTCACATAGAGAGGAGAGGCCCGCCAAACCAATGACCAGGGGCCTGCTATGACGAAGATTGACGCTCTTTTCAACGCTGCGCCATCAAACAATGTGTACGCGACTGTGAGCTCGCGCCGTGTGCTTTTATGCGGCGTATAACGTGGGGCAGGCGGACAACGGCCTTACGAGAAATGAGGATAATTCATGAAAAGCTCCAAATATTTTTTACTCGCGGCTATCGCTGGAATTTTCTTCATGATCACCGCCCCTAAAGCAAATGCTCAGGTCAGTGTCGCCGTTGGGGTCGAGCCCGTTTGCCCTTACGGCTACTATGACTATGCTCCTTATGCTTGTGCTCCCTACGGCTACTACGGTCCGGAATGGTTTTCAGGTGGCGTATTCATCGGCGTTGGCCCCTGGTTTCATGGCCCAGCCGAGTTCCATGGCCACGTAAACAACCGTTTCGATCCAAATCACGGCTATCACGGCCCGGTTCCGCATCCTGGCGATCGGCCCGAGCCGAACAAGCGCGTTGATAAAATCGCCCACTTCAAAGCAAACGAAACGCGCGATGGCCGCGGTCACGTAACCGACGAAAGACACCACTAAAAATTAGACGGATCCCTTCGTTGGGGCGGGTCTACCCTGAGGCTGCGGCCGAAGAGAAGACCCGCACTTCCGTTGTTTCTCCGTGTCTAAAATCAGGCAGGCTCGAACCCAACGAGCTCCATCGCCTTATTGATTTCTAAATTCTTCATGAATGTTTTCCATACGAATTCGCTCCGGTAGTTTTCTATCATCAACATGGTGATGCCCTGGCAGATGCCGATTACATCCGGGTCATACCATCCTGTCAGCGGGTTGAAAGCGTTCACAAATCCGTAGCGCGTCCATGCGCGCGCTGAGAAATTCTTGAAGATATATTGCTGTACCGCAATCGTCTCCGCCGACAGAAACGGAATCGAGCCTGCAGCCGCTGACGGAACGACAGTCCCATCAATTGGCCCCATAAGCGGCGGACCGCCCCACGTCACATAGCCACCAACCGAATCCGACGCCGAAATTCCCCAAAAATCGTTTGCATAATCTGAAAATTTACTGCGCAGCGAAAGGCAGAACAGCTTATGCGCCTTCGTGGCAGTCACTGAATTTGTAAAATAATTCGCGTAAGAATCGCGTTTGTTTCGAAAATCAATCCACGCATGCGAAAACTGATGCGTGAAAAGCGGCGCGTTGGCTGTGATGAATTTCAATCCTTGATACTCGAGCACCGGCCGCGTCCACGCTCGCCAACTGCTCGCCGGTATCGGATTCGTCGGGGACCCAATCGCCAGCAGGTACAACATCATCAACTCGCAGTAACTATCCCATCTGCTTTTGAGCAGGCCGCCCTGGGGCGTCCAACCCTGTGACAGCGTCGACCCGACGTTCATCATCCATTCCCAATTCACTCGGTTGTAAAGCTGCGTTGCGAGACTCGCGATTTGTGAGTCCTGAAAATATTCCCGGCAAGTCAGCGCGCCACACAGCAGTATGGCCGTATCAATCGACGAAACTTCGCTGTCCAGAACCGGTGCGCCCGTGTTCATGTCCATGAAGTGATAAAAAAATCCGTTCACCGACGGCGCGACCGAAAGAAGAAAATCGAGCGTCGCAATCACGCGCTGCTTGAGCGCCGAGGTGGGCTTGTATCCTCTCGAATCCGCGATGCAAAGCGCCGTAAGTCCGAAACCAGTCGCGGCGATACTCGAGACAACTCGTGCCTCGTCACCATCTGTCGCCGCTCGATCCATCACCAAGCCGGTGACGCCGCAAGCCTGCTCCCAGAAAAACCGAAAAGCTCTCCGCTCAATTTCCTCAAGCAATGGAACATGCGAATCCGCCGCAAAATTTGCCGCATCAGTCGCAGTCGCGCTCGTACCCTCTCCCCAGGTCAGCCAACCTAGATCCAGACTTCCGCCCGCAATGCCAGTCGAGCCCGCAATCGCAGCCCCGCCAAGCACTCCGAGCGCCCGTCGCCGCGACAGCTCAGCTTTTCTTCCCATCGCCCCGATAATATCGCATGAAGCTCGCACCTCCTGTAGCCGTGTAAACCCCTGCCCTGAACTTCGAACGGGTCCTTAGCAGCAGATAGGAAAGCAATTGCGCAGAAATCGCAAATTTCTACATTTGCCTCCAGAAGAATTTTTCCAACTGCCGCGCTTTCAATTGCACATTCGGCGGTCCACGACGTGCACTCAGAAACTCTCGCTCACTTTCTATTACATGGCGCAAATGACTCCAATTTCGGTACTATCGCGTCGAATATGTAGCTGCTTCAAACGTCCTACTTGAGATTTGCCATGACGACGCCCGACCGCCGCAAGACTACTCGCAAGCTTATCAATCAGCTTGCCTATGTGAATCTCGAAGCGAATAACGGCGGTATCGTTTTGAATGTCTCCGAAGGCGGCATTTGTTTTCAGGCTGTCGCTCCAATTTATAAATCGAGATCAATCGATTTCTGGCTCTCGTTGCCCGGCGGCAATCGCATCGTTGCCGCCGGCGAATTGGCATGGCTCGACGCGACCGGAAAAAACGGCGGCCTCCGATTCACATCGGTTTCCGACGAAGCCCGCGAACAAATATGCAACTGGGCGGGTCTGCCGCCTCCACCGCGGCCATTGATCCCCGTCGTACCCGTCCTCCCCGTCGTCAGTATGGTCCCGGCGGTCGCGGCGGCTCGCGCGATCAATGACGAAACCGCACCGCATCCTCCTACTGCTGACATCGCGTCCGCTCCCGTTGCGGCTGTTCACATCGCGCCCGTTCCCGCAGTTACCACGACGCCTGTAAGCCAATCCGAGATGGAGTTCGCTGCCGCGGCGATTCCTGTTACCTCGAAGGTCGCGCCGTCGCCGCAGACAAGAATCCCAGCGCCATCGCCATCTAAACCGCTTGAAACCGTTCTTGCTGGCGCACTACGCGTAGACGCCGCGATTTCCGCCGCGCTCGCGGCAGGTACCCGACGCATGGAAAAAACTGTTCCGGTCGCCGTTGCGTCAGCGCGTCGCATCATCGCGCCCGCGATTCCCGCGGCTCGCTCAGCGGCGCAACGTGCCACCAAAGCGGTTTCAACAGCGACCCGCGCTTATTCCACACGAAGTTATTTTCGCGCCGCCGTCACGACAGCAATAATTCTCGTCGCAGCCGTAAGTCTTATTCAGTTGGGAGGAATGCTCGCTGGCAAAACTCTGCCTCGAGTCGTTTCTCCCGCAATCGTGAGCGGTTCGCCATCGAATCCCGCCTCCGAATCGCCGAACTTATCAGCAGGCAGTGCACCCGCTGTGAAGCCCAAAGCCGATGAACCGGAAAATCAATCGCCCACGGCGATGGACGACTTGAATGGCCGATCGGCAAGCCCATCGGCGAACCCATCAGCAAGCGACGACGCGTCTCTCGCTCCCGCTCGCTTACCATCGAAGCCGATATCAAGCGCGCCGCCGGCAATCGTCACGAAACCCTCCTACAACACGGTTCTGACTCGGCCTGCTACTTCGCCTTCTCCTTCATCTTCGTCGACGCCCGCAACCGGTCCTAAATCCACGACCTCTTCGCTTCCGCCGAGCACCATCGCCAGTACACGCGTCGCCGCTGCGCCAACCTCCGCCGCCTCGCCCGCAAACTCTGTCGCGACCAAACCTACGGCGTCTTCCCTACTGGAATCTAACCATCCAACATCCACCAGCGGCTCTGAAACCGCCGGTGCCTCAATCTATTTCGATGTCGGCAGCTTCAAAGATCCGATGTGGGCGGATAAAGCCAACGAAACACTGGCGCATTCTGGCTTTCACGCCATTGTCATCCACAAAGGCCGCTTTTGGATGAGTTCCTATCACGTTGTTGTCGGCCCCTTCGCCAACGGCACTGCCGCGCAAACGGCCTTCAGCGATTTGGAATCTCACGGCTACAAGCCGCGCCCCGCCAAACTAAATCCATAGCAATAAGTTTCTGCCACCGCGCATTCGAACGGGAACCAACTCGCCACGCCGCGATCCCGCGCACTATTCAATTTAAATTCATCGTCTTCACCTCTGCGCCGAATTTCCGACGCGCGGCTGTTCCGTTCCAGGCTGTGATAGAATCCCGGCCGTATCTGCTACCTGGAGGATCGAAAATGAATGAGACCGATAATTCCGACCATTCCAAGCTAATGAATTTGCTCGAACAGGCGAAGCCGCTGGAGCTCACGCTCTATCCTGACCAGCAAAAAGTCTGGGTCGCGGAGAGTCCGCTCGCCCAGGAAATCAAATCAATTCTCGCCGCGCATCCCGAGTATTACCCCGAGGTCCGCGCTGTCGTCGGCGATGCTATTCCTGAACCAAGAGGAAAAGCTGGCGCATCATCGGCTAGCTAACCCGGGCCAGATACCTGGGCCAGCTAACACGGCTTCGTTCAGTTTGCTATGTTTCCCGGTGCCGTTTGCGTGCGCAAACGTAAAGGCGCGCGCGTCAGCGGGACTCCCTTGGATCGACGCCGGCTTTGCGTCCCCCCGGAGCCGGCGACGTTTTCCCAACTGGCGTCGAGATTTTAGCTGCGATTTTTGCTGCGATTTCACCTCCGAATGCCCTGCAATTTTGTCTCGATTAGAACCTACCTCGGTTCTTCGTTTTGTTTGACTTACGGCGATTTCTAATAATTTCCAGTCTCGATTAGAAATCATCTTTTGCCGCGCCGCCCATGACGTTCTCCCAACTAGTCTGTTGCGATTTCAGCTTCGAATAGCCTGCAATTTTGTCTCTATTAGAACCTACCTCGGTCCTTTGTTTTGTTTGAGTTACGGCGATTTCTAATAATCTCCAGTCTCGATTAGAAATGACCTTTCCGCCGCGTCGATCGAGTTCGGTTCGCTGCCGATCCTCTCGATCGCTACCGACGACTACCGCCAGCACCTCATACCTACTGCTCCCTCCTGAGGCGAACTCATCACGCTCACGTCTCTTTTCGCCCGGAATCTTGGGCGTCCCGGGATTGTCGGGAAGACGCGAGGCTTTGTGAGGCCTCATGGCTTTCGCCTTCGTCGTTTCTAAGTTTCTAAATTTATTTACAGCAAGGATGCCCGGACGGGCGGACTCGAGATCTATCTGAGAAGAATTTTACAACGCGAATGTAAACCTTCGCAAGACCCACACCCTGTGGACTCGATGCCCAGCCCTCGACGCGATCGGGCAGGAGAATATGTTACGTGTTTACGGCGGAGGCGCGGATTCGGTCGCCTGAGGTGACGGAGGTGCGGGTATTCGGCCCGTCGATTGATCGAGTCACCCCTAAGTCAAAGGCCTCGGGTCTAAAGACCCGAGCTACATTCGATCGACAATTCCGCTAGTTTCATTCACCTCTGCGTCACTTCGGTGAGTTTTTGGATGGCAGAGCCGCATGTCTGTCGAGTTCTCCACCTAATGCGGCCAGCGGCGATTTCGGCGGGACCTTCATACGCAGTTTGAGTCACAAAATGACCCATCTCATGCGGAACGCACCACAGAGCCGTATAAGAGTCTTTAAACACGCGGGAAGAAAGGTAAATTCTTCGAGTTCCCAGATTGGAGAAGGCGAATTTGGTCGTGTAAGCGTGAAAGGCAATCCGAGTTTGCAAGAACGTGCGGTGCTCGATGATGACGAAAGTCATCGGCTGATCGGAATTAGGCAACACCCGAAACTCTTCCGCGGACACTTGGGCGACGCACGAGACGAACTGTTTCTGCCGTTCGGTTCCACCTATGACGACGACGTCCCCTGCAACCGCTGCACTTGGAACGATCGACAAACAAACAAGGACTAGAGACCGAATGAACATCGAAAAGGAGAATTGTTGCCGGTAGTCCACGGAGGGCCTCCTCGCCACGATTTCGCGGGTTGCAGAGTGTTCCGTTTGGTTCCGGGAAGTCTCACCCCACGATCAGCGTTGGCGGGGAGTCTTGCGCGAGGAATGCTACGCGCTCAATGGAAGCGGTCTGTAACTCTCGGGAGATGTGGCTAACATCTTACGACGCTGATCACAAATAACTTAGGGGGCCATATAACAGCCCGGCTTCACGGTTTCTTTTGGGTGCAGTGATACACTTGTAATCCGCTCGGGAGGAGTTGTGCAGCCGCCGATCTTCCGCTTTGGGATTTTTGAGCTTCACCCACGTTCAGGAGAACTCCGCAAACAAGGGATGAAAGTCCGGCTTCAGGGGCAGCCGGTGGAGATTCTTGCGCTGTTGTTACAGCGTCCAGGCGAGACCGTGACCAGGGAAGAGCTGCAAAAGAAGCTCTGGCCGGGCGACACCTTCGTGGATTTTGAGCAGGGACTGAACAACGCCATCAAGCGGCTCCGGGCGGCGCTGGACGACAATGCTGGCAGTCCTCATTTCATCGAAACGCTGCCCCGTCATGGCTATCGTTTCATCGGGACGGTGAAATGTGTCGAGCAGACTTCCGCAGTGCCAGCGAAACCAGTTCGCGGCCGGCGAGCCATCATTTGGCTTGCAGTTCTTGGCGCGCTGGCCCTCATTGCAGTAGTTGCTACGCTAGCAGGTATCGATGGACATGCCTGGCGCGACCGGCTTTTCGCACATGCAACAAAACCGGGGATCCAAGCGCTAGCAGTGCTACCACTGGCAAATTTATCCGGCGATCCTGAACAGGAATACTTTGCCGACGGCATGACCGAAGAGCTGACTATTGAGCTTGGTAAAGTCAGTGCGGCGCGCGTGATCTCGCGCCAGTCCATCATGCAGTACAAGGGCAGCAAGAAGCCGCTCCAAGAGATTGCCCAAGAACTCAATGTGGACGCAATTTTGGAAGGTGCGGTCGAGCGCTCGGGAAATCGCGTTCGCGTCGGCATCCGTCTCTACCAGATCTCTCCTGAGAGCCAACTATGGGCCAAGCAATTCGATGGGGACATCCGCGACGTACTGAGGCTGCAGGATGAGATAGCACGCGGGGTCTCCGATGAAATCCAGATCAAGCTGACATCGCAGGAGCGTGCTCAATTCGCGAGCGCTCGCTCCGTGGACCCGGAAGCGCACGACGATTACCTGCGCGGCCGGCTTCAAATGGCCCAACTATTCGATCCTAGGGACTCTTCCGGGGACCCGGATGCCCACGGTAGCCAAGTTCAGTTAGCGATCGGGTATTTTAAGCAAGCGATCCAAAAGGAACCAGGCTACGCGCAGGCCTACGCCGGGCTGGCCGACGCCTACGTTGCGCTTGCGAATCCTGCAGTAGGCATTATTCCCCCGAAACAGATCTTGCCCGAGGCAAAAGCGGCTGCAACAAAGGCGCTGGAACTCGATCCCTCCCTTGGAGAAGCCCATTTCTCTCTCGCCCAGATCAACGAACTGTACGATTGGAATTGGTCCGACGCAGAGAAGGAGTATAGGATCGCGCTCACTCTGAGTCCCAACTACGCTGACGCCCATTTGGAGTACGGGCGATTTTTGCAAGCTATGGGACGTAACGACGAAACCATCAAACAGATGAAATACGCTACTGAATTGGACCCATTCGATGTTCAGACGCGCGTAATCGTTTCGTACGTGACCTATTCATCCCGTCAATACGATCTAGCAATTCAACAATTTGAAACCTTAGGGGACGATTTTGGTTTGGGATGGGCATACCGCGAGAAGAAGATGTATCCAGAGGCTATCTCGGCTTTACGGAGGTGCCTAAGTCAGTCTCGGGACACGAACACTCTCGCGAGCCTGGCGGACGTCTATGGACTTGCTGGAAGGAAGGGCGAAGCGCTCAAGTTGATCAGCGAGCTGAAAGAGAGAGCCGGGCGGCACTATGTCTCCAGCTTTCTCTTCGCGGAAGCATATGGTGGTCTCGGCGAAAAAGATCAGGCGCTGGCGTGGCTGGAGCGGGCTTACGAAGATCGCGACCAATGGATGGTCTATATGGCTTCGTATCCGGGCTTGGATCCCTTGCGTTCCGAGCCGCGGTTTCAGGCGCTGCTGCGACGTATGAATTTCGCGCAGTAGTCACGCCAACGGTTGACTAGAGGCGAGGCTTTTCGGTACTTGCATGGACCTGCTCACTCTAAATTCAAAATCCTCGGGTCTGAAGACCCCGAGCTAGATTGGTCGCGTCCGTTCTTCTCTTGGCACAAATGTAGCTCACCTCTTTAGAGGTGAGGCTTTTTCGATACTTGCGTCGACCAGCTGACTCTAAATTCAAGATCCTCGGGTCTGAAGACCCGAGCTTACATACGATCGCCGACAAATCCGACAACAGCTTACGGAGCGATTCGGTCGGCGATGGTGTCGGCGTGATAGGCCGCGTGTTCACGCATCGTGAACCAGCCGCTATTGCTTTTGTTGGAGTCGGAAACGTTGCTGGTTTCACTCGTGCCGAAATCCTGCCACGAGTTGTAGCGCGTGATGGTCAGAAAAGCCCAAGGCGCGCCTTCGAGATGCGTGAGGAAGACTGCGCCGGATGAAGTATCGCCCGCTGGGGGCGCCGCGCTGAGATTCTTTTCGAGGTCTTCGCGATGTCCGGGAGCGGGGCGGAAAACGGAGACGACATAAACGGAACCTGAAGTTTTTGCGGCGTTGTCGCCGAGGCCGAGAGTCTTGACAAATGCGGGCCACGACGGGCCGTTGACATACGTATCCGCGTGCCACGAGACAAGGTCACGCACTCCCGGGGGCGGCGGATTGCCGGCCGCTTCGATGGTGGCCTTCGCGCCGAGATGCTGGATCACAACGTAATCCCAATCTTCGCCTTCCTGATGGCGAAGGACGATGAAATGTCCTGGCATCTCCGACTTGGGATTTGGCGTCTTGAGAACATCGGCCAATGCTCCGGCTTTGCCGAGTGCCGCCTTTAGGAATTCAACGTGGTAGACGTCAGTGCGCTCGATCGATTGCGCCAACGCATTCTGCGCGAAGGAAACGGACAGGAACAAAAACAAAACGACGAAAAACGCACGGCTGCTTTTCAATGTTTTCCTCCGGAAGCAAATTTTGCCAGCGGGTAAATCTGCGTGAACACCCTATGGATGGCGCCATCATAACTCTGTTAAGAAATGAAGGTGTGGATTTTCTGTCTTCCGACGGGCGAGTCACCCAAAAAGCGAAAATCCTCGGGTCTGAAGACCCGAGCTACATTGCGTTTTCGCGCGGTTTTCACGGGAACTATATTCGATTTTTGAAGAGGGGATTTATTGTGTGAGGGGCTTTACGGCGAAGGCGGGGATTTGGCCGCCGCCTGAGGTGACGTTGGCGAGGCCGGTGGAGCTGAGGCGGGTGAGGAAACCTGAGAGCTTGCCGCGGAAAAGATAGGGCGCGAGGTCTACGAGCATGTCTTTCATTACGACTTTGTTGCCTGCTTCGACGAAGGGGAATACTTCGCGGCGCACGGCGATTTTTTCCTGGACTACCCACGTGCCGTAGCCGTCTTTTACGGCGCGCTCGATTGCGGCATCCCACGCCGCCGGATCCGTCTCCCATCCGAGCATCACGCCCGCGCCGCCGTATTCGTCATTCGGCTTCAACACGAAATTTTCGCGATGCTGGCGAATGTGCGCGAGCAAATCGATTGTCTCGCCCGCGCGCGTGGTGCGAATTTCTCCCACGAGGCGCGTCCAGGGAATGTGACGGCGAATTAGCTCGCGCTCTTCGGGGTTGAACATTTCGCGATTCCGTTCGTCGGTGAGCACCGCGAAAAAGGCCTTTTTATGCGGAATTTTGCATTGCAGCGTGTTGGCGACGCAAACCGCGCGGCTCTCGTACGCGCGCAGCAACGCATCGCATTCGGCTGGCCGCGCAATCATGTCGTTAATCAACACGCGCCGGTAAACGAAATCAATCTTGCGACCCTGGGCCTTCAGCGATTTTCCGTCGAACTCCAAATCGCGCGGATCGCAAATCATCGTTGGCACGCCGAGGTTTTCGAATCGCGCTTGCAGAATTTCGAACTCGCTCCACGTGGGAACACCGCGCCAATCCACAATCGCAATTTGCGGCGCCTTCGATGTGCCGCCCCAATCGCGATAGCTCGCCATCAGCGCAGTGAGAATCGATTCCATCAGCGGGTAGCTGCGGACTGAGTAAGCCTCGCGGAACCGCGACATCACTTCGAGTTCGCTGAAAACTTCGGAAAGCGTGTGCGAATAACCGAGGCCCGCCGGCGATTCCGCGTTGTACTCCGCGAACTCGAGCGAATTGGGCAGCAGAAACGCATCGAGGCGCGACGCTGTGCTGGCCGTCGCATATCCAGGCTCGATCCGCGCCAGCCGCTCCTCTTCAGGCCGCAGACCTAACTGCTCCAGCAGATCCTTCGACGCCAGCGCCGCCTGCACCACGCGCTCGCCAAGCCCCGCGATCGTCTCGGCGACGGCGCGCACTCGAGCCTCGTCGCGCTCATCCAGGAAAAAAGGCCGAAGGAAGGGACAATGGATGCGATCGCCGAAAGTCAACTTTCTCTCGCGCATCTGCGTCGCGAGATTGGCGCAATAAGGCGGCTGCAATTCCACGTCGGAACGCAAAAGTGAATTCCAATATTCCGCAGCGGACGCCGGGGCGCCCGCGGCACTGTGGCCGGCATGCTCTTCGATCGGCGATGGCCCCGATGCGGTCATCTAGACATCTGCTCCCGCGCGAGATAGGGCCGAGTCCGTCATGCCGTTTTCGCCCCAGCTTGCGTCGCGCCCGGCGAGCCGATAAATCCGGCTGGCTTGCCGATTCCCAGCAATCCCTCCCAGCGCGGCCACGGATTCGAGGGCTCCCCGCGCAACGCGCGATCAATCACCAGCCTCGCCATGCGCTCCACCACTTCCTTGAAATAAAATTCGGTGATGCGATCGCGCTCAAAATCCGGCGCGGGATTCAAAAAATCGATGGCATACGGAATCCCGTTATCAATGGCGAACTCAATCGTGTTCATCTCATAGCCGAGGGCCTGATTGATGAGCTGCGCGTCGCGCACCACGCGGTCGCCGAGCTCCGGCGTCAAATATTCGTGAATGACGAGGTACTTCCGATCTTTTGGGTCGTATGCAACGGGCAGGATTTCATTTTTGCCGAATGTGAAGCAGCGGACATATTTGTCGAAGTTGATGAATTGTTGCAGCGTCATGCAATAGGGGGAAGTTCCATCATACGCGGCGAGAAGTTCTTCGCGATTATTCACTTTGTATACGTGCTTCCAGCCGCCGCCGGAAAATGGTTTCAGAATCGCGGGCCTGCCAACGTAATCGAGCAGAGCGTCCCAATCGATCGGATATTCGAGATTGCGCAGCGATTCTGAATTTATGTCCACATCGGATGGATAACCTTTTTGCGGAAGTAAAATTGTTTTTGGAATTGCGAGACCGAGTTTCTTCATTACAGAATAATTGAAAAATTTGTCGTCGGCGGTCCACCAGAACGGATTGTTGATGACGTAAGATCCCTGCAGCACGGCGTGCTTCAAATATCCGCGGTAGTATTCCACTTCGTGCGAAATGCGATCCACAATGACGCGATATTGCGCGGGCTCGCCCATTTTTGTTCCCGAGAGCTTAACGAATTCGGCGGAGATTCCGTCTTTCGCGCCCATTTCGTTGACGCGCTGCAAGAACGCGGGAGGGAAACTGAATTCGCGTCCGCACATGAGCCCAATCTTCATGACTGCAACTCCTCAGAACGAAATTTTGTGGTTCGATTCAAGAGCGAGAACTTCATTCGCAAATTCGTTCGGCGAAATTCAATCGCGGCCTGCCGACGATGCGTTGGGGCGGTCGGTGCCTTCGCGCGTTTCGGCGACGAGCTGCCGCACAACAGCTTGAAGACTTCCCGTTTCACGAAATACGTTTAGCTGGCGCTCCGCGCTGGTGCCTTCCCGCAGAATTCGATGGACGCCTTCGACGGCGCTGCGGCTTCCCAGATCGTCGACCACATCGTCTATGAACTCGAGCAGTTCCAGCGCGAGCTCGCGCATGGGCACTTCTTCGCGTTTGCCGAAATCAATCAGCTTGCCGTCAATTCCCCAGCGCACGGCGCGCCATTTATTTTCTTCGATCAATGCTTTCGGATAGTGGCGGAAGCCGAGATTTTTTGTGTACAGGCGATGCAGCTTCACGACGATGGCCTGCGTCAACGCTGCAAGAGTGATGGAGTCTTCGGCGCGCGTGGGCACGTCGCAAATTCTGAATTCGAGCGTGCCAAACATCGGATGAGGCCGGACGTCCCACCAGATCTTCTTCGCGTTATCAATGCAATGCAGCTCTACGAGGAGTTTGACGTAATCGTCGTAATCGCTCCATGAAGCGAAATATTCCGGCACGCCGGTGCGCGGAAATCTGCGAAAGACGGTGGTGCGAAAAGATTTGAGGCCGGTATCGCGGCCCATCCAGAATGGCGAACTGGTGGAGAGCGCCAGCAAATGCGGCAGGAAGTAGCCGACTTGATTCATCAGAGCGATGGTGGTGGTGCGATCGGGCATGGCGACGTGAACGTGGATGCCGAAAATCAGCAGCGAACGCGCGAGTTGCTGCAGTTCCTCGACGATGTTGTTGTATCGCTCGCCGGGTGAAATTACCTGATCGATCCAACTCGAAAAAGGATGAGTGCCGGCGGCGGCGACTTGCGAGCCGGCGCGATCGGCCGCGTTCACAATCTCGCGGCGCATGCGATAAATTTCGGGACGCAATTCGTCGACGTTTTCGCAAATCTTAGTGCCCATCTCGACGATGGATTGGTGCAACTCGGGCTTGATTTGGTCGCCGACTTCCGGAGAGCTTGCGGCAATCAACTGGCTGACATGCGAGCGAAGTTCTCCCGACGCAGGATCGATAATCTGAAATTCTTCCTCGACGCCGATCGTGAAGCGATGAGCCATGGGGAGGACCCTCCGGCCACCGGGAATGTGCACCCTGAAAGAGCGCCTATGATACTGCGGGGCGACTGAAAATACACGTGTGGGGTACTAGAGCGAGGTCTGACCGCTCAGCTGGCGGCAGGCCCGCGGCGAAGAAGCCTGATGATCTCGAATTGGATGGCGCACAGAATTAAGGCGCAGGCGAGAGCGACCGCCATTCCGAAGCGCAATCCGTGAAATTTGTCCGACGCTGCTCCCATCGCGAAGGGAACGAGTGCCGCGCCTACGTAGCCCAACGGAAATATCCATCCTGCCAAACGCATGGACTCGGCGCCCAGGCGGTCGGAGAACGTCGCGACCGTTGTGGGGAAAATAGCGGCGAAACCGATGCCCGCAATGAAAAGACCGGCGAGAACTGGCGCTGATTGCGACGCGATTACCGAGAGCGACATGCCCACGACAGAGACGCCCGCGCTGAGCAACACCAGGTTCGATCCCTTGATTCGCTTGAGGATGAACGGAGCGGCAACACGGCCGATAAGAAGCGCGCCGAAGAAGGTGGATTGCGCGAAACCCATGCTTCCAGCTGGCAGCAGGCTCAGGCGATTGGCATAGGTCGTCACCCAACCGCCGACACCGGATTCCGTGCCGACATAAACGAAGATCATTGCGGAGATAAGAAGGATGAACAGGCGCCGCGTGGCGCTGCGTGATTTCGCAATGGCTTCCGACGGATCCACTGGCGCGGGAAATGGCGGAAGCGGTTCGCGTTCAGCCGCCAAGAGAGCAGCCATCAAGAGCAAGAGAATCGAAATTACATCGAGAATGTGAGTAAGGTTCGTGCGAAGCACGAGAAAAGTGATGATCGGAGCTGAAGTGGCCGCGCCGATGCACCACGACGCATTGAGTAGATTTGCGGCGGCCGCGCTGCGCTCGGGTTCCGCGAGTGTGATCCAGAGATTGATCGGAGTGACGCTCACGCCGATGCCAAGACCCAGACAGAAGACGCAAGCCTTGGCGGCGATTGGACCGCTCACGCCGATTGTCGCTAGCCCTGTGGCAAGAAAAAGCATGCCAAGCGCCGCTGCGCGACGACAGCCGAGCCAGATCATTAGGCGGCTTGATAGAACTGTTCCAATCACAGCTCCTAGAAACTGAGCGGTGAAGAGCTGGCCCGCGTGGACGTCATCGAGCGCCCAGCGTAGCGATAGCACGGGAAGAATCGGGCCGAGGGTGGTGTTGGCGACACCGTGGAGAACGAAGCCGAGGTGCCCGATCCAGAGTTTGTTTCGCAATCCGTGAGCCCTGTTTGCGGATTCCTACTGTGGCATGCTCAGCCACGCAGCACGAGCGCGTCCGCGATGATGCAGTATGCCACAGCAAGGAATTTTGGCGGCAGGCCGCCCTTCGACGCTCACGACAAAACTCGTGAGCTCTCTCTCGGAACGCCTTAGAAACGGATGGTCGGTCCAAATGTGAGTCTCAGATTGTTATGCGCGCCATTGCTGAAAATGATTTGATCGCCCACGTCAAACCGAAGACCGAAAACGCCCCAGAAGCCCTCTACTCCGCCGCCGGGATAAAGGACGCCGTAGATGTTCGATCCGCTGTTGCCGAACGTATTGAAATAAGTTCCTGCAGTCGCGGGCGCGGAGCTCACCAGAAAATTCGTGAAGCCGCCCTTTACGGTTGCGAAGACGCGCACAGGTCCGCGATTGGTCATGAGCTTTGGCCCAGCGAGCACATCCACGGAACGCAAGTCGCTGTTAACGTAGGTAACCGTCCCACCTGACGTGCTGAGCTGATTGCTGAAGCCTTGCTCGAAGTTGTATCCGCTCTCTGCTTCAATTTGCACGACCGGGAGAACGTTAAAAGACACTCGACCACCCACGCCGAGAAGATTCACGTCACCCGAATTCAGCCTGACGAAATCCCCGTAAACTCCTACGTTCACATGATCGCTGCCCGAATTTTGCGCAAAGACACCGGGAGTGAACACGAAAAGTGCGATTAATGCAAAAATTATCCGTCGCATTATTAGTCTCCCCTTGAAATCTTGAATGTATAAACACGCGAGTTTAGAAAGCGGGCCTGGCTGGTTACCTGAAGGATACTTTCGTCTTACTCGCAGGTGAATTAGAGCAGACCGGGTAATGAAGATGGCATCCTGAACCCGCCTTAAGTGTCAGGGGAATTTGCTGTACGCTTTATTCCGGGACATCCGGGCACACGAATTCAAGATTGTTCGGCATTTCGCCGCTTGACCCGGCTACATTCGCGGGCGCGGCTGTCTTTTTGCTCGCGATCGCAGCGCTCGCAAGTGCGATCCCCGCGGCACGAGCTCTACGTGTCGATCCGGCGGGCGCGCTGCGCCAAGACTAAAACTTTGAAAAATGAGCTTCCGAAGGTGGCGGCCCGACTCTTCCGCTTCGCGATTCGCCAGCTATTTCGAGGCGGTGCTGGTGTCGCGGAGCAGAACGACGTCGGAAACGACATGCTGGCGCGCGACGGCGAGCGATTTGCCGTCGGGCGAAAATCGGAATGTGCGGATGCGGTCGGAGGTAAAGTTCGTCAGCCGATGTCCCGGCGAACCATTGAGGGGTTGCTCCCAGACGTTGCCGACGCCATCCTCGACAATGTTATACGTTACTGCCATTCCATCGGGGGTGAACGAGAACGGCTCCGCAAAATCGGGACGCGGAACTAGAAATCTCGTGGACGCTGCGGATTTGGCATTCACGTCGATGAGAGCGATTTTGTTTTCAGCGGAATGAGTGGCGGGATCCGATATGGCCGCGATCTCCGGAATCCACTTGCCATCGGGGGAGAAGTTCAGACCTCCCCATACATATCCGTTGGATAAGGCGCTGGCTTCCACGAGCTCCGGGGACCCGCCGTCGATGGGCTCTCTCATCAAGCGGAAGCTGCCACCGTCAAAGTAGTAGGCCGACTTTCCATCCAGCGCGCATAGCGGTAGCTCGTCGTCTTTGCCCTTCGTGAGCTGCATTGGATGTGACCCATCGGCATCTACTCGCCAGATGTTCTTCGTGGTCTGTCCCCCCCTCAGGTACCAACCCAACAGAATCGGGCCGCCGTTTCTGCACGCAGATGCCGAAAGGATGGTTGCGCTGGGATCAGACAGGAGGGTCGTTTGCTGGCTTCCATCGAGTGACAATAGAAGAAGCGAGGAGGACGTTGCGACAATTAAGTTTCCGTGCGCGTCCCAGTCAACCGCGGCGACCTCACCCTGGTTCGGAAGGCCCTTGACTTCAACGGGGGATCCCTTGCCTGCCGCAGGCTGCACATGAACGGAGTCCGATTCCTGCTGTTGGACGGAAACCATGGACCTGCCCTCTGCAGAAATGCTCAGGTCTTGATAGCCGTGGACGTCGTTCGTAAGCGATTGAAATCGGCCATCGGGATAGGAGACATAGCCGATTTGCTGATTGGTCGAGCCCGACATGCGATCTGCATAATTGACGAGAAGACCTCGGCCGTCGGGAGTCCACGCGATAGCGGCAAAAGTCCTTTCGGAAAATGCGGTAAGCGCAGTGTCCTTGCCGGTGGCAATGTCGAACACACTGATTTGCGCTGGCGCCTTGGCATTCGAGTAGGAGATAAACGCGATGCTCTTCCCGTCCGGCGACCAGGAGAGCGAATCCGGAAACGGCAGCGGTGCGATTTGCAACACTTTCTCATCGCTGCCGTCCAGGTTCGCGGCAAGAAGGCGGTATTTGCCCGCATCCGGATCGTTAGCCCGCATGTACGCCATGCGCTTGCCGTCGGGCGAGAAGGTCGGGCCATTGTCAAAGTCGCGCACCAGAAGCTGGGGCGAGCCGCCGAGCACCGGCAGGCGATAGAGAATGTACGCTTGCTCCGAGGGATCCGCTGCCTTTCGATAAAATATGTAGTTCGCGTCCGGAGAAAAAGCGACCGCCTCAACGAGCAAGGAATCAGGAGCGAGAATCTGGGTGTCGCTGCCGGTAGCGACGTTGCGAAGCCACAGACTGTATTTTCCTTTGTCGAATATCACGGCGACGATGTACTTCCCATCCGGAGAAATCGCTGCGAAGAGAGCTTTGCCGGAGTTTGTGACTTGCGTCACGGCGAAAGTTTGGAACGGAATCGTGAGCGATCTTTTGCCCAGTAACGAATAGAGACCGTATCCCGCACTGGCGATCAGCAGAAGCGCGACGATAATTCCGCCCATGAGTGCGCCTTTATGCTGTTTCGCCGCAGCGACCACCGCCGAACTGCCGCCCACAACCGAACCTGAAGCGTGCGCCGTTCCCCGTTGCCGCTGTAATTCCTCGCCTATTTCCGCCCGCGCAGCAACCCGGTACAGATGGGGAACGACATTGGCAGTGGAGGAGGGCGTTTTCGAGTCGGCAGGCGCAACCGTGGCCGTCCCGGAACGTCCCGGTTCAGTTTCGCGTTGCAGCCGCTTCAGGTCGGCGCGTATGTCGGAGGCGTGCTGATAGCGCGTCTCGCGGTCTTTCTCGAGGGCCTTGGAGATGATGTGCTCAAGCTCTGCCGGCACATCGGCATTCAGCCGTACGGGCGGAATCGGCGCCGTGTCCAGAATCGCTTTGAATATCACTCCCGAACTTTCGCCGCGGAATGGCAACGTGCCTGTGGCCATTTCGTAGAGCACCGCACCGAAAGAAAAGAGGTCGCTTCGGGCGTCCAGTTCCTTAGCGCGTACTTGCTCCGGAGACATATAAGCGACCGTCCCGAGCATGCTGCCCGGACTTGTCAGGTGTTCGGGTGGCACTGCATCGGCGGTATCGCGTGTCTCCGACATTGACAGCGCCGATGCAGACGGCAACGTCTTCGCCAACCCGAAATCGAGAATCTTTGCGTGGCCACGTTTGGTGACGAAAATATTGGCGGGTTTGATGTCTCGATGAACTATGCCTTCGACGTGGGCGGCATCGAGCGCGTCTGCAATCTCAATCGCCAAGCCGAGCAAGACTTCCATGTCGACGGGCTTTGCGTTGATCAGATGCTTCAGCGTCACGCCATCCAGAAACTCCATGGCAATGAACGATTGCCCGTCATGCTCATCAATTTCGTAAATGGTGCAGATATTCGGGTGATTTAGCGCGGAGGCAGCTTTGGCTTCGCGTTGAAAGCGGCCCAGTGCCTGCGGGTCTTTTGCCACATCGTCAGGCAGAAATTTGAGAGCCACGAACCGGCTTAGCTTGGTATCCTCAGCCTTATAGACGACGCCCATGCCGCCGCCACCCAACTTTTCGATGATGCGGAAGTGGGAAATCGTTCGCCCGGAAAGTGGTGAAGAATCGGGCATGGGCGCGAATGTTAATTCCTAGCCCGAGGGTAAGTCAACGAAGGCGAGTTGCTGGGGCTGGTTGAAACAGGATACTGCCTATTGCGGAACGGCCGCGGCTGTTTACTGTTTCCGCTTTGCTACCCATGTGCCGTCAGCATGGACTGGCACGCGGATGCGGCCCTTGGCGGAATCGCCGTCAATCCAGCCGGTGAGGAATGCGTGGACCGGACCCGGAGCTCCGCGGCGGCTTTGGTTCGGCCACTGGCCTGCGAAGCGGAGTTCGACGTATCCGTTCCGCCAGGTGCCGGTTATCGGAAGGGCGTCGCCCAGCGGCCCCGACCACGTTCCGGTAACTTTATCTCCGTCGCGGTGCAATTCCATTGTCGCGTCGCCACCGTCCACATCGGTTGCATATTGCATCGCCCATGAACCGGCGACGTCCGATCCGTTCTTCAGATTCTGAGGAGCGACCGGAGTAATCCGCACGTTGGAAAAATATGCTTCCTCGCCGGTGAAGCCCCACAGCCCGACGGGGCCGTGCAAATCCTCGCCTTTCAAACCATCCACTACCAGACTCGGGCTGGCCGATCCGTTGAGATAGAGTTTTGCGGCGCGGCCAGCCACTTCGATGCGCACTTTTGTCCAAGTTTCCATCGCGAGGTCCGCATGAGACTCATACACTGACGGCCATTCGCGCCGCAGCTTGTACCAATCGAAATCGGGCTCCGAGGTGTACTGGACGGCGTGGTTCCGCATCGTCTGATCGTTGGCGACCGCATTTCCCGGCCTCAAGTAAAATAATTCGAAACGCGATGCATCAGGCTTGGCGCGGAAAGCAATCCCCACGAAGCCGGGATATCTGACTCCCGGGGGCATGGTGGTCTTCAGCGCGATATCGGCTTCGATCACGCCATCCTGGAAGTCGGTGCCAGGCAGGAGCACAAGGCCGTCGCGGTCATCGCCATCCACGGTGATGCGGACGGATTTGCGTCCCATAAAATTTACGGCTTCAGCCTTCACTGCTGACGGAGCATTTAGGCCGGAAGTGTCGCGGAGAGGAAAAGTCTGCGCGCGCGCCGGCGTTTGAGCATAGAGGCAAGTGGCGGTTAATACTGCTAGTGCTACCGCGCTGCAATTCAGACAACGTTTTAGAATCATGGGGACGTCTCCAATCCGTTTGTTTTCGCGCTGCCGCTACGCTTGGTGCGGGTAAAGCTCGAACATCTAGACGATGGGAGTGAAGAATCGGTAGCAGGATTCGCGCAATTGCGCGCACTGCTGAACGAATTTCGGGTCTGTGTTTCGCGTGCGCGGTTAGTAGTTGGGCCGACTAATTGAAATTTCGTTGTAGTGCTTGCGAGGGTGAAAGATGAATTTTCGTAGATTTGCGACTGCTGTTGGGCTGGTGAAATTGAATCAATCAAGCGGCGCGCTGGGAGAATAACCACTCGCCGAGGGAAGGTTCTGTGAAGGCCCATTCCCAGACATTGTGGTCTACGCCAGCGTACTCAGTGTAGAGAGGGTGGCCTCCTGCTTTTCGTCTTGCTGCTATGCGATCACGCGACACGGACACGGGAACGGTTTTATCGGAGTCGCCGTGGAAATTCCAAAGCGGCGTGCCAATCGAGCCGGTGCCATCCTCGGTGGAGATACTTCCACAGCAGATCACGGCTGCGGCGAAAAACTGCGGACGATATGTGATTACGTTCCAGACGCCTGCGCCGCCCATTGATTGACCCATGACGTAGATACGCCGTTCGTCAATGGCGAACTCGCGGCGCAGTGCCTCAATGACCTCCAGCGCCATACGCGATCCATCGCCTAATCCGGGGAGGACTTTCGGTGGCCCTGAAGATTGTTCCGATAAATCGTATCGGGCCCAACCCCGATCGGTCTGCGGCGCGACGACGTAGCAGGGGAAACGCTTTTGATTCTCTGGAAGCAGCCAGACGCGCGTGCCGAAAATATTGCCGAAGGCTAACTGTTTCAGATTGTCGTCGCCCAAGCCGCCGCTGCCGTGGAGATACATCACCAAAGGCGCTTTACCGGCGCCTTCCGGGCGGAACAGCCGATACGGCATCACCCAGTCACCCTTGTGCGTGCGCACTTCGTACTTTTTTTCGAGCCCGTCGGATTTTTTCTGAAACGCTTCAATTAAAGCGAGCCTCTCCGGCGACATGGGAGTACCGGGAGCGAGCGGAGGAGTCGAATCCTGATTTACCGCGAAGACATTCGGCGCAATTGAGAAGTTGCGGCCAACTTGAGAGGCCGCAAACCATGCTCCGGCTGATACCGAACCCAACTGGCGCAGTGCTTCTCGTCGAGTAATGATCACTGTTCGAACCTCTTGGATTGCTTGCGACTTATCTCAAGGCTCGAGCATGTAGACGATTTGACCAAAGAATCGGTAGCAGGCAGGACGCAAAATGCCCAACTTCAAGTACCTCTTGGCTAACTGGAGTGGTGCCCTGACGGAAGCACGCCGCGCCGCGTCCGTGTTGCTTGCCGAGCGAATCACTTTGCCCTGGGTTGGACTGTCGTTATTCCGGCTGATATCCTCTTGCCCCAGCGAAGTGATTATTGATTAAAGATTGAGGTGTCCATGCCACGTTTCCTGTTTGCTCTCGCACTGATCTTTTGCGTTGCCTGTATTCCCATGCTTCTTGATGCGCAGAAAACGCGGGCGCCGGATGACTATCTCTTCGTCTGGGCCGGTGACGCTGCGCAAAAGGGCAATGATTTTCTCGCGGTAATTGATGGAGATCCAGCATCAGCGTCGTATGGAAAGCTGGTGACCACCATCGCCACCGACCAGCAGACGAAGCTCGTACATCATACCGAATACACGATGCCCGATAGCGGGATGCTCTTTGCGAACGATCATAATGCCGGCCGGACTTTTATCTTCGATGTGCGCGATCCCCTGCATCCCAAAATTGTAACGTCATTTACCGACATGGCCGGCTATATGCATCCGCACTCCTACCTGCGGCTGCCGAACGGGCACGTGCTCGCTACGTTCCAGCACGAGCACCACGCGGGAATGGAAGGACCGATGGGAATGAGCGGCGGGTTGGTGGAGATTGATGATCAGGGCAATGTGATTCGCTCGGCGAGCAACGCCGATCCAGCATTCGCGAGCGCGTTGTTGACGCCCTATAGTTTGGCCGTGCTTCCAGAACTCGATACCGCATCGTCTCCACAAACTCCTCAATGCATATTGAAGAGATTTTTAGCGGCGTGACTTATCAGGTGTGGCGTCTATCGGATCTCAAGCTGCTCAAGACAGCGTATTTAGATGTGGGAGAAAATCGATACTCGCAAATCAGCCCCGAGGAAGCGCGGCGCGCTCCGGACGGGTCGGTGCTGGTGCAAACACTTGGCTGCGGACTCGAGCGCATCACGGGAGTGGACACGGACCAACCCACGTCGAAGCTCGTGTATACGTTTCCGGGCAACTGGTGCGGCGTTCCGACAGTCGTCGGGCACTACCTGGTGCAGGGCGTGCTCGGAATACACGGCTTGATCGTGCTCGACATTGCGAATGCGGCGAAACCGGTGGAAGTTTCGAGGCTCGTGATCAGCGATTCTTATCACCCTCACTGGACGGGGTGGGGCGCGAAGACTCAGCGCATCGTGGTGGACTCCGGGCATCCGCCGGAGGATCGTCTTTACCTCTTGAAGCTGGACGCGACGACGGGATCAATCACCCTGGACGATGCTTTTCGCGACGTGGATGGAAAGATCGGCTTCTCATTCGCCAGCCGCGATTGGCCGCACGGTTGGACCGGAGTGGCCGAGCCGCACGGAGCCGTCTTCTCGCGCTGAAACGAAATTTCCGGCTTCATTCGACGGCCGCGCAGATCCCGCGTGACGATTCCTGCTTCTGCGCGCTAGCGCTCGGGCTTGATGTCGAGAAGCATGCCGGGGCCGTTTGTGCCGGTTTGGACTTGCGGGACCTGGCCATTCCACTTGGCGATCCAGCGATCGGTTACCGCGAGTTTTTGCCATTCGATAATATTTTGGCTGATGGAGGCGGCGCGGACGCGATTCGATTCGGCTTCGCCATTGGCGACTGCGATTTGCGCTTTCGCCTGACCTTCTGCCGCGGCGACGAGCTTTGCCGCGTCGGCTTGCGACTGGACCAGCTCATTTTGTTTTTGAACGGCGATTTGTTGCGCTTGGACTTTGGCATTGATGGCGTCAATCACCGATTGAGGCGGGCGCGGCGAGCCGATGAAACCGAATTGATCGATTACGACGCCGATGTCAGCGACTTGCTTCTGCAAGTCGAGGCGGGAATTTTGTTCGAGCTCGGATTTCTTTTCGCCCATGATTTCCTGGACCGTATATTGAGAGCCCGTGCGGTTGATGGCGTCGCGGGCGACGTTGCGCAAGAAGCCGTGCGTGAATTGGCCAATGTCGTCATTGCGAAATTTCACGTAGAACGCGGGAACTTTCGCGGCATCGAGATGATAGGAAACGGATAGATCGCCGTAGACGGTGAGACCGTCTTTGGTGTTGAAGGACATTTCTTCGTTGTTGACCGAGCCCTCGTTGGGATCTCTGGTCCACTTGGCGGTCTGCACCGAGGTGGGATATTCCACGATTGTGGATGAAAGGAAATTGTAGAAAACCCAGCCGGTGCGAATGGGCAAATCCTCGACGCCGCGTTGCGAGCCGGCGAGATCAACTTTAATTCCGACGCGGCCGGGGCCGATTCGTGTGGCGCATCCGACGAAAAACAGGACGACGAGCAGGGGAATCGCCAGCATTCCGTATTTACGATTTATCATTTCTCTCCTACCTCTCTGATTGGTTCAGTTGATTGTGCGGCGTGGTTTTGTGATGCCAGATCCATCGCATGGCCGCGGGGAACATAACGAAAACGGCGATGATGAGACCGATGCCGCCCGCCACCTTCAAATTGCTGGGTTGATTGATCAGGTTCATTCCTTCAGTGACCAGGTAAATTGCACCAAAAATCACGAGGACAAGGGCTGCGTATACGAATCTTTCTCTCATCGAGTTTGAGCCTCGGGAATAAGCTAGAACAGCGTGGGAGTATTGTGTACGGTCGGACTCGGAATTGTCCATTTTGTAACGGCGCGTTCGGATGAGGCGAATGGGTTCCCCGAGACGGGAGTCTCGGGGCTGTGAATTTGATTTTTATCCGAGGGTCTTGCAAGGAATTTTAGTTAGTGGCGTGGCGCGGAAAAACGCCGGCAGGATGCCGGCGCTACGACTGCGATGCAGCATGTCAGCGAATTGGCTGGTGGAGTGGCGTTAGAAGCTAAACGTTAATAGGAGGTCGATGCGGCGGTTGGCTGCTGATGATGTTGGGCCGGTGAAGATTCCGCCGATGGAATTGGAGCGGCCGAAGAGAGGCGATGTTACGGTGCCGATCGGCATGCCAAGATTGACGTTATTGAAAAGATTTCGCGCAGAGACGGCGAGCGTCAGATTGTATTTCCGCGGAGTCGAGCCGAAACTGAACGGGCCTCCTCCGCCTCCACCGCTGCCGCTTAGTCCGCGAGGCCCGAGACCGCCTCCCGGTGCGGCTCCGCCGCCACCGCCGCGTCCGCCTCCGCCGCCACCAGCACCGCCACCGCCAGGACCTCCGCCTTGCCCGCCACCACCGCCGCTGGGAGCAGCCGAAGCAGATTCCAGCTTCCTTCCAAAGCCGATCGTCTTGCTGACGCGAAGGTTCATAGTGAATTGGCCGGGACCGTCGCCGTAGTTGACGGGAATGAGCGGCTCGCCGGGCGCGGGCGCGAGGTCGAAATCTCCATATTTTGTAACGACGAGATTTTGCGGAAGCGTGGCCGAAGTGGCGAAGGCAGGGCGTTCGGTGAACACGCCCTGGCCGTAAATGTCTTCGCCGATGGTGATGTTAAATGGAGCACCGGACGCTGCGACGATGAACGGACTGACTCGGATGCCGTAAGGCGCGGACCAGGATCCGGCTATGAACATGCGGTTGCGGACGTCGAAAGCGGCGCGTCCATAATCCTGTGCGAGATCGTATTGATTCGCGGGAAAGCTCGACGCGCCGGCGGTGTCGCTGTTGGCGTAGTTCAGCGTGTAATAACCAAACAGGGAAAGTTTTGAGCCGAGCCGCAAGGTGAAATTCGCGATCAGCTGGTTCTGGTTGAAGATGCCGTCGGACTGAAACTGGTTGATATTCTCGAGAGTACCGAGAGGCCGCACGCCGCTAGTGGGATCGGCGGGATCAAAAGTACCGGGCAGCGGCGCATTGATGTTTTGCGAGAGAAGCGCGTGCACGCCGCGAGAGTTGATGTAGGTGACCGCCATGGTGGCGCTCTTTGTCACCTGGCGTTCAAGGCTGACGGCGGATTGAATGGTGTAGGGCGCGCGAAGAGTGGGATTGATCTGGTAAATCGTGGGAATGCTGGTGCTGCTCGCGGCTAGTTCGCTGATCGAAGGAATCGTCGGAAAGAAATTCGGATTGTTGATGACGTATTGTTGCTGGTTGACTCCGTTTTGCTGCTCGGCCTGCACGACGTAAGTGTCCATGAACCGATCGTAAAAAAATCCGAAGCCCGCGCGCAGAACAGTTTTCGCGGCCTTGTTCTTTCCGCCGCCAAGTCCCCACGCGAAACCAAGACGCGGCGCGAGATCGCCATGCGGGCGGATATTGTCCTGAGTCTCGAAGCGAAGCCCGGCACTCAGCGTGATGTTGGGGCGAACACGCCAGTCGTCCTGGACGTAAAGACCGATATCGAACTGATCCACCTTAATGAAGGGATTGCCGGTGCTGATGATGAATTGGCTCGGGCCGCCGCCTTCGGCCTGAATTTGTGCAGGCGTCAAGCCGGCCGCGAGACCCTCTTCGGTGATTTGATATGCCTGGAGGCCCGTGAGAGTTTGGCCCTGGAACTCGCGCGAGCCGAAGGTGAAGTCGCCGTTGAAAAAAGAGTTTGCATTGTTGTTCAGTTGGTAGCCGCGCAGTCTTCCGCCAAATTTGAGGTAATGCTTGCCGAAGGTAATCGAGGTGTAGTTCTGAATTTCGGTGGTGTAGTCGTTTTCGACGATCGCGCCCTGATTATTTCCGCCGCCGTTGAAACCTCCGAGGACGGAGACGGAAGGCGTGAAATTCTGCGCAAGCTGACTGTCCTGATCAATAGTGAACTGGAACCGCGTTTCGTTCACGATCCTCGGGCTGATCACTTGATTGTCCACCGCTTGTATTACCTGCTCTTTATTCGCGACGTTGTATCCCTGGGAAGCGAGATTGAATTCACCGATGCCGCCGTTGGTTTGGGTGCTATCGACGTAGCGGTAGCGCAAGGTGAGCGTATTGCCCGGCGTGAGTTGCCAATCGAGACGCGGGCTGATCGTCGTCCGCACGTTGGGATTGTAGATTGCGGCGTTGAACGGAACGGGAGTGAAATTCGGAACGCCAGTTGGACAGTCTGGGCCAAAATCCGTGGCGCAGGGGACTTCGGCGCTGACAACTTCGACGTTGTTGATGTTGCGGCGCTCGAGGTCAAAGAAAAATGAGGCTTTTTTGGTGATAGGGCCGCTGACGTTGCCGCTGAAAAATGTCGTGTAATAGGCTGGCTCGGTGGGCGCGAATGGGTTGCGCGAGTTGAAAGCTGAATCGTTGCCGTCAATCAGCAATTGACCGTGATATTTGTCAGTGCCGGGCTTGGTGAAAATCTCGATGCGGCCATATCCGAGCTTGTCGAACTCCGCCGAAAAAGGATTCTGGTTGATGCGAATTTCGCGGATGGAGGATTTGGGCGGAAGTTGGCCCCCGGTGAAGCCGTCAATGTAAATCTGGCCGCCATTTGGCCCTGCAGATGGACCAGCCAGAGCCTCGAGTTCGGATTGCAATTCGTCGGGATCGTCGGAAAGCGCGTCGAGATCTTTACCCTTCAGAATGAGCGCGCTTGAATTGTTGGCGGGATTGACGTCAACGGTCGTGGTTGTATCCGTTACCGTGATTTCCTCTTTTTGCGTTTCAATCGCCAACTGCGCGTCGAGGGTTTGGGTTTGGCCTGCGGCGATTGTCACTTCATCTTTTTCGAAGAGCGCGAAGCCGGAGGCGCCTATGGTGAGCGAGTACGTGTCTGGCGGCAGATTTTTTAGGATGTAGACGCCGTCTTTGCCGGATTGCGCGGTGAAAGTTTGATCGGAAGAGGCAGTGACGAGGACCGTTGCGCCCGTGATGGCGGCGCCCGATGGATCGGTGACCGTCCCGCGAAGCGTGCCGGTGGCCGAGGTGGCGGGAGTTTGCGCTTCGATCGCGCTCGCGAATCCGAGCCAGCATACGAGCGCCAGCACCGCGATCGCGATCAAATTTGCGATTCCGAAAAACCGAAACTTCATTTCATCTCCGGATCTATCTTTTCTATCTTTGGAGATCGTCACTCGCGCCGGCTTACATTAATAATTTCTACGGGCTCATGCCCTCGGCGCTGGGGGCTGACAGATTCCACGGCGTCATGAGCATCGCCTGGCTGGCCGCCGGGGACGCCGCGAGGATGGCGTCAACACCGCTGAGCATCGTGATTGCGGTCACGGCGCCGCTTGAATCTTTCTGAGTGCTCACTGCCATTACGACATCGCCTTTTTTCAAGTCCGGGAGAGTCGTTGCGGGCAAGCGGCTCAATATTTGCTGCAAATCTCCGCGGCCCTGCCGGGCGCCGGCACCGGATTGGGATGCGCCATCACCCGCGGGGCGCTGCCCGGAATTCGCTTGACCGTTCTGTCCGCCGGGCGACTGGCCACCAGTTCCGCCATTTGGCACTCCTTGCGCGTTGCCGGCACCGGCTTGACCGCCTGCCGCGCCGCCTTTGAATCGCATCGCGAGCATCTGCGCCATCTGCGGCGGAATCTGCCGAATCTGCGAATCTGACGAAATCTTCACGAGAATGGGCTTCTTCGAAATTAAATCGGTGATCGTCAGCGTTTTTGTCGCTGGATCAACTGCCAAGATGGGACCTGCAAGGTTCAAAAATGTGCCAGAGACGATTTCTTCGGCGGCGAGATCTTTGCCGTCGTCGCTTAGCTTGCCTCGGGCGCGCAATTGATCGCCGGGCTTGATTTGGTCGAGCGTGCTGATTTTTGCGTCGTCGAAATTTACGGAATAGGGCGCGTAACGGCGGACGATCGTGTCTTTCGTTGTGTGAATCGTTAGGGGTTTCGTTCCGCCGAATGACGAAACTGAAATTGTCAACGTGCCGTTCGCCGGATCCGTAGCGCTCACAAGGCCGCCTGTGCCGCGCTTGGTCCAATCATCACGTTCTTGCTGTTTCAGCACATCTACATCGGACTTCTTCATTACGATGACGGAGATTGCGTTGATTGACTTGCCGTCGGAAGCAGGCTGACCACGAGCGAGAACCCGATCGCCGACTTCCACTTCCTTAATTTGAAGCGCTGTGGCCTTGGAGAGATCTTTTTGGCCGGGTATGGTGCGAACCATGCGCGTGGAGTCCTGGACGGTCACGTTGACTTCGGTGCCGCCGTCTGTCGTCAGCGTAATTGTGCTCCCGGCGATGGCTTTTACGGTTCCGACGGGCTTGGCGAGTTGGCTGGGCGCGGCTGGCTGATCCTGTGGCTGCGGCGGGTTCGGAGCGCCCGCGAAAGCGCCCGGCGAGGTTATGAGCGCGGCTGCGGCGAGCAGCGCGAGGGCGATAGTCCGTGAGTTGATCGCAAACATCGCTTTCTCCTCAAATTGTCCGCCTGACTCATTCGCAGGCGAACTAACGAAAAACAGCGCCGCGTGAGGTTACGGACGCGGCGCTTCGTACGAGTAATTAGCCTACACCGTGAGACGCGGTAGTTTTCAAAATGTTTCATGGTGTTGGTGAACCTGCAATCGAATGAGCGCGAAGCGCATCGGGCGGTTTCGGGTGGGACAGGCCCCACTGTGAGAGTTCAGAGTTGGGCTAGGAGGAGGTCGCGGAGTTTGCGTTGGTGGGCGGCACCGAGTTTAGCGCCATCGAGCGTTAAGTAGAATACGTCGATGGCGCGTTCGCCTTCGGTGTCAATCAAAGCGACTTCGAGATTACAGCCGTAGTGCGCGAGCACCGAGGTGATCTGATAGAGCAGGCCGGTGTGATCCTGCGTGGTGATCTCCATCAGCGTGGAATGCGACGAGCAGAAATCATCGAAGCGAATTTGTGTGGAGAAAGTGACTTTGGGCACTTTGGGCGGGCGCGGATTTTTTCGGCCGCGCATGAGCGTTTCGAGGCTAACCACGTTGCAGAGCACCTCAACGATGCTGTTCTTGAAGCGCGGGATTTCAGTTGGATTCAACTCGAGAGTGCGGTACGGGTCAGTGAAATGAAACGTGTCAACAATGGTAGCACTCGCGTTCGCGAAGGCCTCGGCTTTCCAAATGTTCATACCCCAAGCGGCGAGCGTGCCGCTGAGGCCGACGAACAGATGCGGACGGTCAGCTGTGAGAACCGTGAGCTCGTAGATGTGGCCGGCGCGTTCGAGATGCAGCTCGACGGGATTGGCATCGAGTTGCCGCGACATACGGAAATGAAGCGCAACTTCCTGCGGCGAGTGAGCTAGAAGATAGCGCCGAGGCAGGCCTTCGAGAAATTGGCGCAATTCCTGGCGGTCGGCATCCTCGGAAACGAGCGGCAGAATTCGCTCGACCCATTTCCGATCGTCTGTACCCGCGTGAACCCGCTCTTCATCGAGGCTGCGATTGAGATAATTTTCCGTGGAGGCGTAAAGCTGCCAAAGCGATTCGGCTTTCCACGGCGTGAGCGCCTGAGGATTTACGGCGCGAATATCCGCGTAGGTGAAAAGGCAAAGCAGTTTGAGCCGCTCCGGCGTGCCGACTTTTTCGGCGAAGTTGCGAATGGTTTGCGGATCGAAAATATCGCGGCGCAGCAAGTTGGCCGACATTTCGAGATGATTGGCGATGAGATAGCGAACGGTTTCGCTTTCCTCGGACGTTACGCCAAGACGAGAAAACACCTCCTCAATGGCGTGAAGGCTGCCCTCGATGTGGTCGTCACCCATCATTCCCTTGCCGACATCGTGAAAAAGCAGAGCTAAAAATAAAAGCTCGGGCTGCTCGACCTCGGCGAGGATGGCCGCGAATTTCTTTTCCCATTCGGTATCCGCGCCGCGCAACATCTGAAGATTGGCGATGGTGCGGAAGGAATGCTCGTCAACGGTATAGTGATGATAAAAATCGCGAATCACGAGCGAATCAATCGCGGCGAATTCAGGGAAGAAGCGGACCAGGACGCCGAGCGCGTGCATAGCGCGAAGAGCCTCGACTGCGTGGGGCGCGGTGAGGATGCGCCGCAAGGAGGGCCAGAGTTCCGGAACGACTCCAGCGGCGCCATCCGGCTCCGCAACAGAATCGGCGATCGCCAGCTCGGTATCGCGGCTGAGCTTCAAGCCGTCGCGAGCCATCAATTCGAACAGTTCGAGCAACGTTTCGCGTTGTTCGAGCGATTTCGGATCGCGAACAGAAAGTTTGCCGGCGGATACGCTGAAATTGAAATTTGCCCGGCGTGACTTCCAGTCGCTGACGCGTTCGGAAAACGTTACGCGTTCGGGAGCGGCTTGATTCATCAGCTGGAGGGTGAGTCCGTAGACCGACCGCGCGTGGCGGAAATAAGATCGCATCCAATCCGCCGGGGCAACTTCGCGACCGATTCCGATGCCGCGGGAAGCGGCTTCGGCCTGGGCTTCGTAGGTGAGGGAGTTGTCGTCGCGGCCTTGCCGATAGTGAACAAGACATCGTGCGGCGGCGAGAAAATCGAAGGCGTTATCGTATTCCGCGCGCCATTTTGCAGGAGGGTGCGCGGGATCCCCGGACATTTCCGCGAGCTGTTTCAGCCAACAAGCGACGTGGTAGTCGCGCAACGCGCCCGGCGAATTTTTGAGATTGGGTTCGAGGTGAAAGATGGTGTCACCGTATTTTGCGTGGCGCTGGCGGGTGAGATCCGCGAGGTTGCGGCGAAGATCATCGCGATGGCGGGAGAAAAGCTGCGGCAAAATGTGACCATTGAGCTCGTTGAATAATTGCGCGCTGCCCGCGACAAGGCGGCAATCGAACAAGGAAATGCTGAATTCAGGATTGTCCGCGTTGAATTTCGCGCACTCCGCGAGGATGCGCGTCGTAGGACTCATGCGGAGGCGCATATCCCACAGTTCCTGGCACATTTCTCGTGCGGCGTCCTTGTATTGAGCTTCTACGGCGGCATCCTCGCAGAGAAAGAGGAGGTCCACATCGGAATGGGGGAACAGCGCGCGGCGTCCGTAGCCGGCGACGGCTACGAGCGCGATCTTCGCAACTTCGTGTGAGCCTTTACCGATAAAATCGAGAAACAGTTCGGAGGCAATGCGATCGGTTAGAGCAGCGCGCTCTTCGATTGCGGCGCGACCGTTGCCCGTCGCTTCAAATGACTTTTGGATAGCCGCAGACTCGGCTGCGTAAGCTTCGCGAAGGGCCGGGCCTGAAGTGGACGATGACATACGCTACTATTTTCTCCGCTGCGCCAAATCCGGACAAGAAACCGAAATAAGTGCGTTTCCAATGGATGAACGCACAACAATCACGGCTTTCAAGCCATCCTCACCAAACCAAATCGGTGACTGCGCCAATGCTGCTGCTCGACACGAGACGCACGTATTTGGCCAGGACGCCGGTGCGATAGCGCGCTTCCGGTGGCGTCCACGCGGCTCGGCGTTTGGCCAATTCATCATCGGAGATGTTCAGACGAAGCAGTCGCTTCTCCGCGTCAATGGTGATCGAATCGATCTCATGCACGAGAGCGATGCCTCCACCGACGGCGGCTTCAGGAGCGACATGGCCAACGACGAGCCCGTACGTGCCGCCGGAAAAACGGCCGTCTGTGATCAGGCCGACCGAATCGCCGAGGCCTGCGCCAATGAGCGCTGAAGTCGGCGCCAGCATTTCGCGCATGCCGGGACCGCCTTTTGGACCTTCGTAACGAATCACAAGAATGTCGCCGGGTTTTATTTCGTGCGCGAGAATCGCGGCGAGGCAGGCTTCCTCGGAATGGAAGACGCGCGCCGGACCTGTCATTTTCTGGTGCTTGATGCCGGAAATTTTCGCAACGGCGCCTTCGCTGGCGAGATTGCCCTTGAGAATTGTGAGATGTCCGTAGGGATAGACGGGCGAATCCCACGCATGAATCACATCTTGATCTTTGCGCGGCTCGGCGGGAACTTCTGCGAGAACTTCCGCGATCGTTTCGCCGGTAATTGTCGTCGCATCGCCGTGCAAGACGCCGTGCGCCAGGAGGATCTTCATCACCTGGGGAATGCCGCCGGCTGCGTGGAGTTCCGTGATGACGTATTTTCCGGAGGGCTTGAGATCGCACAGGACGGGGACGCGCGAGCGAATTCTCTCGAAATCATCGATCGTAAGCGGAACTTCCGCGGCGTGCGCCATTGCCAGGAGATGAAGGACGGCATTGGTCGAGCCGCCGGTGGCCATGACGACGGCGATCGCGTTTTCAAAGGCTTTTCGCGACATGACGTGTCGCGGCAGGATTTGTTGCTGCACCGCAGATGCCAGAACGCGAGCGGATTCGGCGGCGTTTTCGATCTTCTCGTTGTCTTCCGCCGCCATTGTCGAGGAATACGGCAAGCTCATGCCCATCGCTTCGATCACTGAAGACATCGTGTTTGCGGTGAACATGCCGCCGCAGGAGCCGGCGCCGGGACAGGCATGCCGCTCGATTTCGAGCAGTTCCGCGTCGCCGATGCGTCCTGCGCTGTGTTGGCCGACGGCTTCAAATGCGCTGACGACCGTGAGATTTTTACCCGCGAAGTGGCCGGGCTTGATGGTGCCGCCATAGACGAAGATGGCGGGAATATTCAAGCGCGCGATGGCGATCATTCCTCCGGGCATGTTTTTGTCGCACCCGCCAATCACGATTACGCCGTCCATTCGTTGCGCATTGCAGACTGTCTCGATCGAATCCGCGATTACTTCACGGGAGACCAGGGAATATTTCATTCCTTCGGTCCCCATGGAGATACCGTCGCTCACGGTGATGGTGCCGAAGACTTGCGGCATCGTTCCCGCTTCGTGCAGAACGTCAATGCCTCGAAGAGCCAGATCGTTCAAGCCGACGTTGCACGGAGTGATGGTGCTATAGCCGTTTGCGACGCCAATAATCGGCTTTTCGAAGTCGGAATCGCCGAAACCGACGGCGCGGAGCATGGCCCGGTTGGGGGTTCGCTCGACGCCGTGAGTGATGACCTTGCTTCGCTCATTTGCATTCATGCGAAATTCGCTTTCGATTGTAGCGGGAGTTTAACTTCTGCTGCTGCAGCGAACGTATCAGTTTTTTAGGGCGGTCGTATCGAAAAAACAGGTAGGACGAATTGGCAGCACCGGCGGTGGGAACTGTATTGCGAACGAGTTCCGGGAGGCGGGAGCCTCCCGGCCCCGAAAAAATAATTTGCGACGGGTAGGCAGGAGAGTGGTTCCGAAGGGATCATTCGCCGTGACGGTCTATCTGTATTTTGCGATCTTTCGTCATTGACTGACCACCAGTCAGTGGGATAACCTCGCTATCAGCGAAGCATGGGATGGTCATTCAACCAGATAAATTGGCGACAACGAACTCGTCCGTCTCGTCGACTTCCTCCTCTGACGCCGTGGCAATCCCATCGGTGTTCAAGTACCGGTCGTTCGCGCTGCTTTGGGTTGCGCGGCTGTTCTCTACCCTGGCAGTGCAAGCGGAAAGTGTCACGATTGGCTGGCAGGTCTACACCGTCGCGCGGCAATCGCGGACTGTCGAGCAGGGCGCGTTCCTGGTGGGCATGGTAGGGCTGGTGCAGTTTGTGCCGCTGTTCCTGCTGACATTCATTGCCGGGGCGACCGCGGACCGCCGCGACCGGCGTAGCATTATTCTTGCCTGCAATAGCGTCGAGATTGCTTGCGTCCTCGTGCTGGCGGCCCTCTCGCTACATCCGAGCCCGAGCCTAATTCCCATCTTCGCGATCGCTGCTGTTTTCGGGGCTTCGCGCGCTTTTCTCTCACCAGCGAGCGCGGCGATTGCGCCGATGCTGGTACCTGTGCAGGCAATCCGAGATGCCATTTCCCGGAATTCGCTCGCCGATCAAGCTGGGTTTGTGATCGGCCCGTGGATAGGCGGCGCGTTGTGCGCGGTGTCGCCGGCTGTGGCGTACGGCGGCTCGGCGGTTCTCTATGCTGCGGCGACTGTTGCGCTTCTTTTAATGCGGGCCAATACGCGTCCCACTCAGCAGCCGGGCTCGCGCATGGATCAAATTCGCGAAGGCATCGCTTACGTCTGGACCAACAAAATTGTGTTTGGGGCGATCTCGCTCGATTTATTCGCCGTGCTGCTGGGAGGCGCGACTGCACTGCTGCCCGTCTTCGCGAGCGACATTTTGAAGGTTGGAGCGCATGGTTTCGGTGTGCTGCGGTCGGGTCCGGCGATCGGCGCGGCGGCAATGGCGTTCGCGCTAAGCCGCTGGCCAATACATCGCCGCGCGGGCCACTGGATGTTCGCGGGCGTGGCAGCGTTCGGCGTGGCGACGATCGTATTTGCAGTTTCCAAATCCATGATCGCATCGGTGATCGCTCTGGCTGCATTGGGAGCGGCGGACATGATTTCGGTGTATGTGCGGCAGTCGCTGGTGCAAATCGTGACGCCGGACCACTTGCGCGGCCGCGTCTCGGCGGTCGCTTATCTATTTATCGGCGCTTCCGGCGAACTTGGGGAATTCGAAACTGGGGTTGTTGCGCGAGTGCTCGGGCCGGTGGGCGCGGCGATTTTTGGCGGAGTGGGATCGCTCGTGGTCACAGGCGCTTGGGCGCTTATGTTTCCGTCGCTGCGGAAAGCGGATCGCTTGGACGGGAGCCAGGTTTGAGACGGTAAGCGTCGCGGACCGCGCGTTAAGCTTCGGCCAGTGACGAGCGCTCAGTTGCGGAGGTTCGGATGTTTTATGCGCGCTGCGAGTAAATTCCGTCCGAGGACGAAGCCGCCTGCAGAGCGGCGCGATGAGATTATGAACGCCGCACGGCGTCTGTTTCTCAAACAAGGCGCCGGGCCGACCACGATTGAGCAGATCACCTCGGGCGCTAATGTCGCCAAGGGGACGTTCTATCTTTATTTTTCGTCGAAGGAGGACGTGCTGGCGGCGCTGGGCGAACGCTTCGCGCAAGAGCTTCTCGCGACGATAAAAGCGGCAATCGCGGAAAAGGCAAACGAGGACTGGAAGGGGAAATTGGGAGTTTGGGCGCAGGCCGGCGTGCATGGATACCTTGATTCGATGCGGCTTCACGATATTATTTTTTACGGATCGCGCCCTCGCACGCGGGAAGGTCGCGTAGACAACATCATCATCGATCATCTTTGTGGGTTGCTACAGGGAGGCGTTGACGCAGGGGCGTGGTCGGTTGATGACGCTCGTTTCACGGCGGTGTTTTTGTTTAGCGGATTGCATGGGGTTGTGGATGCCGCGCATCTTAAGGGAAAATGCGTGGAGCGAAGCCGGTTGGCGGAAAGATTGGAGCGGATTTGTTTCCGGGCGGTCGGATTGTCGCGTCGCTGAACGCACCTCGCGGACAATGTGCTCGTGCGTAACGATACATGAATGCGTGTATTGCGTTGAGTTCATCCCCTGCGTTCTGCTACAAATTTCGGAGCTACTATGGGCATCGACGCCAACCGCATCCACAAGCCTGTTCGCAAGCTGCGAAAGTTCCTGAAAAAGTCGCCCAAGATTCCGGCTTCCAGCGAGATCCATGATTTGCGCACGAACGCGCGACGCATGGAAACAGCCGTGGCCGCTCTCGGCCAGGTTGCTCACAAAAGCGGGCGACGATTACTCCGGGATCTTGTGAAATTGAAAGAACGCGCGGGCAAGGTGAGAGATATGGATGTGCTCACCGGCCTAATTTTGACCGTGAACCTAGATGGGGAGCAGGACTGCGTGGTGCGATTGATTGAGACGCTGGGCGCAAAGCGAATGAAACAGGTGAAGAAACTGCGCGCTTTTATCGCACAAAGAGGCGATCGGTTGCGGAGGCGATTGAAACGGACCGGTTCGAAGCTTGAGAATTTCCTCGAGAAGGGCCGCAAATCGAAGTCGGACTCGACGCCCGATGCGCCTGCTGAGGTGATGGCCAAGGCCATACGCCTGGCGGAAGAACTGAAAGACCCGACGCGCTTGGCCAAAACAAATTTGCACGAGTACCGGCTACGGGTGAAGGAATTGCGAGATATTTTGCAGCTCGCGGACAGCGCGGATCGACAGAATATTGTGAAGCAGCTCGGAGAGGCCAAGGATGCCATTGGGGAGTGGCACGACTGGGTGGAACTTATCGCGATTGCCGGCGAAGTGCTCGACCATGGCGCGGAATGTAAGCTATTGCCGAAACTGCGCGAGATCAGCGAGACCAAGTATTCAAGGGCGCTTTCGCTGACGAATCAAATGAAGCACGCCTTGCTCGTATCCAAAACATCGCGGACAAAGGGGTCAGGCGGCGGTAAACCGCAAGTGATAAGGCCGGCTGTGTTGGCGGCAACATCCGCGAATTCGGCCTAGGTTCGTGTTGCCAGTCAGTCGCGGCGACGGTTCCGGCTGGATGCCGGATCGTCAGTTCGAAGTGCCGGCAGTAGCTGGTTCTTCCGTAGCGACTGTTACGGGATTCAGGAACGTCATCCGGGCGCGCAGGCGTGCGCCGACTTCTTCGATCAATTGACGCTGCTCCTTCCGGCGCATCGCGTAGAAATTCGGGCGGCCCGTTTTGTTTTCGTCAATCCATTGCTTCGCGAATTCGCCATTCTGGATTTTCCCGAGCATTTTCTTCATGGTCTTGCGCGTTTCGTCGGTGACGATTTGCGGTCCGCCGATGTAGTCGCCGTATTCCGCCGTGTCGCTGACCGAGTAGCGCATGTAGTTCAGCCCGCCGCGATAAATCAGATCCACGATGAGCTTGAGCTCGTGGAGACATTCGAAATAGGCAATCTCGGGCTGGTAGCCCGCGTCCACGAGCGTGTAGAAGCCGGCCTTGATCAGCTCGCTGACGCCGCCACAGAGGACGGCCTGCTCGCCGAAGAGATCGGTTTCTGTTTCTTCAGTGAACGTGGTTTCGATCACGCCGGCGCGAGTGGTGCCGAGGCCCTTGGCGTAGGAGAGCGTCAGTTGCTTGGCCGAGCCCGTCGCATCCTGATGAATGGCGATGAGTGCGGGCGTTCCGCCGCCCTCGAGAAACACTTCACGCACACGATGGCCTGGAGCTTTTGGAGCGACCATGGTCACGTCAATGTCCTTGGGAAGTTGAATGGTGCCGAAGCGCACGTTGAACCCGTGCGCGAACATCAACATTTTGCCAGCGGATAGATGCGGCGCAATTTCCTTCTGGTAAATCGCGGGCTGCGCCGTATCGGGCGCGAGAATCATGATGACGTCCGCCCACGCGGAGGCATCGGCGACCGAGCGCACCATCAATCCCTCGGCAATCGCCCTTTGCTTCGACTGGCTTCCATCGTGCAGCCCCACGCAGACGGTGCATCCGCTATCGCGCAAATTGAGCGCGTGCGCGTGGCCCTGCGAGCCGTAACCGATGATGGCAATTTTCTTCTTCTGGATCAGAGTGATATCTGCCGCATCGTCCTGATAAATTGTCGCCATCAAATGCTCCTGAGGGTGGAGACCCAAGCAACCGGTATCGAGTTCGTCCGTGGACTCAGACGGAATGAGAAATTTCGGACTGTGCCGCTGCGTCTTTGGCTTCGCGCTTCTGCTTGCTGAGGGCCTTCTTGACGCCGCGTGACATTACTACTTGGCCGGTGCGAACCATCTCGAGAATGCCGAACGGACGCAAGACTTCTTCGAGCGCCTGAATTTTGTCCTCTGTGCCCGTAATCTGTACGATGAGCGATTGCGGCGCGAGATCCACGACGCGGGCCCGAAAAACGCGCGCGATTTCCATCAGCCGGTGGCGCGATTCTTCGTGCGCCTCGACTTTGATGAGCGCGAGGCTGCGGGCGATCGTCGAAACGTAGGTGACGTCTTCGACTGAGAGGACGTTGACGAGCTTATAAAGGTTTGCCTCGACGCGATGCGCCGCCCCCTCGTTGATTCCCGCGACGATGGTCATGCGGGAAATTCCTTCGCGTTCTGTGTGGCCGACCGTCAGCGACTCGATGTTGTAGGCGCGACGCCGGAAGAGCGAGGCGACGCGATTGAGCACGCCCGGCTGATTCTCGACGTAGAGTACGAATGTGTGCAGCTTTTGAGTGTCAGTCATCGTTGGCAGTCTCGACGAGAGGGCTCGGCCGCCGGATCATTTGGTGGAGATCGGCGCCTGCGGGAACCATTGGGTACACGGTGTCTTCCTGTTCGACCTGAAAATCAATGAGTGCAGGTCCGGGATTTTCGCGAGCCGCGCGCAACGCCGACAAGGCTTCGGAGCGCGTGCGAACCGAGACGCCGGAAATTCCGAAGGCGCCAGCTAGCTTGGCAAAGTCGGGGCTCAAGAGCGGCGTGGAAGAATAGCGGCCATCGTAGAAAAACTCCTGCCACTGGCGCACCATGCCGAGAAAGCCGTTGTTAATGATGGCAATTTTGATGTCGATGCGCTCCTGAACGATTGTGGCGAGCTCGGCCATTGTCATTTGGAAGCCGCCGTCGCCGACGACGACCCAAACTTCGGCGTCGGGGCGTGCGAATTTTGCGCCGATAGCCGCGGGCAGCGCAAAGCCCATTGTGCCGAGGCCGCCGGAGGTGATCAACGAGCGCGGTTTGTCGTGCTTGTAATATTGCGCTTCCCACATTTGGTGCTGGCCGACGTCGGTGACAACCACGGCATCGCCGCGAGTCTCGCGCCAGAGATCGTGAATCACGTGCGCGGCGTATAAGTGGCCGTTGTCAGGCAGATTCTGAATGTCGCGAACAGCGGAATCATGCTTCAGACTTCCTATGTATTGTAGCCATTCGCTTCTATCGCCGGATCTCACCCCTGGGAGCAGCCGTTGCAGGATTTCGCGCAAATCGCCGATGAGCGGCACGTCCACGTGGACGGTTTTGTTGATTTCGGCTCGGTCAATTTCGACGTGAATCTTTTTTGCGTTGGGCGCGTAGTTTTTGAGATTTCCGGTGACGCGGTCGTCGAATCGCATGCCGAATGCGAGCAGTAGATCGGATTCCTGAATCGCGGTGTTCACCCACGATTCGCCGTGCATTCCCATCATGCCGAGCGAAAGCGGATGCGATGCGGGAAAAGCTCCTAAGCCAAGAAGAGTTTCGGCGACGGGAACAGCGGCTTTCTCGGCGAACGCGATTACTTCCTGCATCGCCCCAGAGAGAATAATTCCATGTCCCGCTAGGATGACGGGCTTGCGCGCCGAATTGATTAGATCAAGCGCGCGCTCGAGTTGGACTGAATTCGGAAAGTGGTCGGGCTCGGGGCGCCGGACTTTGGGCGCGGCTGCATCCCAGTCGAATTCGCACGTCGCATTCTGCGCGTCCTTGGTGATGTCAATCAGGACCGGTCCCGGCCGGCCCGACGCTGCGATTTGAAATGCTTCGCGAATGCTCGGCGCGATTTCGTCAGCGGAAGTCACAAGATAATTGTGCTTGGTGATCGGCAGCGTGATGCCGGTGATGTCGGTTTCCTGGAATGCGTCCGAACCGATGAGCTTGCTGCCGACTTGACCGGTGATGCAGACGATTGGCGAAGAGTCCATCATCGCCGTGGCGATTCCTGTGACCATATTCGTCGCGCCCGGACCGGATGTTGCAATCGCCACGCCGACGCCGCCACCGGCGCGCGCATACCCATCGGCCATGTGCGTCGCGCCCTGCTCGTGGCGAACCAGGACGTGATGCGTCTTGTACTTCATCATGGCATCGTACGTCGGAAGAATGGCTCCGCCCGGGTAGCCGAAAACGCAGGTGACGCCCAGGCGTTCGAGGCTCTCCCAAACGATTTCCGCACCCGTCCTCTTCACTTTTCCAGACTCCTGTCGCGTTTCGCGCGGCCGAGCGGATTGCCTGCTCGGACTTTCTGTCTGCTGTTTTGTAGCCATTTCGACCTTTCCAGTAGGCCTTAGACCTGCTTCAGTGTCCAATTTATATTGCTGAATGTATCCATAAATCGCATTTATGTCCAAATGGGGGGCATCGAACCTCGCCACTCCGCCCCTCTCTCCCTGCAAAGGCCGCCATAAAACACAAAACCCGCCTGCCAGGATTCCTTCTGGCGGCGGGCTCAAGCTGACCGGCTTTGGTTTAAGCTCAGCTGCTCTGCGCGCCAGAAGACGCACCCGTAATGACGCGAATAATTCGTACGAGTCGCGGGAGTTTCTGGCTAACCTGCAGCATGGTGCGAATTTACAAGCCGGTGAAAACGATGTCAATGGTCCGGGCGGTCTAAATATCGATAAATAGCACAAATAAAACAACGGCAATTTCAATTGTCACCCGACGTGGATTAGCCGCGGGAAGCGCCTGAATCGGCGGGACTTGTTGCATCCGGAACGGCAGCTTTCACTCTGGCAGACGATTGCGCTGAAGGATAGCAGCCGAGAATCCGGAATTCGTCGGCGCGATCGCTGAGTTCGGCGAGAGCCTGGCTAACTGTTTCGTCCGCCGTCGAGCCGCCGATGTCGAGGTAGAAACTGTAATGCCAGGGGCTGCCCTTCAGAGGGCGGCTTTCGATCTTGAGGAGGTCAATACCACGTTTCGCGAAGACGCCGAGTGCGGAATAGAGGGCGCCTGGCTGATGCTTCACGCGCACGACGAGTGAGACTTTGTTCGCATTCTTTTTCGTCTCGGGCTTCGCGGAGAGGAGAACGAATCGCGTGTAATTTTCGCGGTGATCTTCGAGGTGCTCGAGCAGGATCGTTCCGCCGTGGAGTTCGGCGGCGTGCCTCCCGGCAATCGCAGCGAATGCTGCATCACCCTTCTCGAGCACTTCACGGACGCTTCCCGCCGTGTCTGTACTGGCGATGCGCTGAATTTCCGGATGCTGCACAAAAAAACCGAGGCACTGCGCCAATGCGACTGGATGTGATTGCACGACGCGGATATTTTCAAGCATTGCGCCGGGACATCCGATGAGATTGTGCACGATCGGAATCGTTACTTCGGAAACGATGTGCAGCGCGCTTTCGAGCAACAGGTCGTAGGATTGATGAACGGAACCGGCGAGACTATTTTCGATCGGGGCGAGCGCGAAATCGGCAGCGCCTTCCGGGATCGCGGAAAACAGAGCTTCGAATGTCCGGCGCGGGACGAGTCGAACACCCTCGCCGAGCAGCTTGAGCACAGCTTCTTCGCTGAACGCTCCGCGCTCACCCTGAAACGCGATTCGCGGTGGATTTCCCGAGGAGGTCACGCAGCGATTCTACTGCACCTTCGCCGACATTTGTTTGAGTTCGCTCTCGAGCTCATAGGCACGCGGTAAATTGCCGGTGCGGCGTTCGGCGCTCGCCGCCAATTGAAGCAGAATCGAACTCTTCGGCGATTCCTTCAGCGCCAATTCGGATTCCGCCGCCGCCTCGGAATACAGGCCGAAATCGGAGTAGACAGACGCGCGGCCCAGATGCCGGACCAGGCCATCTTTCGCGTCCCACTCGGCCAGCTCTTGCACCAGCCTTTTCTGATTTGGTGGCGTGAGCACTGAGAAAGAGACGCGGTATTCGTGTCCCGCCGCATCACGCAGCCGCAACACAAGCGGCGCGAATCCATTGCGGTCGCGATACGTTGCCAGCGCATCGCGCAGTTCCTGTGAATCAAAAGCAGCCGAGGAAGCTTCGAAACGGCCCGACTCGAAAAGGTTCAGGTCGCTACTTTCTGGCGCGACCGACAGCGTAACTTCGCCGATGCCCGCCGGCGGCCTCCATCGAACGACGAGGCGCTCCGGCTCGACTGTGCCCCCGGAAGGCGGAGATGAAAAAATAGTTTCGACTGGGCTCTCGCCTCGGGTGAATGCAGGCTCGGCGTAACGAATGACCTCATTCAGAACCGAGCTGACCTCGACTTTGTGCGTTTGCATGCCTGATATCGTCGTGTAGGTCTGGGAATCGAGGAGAGTGAGGCTGCCTGAGGTCGAACCGCACTTCAGAATTTCGCCAGCAATCAACGGACGATGGCTGCCCTTCGGGGATACAAGCACGTGCCACTTTTGATCTTCGGGCTCGAACACTTGCGCCTTACACGTATTCTCGATTACAACTCCTGCAAACGTGGTTACTTGCGCGCGAGAGCCGAGCGGCGACATCAGTATCGCGACGGCAATTAATAAGGGGATGTTCCAACGAGGCGTGACCTTACACAAATCCGCCCGGACGGCTTTTCGATATGGAATTGCGTTCATCGAACAGTTCGCAGCCCGAGGCGGCAGCGCATCCACAATAGCAAAATCTGACCCCGCGTCAAGGACGGAGAGAAATCGTTGCGGGACTGGACTAATCGTGAGTAAAAACGTGGTCGATAACGGCGTGGCCGATCAATCCGACTGCCACGAAGAGTGAGTCATCCCACATGATCCGAAAGGAACCCGCCAAATATATGCCGCCAACTATAGCCGCGACGACGACAAGGACTGTCACAACGAGATGCAGCACTCCCGCTCGTGTTTGCGCTTGGAGGAAGCGTTTGCGCGCGAATATCGTCAGCTCCACCACACCAAAAATCAGCAGAAATAGCGATAAATCGAGGACCAACCGCCCGCGAGGAAGCAGCAAAGCGAGCAGCGGACCGGAATCCAGGGTGTAAATGGCGCACGCGTGGAGATACACGCCGGAATATCTTCGGTCGAGTCGGCCGGGGATGTTGTGTTGATCCATGTCCGTCGTGCCCTTTCCACGACCGACGAGAATGTATTGGCCCTTCAGCGAGTTGACGATTTGAGGCTGCTTCGGATCCATCAGGCTGGCAGACGCGACGGTGGTCGCCTCGATGCGATCGATGGATCCGTAATCCACGTAAAACTCAGTCGCGGGAACTTCGTTGTGCGGGGCCAAAGATATGGACTCGGCGACCCCCGGGATGTTGGCCAACGAATTTTGTTGAACTTTCGGGTGCATGGCCACGGAAAGAGAATTGACGACCCAGGATCCCGATCCCGGAAGGCCATAGCGAATCTCGATGGTATCCACCATTCTGCGCGGGGCTTCGTACTGGCTTGGAATCACGGCGCCTGCAAACGCGGCCAACGCTGAGTATTCCGGCCGTTCAAGCGCGTAGACTGGCCCTAACGCCAACGATGTGTAGGTGGCGACATAGATCGGTACGTAATGATTCGGGGTTGAGAAACACGCCGGCGAGAGCGGGCCATTGGCGAGCGAATCTGCGCTTTCGCGATATCCAGTCGAGCGCGCGAGCAGGCAAGCAAGAAACTCGTCGTCATCCTCGAGTTGGATCGGGTACGGCGTGAAATCAATGTCAAGTCCGATAGCGGCCGGGCTTTGATCCGCGATCTTCATGACGACGTCGCGAAGCTGCTTTCGGTCTGTGTAGTCGTATTCTCGAGGCTGGTTGGGATCTTTACGAGGAGTCCACCCAACATCGGAGACATCAACGACTATCACGTTCAAATTTTGGCGGGCTACGGTGCCAAGCCCGTGCTGGATGACGTCGTAAACCAACTCTCTTGCCTGTGTGCCAAAATAGAAGTGCTTTTCCTCGACCCACTTCGCAAGCCACCACATTCCAAGTGTAATTACCAAGCCGATTAACAATTTCACCCAAAACTGCTCGAAAAACGGGCGTCGCGGCTCAGAATGTGAGGGCGTGTTCGAGTGCGAACCGGACGGAGAATCGGCGTGTTCCGGGTTTCGTGGTTGTTCCATTATGAAGGAGCGATCTTCTTACGTGTTGCGTGACGGCGAGTTACCAACTCGGATACCAATACTCAACTCGGATGCCAATACTAAGGAAAAGCAGCATCGCGCGTCAATCAGAGCGCTCTAGCGCCGGTACGCTCCACCTATATGCGCTCCCTCTTGACGCCTGCCGCAAGTCGGCCTAACATTCCTATATCGCGCCGTCAAAGGCGTGAACCGATCTTCATGCAGAGTGGCTGAGGGTTACGGGCCCGACGAAGCCACGACAACCGGATCAGGTTTCTCTACTGGTCGCTTGGTGTCAATTCCCGCCCGGTTCGCGGGGGACATGAAGAGTCGGAGGTCGCATTTCGCCTCATCCCCCATTCCCGGATGAGGCTTTTTTGTTTTTAGGGCGCGCAGAACCAGCGCAGCCACGGAGAAGATGCAATGAGCGAGAATTATTCCTTACGCTGTCGTGAGTGTCATCGCGAACACGGCAACCGCCCCAGCTCGATCTGCGAAGACTGCATGGCGCCCCTCGAAGTTCACTACAATCTCGACGCGGTACGCGGAAAATTCACACGGGAAAGGATTTCTTCACGCCCGGCCAATATTTGGCGTTACGCCGAATTGCTTCCCATGCCTGAAGGCTACAACGACGGATTGCCGGTTGGGATGACGCCGCTTGTTCCGGCGGCGCGGCTGGGCAAGCGCATCGGTTCGCGCCGGCTGTTCCTCAAAAATGATGCGGTGTGCTTCCCCACGCTTTCATTCAAGGATCGAGTGGTGGCGATGGCGCTCGCTCAAGCGCGGCGTTTCGGATTCAAAACGGTTAGCTGCTCTTCCACCGGCAATCTCGCTAACTCGGTGGCGGCGCAAGCGGCACGGCATGGTTTCGACGCGTGGATTTTCATTCCTGCCGATTTGGAAGCCGCGAAAATAATCGGCACGCAGGTTTACGGCGCGCGCCTTACGCGCATCTCCGGCAACTACGATCAGGTGAACCGCCTCTGCTCGCAGATTGCCGACCGCTATAACTGGGGATTCGTAAACATCAATCTCCGGCCGTATTACGCCGAAGGCTCGAAGACCGTCGGCTTCGAAATCGCCGAACAGCTCGGCTGGCGCTTGCCGGATAACGTCGTCGTGCCGATGGCCGGCGGCTCGCTGATCACCAAGATCCAAAAAGCGTTCAACGAATTGATCGCGCTCGGTCTCGTCGAAGCCAAAGTCGTGAAATTTTTTGGCGCGCAAGCTACAGGCTGCTCGCCGATTTCAGACGCGGTGAAATGTAACAAGGACGAAATTGATCCGCAGAAGCCGAAGACGATTGCGCGCTCGCTCGCGATCGGCAATCCCGCGGACGGCCTGTACGCTGCGCGCGCCATCTCCACAAGTGGCGGCTGGGCCGCTGACGTTTCCGACCCCGACATCGTCACGGGAATCGAGCTACTCGCCGCTACCGAAGGCATCTTCACGGAAACTGCAGGCGGGGTCACCGTCGCATCTGCCGAGAGCTTGATCGCGCAAGGCAAAATTCAACCGGACGAGGAAACCGTGCTCTGCATCACCGGCAACGGCTTGAAGACCACGGACGTACTCGCCGATCGCTTTACCCTCGAAGAACCTATCGAACCAAAACTCGTCGCATTTGAAAAATTCATGGGAGAATCGGTGGCGGTCGCGGCAACAGCCTGACCACTAGATGACCGTCACAGTTCAAGTTCCAGCCAGCTCGGCTAACCTCGGGCCCGCATTCGATTGCGCGGCTATCGCTCTGAATCTTCATTTGCGCGTTTCGGCGGTGCCGCAAACATCGGGCGGCCTCGATATCCGCTATCGCGGGCCGAACACCGAGCGCATTCCTCTCGATGGTACGAATCTCGTCGCCAGGGCGATTCAGAATATCGCGGCTTCGGCGCCCGACAAATTGCACGGTGCCACCATCGAAATCGACAACCAGATTCCGGTTGGCTCCGGCCTGGGATCGAGCGCCGCGGCGGTCATCGCGGGAACCATTCTTGGCGGGGAGCTTTGCGGCGTTCAATTGGAGCCGAAGAAAATTCTTCGACATGCGCTCGCGATTGAAAAACATCCCGACAATATTTCGGCAGCGCTTTATGGCGGAATGGTCGTCGCGGCTGTTACGCACAATACTTCGGATAATCTTGCGGACATTCTCGTGAGCACCACCGACGTCTCGGAGAAAATTGATTTCATCTGCGTCGCACCAGACGCGCCACTCTCCACGGAGAAGGCGCGCGCCGTGCTGCCCAAACATTATTCGCGCGAAGATATCGTGCAGAACATTCAGCGCACGGCGCTGCTCACCGCCGCATTTTTTTCCGGCGGCGAGTTGACGCCGGAGATCTTCCGCGATCGGCTGCATCAGCCCTATCGCAGTCCGCTTGTACCCGGCGTCGCCGAATGCCTTGAGTATCGGTGTGAGGGACTTGCGGGAGTTTTTTTGAGCGGCGCGGGCTCGTCGGTGATGGCCATCGCGCTCCACAGCTCAACACAAATTGGCAACGCTCTCGTAGATATCTTCCGGCGGCATGGCGTGGACGCCCGCGCTTCGTCTCTTAAGGCCGATAACGCGGGCGCACAAGTACGCCGCGCATAACAGACCCAATCCCTTCCAAATGTCATTCCAGTTCGTCTTTTGCAGATGGCGTATTCGCAAGGTTGTTTCGCTGCGCGCCCATCACCGCGATGGCAGTCAGGAGTAGAACAATCGGATCAATGGCGTGCCGGTAACGCAGCGACGCGTGCGTGATGTAATACACCAGCGGAACGACAACGACGAACACGGCAGCGAGAAATACATACGGGCTGCGTGCGCGCCACAGTAACACGGCGCCGATCACGCTACCGATTGCTGTGAGAAAATTCAGCGCGAAGATGATTCGAATCCACATTGAGTCTGCGTTACCGAAATCCTTCGCGGGATGGGACGATCCGATCCAAAATTCGGTGAATCGCCACTCAGTGAGGCGCAACTCC
>Ga0209624_10000075_pt1 | contig 92535 bp, 71 predicted proteins | sample JacPinW_OM2H0_O1_FD_188565 | JGI IMG/M metagenome (GOLD analysis project Ga0209624, IMG submission 188565) | Forest soil microbial communities from Algoma, Ontario, Canada - Jack Pine, Ontario site 1_JW_OM2H0_O1 (SPAdes) (version 2) | ecosystem: Environmental > Terrestrial > Soil > Boreal... | reverse complement strand
CATCGGACGATAGACCCCCAATGCCTCAAAAAATCCCCGCCCCGAAGGGGCGGAATCTATGCACTAACGAAGAACGTCCCTTCTCCATTTCGCGCTGAGCCAACACATCCGCCTGCACGGTCTTCTTGTTCGCCAGCACCTGTGCTAGCGATGGAGTCATGTCAGGTTGAGTGACTGGCTTGAAGTCCCCCGTGTTGTTGATGTGCGGCCTGCCTCTGATGATGAAGGAACCTGTGGGGTCTAGATCTCTACCCTTAACGCATTCAACATAGATCTCGCTCGATGGTTCGTCCACCATGCGGACTCCGTAGACTTCACTGCACATCGCCCCGTAGTCGCCCGAACCACGCAGGACGTTCTCAAGTGTCATGTAAGTGAGTTTCTCAAACTCCTTTCCAGCGTGATGGAGTCCGATGATCTTGCGTGCCCCACGGGCAATCATGCGGAAGACGCTCTCTGCCAAATTTCGATTCTCAGCAGCGGAGTTCTCGTCACTCGCATCGCTAAATCGGATGGCGGTGTCCAATATGACTACTCGCCCATCACACGCTTGGAGCATCCGTTCGTCGTTCAGGTTGATCATCTCGCCCTGTGTGCAGGTTCGAACGAGCAACATGTCCTTCTTGCCCGTTGCGGCTTCAATCTGTTCTTCGAGCAGATGGAAAGCCTTCATGCGAAATCGAAATGACTTCTCACCCGACTCGGGGATTAGATAGATGACGGGCAACTGTTCAGTGACTTTGAACTTCTCGATTCCGAAGAGTGGCAGCCCGTAGATGAACGCCCTCGCGATGGACAGAGCGATGAGTGTCTTACCGTGTCCTGACAAGCCGCCGATGAAGGCAAGAGATTCTTCCTGAAAGAAGTACTCAATCAGGAACTTGAGTGCTGCGTCGCTCATCTCACTGCTGTTGCGAAATAGCGAACGCCAATCCGTCGGCTGACCCTTTGCGTATCCGCCTTTGATAAAACCGACTGAGTAGGGACTAGGTGTCACCGTCTCTGTCTCGTCGCACTTATCACTCGCCGCCCAGATGGCGAGTTCCTGTAGCTTCTCGTCGGGGTAGTTCTCTCCGTCTTCGTAGCGGATTGCGGCGAAGTTCTTCAGCCCGTCATAAATGCCCTTTTGATCTAACCCCGCGTTGCGCAACTTCCCTGCGGTAGACTGGAGATGACCCCAGCGTTGACTGACAGGGATGAGAGCGTCACTCTCCCGCTTAACGACAGTCTTCTTGTGCTTGCACGCCTTGAGGTGTTCAGGCAACGGGACGACGGGGACATCCTTGATAATCGTGTAGGGGTTGCCGCTCGGATGAATGGAGCCCGCGCCAACTACGTAGCCGCCCTGGCCTTTCAGTTCTCCAGTGACGCCGCCGATGTTGAAACCAACAGTCGGGACGGCACCTGAGAAATACATGTGATACCCGATATCTTCCCCCGTGCGACCCGATTGAACAGTGAGCGTCTCGGGGATGTGGTGCTCACTCTTCCACGCTTCGAACTGTTCGCGCGATTTGATCCCTCGATCAACGTCCAAAACTGTGATGTCGCTCGGACCGCAACCGACTCCATAGTTCGATTGTGGATCGACATCAAATGCGGAGAGAATCTTCGGATCCCGTGTTGAACTGTTCACGGCGCGGGGCGAGTGTTTGGGGTTGGGTTCCTTGGATTTTGACTTACATATAAGAATGGCGAAGCCACGAGAGAGAGCGTCTTCAGCGGACGCACGAATCCCGTTGGTGGGAATGGTTGTGTCTGTTGTAGTTGGATTTACTTCAGGACAGAATGTCCCCGATGGTTGGCATGTCACTGTACCTACTTTCCGTCGCCATTGCCCCTACGGTTCAAGGGCTCATGCGGCAGTTTCTCCGAGTCAGCGGAGTCTGTTGGCGTCTGCACTGAGGCACGGGCAGCGGATAGCCTACTTCCGCACCTGAAAAATCTGCTTAGCAGCCCGTGGTGCAAGTCTGGATACGTGAAACAAAAACTGAAGAGATCCACAGGGAAAGTTCGTAGAATGCGCGCATGGCGATGAGCAAGCGAAGTGGCGGGGAGAAGCAAGAAGACATCTGGATCGCGCATACGGAGTTGGCGGTAGCGCCCGGGCATCCTTTCTATAAGCGGTTGAATGAGTTACTGGAAGGTGCAGGGTTCGATGAGATGGTAGAAGGATTGTGTGCCCGTTTCTATCACGCGCGACTGGGACGGCCGTCGCTGCGACCTGGGATTTACTTTCGGGCGCTGCTGATCGGATATTTCGAGGGCATCGATAGCGAGCGAGGGATCGCTTGGCGGGTGGCCGATTCGCTGGCGCTACGACGGTTTCTGGGGATTGGACTGGACGAGCAAACCCCGGATCACTCGACGATCTCGCGGACCCGGCGCTTGATCGACATCGATAGGCATCGGGAGGTGTTCTCGTGGGTGCTGGAATTGTTGGCGGAACGGGGACTGCTGAAGGGGCAGCGGATGGGCATAGACGCGACGACCTTAGAAGCGAATGCGGCGATGCGGTCGATTGTGCGGCGCGATAGTGGAGAGACGTACGACGAGTTCTTGTGCGGATTGGCGAAGGCGTCCGGGATCGACACGCCGACCCGCGAGGACCTGGTGCGGTTGGACCGTAAGCGCAAGAAGCGAACCTCGAACAAGGAATGGAAGAGTCCGGCGGACGGGGACGCGCGGATAGCGAAGATGAAGGATGGGCGGACCCACTTGGCGCACAAAGCGGAGCATGCCGTAGACATGGATACGGGCGCCATTGTGGCAGTGACGCTGCAGGCCGCCGACCAGGGCGATACGACAACGCTGGATGAAACCTTGTGCGAGGCCGGTGAGCAGGTAGCGGAACAGATCCGACGCGAGGCCGAGTCGCGGCCTCAGGATAAACCGAAGGTCCATTTGCAGGGGATCGAAGAACTGGTGACGGATAAGGGCTACCACAGTAGTGCGGTGGTCCAGCGGATGAAGAGTTACAAAGTGCGCAGTTACATACCGGAGAAGAAGCCGAAAGGACGGCGCGAGTGGCAAGGCCAGCGTGCCGAGCAGCAGGCGGTGTACGAGAACCGGCGACGGGTGCGGGGCAAGTACGGCAAGAGCTTACTGCGACGGCGCGGCGAGTTGATCGAACGGAGCTTCGCGCACTGCTACGAGACGGGTGGCATGCGGCGCTGCCATCTCCGAGGACGGGAGAACATTCTGAAGCGGCAACTGGTCCACGTAGGAGCGTTCAACTTGAGTCTGATTCTGCGCAAGCTGCTGGGAGCGGGTACGCCCCGCGAGTTGAAAAACCGCGCTGGGCAAGTATTTTCGCGACTCTTACGCTCTTTGTCATGCTGGATGGCGGGCGGTTTCTTCACCCGGCAACCCAATCGCCCGACTAGCCTGCGGATGGCACCCTCTTTCCGGTGCCGCACGCCTCGTCACCGCTTGAGCATTTTCCGTAGTTCTGCCACGGGCTGCTAGAGCGCCTTTATGCCGAAGGGGATGCCAATCCCCGTAAGTGGTTGAATTCAGCCGGGATGGCTGAAATGAGCCACTCCTATCGCAGCAACTTTTCTCCCCGTTCCGCGTTCAAATAGATAGAGACCAGCGGCCAGTGATTGAGACGGAAAGCGGCCGCGGGGCTTGGAACCAAGGGGGTTCATATGCGCTACATGAGATATCTTGCGTTGCTGGCAGCTCTAATGGTGCCGATGAGTTACTCGCAGGCCCAGGTGGAAGCTGGAGTTGCGGCGGGAAACAATCAGGGCTACGCCGACCAGGGAAATGCCAATCAGAGTTATGGCAATCAGGCCTATGACCAGGGCTACCCCGACCCGGGGCCGGGCTATTCTAACGCGCCGCCGGTGTGTTCGTACGGCTACTACTCCTATTACCCCTACGCATGCGCACCGTATGGCTTTTATGGTCCGCAGTGGTTTGTAGGCGGCGTGTTTATCGGCGCCGGCCCGTGGTATCACTGGGGCTGGGGCCATGGCGGATACTATGGCCGGGCCGGGTACTGGGGTCATGGCTACTACGGGCGCGGCTATGTGGGTGCTGGCTACGGTCGTGGATATGTTCGGGGTGGCTACGGTCGCGCTTACGTCGGGGGTGGAGCATATCGTGGCGGCGCGGTTCGCAGCGGCGGTGGTTTCCACGGTGGCGGTGCACACGGGGGCGGACACCGTTAACGAATGTACGACGAAAGCGTGAACGGCTGGCAGCATGATGATCGCTGCCAGCCGTTTTTCTTTGACTCCAGCCCCCAGGCCCCGATCCAGGGCTTCCGCTCAGGGCGCGGCGCCGAAGAGGCTCTTACGGCATTTGCGCCGCCTGAACCCTTGGCTTTTCTAATGCCTTCAGAGACGGAAAAGAGCTGGGAGAAACCAGCGTGCGCTCCGGTGGTTGCGAGCCGGCGTTGAGCGCCGAGGCCAGCAACTCCAAGGCATCCCCCATGAGAGGCGGGGAAACCACCGTGGCCGCGAGCCGTCCCTGACGAACCCATTGCTGACCGGAGCGGGGTACGCCGTCGCAACCGGTGATAGGAAGTCGAAGCCAGGCATCCCGATCGCGCACACTACCCAGCTCTTCGAAGGCGCGGCGCGCGCCAATAGCCATGTCGTCGTTCTGGCAGGCAATCATGCCGACATGGAGTTGTCGGGACGTGCTGAGGGACAACCACGATTTGATGGCGTGATAACCGCTGTTCTGCGTCCAGTCGCCCTTCAGGGTTTTGACGTTGACTTCGGGCGGCTTAGTGGAGAGCATGCCCTTCGTACGGACTTTGGCCACGTCGCGAACGGAGGGGCCTTCGAGATAGAGAACGCAGCCCGCAGCCCCGAGGAAGGCGGCGATCTGCTGGCCCTGAATTTCTCCGATGGCTGCGTGGTCCGAGAGAATAGAGAAAACCGGAACCAGAGCGTGCTGCCGGAGTTGCGATACGTAATCAACGTCGGTGTTGACGATTGCCCAGGCGATGCCAGCGGAAACCGCAGCGTTGGCGATCTGCGCCATACCCGTACCTACCGGCTCAGCCAGTATGGCATCGGGACGCTTCGACGGATCCTGGATGAAGCTTAGAATCTGCTGGGTTTGCCCTACGGCATCGTTGCCGGAATAAATGATCTCAACGCTGGCCCCCAGCTTGAGCGCGGCCGCCTGGGCGGAGGCGGCTTGTTCCAGTTGATAGTCGTTGTCCTCTGTAACCAGGGAAACCAAAACCTTGAGTTTGTCCATGGAGCTGCGCCCTTCACCGTTGGTCGCACCGCACGTCTGCCATTATTAGCTCATCCTCATGAAGACCCGCCAAATTACTTCTGTAATGAAGTTCAAGAATCGACGTTCAACCATCCATGAGGTTCAATCGTCGGGCTGCGGGACGGGCAAGGCGTCGGGAATGCGGCACCACAGTTCGTAAGCTTTCGGCCCTGGTCGTTGACTCTGGTCGTTGGCTCTGTACCTGCACCTGCATTCTTGCTAGAATGTCCGGTCACAAAACCGCCGCGGTAGTAAAATGAACGCATAGATTTCAGGAGATTGAGACCCTTATGACCTACGTGATTGCTGAGCCGTGCATCGGCACCAAAGACACTGCATGCGTGGATGCGTGTCCGGTGGACTGCATTCATCCCAAGAAGGACGAGCCCGCTTACGCATCGGAGGAGTTGCTGTATATCGATCCGGTAGAGTGTATTGACTGCGGCGCTTGCGTTCCGGTGTGCCCGGTCTCGGCCATCTTCGCACTCGACGATCTGCCCGAGAAGTGGAACGCTTTCACCGAGCGCAATGCCAAGTACTTCGGGCGGTAGAAGGCTTCTGGCTTTTGGCTCTTGGCTTTGGTTCGATCACCGCTTGGGCTGAATTATGAATTAAAGGTGCGCGTCTTCCGCCGGATGCGCGCCTTTTTGTTTCCCAGAATGGCTCGGAATCCGCTTGTATCGTCTTCATATTATTTCTATCGTTTATCCGCTTATTGGTAGTGGGCTACTTTCATTTTGAGACGGCTGGCGTCACAGATCGGCCGTTGAGCGTGGAAGATTTGGTCACCCTGTGGGAAGCCTACGAACAACGGAGGGCGGAAAGAGCGGCATAGCTTATGAAGCACGTTCTTGGCGTAATCGGCGTTCTAGCGGTCACAGCCTTTTTGATTTGGCTGAAGTGGTCACAGGCCAAGGGACAGGTTAAAGATTTGGGCGACGGCGGAATCCAGACGCTCTTTGATAAAGATTCAAGTAGCCCACTACCCGCTTATTTCTATCGTTTATCCGCGTTTCCCAGAACCTCCGCGTCTTTGCCGGTATGGGCCTTCACGGCATCGAGAATGTGGATGTATTCATGCTTGTCCATGCGCAGGACGAACGACTTCGGGATATCGCCTTCGCGGAAGTCAATCTCGAGCCAATGACTTTTTGATTTGGTCAACATGACAATGGCACCCACTCCGATGGCGGCCGAGAAGATGGACTCCTCATTGACGCGGTGTCTCTTGGTGTATTCGTAAGAGAACTTGTAGATCTCATCGTAAGGAATGCTAATGGTGGTGCCCTTGGCGGGCTGTACCTCGACGGCCTTGTGGTCGTCGCTGAAAGTCAGGACAGCCTTGGCTTGTCTCCCTTTCGAGTCCGGCACGGCAACGCGGCTGAAGGAGGTTTCCTCGGCAAGGCCGAATGTTGCGACGGCGAGGATTACGAGAAGAACAGAAATTATTCTTTTCACGGTCTTGAAAGTATATCGAAAGCCCAATCATCGCGCAGAATTGGCGGGTGCCCAATTTCTGGCGTCCCATGCAAAAGCGCACTCGGAGTGCGTCGGAGGGCAGGATTCCCTATGCGGTCCCTGGCTGAAAACTGACGGCAGAAGCCCCTTCCACTAGAATCAAGCCTTTATCCGTCGAACGCCCATGGCCTTGAGAGAGTCGGAAGCGATCGTGCTGCGCAGCTATCCGCTGCGCGAGGCCGATCTGCTGGTCACGCTATTTACGCGCGCGGAAGGCAAAGTCCGGGGCGTCGCGCGGTCGGCCAAAAGATCGAAGCGGCGATTCGGCGGAGCCCTCGAGCCGCTAACCTATGTGCGCGCGTTCTACGACGTCCACGAGCGGCAGGAGTTAGCGCGACTCGATGCCTGCGAGGTGCTGGAGTCTCCCCTGGCTTCGGCGGTGAGTTATGCGCGGGCGGTTGCCCTGGGCCACATCGCCGAGTTGCTCGACCAACTGTTGCCCGACCGCGAGGCCAATGACGCTATCTTTCGACTGACACTCTCGGTGCTACGCGTCCTGACCGGCCCGGAGGTGTGGATGCCGGTTACGTATTTCGAATTGTGGTTGACCCGCCTGGTCGGTTTTCTGCCAGAATTGACGGAGTGCATTGTCTGCGGCCGCAGCCTGAACGGCAGTCGCGCCTATTTTCACGCGCTGGCGGATGGGTTGATGTGTCCCGAGGACAAGCGCCTGGCGTCGTCCGAGATCTCCAGTGAGTCACGGACGCTGGCCGCGCAAATGTTTCGCGCGCCAGTGGAAAGTTTCGCCGAGAAGCGGTGGCCGAAGTCGCAGGGTGCCGACCTGCGAAAATTTCTGATTCAAATTCTGCAGCGTCATCTTGAAAAAAAGCTGGTTACGGCGGGGATGCTGGAGAAGGGCGGATTCTAGCTTCCAGATCAAATCCCAACCCGGTTTCGAAAACAGCGGAGAAACAAGGGTGGCCAAACGTTTCAATGCGGTGATCGCTTTACGCCACGAGGATCAAGATGACGGACAAATGGGGAAGAAGGCTTTTCACGATTGGCGCTATCTTCCTGTTACTGCTGGGAATGGTGCACGCCCTATCGCTGTTCAAGGCGCCGGTTCTGGCGAATGATACCGAGCGGCAGTTGTTGGGCCTGATGTCCGACTATCAATTCAATGTCATGGGGTCGATGCGCAGCATGGACTACTTCCTGCGCGGTTTCAGCATTTCGTTCATGCTGGCGGCGCTCGTCATGGCAGCGGTCGGTTTGGTCCTCGGTCGCGAGCGCGCCGGATTGCTGAAGCGAGTGGCCCTGGTCATTACGATCTGGCTGGCCGCCATGACCGCCGTTTCTTTCCATTATTTTTTCGTGATACCCACTTCATTTCTGGCAAGCGCGTTGCTGATTTTTACGCTGGCTTGGCTGAACCTTCCGCAATCGGTGAGCTGACGGCTGCGGCCTGCTTCCATTACAATCGTGGATTAACCGGCCAGCTCCGGCTGCGCTGTAGGAGTCCGAATAACCAGCCGCATTCTGGGGTTGTGAGCTAAGAGCCGAATTTGAATCCATCCTCCTCCAATCCGTTGACATTTCAGGAACTCATCCTGCGTCTGCAGACATTCTGGGCGCAGCGCGGATGTGTGCTGCAACAGCCGTACGAGGTGGAAGTTGGTGCAGGAACCATGGCGCCGGAAACTTTTCTCCGCGTGTTGGGCCCGAAGCCTTACAAGGTAGCGTATGTGCAGCCATCGCGGCGTCCGGCGGACGGGCGCTATGGGGAGAATCCGAATCGGCTGTTCAAGCACATGCAGTTGCAGGTGATCCTGAAGCCTCCGCCGGAGAACGTGCAGGAGTTGTACCTGGAGTCGCTGCGAGCGATCGGGATCGACCTGCGCCAGCATGACATCAAGTTCGAAGAGGATAATTGGGAAGCTCCTACGCTGAGCGCCTGGGGTGTAGGCTGGCAGGTCATGCTTGACGGCTTGGAGATCACCCAGTTTACCTACTTCCAGCAGTGCGGCGGCGTCGATCTGTTTCCGATTTCGGCGGAACTGACCTATGGCTTGGAACGCATTGGCGCGTTTCTGCAGGATGTGGATTCGATTTACGATATTGTCTGGGCGCGCGATCCGGAGTCGGGCAGCGTGGTGAAGTATGGCGATGTGCGGCTGGCCGATGAGCTGCAGTTTTCGGTGTATAACTTCGAGGCAGCCGATGTCGAGAAGGCTTGGCAGCATTTTGCATTGTACGAGGCGGAATGCAAGGCATTGGTGGAAAAGTATGGGGCGATGATGGGGAATCAAAGTCCCCGGCCGGTCTCTGCCTGCGGCGGAGAGACCGGTCAGCCAGATGTGGTTCGAGATAAGCTGCGCTTTCCGCTGCTTGCCGCGTACGACCTATGCCTGAAGTGCTCGCACCTGTTTAACATTCTCGATGCGCGTGGGGCGATTTCGGTGACCGAGCGCGTCGGGGTGATTGCACGCGTGCGGGCGCTGGCCGTTGGCATTGCAAAAGCCTGGGTGGATCAGCAGAAAAACGATCCGCCGAAGAGTGACGATGCTGCCTCGTCGGAGAATTCCGACGAGTCTGAACCTGGGAGCGCGAAGCAGTCGAAGAGGAAGAAATTGGTTCCGGCGACAGCTTAACCCCAACAGGTCTGTCCTTCTGAAGGGTCCTTCGACTCGGCTCCGTTCAGGATGACAATTTGGTTTGTGATTGTGGTCACTACGCCGCAACTTCAGACTAGGGATCACGAGAAGAATTCCTGCATGCCAGACTTTTTACTTGAGATCGGATGCGAAGAGATTCCGGCGCGAATGATCGCCACGGCGTCCCATGAGTTGCGCGAACGCGTCGCGGCGCTGCTGCGTCGCGAGCGGCTGTCGGGCGGTGAGATCCTGCATTTTGATACGCCGCGGCGTCTGGCGGTGATGGCGTTCGGTATCGCCTCTGCGCAGGCCGATGCGGTCGAACAGGTCAACGGACCTTCGCTGCACGTCGCTTATAAAGATGGCCAGCCGACGTCCGCGGCGCACGCCTTTGCGAAAAAAGCTGGCCTGGACGTGACCAAGCTGGAGAAAGTTACTACTGCCAAGGGCGAGTACCTGGCGGCGAAGGTGACAAAAAAAGGCCGCAGCGCGGCCGAGATTCTTGCCGAAGGCCTGCCCAGAGAACTGTCCACGATTTACTGGCCCAAGAATATGTATTGGCGGAAGCCGAACGAACGGTTCGTGCGTCCGGTGCGCTGGCTGGTCGCGATGCTCGATGGGGAAACGATTCCTCTGGAGTTTGACGGGATCCGGGCGGGGACGGTTTCACAGGGGCACAGGATTCTGTCGGACGGTGGCGTGACCATACCGCGGGCGGGATCGGCCTATGTGGAGTCTCTGCGAGCGGTCAAGGTTTTGGGACGTGGGGAGCGCGAGCAGCAGATTCGCAAAGCGCTCGACGCGGCGACCCGCACCATTGCGGGCGCACGCTGGCGTGAGGATGCGGGGCTGCTCGACACGGTGGTGAATCTGACCGAGTTTCCCTCGGCCATTCTGGGAGGTTTCGATCCGCAGTTTCTGGCGCTGCCTGAGGAAGTGTTGGTCACCGTGATGCGCGATCACCAGAAATATTTCGCGGTGCAAGGTGGGGATGGCAAACTGGCGCCGTATTTTCTGGCTGTGCTGAACACCGATAGCGATCCCAAGGGGCTGATCCGCCACGGAAACGAACGTGTATTGCGGGCGCGCTTCAACGATGCGCGGTTCTTCTGGGAAGCCGATCAAAAGAAATCCTTGCTGGAACGGTTGGATTCGCTGAAGAATGTGACCTTTCAAAAAGATTTAGGGAGTTACTTTGATAAGACGCAGCGCGTACAGCGCTTGTGCAGTTGGCTGAGCGAGATCGTCAAGCACGAGGGGATAACGGTGCGGCCGGGGGTGATCCACAAGGCGGCTTGCCTGTCCAAGACCGACCTGACGACGGAACTGGTGAAAGAATTTACCGAACTGCAGGGAATTGTGGGCGGGCTGTATGCGCGCGCTCAGCAACTGGATCCCACGTTGCCGGAAGCGACACGGCTTGCCATTGCCGATGCGGTTTACGATCATTACAAGCCGGAGTCGACCGACGACGATGTGCCGAGGTCCATCGAAGGCGGGCTGCTTTCCATCGGCGACAAGGCGGACACAATTGCCGGGATGTTTGCCCTTGGGTTGCTACCCAGCGGATCGAAGGATCCGTTTGCGCTGCGGCGGCAGGCCAACGCGATCGTGAAGGTAATTGCGGAGAAGAAGCTGCCGTTGCGCTTGGGGGAACTCATGCGCGACGCGCGTTCGGGATATCAGCGCTCTGAAGCCGAGAAGAAGTTCGTAGGCGAAGAAAAGTTTTCTGAGTCGGTCGCCACGTTCTTCCATGAGCGCCTGGAGTTCTACCTGAAGGACCTGTGCGGATATGCGTATGATGTGGTGAAAGCGGTGCTGGGAGCGGATGCAGAAGATGTTGTGAATGCGGTGCAGCGGGCGGAGGCGGTGAAACAAGTTTTGCATAGGGCGGAATTCCAGGCAATTGGCGCGGCTTGCAAGCGCATGCGGAATATACTGAGGCAAGCTGCGGAGAAGGGAATTGAGCCCGCCGCGCAGTTTGAATATTTGCCGGAATCTGCCGACGAAGAACGGACGTTGATGGCATACCTGGAACGGACAGGATCGCGGGTGGAAGCGCTGCGTGCTCGTAAACAGTACTTGGAGGCGTTGCTGCTACTCGCTACGGCTCGGGATCCGATCGACAGCTTTTTCGACAAGGTGATGGTGATGGTCGAAGATCGGCGGGTGCGGGCGAATCGGTTGGCCTTGCTGCGAACCTTGCTGAAGGAGTTCTCGACGATCGCGGATTTTTCGGAGATCGTTACCGAAGCAAAGTCGTAAGCAACTCGGCCGTTCCTAGTGCATTGCTTCTGATTGGGTGGTTATATCCACGCAGAAGCAATGGGCTTGATTCTGCAAACTCCTTCGAGCCGAAGAAGCACAGAGATTGATTGGGGCTCTGGGATTTCTGAGTAGGAATCGCAGCGGTGCAGCGCTGAACCACCCAAACATAGCAGGAAAAGATTTGAACTGAATTGGCAAATCCCGACGCAAAGGACTCATCTATGGCGACGATTACTCTCCCCGAGGTTGAAGCGCAGGAAACCAAGAAGACCACCACCCAGTATGTTTACTTCTTCGGCGGCGGCAAGGCCGACGGCAACGGCAAGATGAAGGATGTGCTCGGCGGCAAAGGCGCCGGACTGGCCGAGATGACGAATGCCGGACTGCCCGTGCCTCCGGGATTTACGATTCAGACCGAGGCTTGTCGGGAGTACATGCGAAGCGGCAGCGTGTCGAAAGAAGTTGATCGCCAGATGGACGAGGCGCTGGCGAAGCTGGAGGCCCTGCAAGGGCAAAAGTTGGGCACGGGCGAAAACCCGCTGCTGGTGAGCGTGCGTTCGGGCGCGAAGTTCTCCATGCCCGGGATGATGGACACGATTCTCAACCTCGGGTTGAACGACAAGAGCGTGGAAGCGCTGGCCAGGCGCAGCAGCAATCCGCGGTTTGCCGCTGATTCCTATCGACGGCTCATCCAGATGTTCGGCAACGTAGTGCTCGACATCGAGAAGGCGGCGTTCGATGAAGTGTTCGACGCCAAGAAGAAACAGAAGAAGACCAAACTCGACACCGATCTCGATGCCAAGGCTCTCGAGGAAGTGATTGTCGAGTACAAGAAGGTGGTGAAGAAGCACGCCAAGCGTGACTTCCCGCAGGATCCCCGCGAACAGCTGGTCATGGCGCGGGACGCGGTATTCCGCTCCTGGCAGAACGACCGCGCCAAGCACTATCGCCGCATCAACAACATCGACGACCTGCTCGGGACCGCGGTCAATGTGCAGGCCATGGTGTATGGCAACCTGGGCGACACCAGCGGAACGGGCGTGGGGTTCACGCGTAATCCGGCGACCGGCACGAAAGAGTTTTATGGCGAATTTTTGATGAATGCGCAGGGCGAAGATGTGGTTTCGGGCGTGCGCACGCCGGTGCCGATTCTCGAACTGCAGAAGATCATGCCGGACGTCTACGACCAGCTTCGCGAAATCACCACGCGGCTGGAGAAGCATTACAAAGACATGCAGGATTTTGAGTTCACCATTCAGGACGGCAAGCTCTACATGCTGCAGACCCGCAATGGCAAACGCACCGGACTAGCCGCCGTGCGCGTCGCGATTCAGATGGTAGAAGAAGGGCTGATCACGAAGGAAGAAGCGATCTTTCGCGTTGAACCGAATCAGCTGTATGACTTCCTGGTGCCGCGCCTCGATGAGAAGAGCACGAAGGTGGAAGTCCTGGCCACCGGATTGCCGGCTTCGCCCGGAGCCGCGGTTGGGCGAATTGTCTTCACCGCCGACGAAGCGGTGAAGATGGCGGGACACGACACGACCAAGAATCCTGTGATCCTGGTGCGCGCCGAAACGACCCCCGAAGATATTCATGGCATGGAAGTCGCGAAGGGCATTCTGACTTCGCGCGGCGGCATGACGAGTCACGCTGCCGTTGTGACCCGCGGCATGGGGAAGTGCTGTGTGGCGGGTGCGGGCGACATCGATGTCAACGAAAAATCTCGCGAGATGAGGGTGAAGGGCCAGACCTTCAAAGAAGGAGACTGGATCTCGCTGGATGGAACCACCGGCCGGGTGATCAAAGGAAAACTGGGCACGCTGGATCCTTCGCCGGACGATCCCGAGCTGCAAAAGTTCATGCAGTGGGCCGATCCGCATCGAAAAATGAAAGTCCGGGCCAATGCGGATATTCCTCGGGACGCAATTCAGGCGCGGGCTTTTGGAGCGGAAGGGATCGGGCTCTGTCGCACCGAGCATATGTTCTTCGGCGAAGACAAGATTCGACACATGCGCGCCATGATTCTGGCGGATAACGAGAAAGACCGGCGCTCCGCACTCAAGAAATTGTTGCCGCTGCAGCGTAAAGACTTTGAAGGAGTCTTCAAGGCGATGGACGGTTTGCCAGTTACGATCCGCACCCTCGATCCGCCGCTGCACGAGTTCCTGCCGCGCCGCGAGGACTTGATGGTGGAGATTGCCACGCTTCCCCACGCCGATGGCAAAGAGAAAAAAGCGCTGGTGGCAAGATATTCCGACTACGGGGCGAAGGGTGTCAGCGATCTGAAGAAGCTCTTGCCCACGCTGCTGGCCCGGGTGGAGCAGTTGCACGAGTTCAATCCCATGCTCGGGCACCGCGGATGCCGGCTCGGGATCACCTATCCGGAAATTACGGAGATGCAGGCGCGCGCTATTTTTGAAGCCGCGGTCGAAGTCTCAAAAAAGGGTGTAAAGGTGCTGCCCGAAGTCATGATCCCGCTGGTGGCCACGGTGAAGGAGATGGCGAACCAGGCGGCCATCGTTCGTCGCGTGGCCGAAGAAGTATTCAAAGAGAAGGGAACGAAAGTCGAGTATATGGTTGGAACGATGATCGAATTGCCGCGCGCGGCCCTGGTCGCCGACGAGATTGCCAAAGAGGCGGAGTTCTTCTCCTTCGGTACGAACGATCTGACGCAGACCACCTTTGGCTTCTCCCGCGACGACGTGAACAAGGTGCTGCCGACCTATCTGGCCGAGGGGATCCTGAAACAGGATCCGTTTGCAGCGCTCGATCAGGAGGGTGTCGGACAACTGGTGAAGATGGCGACGGAGCGGGGGAGAAAAACACGGCCTTCGCTCAAGGTCGGAATCTGCGGCGAACACGGCGGCGAGCCGTCATCGGTGGAATTCTGCTATCGCACCGGTTTGAACTACGTGTCGTGCTCCCCCTTCCGAGTGTTGACTGCGCGATTGGCGGCGGCGCAGGCGGCCGCGGTGGAGACGCTGAAGGTCGAAGGCGGAAGAACGAAATGAAAACCGCAGGGGACGCGGCGTGCGCTCCGTGCTGTCGCGGGCGACGAGGGGAAGATCGAGGACGGCTACAAGATTGAGCGATTGGTCAAAAAACCAATGTCTTCGTCCTACCTTAAGCCCGTCAAGCCATCCGCTCTTCGCCCCGGCGATACCGTGGGCATCGTCGCACCCGCCAGTAACATCCAGTCGACTGACTTGGACGCGGGGTGCGAGGCCTTGCGGCGCGCAGGATACCGTCCGTTTTATTTCCCCTCGGTTGGGGAAAAAGATCTTTACTTTGCCGGATCGGTCGAGCGCCGAGCGCGCGAGTTAGAAGAGATGTTCCTGCGCGACGATGTGCGAGCGATTGTCTGTGCGCGCGGCGGGTATGGCGCGAACTATCTGCTGAAGGCTCTTGATCTGGAAAAGATCAAACAGCATCCCAAGATTTTCGTTGGTTATAGCGACATCACCACGCTGCTGACGTACTTTTGCGATATCGCCGGACTTGTCACTTTCCATGGTCCGATGGCAGCCAAGGATTGGGCGCACGCAAACGGTGTGGACGCGGCATCGTGGGAGGCGGCGCTCTCATGCAGGGTGGGGTGGGATGTGGCTCTGGGCAAGGAAGTCAGCGGATTAGTCGAAGGCGAGGCCGAAGGTGTCTTGTATGGCGGATGCCTCTCGATCTTGGTCGCTTCGCTGGGGACGCCATACGAAATCAAAAGCGCCGGCACGATTCTGTTTCTGGAAGATCTTGCCGCCAAGCCCTATCAGATCGATCGTATGCTGATGCAATTGAAACTGGCCGGGCATCTCGATGGGGTACGCGGGATTGTCTTTGGAGAAATGATCGACTGCGTGCAGAGCGTCCATCAGGACTACACTCTGCAGGATGTGATTCTCCGCATCGTCGGTGACTTGCGAGTGCCCGTCGCGTTTGGCGTTCGGTCAGGGCACGTCTCCTCAAACAACATCACGCTTCCATTTGGAGTACGGGCAAAACTGGCGGTGCGGGATGGTCGCGTAGCCCTCGGTATATTGGAATCAGCGGTTAATCCTTGAAGATGGCGTCTGGGTGGGGCTGCGGCTTTTCGCTGCGGTAGCGAGATGAACAAAACAAAACACATTTACCTAATTGGTATATGCGGCACAGCTATGGCTTCCCTGGCGGGAATGCTGAAGCAGCGCGGATTTCATGTCACCGGCTCCGACGCCGCAGCGTATCCGCCAATGTCGGAATTTCTGCGCGAGTTGGACATTCCCGTGGCGCAGCCGTTCGCGGCGCGGAATCTTGACCCGCGGCCGGATCTGGTGGTTGTAGGCAACGCCATGTCGCGGGGCAATGTGGAACTCGAGGAAGTTCTCGACCAACGAATTCCCTTCTGTTCTTTGCCGCAGTTGTTGCACGATGAATTCCTACGCGGCAAGGAAGTGCTGGTCGTGGCTGGAACGCACGGCAAAACCACGACCACGTCCATGCTGGCATGGATCTTCCAGTGCGCCGGACTGCAGCCCTCCTTTCTGATCGGGGGAATTGCGGAAAATTTTGGTTCTAGTTTTCAGCTCGGCGCAGGTTCACACTTCATTGTGGAAGGCGATGAATACGACACCGCTTTTTTCGACAAAGGACCGAAGTTCCTGCATTACTTTCCGGATTCAGTGATTCTGACTTCGATCGAGTTCGACCATGCCGACATTTACAAAGATCTGGATGCGGTTGAAACGGCATTCAAGCGTCTGGTGAATCTGGTCCCGCGGCGCGGACGAATTGTGGCCTTCGATGGCGTCGCCGAGGCCGCGAATAGCCCTAGTATGGAGCGCTGTTTGGCGAAGACCTTCTGCCCGGTCGAGCGCTACGGCGCCGGCCCGGGTACGAGCTGGAGGGTCATGAACCTGCGCCTGGAACCGGCGCGCACTTCCTGGACCGTTCTGCACGACGCCCAACCCTGGGCCGAGTTGGAGTTCGCTCTTGCAGGAGAGTACAACGTGTGGAATGCCACGGCGGCGGCCGCGCTCGCGGCTTGCTGCGGTGTTCCGAAAGACGCAATCGCCCAGGCATTGAAAACTTTCAAGAGCGTGAAGCGTCGCCTCGAAGTAAAGGCGCAGGTGAACGGCATCACCATCATCGACGACTTTGCCCACCATCCCACCGCGATTGCCGGAACCTTGAAAGCGCTGCGAGCTCGCTACCCGGAAGCGCGACTATGGGCGATTCTGGAGCCGCGCTCCAACACCCTGCGTCGCCGCGTTTTGCAGAGTGACTTGGCGCGCAGTCTGGCGCAGGCCGACGAAGTGGTCGTGGCGGGAGTATTCCGCTCGGAAGCGGTCCCGGAAAACGAACGCCTCGAATTGCCTGCGCTTGCCGCAGAGATTGAGCGAAATGGCCGACGGGCGCGACTTCTGGCAGATGCGGACGCCATCGTCGAGACCCTTGCTCCGGAAATGCGAAGTGGCGATGTCGTGGCGATTCTGTCCAATGGCGGTTTCGGAGGAATTTATGAAAAGCTGCCGGCGCGCTTGGGGGAATTGGCGGGGAAGCGATGAATTTGTTTTTCAGACCGGGCCGCACTCTGCGGCGGGCGCTGGGCTTGGCAATCCTTGCGCTGTCGTCCGCGTCGATTGCGCAGGCACCCGCCCCGCTCACCTATACCATCTCCCTGTTATCCCCCGAGCAGCACCTGGTCGGGGTGCAGATCTTTTTACCGGAGGGAATGGCGCAGAGCGAACTACAGCTTCCGGTTTGGAATGCGCTGTATCAGGTTCGCGACTTTGCCCAGTACGTGAACTGGGTTCGCGCGAACGATCGTTCCGGCCGTCCCCTCGCCGTCAGAGAACTCAATCACAGCCGCTGGCAGATTCAAGGCGCGGAGCGTGGAGCGGTCGTGGAGTATCAAATGTATGTCGACGCGCCCGGACCCTTCAACGCGCAGTTGAACCCTCACCATGCCTTCTTCAATCTGGCGCAAATTCTGATGTATCCGGTGGATGGGCGCTGGGCCGCGTTGCACGTGCGTTTCAGCCATATTCCTGAAGGATGGCGTGTTGCTACTCCGCTAGCGTCCTCCTCTTCCGGCGAGGAGTTCACCGCGGCGAACTATGATCGCCTGGTCGATTCTCCGGTCGAGATCGGCAAGTTTCAGGAATCTGATTTCGACGAGGGCGGGGGCCACTATCGCGTCATTGTCGACGCCGACTCCGGGGATTACGACCTGGCAAAGATTGTTGCCACGCTCCATAAGATTGTTGCCGCAGCGACCAGTTGGATGAATGACCGACCTTTCGAGACCTATACGTTCTTCTATCACTTCCCGCGCGGGCCGGCGGGTGGGGGTATGGAACACGCTTTTTCGACGGCAATCGATGTGAACGCCGAGGTAATGAAGCAGTCTCTGGACGCCCTGGCGAGCGTCACGGCACATGAATTCTTCCATCTGTGGAACGTCAAGCGCATTCGCCCGCAGACGCTCGAACCGATCGACTACACCAAAGAAAATTACACGCGGGCGCTATGGTTCTCGGAAGGCGTCACCAGCACCGCCGAAGGGACCATTCGGTTGCGGGCCGGCCTGCTTGATGAAGAGCAGTATCTGTACCGTCTCGGCGAACAGATCACGGAACTGGAGCGGCGACCGGCCCATCTCACGCAGTCGGCGGAAGAGTCAAGCCTGGATGCCTGGCTCGAGGGCTCCGGTTATTACCGCCGCGCGGACCGCAGCGTGTCTTATTACAACAAAGGCGAACTGCTCGGCGTCATGCTCGACCTTGCGGTGCGTGAAGCCAGTCACGGACAGGCCTCGCTTCGGGAACTGCTGCAATGGATGAATGACAATTACGCGAAGAAGGGCCGCTTCTTCAACGATTCCCCAGGCGTTCGCCAGGCCGCGGAGGCTGTCAGTCACTCCGATTTAGGATCGTTCTTTACGCAGTATGTAGCTGGAACGGAGGAGATTCCGTGGAACGATTTCTTGCGCTCCGTCGGTTTGCGAGTGGAAGTTGTCCCGAATACCGTGACCGATGCGGGTTTCACCGCATCGCGCAACTTCGATGGCCCCATGTCGGTGAACGCAGTGACATCCGGCAGCGAGGCCGAGCACGCTGGTTTGCAAGCCGGCGACACGATTCTTGAACTGCAGGGCAAGCCCGCCGGGCAGGAGTCTCGGGAGGAGTTAACCCGGCTGAATGTTGGCGACACTCTCACCCTGACGGTTCGATCCCGGCGCGGCGGTGATCGCGAACTGAAGTGGAAGGTCGGCAGCCGTCAGGAAGTCTCCTATGAGGTGAAGAACCTCGACCAGGTCACCGAGCAGCAGCGGGCGCGCCGCACCGCGTGGCTGAAAGGTGAAGCGCAGAGCGTCATGGAAGATGCAGGGGTTGCGGGAACAGCAAAATGATCCGCACGATCCTCATGCTGATCTTCTGGGCGCTGGCAGCTCCGGTGGCTGCGCTCATCGGGTTCCCCGCGAGCGTCATCATGAGCGACGTCCGCGTCCTGTATCGCCTGTTCATGTGGGGCGCATGGGCGGGGGTGTGGATCACGGGCGTACGAGTCGAAACCGTCGGACTCGACCAGTTCGACCACTCGCGCAGTTACATCTTTATGACGAATCATGTTTCCAACCTCGACCCGCCGATTCAAATCCCGCTGATTCCCCGCCGCACCTCGGTTATGGTGAAAAGCGAGCTATTCAAAGTTCCCATTCTCGGTCGCGCCATGCGAATGGGATCAATGGTGCCCGTCGACCGCGGGAATCGCGACGCCGGCATCGAGGCCGTCCGCGCGGCGAAGTCAGTCGTGGGGCAGGGGCTCAACATGACCATCTATGTGGAAGGCAAACGGTCGTTCGACGGCAAGCTGCTGCCCTTCAAAAAGGGTCCGTTCTATCTGGCCATGGAGTGCGGGGTTCCGGTCGTTCCCGTAACCATCGTGGGGACGCACTACACCATGCCGAAGGCGAGATTTTCCATTCGACCCGGAATGGTGAAAGTAATCTTTCATCCGCCGATCGATCCCAAGGATTTTGGGAGCCGCGATTGTCTGATGGAAAAAGTGCGTAGCGCGATCGACAGCGGCTTGCCGGAACAATATCGTCAGCCGCTATCGGCGCCCGCCGAGGGCAGGGAGCCGCAGGGCGGGACAGCATACGCCTGAAGATTTCTCGGTGAAGCGTAGCCTGCCTTGGGCGGAGTCGAAGGGGGTGGTTATGGTTTGGGATTTTTGGCGCGTACAGCGCGCGCGATGTCGGGAAGTTTCGGCAGGATCGCGGAATATTTCAACCACAACTTGTGATCGACGGCGGGAGCGCCGCTGACCACGGCGCCCGCCGGGATGTCATGCGCAACTCCACTCTGGGGCGTCACAATGGCTCCTTCCCCGACCTTGCAATGCCCGACGACGCCGACCTGCCCGGTAAGAATCGCCCGGTTTCCGATCTCGGTCGATCCCGCAAGCCCTACCTGCGCGCACAGAAGCACGTCTTCGCCGACCTGCGACCCGTGCCCTACTTGCACCAGATTGTCGATTTTCACGCCGCGTGCGATGTGGGTTTCGCCGACGCTGGCGCGATCGATGCAAGAGTTGGCCTGCACTTCCACGTCGTCTTCCATCACCACCGGTGCGGGTTGCGGAATCTTGTGCCAGCGTCCTTCCGCCGCTTTCGCGAATCCGAACCCGTCCGCCCCGATGACCACGCCGTTCTGTAGCAGCACGTTATTCCCGACCCGGCAGTTCTCGCGCACGATGGCGTGCGCATGGGCGAAAAAATTGTCGCCGATCTTCACTCCGCGATAGATAACGACATGCGCCAGCAACACCGCATTCGCCCCAATGTCGACGTTCTCGTCGATGACCACGTAGGGTCCGATGTGCGCGTTGGCCCCGATTCGTGCACTGGGGTGAACGACTGCGGTTGCGTGCACACCGGGCGCATAGCGCAGAGGTGGATGAAAAAGCTCGAGCGCTCGAGCGAACGTCAGATAAGGATATTTGGCGCGCAACATGGCCGCGGAAATAGCCGGGAAGTCCTCGCCCACAATTACAGCCGAAGCCTTGGTCGAGCGCGCCGCCGCCGCGTACCTGGGATTCGACACGAACGTGAGTTCCCCGGGTCCGGCGTGTTCAATGCCGTTGAGGCCGGTGATTTCGATATCCGAGGAACTGTTTTCGAGGCGCACGTCGAGAGCGGAAGCGATCTGAGAGAGTTTCATGGTGGTGGAAGAGGCCGTGAGTAAATCCTACACCAGGCTACACGAAGCCTGCGGGGTCCCGTCGTCGCCCATCCGGGCGACGGAGCGCGCGGCGAACGAAAGCGGCCCGCTATTGGACGATCAGGGTAAAGTTGGTGCTATGCGAGATGGAACCACTAGTAGCCATAACGGTAATGGTGTACGTACCCACCGGAGTTCCGGGATCCGTGGTCCCACCGCCCCCTCCTGTCCCGCCTCCGCCGGTTCCACCGCCTCCAGTCCCGCTGCTGCCGCTTCCACCTCCACACGAGGCAAGAATAATTATCAACATCACCATCGGTAGGAGTAGCAACTTCCGAGGGCGACGTTTCGGTGAAAACGCACCTATGAGCAACACGCCTCCAAACAGCATGAAAGTGGCTGTGATCCAGCGATCGGGTAAACTCTGATAAGCGGATCTTCTGGTATCGGAATGCGGGGCCGTAGCGGATAGGTTCAGCAGATCGGAGGACGTGGATTGCACTGACGGAGAATTCGCGGTGCAGGTCGTCTCCGCTGGCATGCCCGAGCAGGGCGTAGCGCTGAAGGTGACCGGGCTCGTGCCACTCTGCGTTCCAATGAACATATTCAACTGCGTGGAGCTTCCGCGGGTCAGTGTCACGGAGGAGTTCGGAAAGGACATCGTAAAGTCGTTCCCTGCGACTGTAACTCCGGGATTACCCATCGAATTTGCGCTGGGATAGTTGGTGTCTCCACTATAAACAGCGGCATAGTTATCGCTGAATGCGGGCGAGATCGTCAGGGTTGCCTGAAGGTCGCTGTTGCCATTTCCATCGACAACGGTGCTGTAGCTGACTGGACCGGGAAGTGGGCCTAGTCTTCCCGCAAAGCTGATCGTGCCCGTAGGCACGACACTACTGTTCGTGGGGGCGACAAGTGCGGTCAGGGTGATAGGGCTGCCAGGCGAAACGCTGAAGCTGGAAAGCTGTAACGTCATTACCGGCGTCGGGTACTTCACGGAAACGGTGTAAGCTCCCGATGTTGCGCCACTGTAGTTGGAGTTGCCGCCGTAGGCTGCAGTGATCGAATAGGTTCCCACCGACGGAAACGCATTGAGCCCACCAATCAAAAGGGCACTGAGATACGCTGGTTGTCCTGGCGCACCATTTATCGGGGTATAGGAAACCGACCCCGTTAGAGGTGTGCCGTTCGAATAGAAGGTCACAGAACCCGAAGGCGAGACACCTGAGCTCCCGGTATTTATATTCGTCTGGATTTGCAGCGTAACTCCTAACGCGACGGGCCCGCCAATAATCGTTGGAACTGCAACCGTTGTAGGCGCAGGCGTGATGTTTAGAACCGTGCCCGTTGGAAGAGCCGATGCTGAAAAGCTATTATCGCCGGAATATGCCGCCGTAATCGTGTTCGCCCCTCCAGAAAGCTGAACTATCTGGTCCTCAAAATAGCCATAGCTGTTCAGGGTATAAGTGCCCGCATCGATGGGGGTTCCGTTGTCTTTGAGCGTGACGGTGCCCGTGGGGCACTCGCTTGCGCCAGAGGTGCCGCCGGGTGAACAGAGATTTCCGGAGGCATTTTCCACGTTCACGCGTAGCAGATACGGTGACCCGTAAACGGCGGTACCTGTATCTTTGCTGAGAATGTTTCCGCTCGAGTCAAACGTAACCAGAAAAGTTTGAAGTTGGCTGTTCTCCTTGTTGACGGTCACGGTCACGGGCGCGGAGTCGCTAGCCGAGTAGGTAGAATCTCCCGGATAGTGGGCTATCAGTGAATAGGTTCCGCCGGGCAGGAGTTCGGTACTTCCAGCGGCAGTGCCGCTGGATAAGTTGAAACTGGCGATGCCTTCGGCGCTGTTGGTAGGTCCGCCTTCGAATGAGATTGTCCCAGTGGGGATTCCCGTTCCGGATTGCGGTTTCACGGTCACGTTGAAATTTACGGCTTGCCCGTGAGTGATCGTGGTCGGCGCTAAGCTGGTCACCGCAATTGCAGAAGGCAGCAACGAAACCGAAGACCACTTCGTCACGAGATTGTCAGCATTCACCGAGCCCAATCCGGTGGCCCGGTCGTAGCCGACTCCTGCGTTGTAGCCGCTGAGCACTCCGTACTCGTCTCCAGCGACCGACGTGACGCAGTTCGCGCTGCCGGTGGCGCAGGGCATCGCGATCGTCCCTACCGTTACATCGTGGAAAGCGGCCGGCTGTTGCGCCGCCAGCTTGTAGAGAACGTAATTCGCATTGCCCTGGCGCGATCCAGTTTCTTGATTGACTAACGCCATAATCCCGGCGAAGGCGGGAGAAGACACGGACGTGCCGCCGAATCCAAGAAAGTACGAGTCGGAGCTAAGGTTGCAAGTTCCGTAGGTCTGATCGGACTGGCAAATGATGTAGAAACTGCCCAGAAATCCGTTGCTGGCAAACAACGAGACATCAGGGATGTCGCGCTTTCCGTCGGCGGGAACTCCTGTTCCCGTTTGCCATGCGGGCTTGGCGTAACCGCCAGCGCAGTTCGCTGGAGCCGAACCGCTGGGAGTGGTGCAACCGCTTACGCCCCCGGACCCGCCCTCTGGTACGTCATAACTTGGAATCAATCGCGAATCGTTGCAGTTGGTTTCTGCATTCGTACTGAAGCCGACGGTGCTGAAGAGCACGTTGGTGCACGAATCGTTCCACGTGCTTTCAGGAATATAGCTCAGCGCCGATGCCTGCGTGGTCGAGTTGTTGGTCGTACTCCAATAACTGCCCGGATTGCTGAAGTCCTCGAAATCGGTGCCGCCGACGGCGACGTTGTAGGGGGTCGATGCGAATCCGCTTACTTGCAGCCCATACTCAGCCGGAGACGGGGAGGATGCATCGAAATTATCGCATCCGGCTGCGCCGTTGTCTCCCGCCGAGATGAATACAGTGATCCCTTGCGCGGCGGCCTGCTGCCACAGCGTGTTATAGAACTGGTTGCCCGCAGTACCCAGACCCAATTCACATTCCCCATAGCTCTCGCTCATGACGGGGGCGAGATTGTTCTCGATGATATAGACGGCTGACAGGTCGACTCCCGCGGTCGTTTCCGTGGATTGCGAAACCACAAAGTCAATCGTCGCTCCCGGGGCCACTGCCCCCGACCACTGCACATCGATGTCCGCTTCTGATTCATCATCCTGAATGCCGGGGTCTGGCCCGTTCAAAATGACGGTGGGATTATTGGCCGGCAGTCCGAACATGCTACGGAAATTGGTGACATCGTCGATGTTGATGTTGCTCTCCCCGACAATCGCAATGGTCTCCCCGGCTCCATTAATTCCCGCGCTCCAGAGCGGCGTCACGTTGTAGATGGTCGCGAAGTCGTAAGGACCGATTCCGTAGTCGCAGGCGTCACTGGAGGAATCGTTCTCAACACATCCGGTGGGAAAGGTGAACTGAGATTTCACGACGTGAATCTTGCCGGCTGCTTTGTCGCGCCAGAACGATCCGGCAGGAACATTCATGGCCCGCTTGGGAAAATTATTGAGCGAACTAATTCCTGCTACGGCTGGCGTCAGCGCCGTGGGAATCTGTGGGTCGCTGGCGTTCGCCCAGTGCTGCTCGCCGTTGACGATGTATTTGTGGATGGTCGTGTGAAACGCCTGCTGGACCTGGCTGGCCGAGCCCGAGAACTCCAGCACGGTTCGTCCCTTCGTCGAGCCGACTTCGAATCCGTGAGATTGCAACCACGCGGTAATGGTCTGAATGTCGGTGTCGGTCGGCCCAAACTGCTGGCCGAATTGTTCTGGGCTCAACCATTTGTGATAGTTCGGCGAGGCCTTATCCTGCTGATCGTCGAGCAGTTTCCGGAGCGCAGTTTCCTGGTCCGAGCTGCGTTTCAGCACCAGCAACATTCGGTTCATCGGGAGGGTGGCTGGGGCCACGCCCAGATCGGACTCAGGGCGGGCCAGCGGATGCGTGTTGCCTCTCAGCGTGGTGGTTTGTGACTCGTCGACGCTCTCGGTGAGGAGCGGACGCCCGGCTGCTTTTTGCAGCGCCGCCCCCGCTGCGGCTTCTTGCGCCACCAGAAGTGCGTTGAGCATCAGGGTGCAGAGCATGGCGCCCAGGAGAATCGATAGCTCGGCAGAGAAAACAAGAATGGTACGCGATCCCGGAATCGCTCGCATGAGACACACCTATGACCAAGATGACCGATATCCACGAGAGGTCGAACGGCCGGGAGAAGGATAGCCCCGCTCGCCCCGAGGCAGACTTAGAGCCGGTGTGGAGCCCACAAGCTATATCACACCCGGTCCGGATTTCAATGCATTTTCAGGGACTGAGAACGTTGCCCCGATTCCGGCGTTGCAACCGATTCCCCGTCGGCCGGTCAAGCGAGGCGTTCAACCGAGCCATTCAACCGAGATGAGATTTGCTTGTCGGCCAAGGTCCGCCGGGCTCCAGCGGGCAGTCGAGGCGGCTGTCGTTCCCAGAGGCGGGGGCACAGGGGGTCTTACTCTTCAAACATGGGTACTTGCCGCTGATCCTGCGTGCCGCGCCGCTGGCGCCGCGTCGCCCCGATCACTGCTAACACCGTGAGCGACTCAAGGGCGGTGCGCGGCACAAAGATGCGCTGCGTGTTTGACCGCTGGTCCGGAGGATTTACCAGAAACCCTTCGGGCGTGGTTTGGGTTAGGTCGGCGGGCATCAGCCCTTCCAGAATCTCGCTGTCTTTAAACCGCAGCCGCACCCACAATCCTTCGGATCGCGGACGAGAGGTAAACGTCTTGCGGGTCAGGGACTCGGAATCCCCAAACTCTCGTACAAAATACACTCCCTTGATCTCGCGCAGCTCCATTGCAATCACGGTGCCAGAAGTATTCAAAAGCTCCAACTTGCCCTCATGAACGAACTGTGCCGGTGCCACATAGCCCGAAACTGTGTCTCGGTCCATTTTGCGAACGATCACTTTCTTGTGGGTTGAGGGCATGAAATTGGGCTTCCCCGGTTCGGCTTCCGGCCTCGGGAAATCAAAGCGGTACGGGACGTTAGACGAGACTGCAGCCGAGAGCCGGTAGCCGCCTCTGATTCTCGCACCTTTTCGTCGAAAACCACCGGAATCCGCCTTGGCAGTAGCCAAAATGTAAACGGTGTGTTATTTTCTTTAACTTGCCGCAAAGTTTCCACTTTGTATAAGTACTTTGTATTAAGCCACTTGCATCCTAGTGGCTGAGGGGCCACAGGGTGGGCTCCGAGGACTGTGGAAATCTTGTGGAAAGTTTGGCAAGTCCGGCCCGTCCGGGGACGATTGCTCTTTTGATCGCCCTTGGAATCGGGGCCCGACAGCCGCTTGAAAGCGAATGGCTGACTACATTTACACGATGGAAATCCGGCTGACCCCGGACCAACTGAAGGGCGTCGGGCTGGTGCAAGACGTAGCCCGCGCCGCCGGCATGAATCTTTACCTTACGGGCGGCGCCATCCGTGACATCATCAGTGGCTTCACCATCCGCGACCTGGATTTCACGGTCCAGGGCAATCCTCTCAAGCTGCAAAAGGATCTGGAGAAGGCTGGCGCGAAAATTACCGCTGTCGAAGAGGACATGCGGACTGTCTTCATTTCATTGCCCGGGAACGCCCGCGCTGAAATCAGCATGGCGCGCACCGAACGCTTTGAGAAGACTGGCAAGCCTCCGATTGTCACCCCGGCCACGATTCACGACGACCTGCGCCGCCGCGACTTCACCGTCAACGCCATGGCGCTCTCGCTGAACGAGGGGTCGCGCGGCTTGCTCCTGGATCCTTTTAACGGGGTGGCCGATATCGAGACCAAGGTCATCCGTATTTTGCACAACTATTCGTTTCTCGAAGATCCTTCGCGCCTCATTCGCGCCACGCGCTTCGCCGCGCGCTTCCACTGGCAACTCGAGGAGCGTACCCAGGCCCGATATGACGTCGCTAAGGAAAGTAAATACATCGACCACATCTTGCGCTCCTCGATCGGCCACGAGATCGCCGCGCTGGCTCATGAAGATGATCCGCTGCAAGTTGTGAAGATGCTCGAGAAAGAAGGCTGGCTCGAGATTTTGCATGAGCACTGGACCGTCGCCAAAGTCGACACCAACGGCATCAGCCAGCTCATGAAGACGCGGCAGCAGATGGTTGACATGGGATACACGCCCGACGCCGGCCCCGCCGTCATGTATTTCCTGACATCGCATTTCTCCGATAAAGACGTCTCCGACATTCAGAAGCTGATTCCCCGGAAGGATCTGGTCGAGGCCTGGCGCGACATCGAAGATCACGCCAAGACGCTCGCCAAGCGTCTCATGGGCAAGGAGGCGGCCACTCCTTCGCGCACCTGGCAGTTGCTCTCTTCGGCCCGTCCGGAGATGGTGTTGTTCCTGGCTGTGACCGCCAAGCAGCAGTCGGTGGAACAGAAGATCAAGAACTATCTGACCAAGTGGCGTCAGGTGCAGCAGAAGCTTCCCTTGCCGGAAATGACGGAACTGCTCATCACGCCGCAATTGCCCCAGTATCCGCAACTGGCGCATGACGTCTTCATGTTGTTGCTGGACGGAAAGCTGCGTTCGCGCACCGAGACGCTGAAGTTTCTGAAGCCGTTCGCGCCGCCACCGCCGCCGCCGCCGCCGGCGCCTCGACGGGGACGCGCCGCCAAGGTCGCCGCTGAAGCTCCCGCCGCCGCAGCAGCAGCAGTAAAGCCGGGACCGAAAGCGGGCAAGAAGGCGAAAGGTGCCGTGACCACGACTCTGCCCGTGGCGCCGCCGGTGTCACCGCCTGCCCCGACATCGGCGAAGGCGCAGTCGAAAGTCCCAGAAAAATCCAAGCCTGCTAAACCTGCGCCCCAGCCTGTCGCGAAACCCGCAAAGAAGCTTTCTGCTAAGTCCTCAGCGAAACCCGCTCAAGGAAAGAAAAAAAGATAGAGCGATCTTTGCGCAGAGCGAAATTTTGTCTTCCTGCTACTGCGAAACTCGGATTCTGCATTCTGACAGCTGCCGATCGGACCGAGCTCGGCTGCGCTCCGTGGTCGTTGAAGTAGGTGTCATCTTCTTCCGGACCGTTCTTGGGAATCACCTTCAAAGACTTTGGCTCGGCATCGCAGGGAAAAGTGTTTCGATCGCGTTCTGAACGGTCCAATTTGGGGACAGCCTTGCAGTCGCGCTGATTGCCCTCGACCGAGCGCTGAATATGGCGTCAACGTTGTTGTTATTGCTCTGGCCTATCTTGTTCTGGCCCATCGCGGAAGGGCACAAGGTAAGAATCAGAGCAAATCCAAAATTCATCCTCGAGATCCGTCATCACGAAGGGGCCGGGCGGCTGGGCGGCCGGGAGCGAACAGGGAAGGGTCTAGAGGTTGTGCGGGCCAATGAAAAGCGGCAATTTTTCTCGACTGGTGGGTTTATAATAGGTTTGTATGCGTCGTCTGGTGCCCCTCGCGGCGTTCGCTATTTGTCTTGTACTGCCCTTATGGGCGCAGCACGGCGGGGGGCATGCCGCGAGCGGACACGGCGGCTTCAGCGCCTCTGGCGGCCACGTTTCAAGTGGCATGCGCTCTGCCTCAGGCAGTTCACGCGGTTTTAGCCGCGCCCCTTCTTCTTTCTCGCAGCCTTTCTCCCGGCGCAGCTTCTTGACGCCTGGGTTGTCGAATCGCCCCTTCTTGCACGATGGATTTCGCGGCTCTCGCCTGCGCGGATTCCGCAACAACTGCTTTGGCTATCCTTGTCGTGGATACGGTTATCCCTGGCTGTACGGCGCCTATTACGATCCCTACGGGTGGGGGGATTCCGGTTCTTCGTATGACGACGACTACGCCCAGGACCGAGCCACCGCGAACGATATGAACCAGCAGAGCATTGAAGAACAGCAAATGCTCCGCCAGGAACAGGCCGATGGGGATCGCGATTCCTACGCGCGTTCGCTTCGCGTTCCTGGCAACGAGCCGCAGGGAACGACCATCATGCCCGCGACGGTTCTCGTCTTCCGCGATCAGCACCAGAAAGAAATTCAGAACTACGCGATCGTGGGCCAGACGCTGTGGAACTTCGCTCCCCAGCACACGGAAAAGATTTCATTGTCTGATCTTGATCTGGCCGCCACTGCGAAAGCCAACGACGAACGTGGCCTGACTTTCCGGGTTCCCGGCAGCAACGAAGCCCAATAGTTCTTTTCGTTCCCGATCGCTGTTTCGGTTTAAATCCCGCCTGCTCCCACTCGCAGCCCACTTTCGCCTTTCGCTGCATTCCAGGCTGCATTCAGGGCTTCGACGTTTGCTTTTTGCCGGGGAGCTAGTACATTAAAATCAAGCGTTTAGGTCATGACCAACGGATCTGGGGAACCTGCAGAAGCACCGGGTGTAAGCCCCTGGAGAACCCGGTCCGGATGCTAAAATAGACAATACCCACTATGGCTCTAAAAACACTGTTTCTAAATCCTCCTTCGTTTGAAAACTTTGACGGAGGCGCTGGTTCCCGCTGGCCCGCCACCCGTGAAATTGAAAGTTACTGGTACCCGGTGTGGTTGGCTTATCCGGCCGGAATGCTGGAGGGGGCGCGGCTGCTGGATGCGCCGCCGCATCACGTTTCGGGCGAGGAGACCATCGAGATTGCCAAGGAGTACGAGTTCCTGGTGCTGTTCACTTCGACGCCGGGATTCCCCGGCGACATTCTTCTCTCGCGAGCGATCAAGCAGGCGAATCCGAAGATCAAGATTGCCTTTGTCGGGCCGCACGTGAGCGTGCTGCCGGAGAAATCGCTGCGCGATTGTCCGGAAATCGATTTTGTTTGCCGCAAGGAGTTCGACTACGCAGTGGTCGATTACGCCCAGGGCAAGCTGCTGGCAGATATCGCCGGAGTCTCATTCCTGAAAGACGGCAAGGTCGTGCACAATCCCGACGCTCCGCAGATTCAGGAACTGGACGCGCTGCCGCACGTCACTGAAATTTACAAGCGCGATCTCGACGTCACCCGCTACAACGTGCCGTTTCTGCTGCATCCCTTTGTATCGCTCTACACCACGCGCGGTTGCCCGGCGCAGTGCACGTTCTGCTTGTGGCCGCAGACGTTGAGCGGACATCCATGGCGCAAACGTTCCACCGATGACGTGGCCGCGGAGATGGCCAAGGCCAAACAGTTGTGGCCGAACGTGAAGGAATTTTTCTTTGACGACGACACTTTCAACATTCAGAAGGCACGCACGATTGAACTCTGCGCCAAGCTGAAGCCACTCGGGCTGACGTGGTCGTGCACTTCGCGCGTAACCACCGACTTCGAAACTCTGAAGGCGATGAAAGAAGCGGGATGCCGCCTGCTGATCGTCGGATATGAGTCGGGGGACCAGCAGATCCTGAAGAACATTAAGAAGGGTGCAACGATTGAGCGCGCCCGCCAGTTCACCAAGGATTGCCACAAGCTCGGGCTCGTCATCCATGGCGATTTCATTATGGGTTTGCCGGGCGAGACGCATGAGACCATCAATAACACGATCGCGTTTGCCAAGGAACTGGATGTTGAAACCATTCAGGTTTCGGTGGCGCACGCCTATCCCGGTACTGAACTCTACGACTACGCGGTGAAGAACGGATTTATGGTGGGCGACAACAAGATGGTCGACGAAGGCGGACATCAGTTGGCGCAGATTCAATACCCGGGCCTGCCGGCCGATGACATCATGTCGGCGGTGCATCGTTTCTACGACGAGTATTATTTCCGTCCCAGGGCCGTGTTTCGTATCTTGAGGAAAGCGGCGTTCGACAGCAATGATCGCAAGCGGCTTTATAAAGAGGCGAAATCCTTTCTGAAGCTGCGGTCGGCGCGCAACAAGATGGTCAAGAAGCATCACGACGAAGCGGCGGCCGCGGAGATGGTCAAGGTGTAGAACAGAGGGCGGGGAAAGCAGATTCCTCGTTCGCCAAAAGGCGCCTCGCTCGGAACGACGACCATTCCACGGGTTGCATCGGCCTGGTGATCATGAGCTGGCGCATAATCCGGGGATCAACGCCTGGCAAACGTCAGCCGACGACGGAGTGAGATAACTTGTCGGGCGTTACAATCCACAATTTGAGTCGCAAGTGACCTTACGTAAGTATCTGGTGTTGGCTGGAGTGACCGTGTTTGCAGCCGCGGGGGACTCCATGCTTTCGCACGGGATGAAACAGACCGGCAGCATTTCCGTCCATCATCTCGAAGGCATTATTCTCGCCGTGCTGAATCCGTGGGTCGCGGTGGGCATCGTTCTGTTGCTCGCCTTTTTCGCTTCGTATATGAATGCGCTCTCCTGGGCGGACCTGACTTTTGTGTTGCCGGCCACATCGCTGGGATACGTTCTGCTGGCGCTAGCGGCAACATTCGTGCTGCATGAGCGAGTCAGCCCGCTGCGCTGGCTGGGGATCGCACTGATCTCGGGTGGAGTGGGATTTGTTGCGGGAGGGCCGGCGCTGACGGCGCACTCTGAGGATGAGCGTCCACGGTCAAAATCCCCACTTCTCGCAAAGAACGCCCGACAGGGAGCACCCAAAGCAACGGGGGTGCCAAAAGAACAGGATGTGCCGGCCGCTTCCGGTGGGCTACCACGATGAAGAGCGCTTATACCTGGGGCGGGATTTTGGTGATCGTTTTCGCGTCGGTGATAGGGGATGTTCTTCTGGCACGGGCCATGAAGCAAGTCGGCGACGTGCATGAGTTCTGGCGTCGTGCGGGCCTCTGGGTCGTGGTTTCCCGCGTCCTGGGCAACCCCAACTTTTTTCTGGGAGTGACCGCCATGGCGGTCGCGTTTTTCGGTTTACTGTTTGCGCTCTCTTGGGGAGATGTCAGCTTGGTCGCCCCCGCGGCCGCGTCGCTCACCTTCATCGGCAACGCCTTCGCGGCGCAGATTTTCCTGCATGAAAAAGTCGACCGGCGGCGGTGGATTGCGGCCGTGCTGGTGGCGGGGGGAGTAGCGCTGCTGGCGGCGTGAAGACTGACTTCTGGCGCGTTCCGTTCTGGTTGTATTAAAGATAAAGATCAAAGATGTACAGAGAAAAAATGGCATAGTCCCCATACGGGTTCTTCGCCATTTTTCCTTTGGGCGGAATGGGTGCGTGGCTGCAAGAGCACAAACGAGCTTTGCTCCGCCTGGCCGAGTCCAAGACCCGGCCGCGTACCTGACTCCAGCGTCGCACCCGGCCACCGTTAGCGGGGTCACTGCCCTCTAGTTACTTGTCAGGGGGGCCGTTTCGCGGTGCAATCGCAGTTGGGGAGGGCCACATGGGCCGGATTTTCGGGTTTCTTAGCGTCGTCATCGTAATGGGTATTGGGATGTACCTTTATTCCAAGCAGATGCAGAGCTCTTCGGCGGCCGCCGGGGCGACGTCGCCGCAGGCCGCCATCAACATCACCGGCGTTAAAAGCGATCTGATCAATATCGCCTCGGCGGAGCGGCGGTACTTCGCCAGTGAAGGGAAATATGGGTCGCTCGACGATCTAATCTCAACGAACTACGTCAGTGTGGCCCGGCAGCGTCCGCCTTATGCCTATGCCGTCGAGGTCAGTTCCGGTTCCAGTGGCTTTCGCGTAATCGCAAGCCGTACCGCAGACAACAGCTCTGGTACGCCCGCGCAGCTTTCGGTCGACGAGAACATGGAGTTCCAAACCTCCCCATAGTCCTCGATGAGGGTCTTTCCTTGGCGAGGCGCAGTTTCCCTCGGGTCAAAAGTGATCATTTGGGAGCGCCGGCTACGGTTGCAAACATTCCCATAGTGCCCGATGTGGTCTTCCCGAGTGACGAACAAACGGGCTTCTACCGTCGCCTCTGCGGCGTTGCGGTGGTTCCTGCTCCATTCTTCATTACGGCGAAGGTTGGGGCGGAGTCTGAGCGGGCGAGCAGGCCCGGCGGCGACAGACCTCCGGCCGTGCGGTTAAACTCCTCCGGTTGGACTCCGCTTAGACCCCCGAATGGAGTGGAAGCCTGGTCTTTCACCGGGATTGTGGACGAAGGTACTTTTCGATGACTCAGAAAACGACATGAGCACCGTTCTCCTTGGAACGCGCGCGGGATCGCTTTATCCGTCGCATCGCCACAAAGGCATAGAACATTAGAGGGCTGGAACTACCCGCGGGAGACTTCCGTTTGTCGCAGCCCGAGAGCCTTCACCAGAGCATCGATTCCCAGCCGTTCTGCTTGCGGATGCTGAAAACTCCAAAAACACGACCAATTCCAGCGTTCGCAGAGACGGGTAAAGGGCTCGGCTAAATCTTCCAAAAACACTAGGCTTTCCTGTCCAGCCGGCCAAGGGAGTTCCAACGGCCGCCTTACGAAACGGGCGGTAGCGCTGGCAACGATTGAATCAGCCGAAGCCCCGAAGAGGCTAGGCGCCTGCTGCTTTTACCCGATACGGGTGGACCTGACTCAGTAAATCCTGCACTTTTTAAGAGTATTTGCCCCAGTATCAAACTGCAAACTCTACCGTCGTCGTGCTGTTGACATCCAAATTTCGCGGCCTTATTGGCTGAGACACAAATACGCCGCGTAAGGACGAGACAATGAACAATGCTAATCCCAATTTCGCTCCCCATAGCAAACAGCCTAGCGCTCAGGTCGTTTGTGCGCTCTGCGAGGGTGTTTTCGAGCATGAGTCATGGTGTGCAATTCGGGATCCTGGAGCGTCGTACGCCTACCAGATCGTCTTGGACGCCTCAAAGATGACGCCGGGAGATTCGTTGATCCTCCACTCGCTGGGTGTGGCGTGGGGGCAGCCCGTTCCGGCTGCACAGTGACTTCCCGCCGAGGGCGCCCGTCTCCCACGGAGCTGCGTCGGGGAACGTTCTGATCAGTGTTTTATCGTTTATCGGCTGGCGGTTCTTGTTGCTGGTTGCGGGGGCGTAAAGTAGCGCACTGTAACGTCGCTGCCAATATGCGCGATCCGACTGTTCGCACGCTGGATTCGCTTGGCTGCAGGTTTGTCGGTGAATAAGCGCACCGTAACGTCATCTCCGATGTAATCAACTTCATTCTGGCCTACCCGGACGCGCCTGAAAGCGGACCGGTTAGGCCTTGCCTCTTTCGCAGGGGTCGACATGGCCTGGGCCGCGGCTAGACGCCTACCTGGAAGCGGCTTCGGGAGTCCGTGCGGAAGGGTGGCGGTCGATCCCGGTAACGTTGAAGACTCCAAAGGCGGAGCCGGGCTGTGATGCCGGGAGGCCAGTCCGATGGTAAACAGGAGCACGACGGCGAATGCAGCCAAAACCGAGTTCCGCCGGCGGTTGGACCACCTGAGGTGCCGGGCTCGTTGCGCGAAAGAGGTCGCGAGCGAGGCTGATTGCCTTAGCCCTGGCAAGTCCCTGACCGCCACCAGGTTCAAGTTCCATGGGCGCTTGAACCAGGTCCGCTTGAACCAGGTCCGCTTGAACCAGGTCCGCTGCGAGAGGTTCAAGTGCTTGGCTCGCTGCGGCAGCATGCTGGCAAGCAAGATTGCCTGCTTGCATCCGGGCAAGTCTGCGATGTCCGCAAGGACGGCTCTCGAACGCGCGTAGAGAGAATGCTCGTTGGCCGGCAGCATCAAAAATTCAGGTGGAGGGACGAACTTCTCGCCACCAGGTGTAATTTGTTCCACCGGGTCGGGAATGGGCGGCGGCTCGGCGGCTTGAATTTTCTTAGGTTCGGGCCGGGCCGCCTGACCCAGGGCTGCCTCGATCTGTTCGGCCATCAAGCGATAGGTGCGCACTTCGCGATCCAGGAAGGGATGGGCTTCGCTGAAGCGGACGTCAAAAATTCCGGCGAGGGCGCGTCCCTGATAAATGGGCAAGATTAGCAGGGCATCAGCCCCGAACTGCCGACAAATATCCGCCTCAATCCGCGTATCTGTCCGAGCATTCTCAACCCGGAGGATTTCGCGCAGGTTCTTGCTATCTCTTGAAACGGTCAGCGAGGCCGTCACCTGCCGTCCTAAGCAGTCGGCGCTACTGCCGCTTCCGGCGCGGTAGGTGAGTTGATCTCCCTTTAACAGAGCAATGGCCACTCCGGTGGCGTTGGCGACGTTTCGCGCCGACTCCACGATGCGACTCATGGCGCCATCCAACTGAAGTTTTCCGCTCGCCACCGAGCGCTGGACTTCCATGATCGCGGCCAGGGATTGAGAATTGATCTGACTTTCCTGCACCGCAAATGCGTCCGCCAAAAGCTGCTGAAAGATATCGGGATCGTTGCCGGAAGGAGTGTTCATACCGAGGCACAACCTGGCGGCTTTGGGCGGGCAAGCGGAACCACTTTGGAAGCCGACAAACGCAGTTTCTCATCGCTTGAAATGCACTGTCAATAGGAATGCGCAAAAGATTGTGAATTGCCGGCTCAGCGGGGATTATCTGCATTGGGTTGCTCGGCCAGCGATCTGCCGGCACGGTGGGGGCGACGAATTCGGAGCCGTTAGAAGGGTTGCATGAGGACGAAAGGCTGACGAGCGAACCTTGCAGATTGGGATCGCGGGAGGGGAACCAGGAAGTCGAACCTCCGATGACCTTCGAACGGGGAAGGGAGAAAGCAGAGAGAGTGCTATATAGTTCTATTGAAATAAGTCTTGCGCAGTCCGCATAGTAATTAGCAGTTGCCCAATCCGCTATAGAGTACTATACTTCGCCCGTTCGTATTTCGCAGCACTGGAGAGCTTGCCATGTCGAAGATCATCTCACTTCACTCCTGCCGAGTCGTTTTGGTCGGCGTAGTCACGCTGATTGCATCGGTGGTTCCTGCCTTCGCACAAAACAACAATAAGATTCTAGGGGGATATTTCGAAGAGTGGAGTATCTATTACGCCGGGTACAACATTGCCAACCTGCAACAAAATGGAGTCGCGGGAAAGCTGACCCACCTGATCTACGCCTTTGCGAACGTAACCACGGACCCCGCGCCCGCCTGCTCCATTGCGGATACGTGGGCGGACTATCAGAGTCCCTACCTGCCGAGCGTAAGCGGAGTCGCGTATCCAGGGCCGCTGTTTGGCAACTTTGCGGCGATCGAACAACTCAAGCAGCTTCATCCCCAGTTGAAGGTTTTAATGTCGATTGGTGGCGCATCGGCGTCCAACACTGCAGCGTTTGTAACCGCCGCGAGTACGGCGGCCGGACGTCAGGCGCTGGCCGCCTCGTGTATCGATCTTTTTGTGACCGGCAATATCGCTCCGGGAATTACCGCTCCCGGGTTGTTTGACGGATTCAATATCGATTGGGAGTTTCCGACGGCGAGCGACACCGAGAACTTTACTTCGCTCCTGGCCGAGTTCCGCAAGCAGCTGGACGTCCTGGGGAAGGTCACGGGGAAGAAGTATGTAATGTCGTTCGATGGGCCGGCCGGCTCACAGAACTACGTCAACATTGATCTCAAGGCTGCCGCCCAGCAGGTGGATTTCATCACCATTGACGGCTATAACTACGCCGGATCGTGGGATACGCAAACCAACGACGCTTCTCCGCTGTTTGATAGCAAGAAGGACCCGCTGTTCGGTCAGGACCTGGATATCGATGCCACGGTGAATGCTTATCTGAGGGCGGGGGTGCCGGCAAAGAAGTACACCATGGGAGTTCCTACCTACGGAGCGGGCTGGACAGGGGTTCCGAATTTAAACCACGGGCTCTATCAGAATTCAACGGGCCCATCCCCGGTCCCGCTGGCGAACGGAACTGGCCTATGCACGGACCTAAGCGGCAACACCCCGGGATGCGACACGCTGCTGACGCCGGGCCTGGCGACCTATGCGACGCTGGCAGATCTTACGGCGAATGGATACCGCGTCACGTTCGATCCTCTTCGGGTTGCGGTCACCCTTTACGATCCAACCAGCGGAAACTTCTACACCTATGACAATCCTACGACGGCGTTCTTGAAAATGCTCTATCTCGATCTGAAAGTTCCAGGAGGTCTCGGCGGAGCCTATGTATGGGCACTCAAAGACGACGATGCGAGTGGAAGCATGGTAAAAACCATGGCTTTGGGGCTAGGTCGATAAGCCAACCGAAGCATCCGTCGGAACAACCTCATCTGCAATAGGCGAAACGGCAGATTGGAGCCGATCCGGTCTGCCGTTCCCTTTGGTTTTTTGCCGACGCGGTTCGAGACGAAGTCCAAGAGCGCCCACACCAAAGGGTCCGCACTATCTGCGGAACAGACGCATTAGGCCGGTCGCTGGCAGGTCCGGGGATAGGAAGCGCTGGCCGTTGGGGCCGACGACGGCGCGGGTTAGGGCTTCGGCGGCGAGGTATCCGCTGCGGACGGCGCCTTCCATGGTTGCGGGCCAGCCCGTCGCGGTCCAGTCTCCGGCTAAAAAGACTCGCGGCCAGGCGGTGGTGGCGAATGGACGGTGGGCATCGATTCCAGGGCGCGGCGAGTAGGTGGCGTGAAGTTCTTTAATCACGGTGGACTTCACGAGATTGGCTGGGCGCGCGCCCGGGAAAAACTCACGGACCTCTTGGAGGGCAAGCTCGACGATGTCGGCTCGGGATTTGTCGATCAGAGTCTTCGAAGAGCTGACCACCAGTTCGATGTAGCTTCCGGATGTGCGATTGCCCGACTGGGCGCGCAGGGGCTGCAGGCGAGACTTGTGGAACATCCATTGAATGGTTCGATCGAGAAGGACGGCGTGGTCGAGATCGGAAATCTGACGGTCGAACCACAGGTGGATTCCGGTGATGGGGGCGGTCTCGAAGTGGTTGATTTTTTCGCGAAGGGGGGCGCTCTGGGGGGCTTCAGGAAGGACGCGCTCCAGGGCGTCGAAGGGAAGCGCGAGGATGAGATAGTCAAAGGTTTCGTCCGGATTTGCTTCGCACTTTTCTTCTTGCGCTCGGGGGCGCACTCGTACCTGCGAAGAATCCGCGGCGAAGGTTTCGAGGGGACGCCGAAAGTGGAGGACGCCGCCGCGAGCCCGAATGTAGTCGCCAGCAGCGTTGTAGAGTTCGGTCAGCGGCACGGTGGGAACGCCCATGTGCCGGGCGGCGGGAGATTTCATCGACTCGCGCACCACCTGGGCGGCGGCGGAGATGGAGATCCGATCCAGGTCTTCGCTGAGGGCGCTGACCAGGACGGGCCGCCAGAAGCGCTCCACTGCTTCTTTGGTTTGACCCTGGTCATCGAGCCAGTGCTGAAAAGATTGTCCGGTGTCGGGCTGTTCGGCGAGGGTGAGCGGAACTAGGGCGCGCGCGATACAAAATTTGTCGGCGGCATCAAGAAACGCGAATCGCAAGAATGAGGGCGCGGTGTGCAGTGGCGCGGGAAGTGGCGAGGATTTCATGATGGAAGCGCGCCCGCCGGGTTCGACAAACGTCATTTTGTCGTACCAGCGGATTTGGTCGGCGACGCCGATGCGGCGATAAAACTCCACTAGATTCGTGCATACACCGAAGAGCACGTGCTGGCAGTTGTCGACAACTTCTCCGGTGCCGGGATGCTGCCAGGATGAGGCTCGTCCGCCGAGGAACGGGCGCTTCTCAAACAGGGTGACGGGGAAGCCGGCGTCGGATAAGGCGCAAGCGGCGGCGAGTCCGGCCAGACCGCCTCCGGCGATGGCAACCGTGGGTTGGGATGGGGTGCTTGGCATTCAGTCAGAAGCGCACAAGAGACTCCAGTTCTCGCGTCCAGAACGCGCCAGAACGGGGCCACCCGGTTACGGGATGACAGGGAAAGAATATCGCGTTCGAGATCACGTGAGGCGCTTCAGGAAACCTTTTCCAAGGATGCGTACTTTTTCCCAGGTGCTCAGCGAGATCTTGGCAGTGAACACATCGTATTGCTTTTGTGCGATCTTCTCGAGCAAGCGGCGGTAGATGGTGACCAGGACCCACAACGCGGGCTGGCTGTCTTCGGAGACAAAGGAAATCAGGGCGTCGCCTGAGACGTAAAACTCGCGAGCGCGATCGGCCTCAAGCGCGAGCACAGGTCGGAAGCGCACAGGGTCCGGAGTCGCGAGCAGTTCGGAGGCGGAGAGATCGAACTTCGCCAGGTCTTCTTCCGGCAGATAGATCCGGCCCATGCTGGCGTCTTCTTTCACGTCGCGAATGATGTTGGTCAGCTGGAATGCCAGGCCGCAACGCTCGGCGAGAGGCTCGGCTGCGGGATCGCGATATCCGAAGATGTGGATGCAGACCAGACCGACAACCGAGGCGACGCGATAGCAGTAGAGGCGGAGGTCGTCGAAAGTCTTGTACTGGATGGTAAGGCCGGGAGCGCCGCTGGTTTGCGCGGAGGATTCTTCCTGTTCAACGTCCATGGCGGTGCCGTGGGCGAGTTCGTCGAGCAATCCGGCGGGGATGGAAAACCGTCGCTGGGCATCGGTCAGGGCGAGCAGGATCGCGTCGTCGGTGGGCTGGCCTTGCTGGGCGCGGTGAAGAGCGTCAAGCCAGATGTCAAGTCTCTGACGGCGGTCGGGTAGGCTCAGCGTGGAATCGTCAGCGATGTCATCGCAGGTGCGCATGAAGGCGTAGACGGCGCACAGCGCCTCGCGCTTGCGGCGCGGCAGGGCGAGAAACGCATAGTAGAAGTTCTTGGCCGCAGAGCGGGTGATGCCCTTGCATACCGAATAGGCCATGACGAGCTGGGGCGGAGCGGGGGTCCAGGGACCGGCAACCTGCTGCGTGCCCGCGCTCATGGTTTTCCTCCCAGCTTTTGCTCAACCGTGCCCAGGAGTTTTCTGCTGGCGGCGCGTGCCACCAGCGAAAGTTTGCGCGGCTTGGAGATGGACGGACGATTTCCCAGGACGGCGTAGTCTTGTTTTTCAATCGCGTTCAGGATTTCCTGGCCACCGCGGCTGAAGAGATCGAGATCGATAGCCAGCTCGCTGTCAACTTTTGCAATCAGCGGAAGGCCCTGGCGAAACCAGTCGCGGGCGCGCTCGACTTCGAACTTCATCATGGCGCGGAAGGCTGGGGTGTTCTCACGATCGGCGATTTCCCGCTGGCTGACGTTGAAACGGCGAAGGTCTTCGAGGGGGAGATAGATGCGACCCTTTTCGTAGTCGACGCTGAGGTCCTGCCAGAAGTTGGCCAGTTGCAAGGCGGTGCAGGTGAAGTCGGAAAGATATTGGCGCTCGAAATCGCGGTACCCGCAGAGATACAGCACCAGATGGCCCACCGGATTTGCCGAGTAGCGGCAATAGGCCAACAGGTCGCTAAAAGTCTCGAAACGAGTGATGGTTTGATCCTGACGGAAGGCAATGAGCAAATCAGAGAATTCGTGTTTGGGGATGTCGAACTGGCGTACGGTTTCGGCCAGAGCCACGAACACAGGATGTTTGGCAGCGCCTTCATAGCAGGCGTCGAGTTCCCGCTGCCACTGGCCCAACAGTTCGAGTGACGCGGCGGCGTCGCCGACTTCGTCGCCCAGGTCGTCGGAGATGCGACAGTAGGAGTAGACGTTGAAGAAATGCTGGCGCAGGCGGCGGGGCAGGAACCAGCTGGCGACGGAGAAATTTTCGTAGTGCGTGCGAGCCAGGCGGGCGCAGTATTCGCGGGCTTCGGCGAGCGTAGGCGGAGTGGGGGGAATGGCGTAGTGGGCGGGCAGGCGACTCCAGCCGAGTACGGAGGACGGGTTAGCGGTTACGTTCATCTCAATTCTGAACCCCTAAGCCAAGAGAATTCCTGTCCGTGATTCTGGCAGAACCGTCATTACAGGGATGCTTCGACTGCATCACTGATTCGCGGTCGCGAACCGCTGCTTCGCTCAGGATGACAAGTACTTCTTAAACGCTGCCGCGCTACGAATCAGTGGCCGGGTATGATTGCGGTTTTGATGTCGCCGCCACGGTTCAGCATATGACGCAGAACCTGCTGCAGGCGCGACAACGGCGCCTCTCCGGTGATGTAGTCGGTGGGGCGAATTTTCTTGGCCGCGATCAATCCGAAGGCCCGGCGAACGGTTTCTGGGGTATGGTGGAACGTCGCTTTCAGAGTGATTTCGGAGTAGTGCAGGCGATTGGTTTCGAGTTGCACTTTGGTTCCACTGGCGCAGCCCCCGAAGAAGTTGACGGTGCCGCCTTTACGGACCATGTCCACGGCCCACTCCCAGGCCTCTGGCCGGCCAACGGCTTCGATCACAACGTCGCAGCCGCGTTTCTGGGGAGAAAGTGCGCGGACCGCATCGACCACATTCGGCACTTTCGTGGTCTGGATGATTTCGTGCGCGCCCATATGTTTGGCGGCGTCGACCTGGCCGTCGCGCTTGACGACGGAGATCACGTTGCAGCCGATAGCGCGAGCGACTTGTACGAACATCAGACCGATAGGACCGCCGCCGAGAATCGTGACCGTGTCGCCGATCTCGACGCCGGTTTCATGCAAGCCGCGGAGGACGCAGGCCAAAGGTTCGGTCATGGCGGCTTCTTCGACGCTCACATTCGGCGGGATGATCAGCATGTTGGCTTCGACGATGCGGCGAGGCACGCGAATGTATTCGGCGTACGCGCCATTGTTGAACAGGAGGTCTTCGCAGAGGTTCTCCTGATGCTTGGAGCAATAGAAGCACATCTGGCATGGGGCGGAGTTGAGGGCGACCACGCGCATGCCCTTCTTGAAGCCGTTGACCCCGGCTCCGACTTCCTCGATGACGCCGGCCAGTTCGTGGCCGAATAAGGCGGGGGGGACGATCATGCGGGCGTGGTAGCCGCGCTGGTAGACCTTGAGATCGGTGCCGCAGGTTAGAGCCACTTGTACTTTGACCAGAACCTCGCCGTCGCCCACGCGAGGGATGGGTACTTTTTCAATCTTCAGATCTTCTTTGCCGTACAAGACGGCAGCAGTCATTTTTCCGTTCACTGCAGGTTTCCTTCCGGTTACGCTTCACCTCGGGGGCTAAAGTCCCCGAAATTGTGTTCTAACGCACGGCTAAAGTTATGAATTCACGAACTACCGGGTCCGAATACTGCCGGGCTGAATCATGATCTTCATGGAAGAAGCTTGCGGATGGGCCGCCAGATCCAGGGCTTGCGGGCTCTCCGAGAGCGGGAAGCGATGACTGACCAGCCGTTCCAGATCCATCTCACGACTCATGACAAAACGGACCGACTCTTCCTGCAAATCAACCGATGCACTATAGGACCCGACTAACGTCTTCTCGTCGACACAGATGGCGGCTGGATCGATCACGGCCTCTCCATGCTGCGTTTGCCCAAAAAGCAACACCCGGCCACCGGGACGGGCCGCATCCATCGCAGTGCGAATCAAGGAGTTTCCGCCCACCGCGAGAATTACCGCGTCCGCGCCTCGCCCTTCGGTTAACTGGCGGACACGTTCCACGAGGTTTGTCTGCGAAGCATCTATTGTAAGGTCTAACCCGACACTTGATCCTATCCTAAGCCTCTCCAGATACAAATCGGAAGTAATTACATTGGCCCCGCTCCGCTTGGCTAAGACACTAAGTATGATGCCGATTGGGCCTTGGCCGATGGCCAGGACGGTCTCACCTCGACCGAGACGCAGGGCCTCGATCCCTTTCATACAGGTGTTGACCGGTTCGACGAAACAGGCTTGCTCGAACGAGACTCCATCCGGTATGCGGACCGTCCCCTGCTGGACGATCCAGTGCAGCACTCGGACGTATTCGGCAAAACCGCCTCCGGAGGGCTCGAATCCGGCGGTGCAGCCGACCTTCTTGTAGGTGGCGCACTGGGCAAAGGTCTTGTTCTGACAATAGAAACATTGGCGGCAGGGTATGTGATGGAAGACCATGACACGGTCGCCAGGGCGGTAATTCGTGACCCCGTCGCCGACGGCAGCTACCACACCAGAGGTTTCGTGTCCGAAGATACGGGGGGCGGAATGGGAGCCGGTCGAAATCTTTTTCAGGTCGGTGCCGCAAACCCCACAGGAGTGAACCCGGACGAGCATCTCCGCGGAGCCAATTTTGGGAACGGGGATAGTTTCCAGGCGGACGTCATTCACGCCGCGATACACCGCGGCCTGCATGGTCGCGGGGAGGGAACGCGGGTCCGTCTCCAGCGCATACGGTCCGGCAATGGCCATGAACCTATTCTAGATGATGTTGGGGGCCGTTCGTTTCAAATCAGTGGGATGGGTGGACTGAAGGTAACGGGCGCGGGCGGAGGTGCGGTGTCGTACACACCGGCGCTGGCCGAGCCTCGGACGGCGAGGACGTCCATTCGACCAGCTCCGGGCAGGCTCTCTCTCTCGCGCGCGCGACAGCCGGCATGGCGCCGGGGCTACGCTTGTCCGCAAGGTTCGACGGAGAGGCGTGATTTTCATGCTATGCTGCGCAAAACTCCGGCTGTACAGGACGTATTGTGCTGATTGAAATGCGGCTTGAGAATTATGCGGTGATCGACAATCTGGTGGTGGAATTGGAGCCGGGATTGAACCTGCTCACAGGCGAAACCGGGGCGGGAAAGTCGATCCTGGTCGACGCTTTGGCGTTGCTGCTGGGCGCGAAGGCTTCAAGCGATGTGATTCGCGCCGGCGCGGAGCGCGCCGTGGTGTGTGCGGTCTTTGCGGTAGAGGGCGGCGCGGAGAAGCCGCTGGCCAGGATTCTGGAAGCCAATGGATTGGACGAGGCGGACGATGGAGTGCTTATTCTGCGACGAGAGATTGTAGATGGAGGCAAGGGGCGCGTGTTCGTGAATAATCAGCCGGCGACCGTGGCTATATTGCGGCTGCTGGCGCCGCATCTAGCGACGATTCACGCGCAGAACGAATCGATTTTGTCTTTTGACGCGCCGGCGCGGCTGGAGTTGTTGGACGGGTTTGCTGGCAGTCAACTCCAGTCGGTCGAGGCGGGATTCGCGGCGTGGAAGGAGATTCGTACGCGCATCGAGGAGCTGGAGCGCGGAGAGCAGGATCGGCTGCGATTGGTGGATCTGTGGATTTTTCAGAAGCGGGAGATCGAGGATGCGCGGCTACAAATGGGAGAGGACGAGGGGCTTGAAACGGAGAAGCGGGTCCTGGCGAATGCCGAAAAAATCTACAACGCAGCGATGAATGCGTTTGATCTGCTCTATGAAGGCACGGGTTCGACCGCCTCGTCGCTGCGGGCGGCGCAGAAGCAGGTGGAAGAGTTGGTTCGTTACGAGCCTAAGTTTCAAGAAGCGTTGGCCGCGCTGGAGACGGCGCGGATCAGCGTGGAAGATGTGGGCGCGACCCTGCGTGATTATGCGGGAGGGATTCAGGCTGCGCCCGAACATCTGGCGCAGGTAGAGGACCGGCTGGCAATGTTGGACCGGCTGAAGCGGAAGTATGGGCCGACACTGGAGGAGGTGATCCAATTTGGGGCGGACGTTTCCCGCAAATTGTTAGAGGTGGAGAACAAAGACGAGATTTTGCAGGGATTGCGAAGTGGGTTGGCGAAGGCGGCTGCGGAATATCTGAGAACGGCGCGGATGCTATCGAAGAAACGAGGGGATGCGGCTCGCAAACTGGAAAGATCGGTGGAGGCGGAGATCAACGATTTGGCGATGAAGTCGGTGTTCCGCATCGAGATTACGCCTTCGGAGGCGGAAGGGAACTGGACTGGTTCGGGCATCGATCAGGTGATCTACATGATCTCCACCAATCCCGGCGAGCCCCTGCGGCCACTGGAACACATTGCTTCGGGTGGAGAACTTTCGCGAGTCATGCTGGCGTTGAAGGCCAGCGTGGAGTCGGGAGGAGGCGATCTCAGTTCTCGCAAAGAGCGCCAGAAAGGGGACCCCCAGGATTCGGCGTGTCGCAAGAAACGCGCGCCCCGGGGTCCGCAGAAAACATTGGTATTTGACGAAATCGATACCGGGATTGGGGGACGGGCGGCGGAAGCTGTAGGCAAGAAACTGAAATCGCTGTCACGATCGAATCAGGTGTTGTGCGTGACCCATCTGCCGCAGATTGCGACCTTTGGCGATCATCATTTCGTGATCGAGAAAAAGGAATCCGGGGGACGAACGCGCATCAGCATTCGCGCCGTGACCGGCCGGCAGCGCACCGAAGAAGTAGCGCGTATGTTGAGCGGAGCGAAGCTGACCGAAAGTTCACGCCAGCATGCCGAACAGATGATTAAGGCTAACGGGTGAAGATCAAAAGGCCATCGGCGCGGCTCTCGGCCAAGGTGGTCTTGTCAGAGTTATCGGCGACCTTGATGGTGAAGTTGACCACGATGTTGGCTTTGGTCTCCACCGCCTGACCATTTTGTAAGACCGGCTTGAATCGCCACTCGCGTACCGCCTGTTGCGCGGCCGCGGCCAGGATGGCGGGACCGCTCAGCACGTGGAGATCCTCAATGATGCCGTCGACGCCGATGACGGCTTGCAATACTACCGATCCTTGCACGTTCATGTGCTGGGCCAGCGCCGGATAGGAAGCCGGCGGCTGGGTTGCGGCGGAGAATCGATCCCGCTCGACTGCATTGGTCACCGCGCTATTCGTCCCCTCGGTGCGGTCCGAGCCAGGTCCGGAAGGTGTGATTACCAGCTTGGAAGCGTTGGTTCCGGGATGAGTTGTGCGCCGGGCGTTACCCGCCACGACTTCAACATCGAGAGGAGGCAGCACGGTACGGGGCGCCGCCACAATGGCTGAGTTCGCAGCTGTTGGTGGGGCGGAATTGGCGGCCGTCAAGCGTTTTTTCGCCGCAGGCACGGGCGCCGGATGCGCCGGTTTCGCAGCGACCGGAGCCGATGTTGGACTGGTTGTTTCCGTGGGCTCGATCCCATCCGAATCTAAAATGATGTGGTCCGAACCAAACCAGAACTGCCGATCCGCTACCAGAACGGCGCCAATCGCAATCAGCAGGAGCACGAGCGCGAGCAGCAGTTTGCGGGATTGAGGAGCCTCGACCGCTAATCGGCCCTTTGAGGTTCCATCCGTCGATCTTGGCCTGGGCTCGAGCATTGGTTCGCTAACCTGCGACGACCTTAAATATGTATCGTCGATATATGTTGCGTCCACTGGCATGGCGAGCACAATGGCACGCGCCGGGGTGTTGGGGGCACAAGTGGGCCATATCCATCGAGGACCGCCCGGGGTTTTGTCGGTCGCGAGCACTTCGAGGGGCCCTCTCCAAGGGACCTTTCCATTCGAGGCCCATATTTCCCTGTTCGCTGCTAATCCCCGCGCTTTCTGTGGCTTACGTTGACCATCTCGGCACTTTCCAGTAGCTTATGAGTATCGGCCCAAGGGGGAACGTGTAGGCTAAAGGCAGTGAGTTTTGTGACGGTTCTTCGATCGAGTGACGGGAAAGCAGATTCCTCGTTTCCCTTGGAATGACAACCGGGTGGGAAGCGGGGAACTTAGGAGCAGGCTTATCGTGGCTGGAATTTTAGCGAAAACTGAAGGAAAGACTTTACTTTTGCTCAAGCCGAGGGGCTTCTGCGCGGGCGTGGTGCGGGCGATTGACGTGGTCCGCATTGCGCTGGAGGCGTTCGGGCCGCCGATTTATGTGCGCAAGGAAATCGTCCACAACAGCTTTGTCGTCGAGGAACTGCGCGCCAAAGGGGCGATTTTCGTCGACAGCGAGGACGAAGTGCCCAACGGGGAGCGCATTATTTACAGCGCCCACGGAGTTTCTCCGGATGTGCGCGAACACAGTGCGCGACGCGGGCTGCGAGTGATTGACGCTACCTGTCCGCTGGTGACCAAGGTGCACGTGGAAGCCGTGAAGTTTGCCAAGGAAGGCTATTCGCTGATCCTCATTGGACATAAAGATCATGATGAAGTGATTGGGACGCTGGGCGAGGCGCCGCTGGTCACTCAGGTTGTAGGGTCGCCCGAGCAGGTGAAATCGCTGAGCGTGCCGGACCCGAACCGCGTGGCTTATCTGACGCAAACCACCCTGAGCCTGGACGAGACCAAAGATATTATTGCGGCCCTGAAGCAAAAGTTTCCCCACATCAAGGGGCCGGCGGCGCAGGATATCTGCTATGCCACAGAGAATCGGCAGGTCGCGGTGAAACAGGTGGCTTCCGAAGCCGATCTATTGCTGGTGGTGGGATCGGAAAACAGTTCAAACTCGAACCGATTGGTGGAAGTAGCGAGAAACTTAGGTACCAACGCGCATCTCATTGATAGTTGCAACGATATTGAAGCAGGGTGGTTGAAGGGTGTGAAGACGATTGCGCTGACCGCGGGCGCTTCTGCCCCGGAATGTCTGGTGGAAGAAACCGTCACCTTCCTGCGCAACAAAGGGTTCGACAACCTCCAGGAATTGGAAGTAATGCCGGAAAACGTGCGCTTCGGGCTGCCCCCGGAGATTGTGGAGGCGATCGCCGCCGCTCCGGCCAGCGCGACCGCGGATTAGAAGAACGATTCGCGGATGAATGGAGCCGCAAATTCATGAATACTGACTCCCCCGAGTCCCCTACAGCCCCCCTACCTCTAGGTTCGAATCCACAGCTTCGCTTCGGTAAAATTGAGGAACTGGGCGCCCGCGTGGGTGCGGCGATTGCGGCCGCGCGAAAACGTCTTTTTTCGCAGCAGCATGAAGACGGATATTGGTGCGGGGAACTCGAAGCCGATACCACGCTCGAATCGGACTACATCCTGCTGCACACCCTGCTGGGGACGGGGAATCAGGAGCGGTTCCACAAGGCCGCGAACTGGATTCTGCAACATCAGAATGCAGACGGCGGATGGAGTATTTATGCCGCCGGGCCCTCCAATATCAGCGCGTCGGTGAAGGCTTATTTCGGGTTGAAGCTGGCGGGATATACCGCGGATCATCCGGCGTTGCAGCGCGCCCGCAGCAAGATTCTGGAGATGGGCGGCGTTACTGAAGTTAATACTTTTACGAAGATCTATCTTTGTTTTTTCGGCCAGTACGACTACGACGCGGTTCCGGCGATTCCGCCAGAGATCGTGTTGTTTCCCAACTGGTTCTGGTTCAACATCTACGAAATTTCTTCGTGGTCGCGCGCCATTCTGGTGCCGCTGTCGATCTGCTACGCCAAGAAGCCGTTCAAGAAGGTTTCGCCAGAGATGGGCGTAGAAGAATTGTTTGTAGACGGCATGCAGAAATCGCGCATGCATCTGCATTGGGCCAGCAAGCTGGTCTCGTGGCGCAACTTTTTCTTGGTTCTGGATCGCATGACGCATTGGTTCGAGCGGGTGCATGTGCGTCCGCTGCGTTCCGTGGCGCTGAAGAGCGCGGAAAAATGGATGCTGGAGCGCTTCGAAATGAGCGACGGGCTGGGCGCCATTTATCCCTCCATGATGAACGCGATCATTGCCTTGCGTTGCCTGGGCTATTCGCTGGACGATCCGCAGGTGATTCGCGCCATGGATGAGTTCGAGAAGCTCGGGATTGAAGAAGAAGAGACCTTCCGCATGCAGCCCTGTATGTCACCGGTGTGGGATACGGCATATGCAATGTTTGCGCTAGGCGAAGCCGGCGTGCCAGCGAATGATCCGCGGATGGTGAAATGCGCGGACTGGATTCTGCAGAAGCAAGTGCGCAATGTGGGCGATTGGAAAGTGAAGAACCCGAAGGGACAGCCGGGCGGCTGGTACTTCGAGTTCAATAACGAATTTTATCCAGACGTGGACGACAGCGCGATGGTGTGCCTGGGGCTGAGCCGCGTGGAGCATCCCAACGGGCGCTACCAGCGGGAATCGGTGCAGCGCGCGCTGGACTGGATCTTTTCCATGCAGTGCAAGAACGGCGGCTGGGCGTCGTTCGACAAAGATAACGACAAGATGGTGTTCGAGCAGATTCCCTTCGCCGATCACAACGCCATGCTTGATCCAGCTACCGTAGACATTACCGGCCGCATCCTCGAGATGCTGGCGACCTATGGGTACGACCAGACGCATCCTTCCGTGAAACGGGCGATTCAGTTCATTCGCGATGAGCAGGAGCCGGATGGAAGTTGGTTCGGGCGCTGGGGCGTGAATTACATCTATGGCACCGCACTGGTGCTGCGCGGGCTCGACGCGATTGGCATGGACCTGCACGAGCCCTGCGTGCAGCAGGGCGCGGAATGGCTGCGGATGGTGCAGAACTCCGACGGTGGATGGGGGGAAACAGTCGGGTCCTATGACGACCCGAATTTGCGGGGGCAGGGCGAGAGCACGCCGTCGCAAACCGCCTGGGCCGTCCTGGGATTGCTGGCCGCGAACGACATTCGCAGCGACTCCGTCGCGCGCGGGGTAGCCTACCTGCTACGCACGCAGAAAAAAGATGGGTCGTGGGATGAGCCGTTCTTCACCGGCACCGGATTCCCACGAGTGTTTTATCTCAAGTATCACCTCTACCGGGAATATTTCCCGCTCCTCGCGCTGACCACGTACGCCAAGGTCATGGAGAAGAACGGAAACTGAGCTTGAGTCAGGGCGGACGCCTTCGTCCATCCGTTGCCAGGCGAGCAGTCGCTGAGCAACATTTAAGGAGTGTACTTCCGCAGCTCCGCCGAAGATGACATCTTCCGCGCTGATTGCACGGCAACATCCTGCACGGCAGAGCCGATGATTGACTGCGCGTTCTTCTTATAGGTAAAAAGAGTCCCTGCGTGGTGCTTCGCAGATCCTTGCACCGTGTCGAGCCAAATTGTTCTGCCGTCGGCGTCCTGGGCAGTCCAGTCCAAAAAAAGGGTTAATTCGGAATTGGAGAACGCAGTAAGTCCGGTGGTGACCCCGGCATCGACGAACCTCGGCGTCAGGATAACTGCGCATCGCCGGCGTCTTTTGGACTGCTGATCGTCGAGAGAGTAGTAAATACTTCCTTCAACGCGGGTTCGAAGTCCACGCAAGCGACCTTGCCTGCTTCGATGCCGATCTTGGGATCTTTCGGAACCCCGTGGGTCACGCGACTCGTGCAGAAATCGGGCGTCAGGACTAACGCCGCTTTGCAGGGCAGTTTGGTTTGCGGTGGGGACGTGCCCTGAGCAGTCATCGACGTGCCTGCCAAAACGGGAAGAAGCAACACAGCAGCGAGAGGGAAGTGAGAGGAAGACGCTTTAAACATGTGCCTCAAAAGCTCAAAGACAGGTCGACAATTTCATCCGTATCGACCTTGCTAATGGGTATCCGAAGGGAGATTTTCTTCCGTGCGGTTTTGGGGTTGGTCGGGATGTAAAGGAAGCCATGGATGGCGACGTTGGGAGAAAGAATCGTGCTCCGTAGTTCCTTCTTTAGGAGGTTCTTCTGGATCGGGGAGGCGTCAGAAATAACCTGTGCCGCCGCAAAAGGACCGAAAAAAGGAACGACCGACCAAGCAATCGCTTTGCCTGACCCCGATCCTGTTTTCGCTACGGAGGGGGTTGCTGCTCCATCACCATAGGTAACCTTGGATTTGTCGAATATGGCACTGTTTGCACTCATCGCGTTTTCGATCACCACATAGACAGGAACAAAACCCTGCCTCGTGAGGTTCACGCCGAAGTAAGCTCTCTGTAATCGAGGGGCTTCGACTGGGTCCAATCCCATGACGATGCCGGCATTCTCGACAGATGCGGAACAGTCTTTTGCTTATTTAACCGGGTAGTCGGGGAAGACAGGGCTGGCTAAGGCAAGCGGAACAGCAAGAACGATGAAGGCGGCGGCCTTCATCCTACCGCACTATACATTTAAGATAGGTTGTTGTTCTAAGCGGTTCCTAACCATTAACTTCTTGTCTGATGCTGCCTGGAATGAAAGCATTCGTCACCGGCGCCACGGGGTTTCTGGGTTCCCATGTTGCCCGAGCTCTTGCCGGACAGGGGGCGGACCTGCGGCTGTTGGTGCGTTCTACTAGCAATCTGCGCAACCTGGAAGGACTCAAGGCTGAGACCGCAACCGGCGATCTGCGTGACGCCGGCTCCCTGGAAAAAGCGATGTCCGGTTGCGACACGGTGTTTCACGTGGCGGCCGACTACCGGCTCTGGGTGCGCGATCCGGCTGAGATGTACAAGTCGAACGTCGAGGGGACTCGGGCGATGGTAGAAGCCGCTCGCAAGACTGGGGTGCGGCGGCTGGTATACACCTCGAGTGTTGCCACCGTGGGGTTCACCGGCAACGGACATCCGGCGGATGAGGAATCTCCTGTCTCGCTGGCCGATATGATTGGGCACTACAAGCGGTCGAAGTTCATGGCGGAGCAGGTGGCGCTGGAGGCCGGGCGCGGCGGGATGCATGTGGTGATCGTGAATCCGACGACTCCGGTGGGGGAGCAGGATGTGAAGCCGACCCCGACGGGGCGCATCGTGGTCGATTTTCTGAAGCGCAAATTTCCTGCCTATGTGGAAACAGGATTGAATCTGGTCGACGTCCGGGAATGCGCGCTGGGACACGTGGCGGCTTTGGAAAACGGGAAACCCGGCGAGCGCTACATTTTGGGCGGGGAGAACCTTACGCTGAAGCAGATTCTAGACAAGCTCGGGGAGATCACGGGGCTGCCCTCCCCAAAACTGAAGTTGCCGTATGTCTTCGCCTTGGCGGCGGGAGTGGTCGACGAAGCGATCACCGGGCGAATATTGCATCGCGAGCCTCGCGCCACCGTGGACACGGTGCGCATGGGCAAAAAGAAAATGTTTGCCAGTTCCGGCAAGGCAGAGCGCGAACTGGGGTGGAAGATCGTGCCAGTCGAGGGAGCATTGCGGCGCGCAGTCGAATGGTTCCGGGGCAATGGCTATGTCTAGAGTCGCGATCGTGGCCGCGCTGGAGCGCGAGGTGCGTCCTCTGATCCGGGAATGGCGGGTGAACGAGAAAGAACTAAATGGGCGGCGATTTCGGTTTTTCGAGAAGGATGATCTCGTGTTGGTTTGCGGGGGGATCGGAGCGGAATCGGCTCGTCGCGCGGCGGAGGCAGTGATTGCCATCTATGCACCCGGCGTGGTCTATTCGGCTGGCTTTGCCGGGGCGCTCGATCCCGCGCTCAAAGTTGGTGATGTTGTGCGTCCCCGGCGCGTCGTCGATGCGGGCGATGGCAGTAGTGTGAGCCTCGATCAAGGCGAGGGAATACTCGTCAGTTTCGGATCGGTCGCGAGCCCGGAGCAGAAGGCGAATCTGCGAGAGTCGTTTGGAGCGCAGGCCGTCGACATGGAGAGTGCCGCAGTCGCCCGAGCGGCGGAAAGTCGAGGAGCCGGATTTGGAGTAGCGAAAGTAATCTCCGACGAATTCGATTTCAGCTTTCCGTCGATGGAACGCTTTATCGATGCCGGCGGTCAATTTCTGCAGGGGCGATTTGCATGGTTCACCGCAGTGCGGCCCTGGCTTTGGCCACAAGTGGCGCGGCTGGCGGGGAACAGCAACCGCGCCTCGTTGGCGCTGTGCGACGAGCTGCGAGAGATGATCAACGCAATGCCAGCGTCTGCAGAGGTTCCCACCAGGGGGGCGAAAAACCGTCGATGACGGCGAGGAACCTCGATTTCAAGACCTGGTGATCGTCGGCGTTGCTCGGCCGCAACCAATCTTTGGTTGGCAGATCGGGTACGTGCGGAAGAGTGCACGACTTAGTTCATCTATAATCACAGAGGACATTCTCCAAGAAAAACGATGCATTGTTTCCCCTTGCTAGGACTATTCGTCGGCGGCGAAATCGTCGACATGATCTCCAACAGCGGCCCGGTGGCCAAGCTGGTATTGCTTGCGCTGCTGGTGTTCAGCCTGATCTCCTGGGCCATCATCCTGACCAAGTGGAGCCTGCTACGCCGAGCACGGGCGCAGAGCGGGCGATTCGTGCGCGCGTTTCGCAAGGCGCAGCGGCTGCAGGATATCGCCGCCGTGGCCGAGCAATTCAAGCCCAGCCCGCTGGTCGGTGTGTTCGAAGGCGGGTATGAGGAATACCAGCGGCAGGCGGGGACGTTTGGCACGCTGCGGAATCTGGTGACGATTCAGCGCGGGATGCAGATTGGGGCATCGGAAGAGATCACGCGGCTGGAACGGAATTTGCCCTGGCTGGCGATTACCGCGGCGGTAACGCCGTTTGTGGGACTGTTTGGCACGGTGTGGGGCATCATTGATGCGTTTCACGGACTGGGAACGGCGGGGGCGGCCACGCTGCGAGCTGTAGCGCCCGGTATTTCCGAGGCTCTCATCACCACGGCTGCCGGCCTGGCGGCTGCGATTCCGGCGGTCATTGCTTATAACCTGATTGGCGCGGCGATCCGCGAGCTGGCGGCCCGCAGCGACGATTTTGCGCTCGAGGTGCTCAATGCGGTGGAGCACAGCCAGGCGCAGGCTCTGGCACAAGTTCCGAGTGAAGTGAGGCGCTGATGGCATTCACGGCTTCCAACGGACGCACGCAGACCGCGCTGGCCGACATCAATATCACTCCTCTGGTGGACGTGGTGCTGGTGCTGCTGATCATTTTCATGGTGACGGCGCCGGTGCTGCAGTCAGGAATCGATGTGAGTGTGCCGAAAACGCGGACGGTGAAAGAGATCACCGAAGAGCGAACCGTGATCACCATCAATAAAGATCAGCGCGTCTTTCTGGGCAACGATGCCATCAACATCAACGAGATCAAAAGCAAGTTGCGGCAGAAGATCCGGGATCCGCGCAACCAGTTCATCTTTGTGCGGGCGGACGAAAATGTTCCCTTTGGCGCCTTCGCCACCGTCATGGATGCGGTGAAGCAGGCGGGAATTACGAACGTCAGCATCGTGACGCAGCCTTTAGAGCAAAATGGCAGCAAACGCTGAGATTTACTTCGAGCATGATCGCTGGGGCCGGGCACTGGCGTGGTCGGTGGGGTTGCACATCGGAATTACGGTGGCGCTGTTGATCTACTCCACGGTTTTTTCCCGAGCCAGCGGCGACGCATGGGGTGCGGGCGGGGGCGGCGAAGCGATCGGCGCCACCCTGGTGAGTACGGTTCCTCTGCCGGCGAATCCTGCGCCGACCAAGAATGTTCTGGCCAATGAATCGAAGGGGATTACGCAATCGCAGCCGAAGATCGAAGAGAAGGCGCCCGACGCCATTGAGATTCAGGGGAAGAACGCAAAAATAAAGCCGAAAAAGAAACCGGAGACGGCTTCCCGGGAAAAGCCGCCGGCTCCTCCGGAGGAAGAGAATAATCAGGTTGCATTCGGAGAAGGTGGCCCGGTCAGCGGGCCTTACGGAACGTTCAGCGCCGCGGGGGCCAAAGGTGGATTCGGAGTCACCGGGGGCGGCGGGGATTTCGGGACGAAATACGCCTACTACGTTCATGTGATTCAGCAGAAGGTGGCCGAGAACTGGCTGAGGTACGAAGTCGATCCCCGGATCACGAGCGCGCAACGCGTGTACATCACGTTCGATATCGCGCGCGACGGGCATCCTTCGAACGTGCAGATTGAGCAAACCAGTGGCGTGCCGTCGTTGGACATTTCGGCGAAACGCGCACTGGAGCGGATTGATACTTTCGGTCCCTTGCCGCAGGATTATTCCGGGGGCAAAATTTCCGTCGAGTACTGGTTCGATTATAAGAAGTGAACCTTTAGCGTAAACAAGATGCACTACTGACTGACTTTTGTGCTTCATAACGGGGGCACAATGAGAATGAGGAGCGTGGAGCGCAGTGATACGTGGCAAGAGGGAAGAACAAATCGTGCAAAACAAATCCTATCGGAATACGATCTTGTCGTGCCCAACGCCTTTCACTCCCACGCGGCTGGACGAACCCGACAGACTTAGTTTCACCAGACTTGGCTGCAACCGATATGCCTCCTGGCGCGGGCCCAGCCGTCCGGCGTTAGCACTGGTTCTCATCTTCAGTTGCTGCTTTCTTTCTTCCGCATTTTCTTCCGCACTCTTCGCGCAGGATTGGGTGAAGACCGGGACGAGCCTGGGAGTGGAAAAAGTACGGCTGGCCGTCCCTGATTTTAAGGCTTCCACCACCGATCCGCAGAATGCCGCTCTGCTCAAGACTTTCAACGACACGCTGTGGAACGATCTCGACGTCTCCGGGGTCGTCGAACTGGTTTCGAAGAGCTTTTATCCGTTGCAGGTTCCCGGTCAACCTCCGGAGGTGAATTACCTCGCGTGGAACGCGCCTCCTCCCAACGCAGCCATGCTGGCTTTCGGAAGCCTGGGAGTCACGGCGGGGAAGTTGACCGTCCAGGGCTGGCTGTATGACGTGAAAAATTCGCAATCCCCACAGATTCTGGGCAAGCAATATTCCGATGCGTCCAGCGATGCTTCGGCGCGACTGATGGCCCACAAGTTCGCCGACGAAATCATCTTTCGGCTGGGCGGAGGCATTGCCGGCATTGCCGAGACACAGATTTATTTTGTCAGCGACCGGAGCGGACACAAGGAAATCTGGGCGATGGATTATGATGGCTCGAACCAGCATCAGATCACGCGTCTGGGCTCGATCTCTTTGTCGCCCCGGGTTTCGCCCGATGGGTCTCGTGTGGCTTTCAGTAGCCTGACCAAAAGCGGCTGGGAAATTATGATGTTCTCACTGGAGCTGAACCGGCCGGTGGGTTTTCCTCACATGGGTGGAACCAATCTGTCGCCGGCATGGTCGGCAGACGGAATGAAGCTGGCGTTTTCGTCATCCCGTGGGGGCGAGCCCGAGATTTATGTGGCGGACGCCTCGGGCGGGAATCTGCATCGCTTGACGACCGCCAGGGGGCCGGATGTTTCGCCATCGTGGAACCGGAAAACGAATGCGCAGCTCTCTTTTGTCAGCGGGCGCACGGGTTTGCCGCAGATTTATACCATGGAAGCCGACGGCACCAACCAGCAGCGCATGACCGATCAGGGGTATGCCGTATCCCCGAACTGGGCACCCAACGGGCAGTTTCTGTGTCTTGCCTGGATTCGCAAGTATGGTCCGGGCGCGCCGGGCGCGTCGGACCTTTACCTGATGGATATTGCCAGCAAGCAGTGGGTGCAGTTGACCCACGATGGCGGGCGCAACGATTTTCCTTCCTGGTCGCCGGATGGACGGCATATTGTGTTTCAATCGAGCCGGTCCGGTAAGGAAGAAATTTGGAGCATGCTGGCGGACGGTAGTAAGGTCCAGCAACTGACTTTCACAGGGCGCAATACCCAACCGAATTGGAGTTGGAAATAGTAAATACACTTCGTCTGACCCTTGGGAGGCAAGCCTTTTGGGTCGCAGGAGGAATAAAGTGAAGCAACGACGCATGAAGTGGTTTGCACTGGTAGTCATGCTGGGTGCCGTAATGATGTTGGGTGCCTGCAAGAAGAAGGCAACGCCGCCACCGCCACCGCCACCACCCCCACCGCCGGAGCCAACCGCTTCGATTTCGGTAAGTCCCAACACCATTCAGGCAGGACAATCGGCGTCTCTGACCTGGCAGACCAGCAACGCCACCGACGTGTCGATCGATGGCATTGGCGCGGTGCAGCCGAACGGCTCGCAAAGCGTGTCTCCCACCGATTCGATGACCTATCACCTGACCGCCAAAGGATCGGGCGGATCCCAGGAAGCCACGGCGCGGCTTACGGTTACGCAAGCGCCCCCGCCTCCGCCCCCGACTCCGACGGTAACGGACGAAGACTTGTTCAGTCAGAACGTGAAGGATGTTTATTTCGACTACGACAAGGCCGACGTTCGCAGCGATCAGCAGAGTTCGGTGCAGGCCGACGCGCAGTTCCTCAATCAGCATGCCAACATCAACATTACGATTGAGGGGCACTGCGACGAGCGCGGATCGACCGACTACAATTTGGCCTTGGGTGACCAGCGCGCCAGTGCAGTGAAGGCCGCACTGACCGGAGCCGGCATCAACGGCAACCGGATCAAGACCATCAGCTACGGCAAGGAAAAGCCCTTCTGCACAGAAAGCAACGAAGCTTGCTGGCAGCAGAATCGCCGCGGCCATCTCACGTATCAAAAGTAAAGAAGCGGGGGGCGTCGCAAACGTCCCCCGCTTCTTCGGGGGTGGAATGGCGCATGGGTGTGCGTCCGAGCGGAAATATATGCTGGAATGGACACAACTGCCCGTTGAGTCTTACGGTTCCCGGCAGTCGCTTTCGGTGTGGATTGTCCTAGCCTGTGGGACAATCAATAGCATCTAAATCTAGCATCTAAATCAAGGCATCGACACGACAGGGCAGTTCAGGGAATCTCTATGAAACTACATCGCATTTTCGCATTCGCTCTGCTTTCGATACTGTGTCTGGGACGGGCTCCGGCGTGGGCCGCGAACAAGGACATGGTGCAATTGCAGACGCAGGTCCAGCAACTGCAGGAGCAGATGACGGCTATGCAGCGCGGCTTTGACGAGCGCATGGGCGTGATGAAGAATCTGGTCGAGCAGGACACGGACGCCGTAAATAAGGTAGCCAATGCTCTGAACGGATTGCAAACCGCGCTGCAGAGGCAGCAGAATGAAGGCGGCTCGAAGGTTGACCAACTTTCGGGTCAGATTCAGTCGCTCAACGATTCGCTCGATGAGTTAAAAACGCGCCTCGCCAAGGTCAGCAAGCAGCTCGAAGACATGCAGTCTGCGCAACAAAGTCTGGGCGCTCAACAGGTTCAGCAGCAAGCGCAGCAGAAAGCAATGAGTGACGCGCCGCCTCCGGACGTGCTCTACAACAACGCCCTGCGCGATTACAACGGCAACAAGAATGATCTGTCGTTGCAAGAGTTCTCCGACTACATCAAGTTCTATCCCAATACCGATCTGGCGGGAAACTGCTACTTCTATCTGGGCGAGATTCAATTTCGTCAGGGAAACTACCAGCAGGCGGCGCAAAGTTACGATGCGGTGTTGCAGAACTTTGCCAGCGGGACCAAAGCCGCGTCCGCGCAGTTGAAGAAGGGCTTTTCGTTAATTGAACTTGGGAAACAGGATGATGGAGTCAGCGAGTTGCGCCACCTGATCCAACGATATCCGCACTCCCCGGAGGCGTTGCAGGCGCGGGAGCGGTTGCGCAAGCTGGGAGTTCCAGCCACCGGCAGAAACTCCTAAGTCGCGGACTGACATTGGCTTACGCGTAGTCGTTAGACGCTGTGATGACGGGCCCGCCGGGGACGATGATGCTTGCCGGCTTTATGAGCGCGATGGCGGTGGGCGCGCTGGTGAGTCGCCCGGACAGGGATCAGACGGGCGTTGGAAGGCCTAGCCAGCGCACATAGAGCCGACAATAGGACGAGGACCAGGAGGAATACTGAAAAGAACCGCTTCATATACCTATTCTCCGACCCACTTCTCCTACTTTATATCTATATTTCTTAAAAAGCTCCAGTCCTAAACTATATTCGTAGGATTGAGATCGAGGTTGAAGGATGCCGCATAGCTTACCCGACCAAGACGCCGCGAAGGGCGCCACAGAAACTGAGGACCACAAGAATCCGGGGAATGTGGGCCAGCAAGAACAGCTTGGGCACCGAGATCAGGATTCGATGTTGAAGGATGCAGACTCCGATTTTCCCGAACCTGGGCAAAATCCAGAACATAGCGGCGAGCCGAAACGAAAAACTGCGTAGCCGGATTACCGAGGAGTCAACCTAAAGAAGGCCTTTTCGTGAGAAAGGGCCCTTTCTTTTTGCTTCCCGCTTCTTTCCCGACCCCGCCTCCCGGCAAGGGGTTATTTCACCCGTGCCTCTCGCTGTCGAAACGCTCGGCACGGACCCGCAAGTCCTGTTGGCGTGGCCGGGGCGAGCCGACGACCGCTCCCCCGTGCCGATTGCTAGTTGGCGCAATGGTTCAGCGCAACTCTTCCATTACCGCATCCAGCACTTCCTTGCCCGGACGCGTCATGGAATCGGGCAGGGTGGCAAGGGGTTGGTCGACAACATTGAGCATGTCAATGAAGTTTGGGGCCTCGGGATTTACATAGAATACGCCCGTCAAAACCTCGCCCTTTTCGTGGGCTTCGGTGAGACGGGTAAGGGCGCGGATCTTGTCCGTTGGATCGTAGTCTTCTTCGAGTTTGCGCAGACGCAGGTGAGACCCATCGTGCATGGTTACCTGAATCGTCGAGCCGGGATCGTATTCGACGGCAATCTCCTCGAAGTGGGGAACGAAACTGACGTCCTGCAAGGTCTCTTCGTGCTCCTTCACATACTTATAGGACTTGGTCGAACCCTCGTGATCGTTAAAGGTGACGCAGGGCGAGACCACGTCAAGCATGACCGTGCCTTTGTGAGCGATCGCAGCTTTCAGCATGGCACTCAACTGGCGTTTGTCTCCGGAAAACGAGCGGCCGACCAGAGTCGCACCCAGGTGCACGGCCAACGCGCAGGTGTCGATCGGCGGGAGGTCGTTCAGCACCCCGCTTTTCAGCTTGGAGCCCAGGTCGGCTGTGGCTGAAAACTGGCCTTTGGTAAGACCGTAAACGCCATTGTCCTCGATGATGTAAATGATGGGCAGATTGCGACGCATCAGGTGAATGAACTGCCCAATGCCGATAGAGGCGGTGTCGCCGTCGCCGCTGACGCCGATGCAGACCAGCTTGCGGTTCGCCAGAATCGCTCCCGTAGCCACCGAAGGCATGCGGCCATGCACCGCGTTGAAGCTGTGGGACCGGCTCATGAAATACGCGGGAGTTTTAGAGGAGCAGCCAATGCCGCTGGGCTTGATGAGCAATTCGGGCTGAACCCCCATTTCGTACATGGATTCAATGATGCGCTCGGAGATCGCGTTGTGGCCACAACCGGCGCAGAGCGTGGTCTTCCCTCCCTTGTAGTCCATCACGGTGAGGCCGATGCGGTTGGTCTTTGGTCCGGAAGATCCGGGTCCGGCGGCTCCGGGCTCAACGATCGTGGTTCCCATCTACTTACCCTCCATACTGGTCAGTTCGTCGGTGATGGACCGCGCGTCGAGCGGCAAGCCGGTGATATGGGCAATGCTGCGCAGGCGCGGGGTCAGCTCGGGCTTGAGGTCGAGTTTGAGCAGGGTGAGCATTTGCGCATCGCGATTCTGCTCGACCACATAAATACGATCATGTTGCTCAATGAACTCATGCACTTCGCGGGTAAAGGGATAGGACCGCAGCCGGAGGTAGTCAGTCTCGATGGAGTATTCGTCGCGGAGTTGATCGCGACTCTCGGTAATGCCCCAGTGCGAGGTTCCGAAGCCGATAATGCCGATCGATATGGGTCTAGCCCCGTCATTGTTGCCCTTGGTGATCTCGGGTCGCGGAACGAAGGAGCGCGCGGATTCGAACTTGCGGTTCAGACGTTCCATGTTGTTTTCGAAGTCGTCGGCGCGCTCGCTATATTGAGCTTTTTCGTTGTGCCCGCTGCCGCGCGCGAAGTAGGCGGCAGCGGGATGGATGGTTCCGGGAAGCGTGCGATAGCCGATACCGTCTCCGTCCACATCTTTGTAACGCGCAAATCCGCCGAGGCGGTCGAGATCTTCCTTGCTGAGCACTTTGCCGCGATTGATCGGCGTGGTCGGATATTCAAAAGGATCGGCCATCCAGTTATTCATGCCCAGATCCAGATCGGACATGACGAAGACCAGGGTCTGGAACTGCTCCGCCAGATTGAAAGCTTCGGGTGCCATGCTGAAGCACTCGGTCACTGAGCAGGGAAACAACATGATGTTCTTGGTGTCGCCATGCGAGAGGAAGGCGGTGGACAGGATATCGCCTTGGGAAGTTCGGGTCGGCAGGCCGGTTGAGGGCCCGACGCGCTGGATGTCCCAGATGACGCCGGGGACTTCCACGTAGTAGGCGAGTCCGGCGAATTCCGACATCAACGAGATGCCCGGGCCGGCGGTGGCCGTCATACTGCGCGCCCCTGCCCATCCTGCTCCGATGACCATGCCGATAGCGGCCAGTTCATCTTCGGCCTGCACAATGGCGAAGGTCGCCTTGCCATCCGGACCGATGCGGTACTCCTTCATGTAATCGATCATCGTTTCCACGAGCGACGACGACGGCGTGATGGGATACCAGGTGACCACCGTGCATCCGGCGAACATACAGCCGAGCGCAGCCGCCGAGTTGCCGTCGATGATGATCTTGCCGGCGGTCGCATTCATGCGCTCAATGTAAAATACGCCGCGCTTTTGCAGGTTGGCCTTGGCGTACTCGAATCCTGCCTGGGCCGCGGCCAGATTCAGATTGGCCGCCTTCAATTTCTTGGCGAACTGCTTGCGGATGGCCTTTTCGACTTCGGCCATATCGATGGTCAGCAGGCTGGCCACAACGCCAACATAGACCATATTCTTGACCAGTTTCCGCAACTTGGCTTCCGGGCAGACGGCCGCCACCAGTTTGTCGTAAGGAACCGCGTAAAAGACCAGATCCTGCCGCAATTTGTGCAGCGCCAGCGGTTCGTCGTAAAGGACCGAGGCGCCGGCAGCCAGCGACATAGTGTCCTCCTGCGCGGTCTCGGGATTCATGGCCACCAGGAAATCGATTTCCTTCTTGCGGCCGATATAGCCATGCCGGTTGGCGCGAATCGTGTACCAGGTCGGAAGGCCGGCAATGTTGGACGGGAACATGTTCTTGCCGGAGACCGGCACGCCCATCTGGAAAATACTGCGCAACAGAACTGTGTTGGAACTCTGCGAGCCGGAACCATTGACCGTCGCGACCTGAATGCTCATGTCGTTAACGATGCGCTTGCGCCCCACGTCTCCGGCGGATTCCCGGGCCCCGACATCCGTTGTGGCCATCCCAAACACCTTCCTTCAGTTTAGCGGGTTGAAGTCTCGAGCCGCTGGTTCCTCGATCACGATTTGTGGATCACGGAGGAAGAAACATTCCATTATAACGGTGGCTGCCCGCTTCGTGGCGTCAAATCGCCCGGCTGCAGCCCCGGGGAAGCCGTCTTTAAAACCAGCATGGTTTGCCCTCCGGCGCGCAGCGAGGACCCAGGTTTCTGGCGTCCTCGGCAAGAATCAGACGGCTCGGGTTGAGGGCAATGACAAATGCATGCAGAATCAAAAACGCGGCCCGGGGACTCAAGCCTCGGTCTTGTAAAACTGCGCGATATTCCGGAATTTATTATATCGTGACACGAGCAATTCGGCGGGGCTCACTCGCTTGAGTTCCGCGTAGTGTTTTTGCAGGCTGGCATCGAGCAGAGCGGCAGCCGCTTCATGATCGCGATGGGCTCCGCCCTCCGGCTCGGCAACGATATCGTCGATGCAGTGGAGTTCACTGAGGTCGCTGGCGGTGATGCGCATGGCTTCGGCCGCGAGTTCCTTTTTGGACGCGTCGTGCCACATGATGGCGGCGCAGCCTTCGGGAGAGATCACGGAATAAATCGAATTCTCCATCATCAACACGCGATCGGCCACGGCGATGGCCAACGCTCCGCCGCTGCCGCCCACGCCAATCACGGTGGCAATGATGGGAACTTCGAGTCGCGCCATCTCGCGCAAATTGTAAGCGATGGCCTCGGCCTGACCACGTTCTTCCGCATGGATGCCGGGATACGCGCCATCCGTGTCGACCAAAGTGAAGATCGGGCGCTGGAACTTTTCCGCGAGCTGCATGACCCGAATGGCTTTGCGATAGCCTTCAGGATGCGGGGTGCCGAAGTTACGATGCACCCGCTGCTTCATGTCCCGTCCCTTCTGAGTGGCGACAATCAGGACCTCATCGCCGTGAAATCGCGCCATGCCGCAGACGATGGCGGCGTCATCGCCAAAGCCTCGGTCTCCGTGAATTTCGCTGAAATCGGTGAACACGCGTTCGATGTAGTCGAGCGACTGGGGGCGCTGCGGATGCCGCGCCAGTTCAGTTTTTTCCCAGGCGGTAGGGGGCGCATTCATCTGCCGCCTCAGGGTCTCGATGCGATCTTGCAGTTTGGCGATCTGACGGCGGGTCGAATCGTCGTCGCCGTTCGACGCCAGTTCGGCGACCTGACGTTCGATTTCTTCTAACTCCTGCTGCGCTTTTTCGGTGGGTGCCATCTTTGAATTCAGGCGATGATGCGAACGCTGCCGCGCCCGCACAATTGTTCCACGCGGGCGATGAAATTGCGGTCTGGAATGACATTATAGCCTTCCGCTTCCATCACCACCATGAAATCGCCCTGCCGTTCCACGTCAAATAAAACCTTGGCTTCGCCTTTGCGCTCTAAAAACAGCGTGTGCAGATCGTCGATGGTGGTTTCCACCGAAGTCTCGAGCGGTACTCGAATGCGAATGGCACTGGGAAGCGGAACCTTGGCTTCTTCGAGCGGCTGAATTTCTGCCGCCGTGAGCTTTGGATTGACGCCTTCTTCGATGCGCACGCCGGCTTTCACCAGAACGGGAACTTCCAGCTTCACTTTGTCCCCAATGCGTTTGAAGGCTTCGGGAAAGACGATCATGTCGATGGAACCGGACATATCTTCGAGGGTGGACTGGGCATAGAAGTCGCCGCGCTTCGATTTAAGCACGCGCACATTGCTGATGATGCCGGCGGTCACGATGGTCTCGTCCTTGCCGGTCGATCTGGTCAGGGCGGTGATTTCCTCGACGCTCAGTGCCTGCAAGTCGGTGAGCTTGTCTTTATACTTTTGCAGGGGATGGCCGCTGATGAAGAAGCCGAGAATTTCTTTTTCGGAAGTGAGGCGCGTGTGCTCGTCCCAATCGGGAATGTTGGGTAGCTTGTCGTTGTGCGAATCGGCATCTTGCTGCTGGAAGACTCCGAAAAGACCGTGCTGGCCGGATTCGGCGTCGCGCTGCGCCTTCTGCGCCTGTTCCATCGCTTTGTCCAGCACGGCCATCAGTTGCGCGCGCCGGCCCATCGAATCCATGGCGCCACTCTTGATCAAAGACTCAAGCACGCGTTTGTTGAGCAGGCGAAGATCGACCTGCTCGCAGAACTCAAACATCGATTTGAAGCGGCCCAGGGTCTTGCGGGCAGCGACAATGGATTCGATGGCATTCCCCCCGACATTCTTCACTGCGGCGAGGCCAAAGCGGATCGACTCACCATGGGGAGTGAAGTTGGCGTCGGAGACGTTGATGTCGGGAGCTTCGACGGCGATGCCCATCTCCCGACATTCGTTGATATACTTCACGACGTCGTCGGTGGAACCGGTAACCGAGGTGAGCAAAGCCGCCATGAATTCTACCGGATAGTGGGTCTTCAGATAGGCCGTGTGGTAGGCCAACAAAGCATAGGCAGCCGAGTGGGACTTGTTGAAGCCGTATCCGGCGAACTGAGCCATGAGATCGAAAATCTTCTCAATCTTCTTGGGCGGAAATTTGCGCTGCGCCGCGCCCTCGACGAAGCGCTCGCGCTGCTGCGCCATTTCCTCCGCTTTTTTCTTGCCCATGGCGCGGCGTAGAAGGTCGGCTTCACCAAGAGAGTAGCCAGCCAGCCGGTTCGCGATCTGCATCACCTGTTCCTGATACACAATCACGCCGAGCGTTTCCTCGAGGATCTCTTGCAACTCCGGCAACTCGTATTCGACTTTCTTGCGACCGTGTTTGCGGTCGACGAAATCGTCGATCATGCCACCCTGAATTGGACCCGGTCTGTACAGCGCGTTCAGAGCCGTGAGGTCTTCGATGGAATTCGGCTGGTACTTGCGGAGCACGTCGCGCATGCCGTGCGATTCAAACTGGAAGACGCCCGAGGTTAATCCTTTGTGGAAGACCTTTTGGTAGGTTTCGTTGTCTTCCAGTGGAATCCGTTCCAGGGTCAGCGGCGTTCCCCGGGTTTGCACGATCAGTTTCAACGCATCCGTCAGAATGGTGAGTGTGGTCAGACCGAGAAAGTCCATTTTCAACAGGCCCATCTTTTCGATGGCGACCATGTCGAAGGCGGTCACGATTTCGTCGTTCTTGGTGCGGTGGAGTGGAACCAGGTCGGTCAGCGGACGCGGCGAGATCACCACGCCGGCAGCGTGGACGCCGGAATTGCGGACCATGCCTTCCAACTTCTTGGCGGTCTCGAACAGTTCGCGGATCTGCCCATCTTTTTCGATCGCCTCGCGCAGTTGCGCCGAATCCTGAATGGCCTGCTCCAAAGTGATGTTGAGCTGGGTAGGAACCATCTTGGCGATGCGATCGACATCCGCGTAGGGGATGTCCATGGCACGACCCACGTCTTTGATGGCGGCCTTCGCGGCCATGGTGCCGAAGGTTATGATCTGGGCGACATTGTCGCGGCCATATTTCTGCGTAACGTAGTTAATGACCTCGGCGCGGCGGTTCATGCAGAAATCGATATCGATGTCGGGCATGGACACGCGCTCCGGGTTCAGAAAGCGCTCAAACAGTAGTTCGTGCTGCAGCGGGTCTATGTCGGTGATGCCGAGCGCATACGAGACCAGCGAACCGGCGGCGGATCCGCGGCCGGGACCGACCGGAATGCCTTGCTCCTTGGCGTAGCGAATGAAATCCCAGACGATTAGAAAATATCCGGGGAACTGCATCTGCTGAATGATCCCCAGTTCCCGTTCCAGGCGCAGCTCGTAATCGGTGAGGGGGTGCTTCAGTTTCCCTTGCTGGTGCAGCGGGCGGAGCGACTCCAGGCGGCGGGCGAAGCCTTCGCGGGTTACGTGCACGAAGTAGCTGTCAATGGTGTAGCCAAGCGGAACCTCGAACTGCGGAAACGGGTTTGCCACTTTCTCCAGGCGCAGGCTGCAGCGCTCGGCAATATCAAGGGTGCGCGCGAGCACTTCGGGAGAGTCCTTGAATACCCGGTACATCTCGTCGTGGTTCTTGACGAAGAACTGGGTGCCCTCGAATTTCATGCGTCCCGTGTCGTGAATGGACTTGCCGGTTTGGATGCACAGCATGACGTCCTGGGCGTGGGCGTCGTCTTCGCAGAGGTAATGGCTATCGTTCGTGGCCACCAGGGGCAGGCCCAGATCCTGTTCCAGCTGGAACAGGCCGGGATGGATGCGGTGCTCCATCTCTAGCCCCTGATCCTGAATTTCCAGATAGAAATTCGGTTTGCCGAAAATGTCAGCGAAGGTTCCGGCGGCCGCGCGCGCGGCACTGTAGTTGTTTTCCATCAGACGTTCCGCAACTTCGCCTTTGAGGCATCCGGAGAGGCCGATCAGGCCGCGGGAATGTTCCGCAAGAAACTTCTTGCTCACGCGGGGCTTGTAATAAAAGCCGTGCAGCGAAGCCTCAGACGTGATCTTGACCAGATTGCGATAGCCTTCTTCGTTTTCGGCAAGCACCAGCAGATGGTTGTAGGTATCGCCTTCGGGCGAGGCGCGATGGTCATCTTTCTTGCAGATGTAGAGTTCGCAGCCGACGATGGGCTTCACCCCCGCCTGTTTGGCGGCGTTGACAAAATGGACTGCGCCAAAAATATTGCCATGGTCGGTCATGGCCACGGCCGGCATGCCCAGTTCTTGCACGCGCTGGCAAAGTTGTTCGACATCACAGGCGCCGTCGAGCAGGGAGTAATCGGTGTGCAGGTGCAGGTGGACGAATTGGGACATGGGGTTCGGTAGAGCTAGTCTACCGCAACCACGACGGAGGAAAACCGGCCAATTCCGGAGCGGGCACCGGGACTAGCTTGCGCTGGCTGCCGCTGCCTGCGCCTGTTGCAGCAGGCGACGGGCGTGGGCGATGAGTTCCGCCACTTCGAAGGGTTTTACCAGGCAGGGGACATGGTGTTCCTGCAGGTAGGCTCGTCCGTCCTCCAGATCGACGCCATTGGAGAAAGTGAACAGAACATGACCTTCCATTCCTGGGCAATTTTCTTTCAGCCACTGGTAGGACTCTTTTGCGGTCCACTGTCCGGGCAGGTTGCCGTTCATGATGAGAGCGTCGAAAGGTTCCGAGAGCAGGCGGGTCTTCACATCCTGGCTCGTCCTGGCAGTGACGACGGTGACGCCTGCGCCCGCCAGCACATCGCGCTCAAATTCAAGCACGGCTTCCTCTTCTTCCACCAGCAGTACGCGTCCAGGTGTGGCGCCCTCGTGCAGCCGGTGCGAGGGCTTGAGGGATTCTGCTTCGAGCTTAGCCGAGGCCACCGCGGGCAATCGCACTTCAATGACCGCGCCGCTGTCCGAGGCATTGTTGGCGGTGATGTCCCCGCCATGTTCTTTCACGATGCCGTAGCAGATACTCAGTCCGAGGCCAGTGCCCTTTCCTATGCCCTTGGTAGTGTAGAAGGGATCGAAGATGCGCTTGGCGTCTTTGATTCCTGCGCCGTCGTCGGTGAACTGCGTACAAACCTGTCCGCCCAGCGAATAGATGCGAATCTTGAGTTTGCCGGCACGCCCGGTCTCTAAAATGGCGTCGACCGAATTGTTGATGATGTTGAGAAACACTTGTTCGATCTGATGGGGATCGGCGACGACCAGGGCAGGTTCCGAGGGAAGGTCGCGCTCGACCCGAATATGATTGATCTTGAGGTCGTAGTCGCGCAGCGCCAAGGTTTCGTCGAGCACCTTGCGAATGTCAACCTCATCCCGCTGCGGCTTGCGCTGGCGGGCAAAGGAGAGAAGGTTTTGTACCACACGGTGGGTGCGCTGTGCCTGCTTGAAAAGCTTGCCGACGTAGTCCTGGGCGCGGGTGTTCAGGCCTTCGCTTTCGAGCAGCTGCGCGTAGCCGAGAATCGCGGTGAGGGGATTGTTGAGTTCATGGGCCACGCCGGCGATCAACTGTCCGACCGCCGACATTTTTTCGCTCTGCAGCAGTTGTTCCTGGGTCTTGCGGAGATCTTCGTAGGCGCGGCAGGTCTCTTCATAGAGACGGACCTTCTCAATGGTGGTGGCGAGTTGGCGGCTGATCGCGACCAGAAGATTTTCGTCATTGCTGGAATATTCGTATCCCATTTGGCTGCACAGCCCCATGATGCCAACCGGGCTGTCCTTGCCCCAGAACAGAACCCAGAGCCAGGAGCGGTCGGCATCGGAGCGCAGGAATTCCGCAACCTTCGGCGGCAGGTGGGGAAGATATTCGGCGGTAACCACTTCGGTGCGCGAGCGCATCACCAGGTCCCCGAAGCCTTCGGTGAAACAAATCTCCGCTACCCGCATTTTGTCACGGCTTCGCGGTCCCCAGGCGGCGCGCCGGCGATAGGTGGTAGCGTCGCTATCGGATAGATAGACAGTTCCGCTTTCGGCGCCAAACAGGGTAACCACCTGACGCAGGGTCAGGTTCAGAATTTCATCCAGGTCGAAGGATTGCGCGGCGACGACAGCCATGGCATTCAGGGCATTCAATTCACGGTTGCGGCGCCGCATCTCTTCTTCGGCGCGGCGCTTCTCGGTCATGTCGAGAACGAATCCCTGATAGCGTTCGATTTTGCCCGTAGCATCGCGCTTGGCGAAGCTGCTCTCAACGGCCAGCAGAATCGTGCCATCTTTGCGGCGCAGACTGACTTCGAAATTGCGCACGTAATTGTGAGTGTCGATTTCGCGGCGAAAGGAATCGCGCTGTTTTGGGTCGACGCAGATTTCCGCATCCAGGTTCAATACCAGCAACTCTTCGCGGTGAGTGTAGCCCAGCATGCGCACGAAGGCGTCGTTGCAGTCGAGCAGACAGCCGGCCGGGTTGGCCAGGTAAACGCCTTCCTGCACTTGCTCGAAGAGCAGGCGATACTTCTCTTCCGCGGATCGACGGTCGGTAACGTCGCGAACCACGTGCATCGTTCCTTTTTGAGGGCTGCCTTGCTCGGTGTAAGAAGACGTCGAAACCACCGAGAATCCGCCGAAGCAGGGATCGGCTCCCTCGGTAAACTCTTCGTCTCCGCCCATTGCGCAGTAGGGACATCCCGTCCATTCGCCCAAGCTGTGGGGCAACATCGACTCGCAGGAATTGCCCATCACATCCGCGGCGGCCTGGCCGAGTTGTTCGAGCAGAACCTGATTCGCCTTGATAATGCGGAAGTCGGCGTCGTGCGCCAGAATGATGTCGTGGATCGAATCGAAAGTGTTGATCCATTGACGTTGCGAGCGCAGATTCTGCTCCAGCAGGCGGAAGTTTTCCACTGCGAGCGCCAGTTGTTTGGCGCAAGCCTGGAGAAACTCCAGTTCTTCCGGAGTCCAATGACGACTTCGCGAAGGGCCCAGCAGCAGCAATCCGATCGGCGCTTTATTGCCCGAGGCGGGAATCATCACCACCTGGCGAATCTTCTCCGTCGCCAGACATGCTTTCGGTTCGGGACCGGCGGAATCCCGGGTGGCGACCTGCGGACCGGGCTGCGCCAGCAGTCTCTGCAGGTCGTCGTTCATTTCGGCAAATCCGGCGTCGCGCAGGAATTCGGGAGATAGTCCCACCGCATGCGTCGCCACCAGATGCCCACCCTCGAGCAGACGGAACCATGCAGCCCGGACTCCGGTCAGGCGCTTCAATTCCTCGACCGCCGACTGGACGACGTTGCCGTATTGCTGAGCACTGGCCATGCTTTTTGTGATGGCCTGCATGGCGTACAGCCTTCGGGTGCGCGCCCGCGACTCATCAAACACCAGCAGCAGCATACTCACACCGAGTGTAATCTCCACGGCCAGGAAGGCTGGGGCGGGCACGCGGTCGGTGAACAGCGACCAGGAAAGGTGGAGCGAAGGCAGACACAGCGCGAGCAACCATGCGGATGGTGCCCACCGCCCGCGCCGCGAGCGCAGTAGCGCCAGCGATGCCGTGAGCAGAATGAGCCGGTAGCCAACCTCTACGGCGACGCGCAAGGGCAGAGAATCCGGCCACAATAGAACGCGGGCACCGGCAAACCCCACCAGGATGGGCGTGATCACCATCAAGGGAACGATCAGCTCACGACCGCGGACATACAGAAGAACGGCCCCTGCCAGCAGTCCGACGGCCAGCATAAACGTCGTCTGCCCAGCGACGAGATCAAAAGGGGCGGGTATTTTCGCCGCGAAGCAGTGCTCCACTAGCCGCGAAGCAACCAGGGCGGTCCAACCCAATACCCAAACTTTGAGATAGTTCTCTTGAAAGGCGCGCAGAGCGAGCAAAGAGGCGCCCAACAGGATCAGCAGCGCCAATTCCGCCCTGGTGGGCGTGGCGAGACCAAGCCTTGCAGCCGTATTCCAAATCGACCCTAGGGATGCGCTCATCGTATTGCGGACGTACGTCTTCCTTGTGTTTGAATATCACGGTCCGGTACTTTCTCGATGGAGTTTCGGGACCTCGGTGATTACTTTCGGCATCTCGCGAGTGGGTTACAATCGCCCATAGACTTTTCTTGAGCACTTATGCCAGATCGCATTCTTGTAGTTGACGACGAAGAACCGATTCGGGAAATCGTCGCCTCCATGCTCGGCACTGCCGGATATGCTTGCAAACAAGCAGCTTCCGGGATGGAGGCGCTCGCGGTTCTGACCTCCGGGGAAGAGTTTGAGCTGATGCTCTCGGATCTGATGATGGCGGATCTCGACGGCATCGGTCTGTTAGAGCGCACCAAGGAAAAGTATCCCGACATGCCGGTGGTGATGGTGACTGCCGTGCATGATATTTCTGTCGCGCTCGCCGCCATTCGAAACGGAGCGTATGACTATCTTCTAAAACCGTTCGAGCGCGAGCAACTGCTTAACACGGTCAGCCGTGCTCTGGAGAACCGGCGACTGAAAGTTGAGAACCGGACGTATCAGACGAACCTGGAGTCTCTGGTAAAGGCCCGCACCGATCAACTGCAGGCCGCGATGTCCAGCCTGGAGCGCTCCTATGACATCACGCTGGAGGCGCTGGGCGACGCTCTGGATCTAAAAGATCGCGAAACCGAGGGCCACTCCAAGCGCGTCACCGCTTTTACCATCGCGATTGCCCGCGCCATGGGTCTGCCTCGCGAACAAATCAATACGATCGCGCGCGGAGCTTTCCTGCACGACATCGGCAAGATGGCCATCCCCGATAAGATCCTGAATAAGCCGGGAAAACTCGAACCCGACGAAATGATGATCATGAAAGAGCACGCTTATCACGGCTATCAGATCGTCAAGAAGATTCCCTTTCTCGCCGAAGCCGCCGAGATCGTGTACTCGCACCAGGAACGCTTTGACGGCACCGGCTATCCCCGCGAATTGAAGGGAGAGCGAATTCCCCTCGGATCTCGCATCTTCTCCATCGCCGACACTCTGGATGCCATTATGTCCGATCGTCCCTACCGGGCGGCGCAGCCGCTGCAGGCCGCGCGTGAAGAAATCGCGAAATGGGCAGGGCGGCAGTTTGATCCAGAGGTGGTGAAGGTTTTTCTCGAAATGCCGGAGAACATCTGGGACGATCTGCGCAGGGAAATTCACGCCCAGATCTACCGGGTGGCTTATTCCGCCGGGGCCAAGGGCTAATCCGAACGCCGGAAGGAAATCCTCCCTCTTCAAGTCGAGGGGAGCAGGCGTTGAGGCAGCAATTTCCGTTTCTCTTCTCCCATCCCATTCGTCTCTTGTTTAGCGGCCTGAGACTTGACGATTCTGCGCGTCTCGCCGAGACATAACATGCAAAGACTAGGAGCTCACAGCGCACGGGCGATCCGCGCCGATCATCGCTACTGATTCTGGCACTTGTCCACAGTTACGACAACAGTACCTGTACTCTTGATCCCAGCAGTTTCATCTCGTACAAGATTGATCGGAGGGTTGAGTGTCGAACGGCGCAGCTTTCCGAATACGAGTGGGGACACACGCATATGCCAGCGTGTTTAGCCCCACCGAATGGATGGACCAATGAAGTATGAATACGGCGTGGCGGGAACGGGAGCGGGTGAAGGACGCAACTGAAATGTTTAACGAGAACATGGTCAGCGCGCGGCGACCCGCTCGGGGCATTGGAGTGTCATTCATGTATGGAGATGGTTCGAAAACTCCACTACCGTGTCCGCGTTGATCGCAATACTGGTAATCCAGTGAACGAGGGCTTCGCTGCCTATGATCCAAGGTCGCGACAACCATGATCGAATCCCTAGGAATACCGTAAGGAGATCTTTTACATGAGAAAACTTCTCTTGCTGCTGTTGTCGCTCGTGATTTCTGCTGCCGCTCAAACAACTACTACGCCGTATTTCAACTTTAATATTCCAGCCTATGGCACACCCAACTGGAATATTTTGTACAATGCCAATCTCAGCAGCCTCGATAGTTTGCTCTATGCGAATGGCTGTAGTACGAAAAACGGATGCAGCCTTTACCTAATCGCCACCAACTTTCCTGGTGGCGATATAGGAGCACAGGTAAATAATGCCGCCGCCACCTGCACCAGCGGTCGGCAGTGCCATATTATTATTCCGCCAATGGCACGAGCTGCGATTACCACTCCAATCGTATTTGTGGCGAATGAGACCGTCGAATGCCCACGAATCGGGGCTATCGATAACTCTGCCGGGTCGGATCCATACACCAATTTGACCTATTTTGGGTCTGATACGGCAATTACGATGCCGACTGCGAATGGTCGCCTCATCGGGTGCGACTTATTGCTCGGTCCTTCGGTTACAAACGGGATCTGGATGGGGAGCGCGAGTGCTGTCCTGAATGCCTATTCTAACCATGTTGAAGACGCCAGCGTAAGGGGAGGAGGGACAGGAACGACGTTGGTCAACATCTCCTGCCCCAATGCGGCATGCGAAGACAACAACCTTATCAATTCTCGGTTATCTGATTTCATTGGGGTGGCAGTTGGAACTAGCTACTCCAATGATACTCACCTATACAATAACACCGTCTATGGAAGACACGTTGGTAACACGACCTCTACCTCTCTTCTGATCGACTCGCAAGCAGGTGGAGTCAATGTGGACGGATTTATTGGTGGAAGTTCTGGCTTGCATGGGATGGTGGTGCGTCATACTTTAGGCGGGCTTTACCCAACCTTTGGTTTCATTAACAATTTCGAGTGTGACATCGCATCCTCCGATTGCATTGTATTTGATTCCACGTTGCGTTCGGCCAATATTGGATACACGTGTAATGATTGTTGGGCGGCCGGCGCGGGCGGTGCGGGAATTCACATCGCGGGCGGTTCTAATATCACCATCGGCGCCGGTTCGATCATTCGGGTTAACGCGCAGGACGGAATCCTGATCGACGGCGGAGCAGAGGTCATTGTTAAAATTCACGACAATATCATTCAGGGAAACAATACTTCAAACGCTGGCTTTAGCGGCATAGCGATTGCAGGACATCCGAACGGCGTTACCATTACCGGAAACGTAATCGGGAATTACCCAGAAGTCGGCGGTCACCAGCAATATGCACTGAAAGCCAACTCCGATGTCGAAGGACTTACGTTCGCGAACAACAACTGCTCTAATAATGTCGTTGGTTGCGCGAATGTGGCTGCCGTCGTTAGCTCAAAACTGACTTATTTCGGAAATATCAACGTCGTCGCCGGAGTGAGCAACGAGCCGAATTACTTTCCCGGGACTCTACAAGCCGGAACGATCACGTCTACTGGCAAGATCACGGCCAACGCGGGAATAGTCGCGGGCGGGGCCAGTGTTACCGTAACTGGGTTGAGCACTCCCACGTCGCTGGCGGGAACGACCGGAGCGAACGGCCTAATTGTCATCAGGGATTCGACTTTGGGCGGAAACGCGATATTTATGCTGGACCCCAACACCGGACCTCAGTTGATAGGGAGTAGCAACATCACCGGAATAACCAACTCGGGGGCAATGTCGTATTCAAGCGGCTGGAGAATTACTCTTAGCTCCGGGGCTACGCCGAGGACTCTTACTTGGGCAATCTTTCAGTCATAAAGCATTCGCCCAGACAGTGGGCACCTTTGGCAAAATCGTCCCTTCACGGTTTAGTCGAACCCTTCGCAGCTTCCTTCGCGTTTTTGACCGTGACGCTAGCCTGGAGCTGTTCTTGGTGCTGATGCCGCGTGATATCCAATCCTTTACGAGCAGCTCGATCAACCTGATTCGCCTTAGGCTTCATCCGGGTCAACGTCCACAATTATGTGTCCTTCTCCATGTGGGCGCCGCTGTTGCCAATCTCCCTGAGCGCATCGATGGCCTCCCACGTAAGCGGATCGGTGAGGCCTTTCCATGCCTCGATTTCGTCGATGAGTCGCCCCTTTACAATACGGCGGAAGGAAATCGTTCCTGTTCAAGTCGAGATTCGCAGGCGTGCAGGCAGCAATTTCCCTTTTTCTCCCATCCAATCACATAATCATTAAAAAGCCGGGAGATCCTTTATGCCGATTCGCACTCTCCGCTTGCCCTTGCTTGGTGCCGTTTCTCTGATCGCCCTCTTCGGTCGGTCGATGCCTGCGCAAGACGCGACTTCGGTGTCCAGCCAGGTTGTGCCCGCGGGCACAATCTTTCTCATCCAGCTTTCCGATCAGCTCGATACCCGGACGGTGAAGGCAGGCGACCCCTTTCAAGCCCGGCTGGCCGAATCACTGGTTACGGCGAGTGGCCAGACCATCGCCTCTGGCAAGAAGATCAAAGGGCATGTCAGCGCTGTCCAACCCGGGCTTCGCATGCGCTTGATTTTGAGCTTCGACGAAATTGAGACCACCCGAGGATGGGTTCCACTCATTGCCACGGTCACCGGGGTTCCGGGTGAACATGGTCTAAGGCAGATCGGCGACGAGGGAGAAATTGGCCGTCGGGGAATGACCAAGGAACAGATTGCCGAGGCGATTGTGGTAGGAGCCGGCAAAGGTGCAGCGGAAGGGGAAGAGTCTGGCGGGAAGCGAGGAGCCGCCGCGGGGGCCGGCTCGGGCGCAGCACAGGGTGCGGTATCTGCCTTTGAATCGGGACACGCTTTGATTCTCGAAAAAGGGACCGCCCTCGAGATCCGGTTGGATCGCAACCTGGGCGTTCCCACGCGATAGAGTTTAAGGCGCTTTCACGCCACCGGTCAGGAAGGCGTCGAGCGTCGTTGCTGGGATCGCGCAAGATCCATGCCGGCCACCGTTCTTCCAGAGAGGCAAATGCGGGGGAGTATCCTTCCCCGTGGAGAGTCTTCCGGAGGGCCGCCATGAAATCCGCAGGTTTTTCTCTCGCTCTTGTTTTTCTGCTTTTTCTCGGCGCGGGCGCGGTGGTGAGCCAGGATCATCCTGCGGTTACCGCGCAGCCGAATACGGTCTATGTGAGCGCTGAAGGAAAATACGAGTCGGCTCCAGATACGGCGCAGATTCAATTCCATGTATCCGTGCAGGAGGACAGCTCCCAGGCCGCCTTCGAACGCGCCGCGAAGAATGTGGAGCAGGTACGACAAGTGCTGCGGGCGAACGGAATTGATCCCAAGGCTGCGACGATTGGTTTTCTTTCCGTGCAACCTGTGTACGAATGGAAGCCAAAGCAGCGGGTCATTGGATACCGCGTGACGACGGACGCGACGGTAAAGCTGAAGGATTTTGCGAAAGTGGGTCCTATCACCCAACAACTCGCCGATGCCAATGTCAGCGAGACGCAAACCCTTAGTTACGTGCTCGAGAATATCGATGAGGCCAAGAACAAGGCCGTCGAAGACGCGTACCGGCGGGCTCGTAACTCGGCTGAGACTCTGGCGCGCGCCAGCGGCCGCACGCTCGGAGATCTTTCTTACGCTTCTGTCGACACCTTCGAGAATCCCAGGGTCGTGATGCCTCGCATGGCTCGTGCCATGTCCGCCGTGGCGAATGCGGCGCCGCCCGCTCCGACGGAAGAATTCACGCCCCAGACTGTAACCGTTACTGCGCATGTGGATGCGTTGTTTCACTTGAAGTAGGGCGGCGATGCCCAGAGCAGGCGCAGACCTACTAGCGCAGGCCCATTCGCTCAGCTTCGCTTGCTCCTTGCCTCGCTCTGGCGGGACAGCTGTGGCGGCTGTCACTATGTCTTTTCCAACCCCATCAGAGAATCACCGCTGAGGGACTGGCTGGCGGCAGAGTCGCTCCTAAGGGATCGACTTCGAGGGTCAGGCCGTCAATTTTGCGCACGACCACGAGTTGACCTGGCGGCAGAACGGAAGATGCAATCGCGTCCCACAGTTCACCGTGCACAAAAATTTTGCCCAATGGCGAGAGCGCGGTTTGCGCGACTCCGGTTTCACCGAGCAAGCCTTGGGCCCCGGTAACCACTTTGTTGCGCCGCGCTTTCAGAGCGATAGTCATCAGGAAGGCGGTGATCAGGCCGAGAGGCATGCTGACAGCCAACGCGGTCAGCAGATGGACGCGCATTTCCGGAATGGGCGAATCGACCAAAAGCAGTCCACCCAAGCTGAGCAGCGCGATCCCTCCGATGGTAAGCACGCCATGAGTGGCAAACTTGGCTTCGGCGGCAAAAAGAGCGAAGGCGCCCAGGATCAGAATCAAGGCGGCAAATCGCGTAGGAAGAAAATTCAGCGCGAAGGCCGCGAGAAGGATAAACACCACGCCTACGGTTCCAGGGACGACCGCGCCGGGATGGTTAAATTCCACGTAGAGGGAGAGCGCCCCGATGGCGAGAAGCAGGAACGCTATATTGGGATCCATCAGCGTGTCCAGGATGCGCTCCTTCAGTGTCATGTCAAAAGGGATTAAGCTCTGACCGCTGAGGTTCAAGGAAGCAGACTCTCCGTTAAAGCGTTTAAAGTTCTTTCCCTGCATCTGGCGGAACAGGTCTTCGGGACTGGTGGCGACGTAATCGATGAGATGCCCGGAGAGAGCTTCCTGCTCGGTGAAAGACTTCGATTCGCGCACGGCACTCTCGGCAGCTTCGACGCTGCGGCCGCGCTTCGATGTGACCGATCTCATGAGAGCGGCTGCGTCGTTCTCGATTTTCCGATTCATCTCATCGTCCGGCTTGACCTGCACCGGACCGATGAGGGTGACCGGATGCGCGGCCCCAGCCGCCGTTCCCGGAGCCATGGCGGCGACGTCCGCGGATTCGAGGATGAATATTCCCGCGGAACCTGCATGTCCACCGGTGGGCGTGACATACACGATGACCGGCACGGGGGAGCTGGAAATCTTGTCAATAATCTTGCGGGTTGAGCTGACGAGGCCGCCGGGTGTATTCATCTCGATCAATACGGCCTGGCAGTTGCGGCGCTGGGCTTGGTCGAGAGCGCGGGCAATGTACTCCTCGCTGATGGGTTGAATCGTGTCGTCGACGACAATTTTCAGAATCTCGCCTGAGGCGGGGAAGGAAAACAGAACGACCGCTACGAGGATGACGATTAGGCGCACTTTCGAGTAGTCCTTTTTGGCCGACGCGTATTGCATAGGTTCTTCCGCTCGCTCTGACGATGCCAGCCGGTGACGTGGCGGCACCGGAACCGGAAAACGAGTGCTTCCCGACTATTGTCTCCCTAATTTGGGCGGGCCGGTATGGATTTCTTGTTGTCCGTGCTCTGCGCCTGGGATGGGAATTCTTGGGTCGGCACTCCAGCCGGGCAGGTAGGTGCTGCCGGTGATCAAGCGCGCGCCGCGTTCGTAGGTGACATACGACCAGGCCCACTGGATGAAAACCAGGAGGCGATTGCGGAAACCGATGAGAAAAAGAATGTGGACGAACAGCCACGCCAGCCAGGCGACCAAGCCTGAGATATCGATGCGGCCAAACTCGGCGACTGCCGCGGCGCGCCCAATCGTGGCCAGGCTTCCTTTGTCCCAATAATGAAAGACAGGCGGGCGAGGGCGGGAGTGCAATTCCTGGCGAATCAGTTTCGCGACGAAGCGGCCTTGCTGTATGGCTACCGGGGCGACGCCGGGCAGCAGTTTGCCATGCTCATCTCTTACGGAGGCGAGATCGCCAATAACGAATACTTCAGGATGACTGGGGACGCTAAGGTCGGGCTGCACCAGCACGCGTCCGGCGCGATCGACCGCTGCGCCCAGTCTTTTCCCGAGCGGTGAAGCTGCGACCCCCGCCGCCCAAAGGATCACCGTTGCGCGGAAGCTTGCATTCCCTGCATGCACCGCGCCGGGCTCAATCTGAGTCACAGTCGTTGAGGTCTGGACTTCGACCCCCAGCCGATTGAGCTGCTCCTGGGCGCTGTGCGACAGATTTTCCGCGTAGGTAGGAAGGATGCGCGGGCCGCCTTCCAGCAGGAGGATGTGCGTACGAGTGGGGTCAATGGAGCGGAATTCGTGGGCGAGAGCGTGGCGTGCAATCTCGGCAAGAGTGCCGGCCAGTTCGACTCCGGTCGGCCCGCCGCCGACCACCACGAAGTTGAGTGGAGTTGCGGTTGTGCCGGCGGCAGCTTGCCGCTCCGCCAACTCGAAGGCGAGCAGCACGCGGCGGCGGATTTCGAGCGCGTCTTCAATGGTCTTGAGGCCGGGTGCGTAAGGCTCCCACTCATCGTGGCCGAAGTAGCTGTGGCCCGCGCCCGCCGCCACGATCAGATAGTCGTAGTGGACTTCGGTCTCGGGGGTGTGCACGATGTGGCGGCCCAGGTCGAAGCCGCTGACTTCGGCCATGAGCACTTCAATATTTTTGTGGGAGCGAAGAATGGAGCGAATGGGAGCGGCGATTTCCCCCGGAGAAAGTCCGGCCGTGGCGACCTGATAAAGAAGTGGCTGAAAGGTGTGGAAATTCTTGCGGTCAATGACCGTGATCTGGACCGGCGCTCTAGCCAGTGCCTGCGCGGCATTCAACCCGCCGAAGCCGGCGCCCACGATCACCACGCGAGGCATCGCCCGGTTCGCAATCTCGCCTTCACGAGTTGCTGTTGCTGGGTCCACCTCTATAAGATTCAGCCCGATGGCAGATGGTTCCAGCAATTCGATGAGGAAAGAGACTCCGGCATGGATTCGCGTGGTGATGCCTTCGGGGGCGGATCTGATTTTTGTGGCGCTTCTGAGTGCGCTGGTCTTCACTCCGCTGTCGATCCGTCTGTTGGGCGATGCCGGAATCGGCTGGCACATCCGGACCGGGCAGCAAATTCTGGCGACGCACGCCATCCCGCGGGTGGATTTGTTTTCTTCAACGATGACAGGCAAGCCGTGGTTTGCCTGGGAGTGGCTCTATGACTTGGTTGTGGGTCAGTTGGAAGCGACGCTCGGGCTCAATGGAGTGGTATGGCTCACCGCCCTCGTGATCGCGGCTGTATTTGCGTGGACATTTCGTTTGCTCATTGCGCGCGGGACAAATGTGCTGGTTGCGCTGGCGCTGGTGCTACTAGCGGTGGCGGGATCGATGATTCATTTTCTGGCGCGCCCCCACGTGGTGAGCTGGCTGTTCACTCTGGCATGGTTTTGGATCCTCGATTCTTCGGAGCGGGACGACTTCGCCGGCGGTGGCGGACCGGGACGGCCATGGATACGGGCGCTCCCGCTGCTGATGCTGGTGTGGGTGAATGTGCACGGCGGTTTTCTGGTTGGGCTTGTATTGTTGGGGATTTTCCTGTGCGGAGCTGCGTGGACTTGGTTCAGGACAAGCAATCACCGGATCGAGGAAATGCGATTGAAGATTGCCGCCGGGAAAAGAATTAGGAATCTGACCGGGGTGGGGCTGCTTTGCCTGGCGGCGAGTCTGGTGAATCCCTATGGGTGGAAGCTGTACGAGCACATCGACCGCTATCTGTCGAGCGGCTTCCTGATGGATCATATTGATGAATTTCAGTCGCCCAACTTTCACCGGATCGCGCAGAGGTGTTTTCTGCTGCTGCTGCTTTTCACCATTGCGGTTCTGGCGCTCCGGGGCCGCAGGTTGCGGATGAGCCAAGGGCTAACGATCTTATTTGCGGTCTATGCGGGACTTTATGCTTCGCGGAGCATTCCAGTTTCTTCCCTTCTGCTGGTGATGGTAGTGGGACCGTTAGTGCCCGCACGCTTTGCCGCCGGGTTCTCCCAAAGAATGGCTGCCATCGAAGTCGGAATGCGAGCTCACCTGTGGCCGGTTCTTGCGCTTGTGGGGACGTTGGCGATCGCCGCAAACGGCGGGCGGGTCGGCTCTAGGGTGTGGATGGATGCGCACTTCGATCCGCAGCGGATGCCCGTAGACGCAGTGAATTATCTGGAGAAAAACGAAGTAGAGGGTCCGGTTTTCAGTCCGGATTCCTGGGGCGGGTACTTGATCTACCGGCTTTATCCGAAGGTGCGCGTCGTGGTCGATGATCGGCACGATTTGTACGGCGAGGAGTTCTTCAAGTCTTACCTGAAGGTGGTACGCGGGGAACGCGGGTGGCAGGAATTCCTGCTGACGCATCAAAGTTCATGCCTGTTGTTGCCCAAAGATGCCGCATTGGCGAATCTGGTCGCGTTGTCCAAAGGTTGGAAACAGATTTACGCGGATGATGAAGCCGTCGCATTTGGGCGCGAACCGGTGAAGCCATGAGAACAGCGGTTGTCTGTTTTCTCGCTCTCGGGACGCTCGCCCTTGCGGGATGCTCTGGCTCTTCTCCTTCCTCCTCTTCTTCGACTCCCACACCGCCGGCGAATCCGGTTGGTTCGAATCTGACGCAGGTGAGCCCGGATCCTCACACTGTGGCTCCCGGGCAGCATTGCGACCGAGGTCGATGACGCCTCCAGCACCGTGGATCATTTTATCCCGGGGATGGGGATTGATCCGGCAACTTTTGGCGCCGGGGCGCATGTGGCGCTGCACTACTATTACTATTCGCAGAGCAATTGCACGGTATCGGCGTGCCAGCTCAGTGTGGGCTTCATTTCTTCGGCGAACGGGGGCTTGACCTGGAATACGCCGGTCACGCTGGCGGGCCCGATGCAGCTCGGCTGCCTACCGATTTCGCAGAACGGGCCGATGGTGGGAGATTACATTGCAACCGCCTTTACCAACAGTGTTCCGCACGGGGTGTTCGCCGTGGCGATGCCGGATTCGGGGACGACCACGTTCAGCGAAGCGACCTACACCGGGCAAGGACTGACGGTGGCGGCGGCCGGACCGCAGTTGTCGTCGGCTGGCGACAAGCCGCTGCACAAGATGTCGGACCCGATCGATAAGGAGCAGCCGGAGAAGGGCGCAATTCCGCCGTCGCGGCGCAAGAGTAAGAGTTAAGAGCAAGAGCGCGAGGTAATTCGATGGGGAACGTTCGCCTGCTGACGAAGGTTGCCGAAAATTACAAGATCACGAGAAGACTCGTGACAGATGTAGGGAGCCTAACCATGTAGAAGGCCGTGCTAAAAGCGGTCGCTGGTATCGATGCCAAAGCCCAGAATCGCGGTGACCTCGACCGGCTGGTTCCCGCGCAAGGCAGGTTGGAACTTCCAGCTGCCGAGGGCAGCGATCACTTTTGCGGTCATCTCGGCGGGACCGGCTTCGAGAACGCGCACGTTCTTCAGGTTGCCGGAAGCATCGAGGGTGCAGCTCACTACCATCCGGGCGCGTGGCAGATGCGCCGACAAATCGGCGCGAATCTTTATGGGCGCGGTCAGGGTTCCACCGAAGGGGTGGTTGGCCGCACTCTCATCCGCAAACTCCATAACCACCGCACCCAGCGAGGTGTTGACATAGGTGGTGTATTTCTCGCCTCGCAGTAAGTTCTTGTAAGGCGCGAAGGCGCCGCCTGAAGTTGCGGTAGCGACGATAGTGACTCCAAGTTCTTGCCGCTCCTTCAAGGTGGAATGAAGCCGACTCGGAGCATCGCTGGCAGAGGAATCGGCACCAAAGCTGGGAATTGTCACGATACCGCTGCCACCGCTGATGTCGACGCCGCGAACGGCTGGAATGCCGGATGGCGCGCTACCCGCGCCGCCCGGGCCTGAGGTGGGAGAGATCCCGCTTGCTGCGGCCGCGTCGGAGCCGCGTCCGGCAGCGCCTTTTCCAGCGCCGGAGCCAGTCCCGTCCATCCCGCTGCCAGAACCGTTCCCGTGACCAATACTGGCGCCACCACCGTTTCCGCCCAGGCCGGGTTTGTCCCCGCCGGTGGGAGACATGGCGAGCGAGCCTGCGCCTCCGCTGCTGGGCAGTCCAACCTTGGGGCCAGGCTGGCTGGAAAGCACAGCGCCGGCGTTGGCCCCGCCGGCCGTAGGCGGGGCGAGGCCTGCGCCGGCATCGAGCGGGGCGCCAAGCCCTGCGCCGCTGTTACTCCGGCCCGAGGCGGGGTAGGTCGAACTGCCACCAACGGTCGGTGGCGGCGGAACAATATTGTTAGCGAGATTGTTAGCGAGCAGGGCACCGCGTGGAGTCGCCACGCTACTACCGGCCCCGGACGGCGCAGGGGGCGGGGGAACCACGCTTGGCGTCCCCAGGGTTGGCGCAGAGGAAGAAGAAAGGGATCGTCGATCAGAGCCGCCTGCTATCCCAGTCGAGGGCGGTGGAGCGACCACATACGCACCCAGGGTTGAGCCTAGGCTGCTGCGCATGCCATGCGGACCGCCCCCAGCCGTATTCGCGCCGATGTTCGGCGGAGGCGGGACCACATTCGCGGCAAGTGCGCTATCGACTCCGCTACTGGGATTGTTGGCATGAACGGATGGAGGAGGGGCTACAACTTCGGCGGCCCCAAAAATCTTGCCCATCAGGCTGCTCATGAAAGATCCGCTCCCGGTTTGAGTGGGCGGGGGGGGCACAACCGTCTTCGACGAATCGGGAATGCTCCCGCTGGCGAGGCGGCGTGCGTCCTGCGGGATATCGCCCGAGGGCGGCGGAGCAATGACAGAAGGCACAGGCAAGGTAAGTTTAGAATTTCGCGTGGTGGCGCGCTCCGGGGCCGAGACTGGCGGTGGCACTAGGGTGGCATTCATCTGCACCGGCAGGCTGGAGAATTCCCGGTTTGCTGTGCCGGGCGCGGCGGGAATTACCGTGTCGGCTAGTGTGGGAGCGGACCGGGTTCGGTCGCGGGCAACCCTCGGAGCCGGTGCTACCAGTGCCGGTCGGAATGATGGAGTAATCGGCGTGCGGTCGCTCGATACGCTCGGAGCCGGGGGAATCACGGTGAAACCAAGCGCTGGAGCGACGAGTGTGTGGTCGCCCGCGATCTTTGGGACCGGTGGAATCAACGTTGCACTGAAATTAGGCGCGGTCACTGCCTGATCGCGCGACACCGAAGGTGCCGGAGCAATCACCGATTCGACTGGAACCAGGTTGCGGGTATAGTCGCGGATTACATTGGGAGCGGGGGCGACGAACGTTGCCGCCAGATTCGGCGCAGTGCGCGTCGACCGCAATCCTTGCGAAGGGGGAGGCCCGGCATTCGGCTTGATGGCCAAAAGGTTCGCCACCGCGTCGCGCGACGAGGGCAGCCTGAGGTTGGGCGCGTCGACGATCTTGGGGACGAGAGAACCGCCGCGGGCGATGCGGATGGTCTGGACGCGATGGTGGGCTTCGCCGCCGCCTGCCCGGCCGGTATTTCCACCAGCGGCCCCGCCGAGATCTTGGGTTCGCGGGAGTTCGTTACCACTGTAGTAGATCACGTCGTGGCTGGAAAATGGGGGTGCGACAAAGGGTCGCAACTCCGCGATCTTCACTTGCACCGCGATTCCGGCAAAGATCAGAAAAGCCTCCAGCACAAAGGAGGGGATCATGATGCGCAAGGGAATCAATCCGAAGGGAGCTTCACCCGCCAGGCGACGTTCGGAACGCACCAGCGCGGGGCGGATGGAGGTGACGAACTCGCGCCAAGGCGAGGACCAGTCGACGACTAGCTTGGGAGGGTCGTAACGCTGGACGACCGCCTCTTCGAGTTCGAGGGTTTCAATCACGCAGTCGGGACTCTACCATCTTTTTCGAGTGTGATTTCAATTTTATCGCCCACCGCTGTGCTGGTCTCAGCCGCTGTGCGACAGGGCAATTCCAGCACCGACGCCGCCTGCGTCCGAACCGGGGCAAAGCGCCAGGGCAGCAAGTCCGGTTGGATATGGATTACCGTCATGGTCTCGTCCAAATAAATGACATCAATGGGAAACCCCATACCCAAAGTATGCACGCCGTGGCAGGGGACAATCCAGAGGCCGGAGCCGTTACCGAAGTCACGCGAACGAAATCCCAGCAGACCCCGCAGCCGGGTCCAGTGCGTGTTGGCCACCGCCAGGGCTGTGGCAAGATATGCCTGGCGCGTTTGATTGAAGGCCTGTCCCTGCGAGGAAAAAACTGCCATGAACCCAAACACTCCCCCGTTGACTCCATTGCTCGTCCCAACGCTGCGGGTGCCAAACTTCTCGTCGTCCGGAACTTCTACCGTCCGCCGGACACCGGCCCCAGTTGCCGGATCAGCTCGATGATCGCCGGTCCGATGGTGACGAAAATAATTGACGGCAACACAAATATCACCAGTGGGGGAACCATCTTGATGGTAGTTTTTGCAGCTTGTTCTTCGGCTCGCTGCCGGCGTTCCGTGCGGAGGGAATCGGAATGCACCCGGAGGGCTTGGGCAACGCTGGTGCCGAAGCGATCTGTTTGTATCAGTGTACCAACCAGGGAGCGGATGTCGTCAACCCCCGTACGGTCCACCAGGTTCCGCAGGGCCTCAGCCCGTGGCTTACCGGCGCGCATCTCAAGGTTTACCAGATGGAATTCGTCGCTCAGATCTGGGTGGGCATGATGTAGATCCTGGCCCACGCGCATCAGGGCCTGATCGAGGGCGAGACCCGCCTCAACGCAAATGACGGTCAGGTCCAGGGCATCCGGCAGGCCGATCCGAATACGATGCTGCCGGTCTTTGATCATGCGCTTCAGGATAAAGCGTGGAAGGAAGAACCCCAGGCCGGGAACCCCGGCGAGAAGAAAAAGGTTGTCAAAGCCGGAAAACAGAGCGACGGCGGCAAAGCCTGCGGCAGCCAACAGAAGGCGAGCGCCAAAATAATAGCTGACGTCAATGGCATCGCGGAATCCGGCCTGAATCAGCCAGGCGCGGGTGCGGGAAACATCGGCTGGAGAGAGGGGAATGGCTCGGCTGAGGGGATCCAACGCCTGCTCCACGCGCTCCCGGAACGCAGGCTTGTTTTCTACCGGCTGTTGCTGTCCGCCGAGCGCTCGCAAACGCGCGCCCAGCATGGAACTCGGAGTCACGGCAGCAGCCCCGAAGGCGAACACCGCCATCACCACGGTGATGAAAACGACGACGATCAAAATCAGAGGCAGCATGACTCGACCTAACTTTCCCTAAGCTTGCCTACTTCAACCTGCTCATTACACCTGAATCCGAATGATCTTGCGGATCACGAAATAACCGATCGTTTGCAGAATGATTCCAGCGACCAGCAGCGTGTGTCCGATCGGGTCGGCAAATAAAGGGCGAATGAAACTGGGGTTGAGCACGAGCATAATGGTGACAATGATGGGGGGCATCGCCATCAACAGCGCCATGGTGAGGCGTCCCTGCGCGGTATAGACGCGCACCTGCCGTTGAATTTTGAAGCGCTCCCGGATGACGTACGACAAATTATCCAGGATCTCCGCGAGGTTGCCGCCGGTCTCGCGCTGCAGCATAACCGCGGTGACGAAGAACTTTACGTCGACCAGGGGCATGCGCTCGGTGAGATTGATGAGGGCGTCGCGGACGGGCATACCGAACTTCTGTTCTTCGTAGAGCTGGCGAAACTCGCCGGAGACCGGTTCGGCGACTTCGGCGGTAATCATTTCCAGAGCGGTGGTGAAGGCGTGTCCGGCCCGGACCGCGCGAGCCAGAGTGTCAATCGCCTCGGGGAAAAGTTCTTCGAATTTCTCAAAGCGCTGGTTGCGCCGAAACGAAGCGTAGGAGTAGGGCAGCAGGAAGCCCACGAGCAAAGCCACCCACGCGACCTCAACGCGCTTGCTCAGGACATAGGCCGCGATGGTGGCGACGACACCGGCGAGAGCGGAGAACCCAAGAAAGTTGCCGGCGCGCGTGGACATGCCACCCTGGGCCAACATTTTCTGGATGCCGGCGACTCGTGTGGATCGCCTGAGCAGGGTGTCGAGGGCAGGAATCTTGCTCAGCTGCTCGTCTCGCAGGAGGGCAAGTTCTTCCTCCGGGGCGCGCTCGGGGGCCTTGCGCTCATTGGCCAGACGTCCCTTGATGAGACGAGCCTGGGCGCTGCGCTGGTCGAGTAGCGACACTGCGGCGAAGACCGCGAGCGCGACCAGGACAAATACCAAAAGCGCAATCAGGGTCACAGGCATTCCGCTCAGACCTCGGTTCTAGATTCAAATAGTTCCGGCCGCAAACGAGTTCCCGAGGTCGCCAGCCGGTCGCCAAACTGGGGCCGGAGGCCGGTCGCGCGGAAGACACCTCGAACCTTTCCGCTCTCATCGGTGCCGGTGCGGTCGAAGCTGAAAATGTCCTGCATCGCGATGGACTCTTCGTCCATGCCGGTAATTTCGGAAACCGTAATGACCTTTCGCGTGCCGTCGGACAGACGCGCGATCTGCACCACCGCATGGACCGCGGAGGCGATCTGGTGACGCACGGCGCGCTCGGGAATGTTGAGGTTGGCCATGGAGACCATATTTTCGACGCGCGCCATGGCGTCGCGCGGAGAGTTGGCATGGACCGTGGTCAGCGACCCTTCGTGGCCGGTATTCATAGCCTGCAACATATCGAAGGCTTCCTCGCCCCGAACCTCGCCGACGACGATGCGGTCGGGACGCATACGCAGGCTGTTGATGACCAGTTGCCGCTGCCGGACCGCGCCCTTGCCTTCGATATTGGGCGGGCGAGTTTCCAGGCGGACCACGTGCTCCTGCTTGAGCTGGAGTTCGGCGGCATCTTCGATGGTGACGACGCGGTCGGAGTTGGGAATGTATCCCGACAGCACATTCAACAAAGTGGTCTTGCCGGCGCCAGTTCCACCTGACACCAGGATGTTGAGGCGTCCCTTGACCATGGCCGAGAGCAGTTCGAGCATCGACTCGGTGAGCGTCTGGTTCTCGATCATCTGGCGCGCGGTGACGGGATCGCGTCCAAAACGGCGGATGGAGAGGCAGGGCCCGTCAATGGCCAGGGGTGGAATGATGGCGTTGACGCGCGATCCATCCGCCAGACGAGCGTCGACCATGGGAGAAGATTCGTCAACGCGCCGCCCCACCCGCGAGACAATGCGCTCGATGATCTGCATAAGATGCGAATCGTCCTTGAAGGACAAGGCAGTGCGTTCGAGTTTGCCGGCGCGTTCCACATAGACGCGATCGAAACGGTTGACCAGGATATCGGAAATGCTGGAGTCCTTCAGCAGCGGCTCGAGCGGACCGAGTCCAAAGATCTCGTCGAGGATCTCGCGGGATAGGCGTTCGCGCTCGGCAAAGCTCAGAGGCACAACTTCGCTGTTGACGGCATTGCGAATGACCACCAGCACTTCATCGCGCGCCGAATCGCCCGAGGCTTTGCCGAGTTTTTCCAAGTCGAGGCGATCGAGGATTTTGCGATGCAGGTCGGCTTTTACCTGCTGGTAATCGGTGCGCTCGAAGGACTGAAGATTTGCCATAATGCCCTAGTTTCGACCCCTAAATTCTTATACCGATTTGAATAGCGACCACGCCGCGCGCTTCACTTCGGCGTCATTGCGGGTCAATTCCTGCGCCAGTCCGGTGAAGCAGCGCGCGATCTCGGAACTACGCTGGTCCATGACCGGCGTGCCCCGGTCAATCGCGCCGGATACGGCGAAATACTGGTTCGGAATCCGCCACAGCAGTTTAGCGCCCACCGCCGTCTCCGCATCGCTTTCACTGAAGCCTGGAACCTTACGGAATCGGTTCAGCACCAGACGGACGCGGTCACGGCTGCCGCTTTCTCCGAGATATTGCTGAACCCGGGCGGCACTCCATAGCGACGCGACATCGCTGCAGGCGACCAGCAGAACCGTTTCTGAAAGGCTCGCAATCAGGCGGCTGACGGCGTCAAAACGCGCAGACGCATCGACGACCACATAGCGGAAGTGGGTTACCAGCATGTCGAAGAGACGAACAAACTCCGCGGTGGTAGGCTCGGCCGTCGCCGGCAAATTGGTTCCGGCCAGCAATTGCAGACCGCCGCTGTGTCGCGTCATGAAGCTTTCGAGCAGGGAAGCGTCCATGCGGTGGAGATTGCGAGTAGCATCGGCCACGTTGAAGACCGGTTTGAGATTCATGTGCAAGGCGGCGTGGCCCAGCGGGGCCAGGTCCACCAGAGCAGTTTGTCCAGAAGCGGTTTGCAGACCCAGGGCGAGGTTGACGGCCACGGTGGTCGCGCCATTTCCGCCCTTCGCATTGATGACTAAAAAAACTTTGCCGCGAATGCCTTCCTGACGCCCCCGGCGCTGCGCGGTGGTGAGCCGGACGAAGGCCTCGAGCAGGTCGGTGGTGGTAGTGGGGCGTTCGATGAATTCGCGGGCTCCGGCGCGCATGGCATTGACGATCACCTGAGGCTGATTCAAATTGCCGATGGCAAAAATCGCGGCGTCGGGCATCTCCTGATGCAAGAGTTCAATGGCTCGCAGAGCCAACGGCGGATTGTCGGCGGGAATATCGACCAGAGTCACGTCGGGATTGGCGGCGTGCACCCGCCGGGTCACCGGGTCGGAGGCGGCCACCGGAAAGCTGGCACAGGCGTGGACGGTGCGCGCCACATTGGTGCCGTCGACGAGCACTTGCAGCACCGCGCGCTGCTCGTTATCCGTGGCCACGATGACAACTGATAGTTCTGGCATAACGACCTGCGATCCCTACCTCCCCGCGAAATCCGGTCTCGCCCGGCTGCGCTTCACCCACTCCATGCTCACTTGCTCTTATCGAACTTGCCCGTATCCATGAAGGGCTTCGGATTCTTGGGCGGGGTCGGCGGCTCCGTGTTGGCAGAAATGCGGTGCACGGTGCACAAGACCATAAGTTCCGAATTGCTCTTCTGCAAGCTCTTGCTGCGAAAAAAATTCCCCAGGATCGGAATGTCGCCCAGTCCCGGAATTTTGTTATAGATGTCGGTAACGCGGTTGTCCATGAGTCCGGCGATCACAAAACTCTGTCCATCCTGCAATTCAAATTCAGTTTCGGCTTTGCGGGTGCTGAGGGCGGGGACGGTAAATCCGGAGATGGTCAGCGCATTGGAAAAGTCCAACGTGCTCACCTCCGGAGCGACTTTCAGGTGAATATTTCCGTTGGGCATGATTACGGGCGTGAACTGCAAGCGCACTCCGAAGTCCTTGAACGAGATGGTCACAGCGGTAAAACCCGCACCCGGCTGCACGATGGGAAACGGGAATTGACCCCCGGCCAGAAAGCTGGCTTCCTTGCCGTTGACGGCAATCAGGTTGGGTTCGGCGAGGATCTGCAGCAGATTCTTGGTTTCAAGAGCTTCAATGGTGGCTCCGAAATTAATATCGGACCGAAAGAGAAAAAGATTGAGGACATTATTGAGGGTGGTCGAGGCCGGGGTGGTGGGGGTCCCGCTATTTGTGCCGGGAGTCAAGGTCTGAGGGCCGAATCCGCCGAATTGCCCGGTCGTCGTGGTGCCGATCGTATTCGCGCCTCCCGTGGAAATGAAGTTGACCCCGAGTTGAGAGAGGACGGTACGGTCCACTTCCGCGAACTTTACCTGCAGCAAAACTTCCTGCGATCCGACTGGCCCGAAGGTGAGCACATTTACAACTTTGGGAGAATAGGCGCTGGCCAGTTCGCCGGCGCGTTTGGCGACATCCTCGGTGGAAACGTGTCCCGAAAGCACGATCGCGGCGCGTGAGGGAGTGACGGTGATCTGCTCATCCGGAAAGACGCGGTGCTCTTCATCCGCACAGGCGCTGACGTCGACATCCACGCGAAGATCGAAGCTGCGCGAGCGTTCCAGTTCATCCCAGATGAGGAGCGAGACTTCTCCAGGGGAGCGGCCATGAACCAGAATCTGCGTCGGGGTAATGACTCTGGCAAAGGCGATCGTGTCGTCGGTGACGGAAATTCGCCGGAGCCGCTCGGTCGTATTGATGAGCAGAGATTTGCCCACCATGACGCGCAGGGGAGCCGAACCCTGAGGCTGCTGGGATTCTGCGGGCAGGGTCGTGGTCTGAGTAGTGTTGGGTGCGGGATTTTGGGACGGGCCCGGGGTATCCGGCTGCTGTATGATCCCTGAAAACGCGGAAGGGGCCAAGGCAACGGTGACCAGCCAAGCACCCAGGAATGACGTGCGAACTCTCATTTTCAGATTTCTCTCCCGGTGAGGAAGCTTGCCCGAGTGCGCCCAGGCGGCTTGGAGAATCGCATTCTTTCCCATCAATTGGTTTCGGAATTCTCGCCTGGGAATTTGACCACATCCATCTTTTTATCGCCCTGGTAGACCTCAACGCTGATGCCGGTGGAAGGTGGAGGAGTAGTCGTTACTCTCTTCAACGACGTATGGTGAACGACCGGTGATTGCACGGGCGCAGGCATAGCGGCTCCGCGATACAGACCTCTGGAATTGGAAGACGGGACTTCGTCCTGCTTGGTGTCGAGGGGATTGCGCAGTGCCAGCTGAATGTGACCTTCAGAACTGGCGAGGGTGAGCCGCTGAGCATCGTCGGGCGAAACCAGCAGGGTGATGACAGCCGTGGTCTGCGCTTCGCCGGTGGCGGTTCTTTCCAGCGTGTGGCCCGAAGCCAGGACTGCGACATTCTGCAGAACTGTGGTGGTCTGTTGTTCGCCGCTCCCGCCGGGTGTCCCCGTCAGCAGGACATCGACGCGAGTCCCAGGGGTCACGAAACCAGCTACCGAAACGACCTCATTCACTCGCACGGAAACGGCGCGCATGCCGGGAGGTATCAGCGAGGGAAGACCAGATCCAGCATTCTCGCCAGCCAGCCGGTTCGGCAGGATAAATTCACCCTTTGCGATGGGGACGATGACACCGTGTCCCAATACCTCGGAACGTCGCCTGGGCGAGCCCGGAGGCAGGTCGGCTGCGGGAATCTTAATAATCTTGATATCGTGCTCTTGTACCCGCGCCCCCACCTGCAGATCGTCCGTTGCAACAATCACATCGACGCCCGCGTCGGAACCCGCGCCTGCCCTCGATTGTAAGGTCCGGTACACATACAGACTGGCGATCAGGCCAAGCGCCAGCGCCAGAACTCCAATCATCAACAAACGTGTGCGGTTCATACTGCTCCCCTAGAAACCAAAACTCTCGCGCTGCCGCCGGACGATGCTTGCGGCCCTGATCACTCGGGTTGTTTTTACTGGATGGAACTGGCGACGGAAGAGAACACGTTATTGGCGTTGGATCCGATTAACCGAACAGTTCCAACGACAATGATCAGGATTACCGCAAGCATCACCGCATATTCCGCGATATCCTGTCCTTGCTGTTCGCGCCAAAGTCTGCAAATGCAATCCATCGTGATGGGCCTCCGAAGAGAACATGAAATTGAAACTGCCGCCCCCAGGCAGATCAAAGGCCAGTGGCCTCGGGGCACGGACCTTCCAGTTCCTCTGCTGTGCGGTGAGATTGCTTCCTACTCATCATAATAACCTGCAAAAGGCTCGCGGAGGGGTAATTTCTTGTTTACCAAGGGTAACTGAGGTGCCAATCCAGCTGCCCCCGTGGGAGATCTGGGCACAAGGTACAATCACGCTCCACGGCGTCTTGCCCAGGGAGAATAACATTCGTGCTGGCGGGGAGAAACAAATCCTGGCGACTTGGGCAAGTTTTGATCGCGGCTATGTTCGGGTTGAACCTGCTGCTTTTCCTCCATTTTCGAGAAAACCTCAAGCGGGGATATTCTGATTTTACGGTCTTTTACACGGCCGGAACCATCTTGCGCGACGGCCTGGGACATCAGCTCTATAACAATAAAGTCCAATATGCGGTGCAGAATCATTTTGCCGGCCACATTCCGCTGCGCAACTCATCTCTGCCCTACATTCACCCCCCTTTTGAAGCGGCGATTTTCCTGCCCTTGAGCGGGTTGCCGTACCAGCAAGCTTTTGCAGTGTGGGATATGTTGAATGTGGCCGCCCTGTTCGGAGTGGCCGTCTCGTTGCGTCGATCGGTAGGAGTGCTGCGCTCGATTCCACCCTGGAAGTTTGCGATTGCGGCCATCGCTTTCTTTCCGGTTTTCGCCTGCCTGTTGGAGGGCCAAGATTCAATTTTACAGTTGCTGCTTTGTGGGTTAGCGTTCAATGCGCTGAAAAGGAAGTCAGACTTGCTGGCAGGTTGCTGGCTGGGCCTGGCTGCATTCAAGTTTCAGTTTATCCTTCCCATCGTTCTGTTGCTCGTGATCTGGAGGCGAAGAAGCGTAGCCCTAGGCTTTTTGGCGGTCGCGATTTTGCTGGTTCTCGCCTCGGTCGGACTGGTGGGCTTAGAGAATTCGCTGCAATATCCCGCGTATGTGTTGCAGATCGTGCAGGCGCCCGGCCTCGGAGGGGTGCGCTCGGAACTGCTGCCGAACTTGCACGGATTGGCGACGGGTTGGCCTCTGTTTTCCAGCGCGGCCGGGAGCGGGTTGGCGGCAGTGATCTCCATCATGCTGTTTCTATTCGCAGCCTGGAAGGGGTGGCCGTCACCCCAGCCGTGGCCAGAGCACCCAAGACAATTAGAGCTGCAGTTTTCCCTGGCGATTGTGGTGTCGGGATTGATCGCCTGGCAGACGAACTTGCATGACCTGAGCTTGCTGGTTTTGCCCTTGGTGTTGCTTGCGGATTATTGTCTGGATGCGAAGGTACAAGCGCGCGGCATGGGCTTCGCTTTACTGCTTCCGGTCTTGCCGCTCTTTGTCAGTCCACTGTGGATGCCGCTCTGGGTGGTTAGCGGCAAGCTGAATCTGATGGTGATTCCCTTGCTGTGGTGGACGTGGAAAATCAGCCAGGAATTCTCGCCAGAACCGGGAATGGCGGCCTGGCGGGAAGGGTCAGCCGGGCGCGCCCGGAACCCGGAAACGACGAAATGAAAGTAAGCCCTGCCACGGCGCGTGCAGTTTTGTTTCTGGCCGCTGCGCTGGCTTCGCTGAGCACCTGGTTCTACATGAACCGGATCTTGAGGGCGCAGCAAATTGCCGATGCCGCCGCTCACAGCCGGCCGCGAGGTAATTTATCGGATCTCTACCCTCGCTGGCTCGGAGCGCGCGAACTGCTGCGTCACGGGCGCAACCCCTACAGCGCCCAGATCACGCGTGAGATTCAACAGGGCTACTACGGCCGAACGCTCGATCCAGGCCGTGCCGACGATCCCCAGGACCAGCAGGGTTTCGCATATCCGGCATATATTGTTTTTCTGCTGGCGCCCACCGTCGATCTGCCGTTCGACCTGGTCGAGAAAGGCTTCCGATTTTTATTGGTGGGGTTGGCGGTGGCCACCGTCTTACTCTGGCTCTATGCTCTGCGCTGGAAACCGTCG